>Ga0272449_1000667_pt1 | contig 39441 bp, 36 predicted proteins | sample YNPCB0241_FD_198679 | JGI IMG/M metagenome (GOLD analysis project Ga0272449, IMG submission 198679) | Hot spring sediment microbial communities from Yellowstone National Park, WY, United States - YNP-CB-024-1 | ecosystem: Environmental > Aquatic > Thermal springs > Hot (42-90C) > Sediment...
CTATAAAAGGTACAAGCTTTGCCATAACAGTTGTTGCTACAGGAATGGCTTTTGTATAGTTACTGCCAAGCCACTTTATCCATTCGTCCTGTTTGGGCCGATCGATGAGATGTGCTTGCATAAAAGACTCTAAAAGCCTGTGGTAAAATACCTGTGAAAAACCTCCTGGAAGTTTTTCGGCCATCTGTTGGGCAACATCGTTTATAGTTGGGTGCCAGTGTCCATCTGCAAGGAAGTGCGTCATCATGCCTGCAAGGAAAAGTTTTTCCTCAGGGGTTGCACTGTTCCAGATGTTTCCCTTGACTACTTCGTAAAAGGCTTTTCCTTCTAGTTCGTGCAGGTTATCGCCCAGAGAATAGTGAGCGGAAAAGGGTGAATAGAAGAATGAGTCCGGAAACAGGGATCCGATTAGAAAAAGAATTTTCCCTGCAGTGCTCAATTTTAAAGAAGGAATTGACTGGAAAAAGTCCCATACTCTATCGGCAAGCCACAGGTGAACAATCTCTTTGGGCATACGATTTTAGCTCCCTTGTCCGATTATTGGTCGATGAAATTGTTGCTGTCGTTGTTGGTAAAAGATGTTGGAGGAAGATGCGATAGAACTTCCAGCACGTTGGGTATCAAGCGCCTTACGAAGCCATTTCTATCGGCTTCATACGTATCAGTGTAATCCGAGAAAAGGGGATGAGTTGGGTTTAAAGGTGGAACTTCGTATTGTAGCCATTCGTATTCATTGTAGAAATCTACGGCAAGCTCTACCATGGGAATGGATCTGGCATTGAAGTGATTGACCCATCCAAGCCTGAACATCGCTTCAAATCTGATCTGGTCGAGAAGGAAAAGGCTAATCTCAATAATTTCTCGTTTTGCTGAGGTGTCGAGACATTCGCAATTACCAAATTGCTGAATCTCACGAGGATACCTGCACTTGGCGACAAAGACTTGCAGAATCTGCATGGATTGAGGTGTGCCAAAGGCGAAAAATTTTATGACCTCACTCCCCACAGTACTTATTGTTGTGTTGTGAGAAAAGGTTTCTTTGAATTTTTTCCCCCAACCCTTGAAAGCAAAACTGGCAATTTGCCGAAGCCTTGCTTCCCGTAAATCAATAACTTCGCCCATAGATATTCTCCCTTTTCTGGGTTGGTTGGCAACCTTAGAAGATGTTCCCTGAAATGGGACAATCTAAACCTTAACTTTTTTCGAGAGCATAAAATCTGTGGCTATGTCAGTTGCAATTTTTCTTATAGCACGTCCGGAAGATCTTGCAAATGACTTTAACCTGATTTTACGGGATTTTTATTGCCAGAGCGAAAAAAATTGTAATAAAGCCGACTTTTGCTTTTTCAAAAAAGATTGAAAGGTTAGAATTAAGCGGTTTTTCAGAATATATGGGAAAGGTGGGCAAAACAGTGAAAAAATTTTGGGTGGTTGTAACATCTGCTGTGTTCATATTGTGGAGCTTACTTGTTGGCTACGTCGGCTTTAGATTTTCTCACATCACTAATTTAACATTCTACACCGCATTGGTTTGGGCAGCCGGAGTGGCTATGTTGATTTGTGGAATTGTGGCAGGGAAAAATTCCAAAAGACCGGATGTGCCCAGTGGTAAATTTGATTCATTGCTAGACGCCGTTTTTAATAGTGTAGATGATGGGATTAGCGTTCTGGATAAGGATCTTAATATCGTCTACGTCAATCCGACAATGGAGAAGTGGTATGCTCAAAACCTCCCCCTCATTGGGAAAAAATGCTATTTCGCCTATCATAATAGGCAAAAGCCCTGTGATCCATGTCCTTCCTTGAGAGCGATTCAAACTGGAAAGAGGGAAAGTGAAACCGTGGAAGGGCTTCCCGGTTCGCCTGTTAAGTGGTTGGATGTTTATTCCTTTCCCGTTAAAGATCAGCGAACAGAGGAAATCATTGGAGTTTCAGAATTCCTTAGAGACATAACGGACATTGTCCAAAAGGAAGAAGCTTTAAGAGAGACTCAGGCTCAACTTGATGCTCTTTTCCAGAATATGATGGAAGGTGTGGCCTTTCACGAAATTGTAAGGGACGAAAACGGCATACCGATAAATTACAGAATCTTAAAGGTAAATCCACAATATGAGCGTATCTTGGGTATTCCTGCTGAAAAGGCGGTTGGGAAATTAGCAACAGAAGTTTACGGCACGGAGAAACCCCCGCTTTTTATGGAGTATGTCGGGGTCGTTATGTCTCGCAAGCCTCTTGTGTTGGAAACCTATGTGGATGAAATGAAAAAATACTTCCACATATCCGCTGTACCCTGGGGTGATAACGGCTTTTTCACGGTTTTTACAGATCTTACAGATCGTAAGCATATGGAACTTCAAATTCAAAGAGGACAAAAGCTTGAAGCTATTGGTCTTCTTGCCGGAGGTATTGCTCACGATTTGAACAACATCTTACAGATCATAAGTGGCTACACTGAAATTGCTTTGCAAAGGATTTCTTCTGATCATAACCTGTGGGAGCCTCTTAATTACATACAGGATGCGGGGAAGAGAGCAGCAGATCTGGTGCGTCAAATTCTTACTTTCAGCCGTCGTTACCCATCTCATCCCGCTATCATAAACGTCAATGAAAACATCAGCAATTTGCTTAAAATGATTAAGAGACTTATCGGAGAACATATAGTTGTTGAGTTTTATCCAGCTGAGGATATTGGTTTTATTAAGATTGATCCTGCCATGTTCGATCAGTTGATCATAAATCTTTGCGTTAATGCTCGTGATGCCATGCCCAAAGGTGGAGAGCTTGTTATAAGAACCAAAAATGTTGTGGTCGATGAGGATTATATTCAAAACCATCCTTGGGCTTTACCAGGTGATTATGTTTGTATCTTAATCTCGGATTCCGGAGAAGGTATTCCTCCCGAGGTTATAGATAAAATTTTTGATCCCTTTTTTACAACCAAGGAACATGGCAAAGGAACCGGTCTAGGTCTTGCTACGGTTTACGGCATTGTAAAGCAGCATAACGGTATGATTCATGTTTACAGCGAACTGGGCAAAGGAACGACCTTTAAAGTTTATTTTCCTTTTATCCATTCTGACGCACGCAACCATCTTTCTGACACCTCAAATGCCAGGAACTTTAAGGGTAAAGAAACAGTGCTTTTAGCAGAAGATGACGATGAAGTCAGACGGTTTGTTAGGTCTGTTCTTGAAGATGCCGGGTACAAAGTTATAGAAGCTCGGGATGGTGTAGAAGCTTGGGACCTTGCTGTGAAAATGAGAAAGTCCGTTGATCTTCTGATAATGGATGTGGTTATGCCAAGGCTTGGCGGAATTGAAGTTGTCGATAAGCTTAAATCCATGAATCTTATCAAACCTGTGGTGTTTATTAGTGGGTATAGTGAGGATGCCTTTCCTGTAAAGGAATTACCTAAAGATCAACATGTTGCTTACGTTTCGAAACCGTTTAGTCGTGAGGAGTTTCTTCTAACGGTAAGAGAACTCCTCGACCAATATAAGCACAAATAAAAATCCCCCAACATCTACCAGAGTGTACCATGACACAGACCGCAATGCTTACCGTTGCTTCCTTCCGGACCTGGCGGGGTTCGCATCCGTCTGTTACATGGTGTCCGGTAGTGTTGAGGGACAACACTAAGATAAAAGTTTGATCTGGGAAAATCAACATCTTTTTGACGCAAGGTTAATTATTGCTGGCACATGCAATAGTTGGGAATCTAATTTATCATCCCGTACTAGATAAGGTATTCCCTCAAGAGATGCCTCGCTTACGCTCAGCATAACAAGTAAGAAAAACTGTCACCCCTAGCGATACAGACTGTGTCATAATCACATTCACAGGATCATTCATTGTAGGGGCGACGTCCCGTTTCAGCGGGTCTCTCCTATACGGCACCCCGAAAGAAGTGCTGGGATTCCTCGGCACGTCGTGCCTCGGAATGACAAAAAGGGCTGTCACCTCATGGGGATGCCTCCACTACATAAACGCACATCGAATTGCGACACAGTTTCGATAGAGAGGTGTCTTCTCAATAAATGCCTCGCTTACGCTCGGCAATCCCCCGCGGGACGCGGGATTAGAACACCCCCTATCAACGGGTGACTTCCTCGTAGAAGTATCCTACAATAGAAGCCGATTCAGGGTAAATTCCTTGACAGTTTTTTGTGGTGCATGTTATCGGAAGCGTAATTTTTAAGGCGAACAAGAACAGGGGAGTATAAGATATGATTAAAAGGAAAGAGTTAAAGAAATCTGAAGATACAGCAGGGCAAACGATACAAAACAAGGGCAGGGTAGAAAGTATCGAAGAAGATGACGTGATTGAGCTCGAAGAAGTGGTTGAGGAACCGGATCTACTGCCAGTAGGAGAGGATCTTGATGAACTTTTAAAGGAAGATGTTGGCGACGATTTTGATTTCGATATTGAGAAACTGGATGCAGAGCTCGGAGCAGAAGAAAGCGAAGAGTTGGAAGATGAAATTGCTATCGACGTAACTTCTGAAAAAACTAAACCTTCGTCTGCAGGTGCATCTTTATCCTCTCCATCTTCACCTGCTCCGTCAGCTCAAGAAGCTATAGACGAGCTTTTCCAGGAAGCTTTGCTTGAAGCTGAAAGTCCTTCAGACACTGGAGACATCGGTAAAGAAGTGACCGAAACACCAGTGTCTAAGGCTGTGGAGCCCAAACCGTTGACTGCCCCTTCCCAGCAGGATGTAGAATATATCATCGATGAACTTGAGAAACGTTTGATAGCAAAGTTTGAAACGTTCGTTCAGCAACAGTTACCGTCAATTGTGCTTGAAACGGTCCGCCAAGAATTGAAAGCTCTACTGAAAGAACTGGAGGAACAGTAAAAGTATGAACAGGGAACTGTTACCAAAAGCCTATGATTTTAGAGAAGTCGAGCAAAAGTGGTATGAGTTTTGGTTAGAAAAAGACTTTTTCCACGCCAACGTAGATAGCCCAAAGCCTTCTTTCTCCATAGTCATTCCTCCGCCCAATGTTACCGGCCAGCTTCACATGGGACACGCCCTTAATAACACCCTGCAGGATATACTTTGTCGTTATAAAAGACTTCAAGGGTATGAAGTGCTTTGGGTTCCTGGTACAGATCACGCCGGTATTGCTACTCAAAACGTCGTGGAACGAGAGCTTGCCGCAGAGGGAAAGACTCGCTACGACTTGGGACGTGAGGCTTTCATTGAACGAGTATGGCAATGGAAGGAAAAGTACGGAAATATTATCATCAATCAGTTGAAACGCCTTGGAGCGTCCTGCGATTGGAAACGTCAACGATTTACAATGGATGAAGGCCTTTCAAAGGCTGTTCGCATAGTGTTTGTACGTCTTTATAAGGAAGGTCTGATATACCGCGGAGAACGTATGATTAACTGGTGTCCGCGGTGTTCGACAGCTTTAGCTAATATTGAAGTGGAAGGTGAAGAACAGGAGGGAGCCCTTTATTATATCCGTTACCCGCTGGAAGATGGCTCAGGATACCTTGCCGTAGCCACCACTCGCCCGGAAACCATGCTCGGTGATACCGCCGTTGCCGTTAATCCAGAAGATAAGCGGTATCGACATCTCATTGGGAAAAAGGTTATCTTGCCTCTTGCCGGTCGTATTATCCCTATAATTGCCGATGAATACGTGGATGTGGAATTCGGTACCGGCGCCCTTAAAGTAACCCCGGCTCACGATTTTAACGACTTTGAACTGGCTCAGAAACACGGACTTGAATTTATTCAGGTCATTGACTCATCGGGCAAAATGACTTCCCATGCCGGTCCTAAATACGAAGGTCTTGACCGCTATGCCTGCCGAAAAGCTGTAGTGGAAGATCTCAAAGCCCAAGGACTTCTTGAACGGATCGAACCTTACAAACATCGTGTAGGTCATTGCTATCGCTGTAAGAGCGTTGTTGAACCGATGATGTCGCTTCAATGGTTTGTTCGCACAAAACCTCTTGCCGAAAAAGCGATGGAAGCGGTTCGTCAGGGTAGGACTCGCATTATTCCTTCTAAATGGGAAAAGGATTACTTCAACTGGCTTGAAAATATTGAAGACTGGTGTATCAGCAGGCAAATATGGTGGGGACATCGCATCCCGGCGTGGTATTGTTCATCCTGCGGTGAAATTACGGTATCTGAAGAAGATCCTTCAATGTGTGCTCACTGCGGAAGTCGGGAAATTTCTCAGGATCCTGATGTTCTTGATACCTGGTTCAGTTCTGCTTTGTGGCCCTTCACTATTATGGGATGGCCAGAAAAAACAAAGGAGCTTGAAAGATTCTACCCAACCTCGGTGCTCGTTACCGGCTTTGATATTTTGTTCTTCTGGGTGGCACGTATGATGATGATGGGACTTCACTTCATGGGTGATGTGCCTTTCTACGACGTCTATGTCCACGCTCTCGTAAGGGATGCTCAGGGACAGAAAATGAGCAAATCTCGCGGGAACGTCATTGATCCCCTTGTTATGATTGAACGATATGGAACTGACGCTTTCAGGTTTACTCTCGCCGCCTTTGCTGCTCAGGGACGGGATATTAAGCTTTCTGAAGAACGCATTGAAGGTTACAGGCACTTTGTAAACAAAATCTGGAACGCCTCCCGCCTCGTTTTAATGAACCTTGAAGATTTTGATCCTTCAATTTCTAAAAATTACACCCCTCAACCTGAACAATTGTTCCACAGGTGGATTCTTAGCAGGCTTCATGACGTTATCTCCGAAGTCAGGCAGGCAATGGATGAATACCGCTTCAATGATTATGCCCAGACGCTTTACCAATTTTTCTGGCACGAATACTGTGACTGGTATTTGGAAATGATAAAACCCGAGTTTTACGGAGAAGACAGGGAGCGCCGAGAAAGAGCTCAGGCTCTGGCTTTATTCGTACTCAGGCAGATGCTTATCATGCTTCACCCGATCATGCCCTTTGTTACTGAAGAAATCTGGCATAGACTTCCTGGAAGTGAAGGAAGCATCATGGAAGCGAGCTTTCCTGTGGAGGATTCCACCTGGAAAAATGTTGATGCCGAAAGAGATATGAGATTTTTGCAGGAACTTGTTACAGCAATAAGGAATATTCGCGGTGAGATGAATATTGCTCCCGGGCTGGAAGTGGATGTGGTCTGCCGGTATCAGGAAGATAGGGAAAGGATGATTGCTGAAGACTACGAATACCTGATAAAAGAACTGGCTCGGGTTAAAAATTTTAGCATTCTTCCTATGGAAGGTACAACCAAACCCAAGTTTGCTGCAACAGGTGTTGCCGGATCCTCAGAAGTTTCGGTCATTTTGAAGGATTTGCTTGATTTTGACGCAGAATTGAAGCGGGTGGACAAGGAGATTGGGAAGCTCGAATCAGAAGTTACCGTAATCCAGAAGAAACTCCATAACGAAGATTTTCTGAAGAAGGCTCCAGAAGAAGTGGTCGAAAAAGAGAAGGAAAAACTCAAACGTCTTATGGACAAGCTCCAGAAACTTCGTGCCCATCGCGATCATGTTGCAAGCATCCAGCGTGGGGAGTGAGGATAATTGAAGGGTTAGACGTTAAATGTAGGGGCAACCGGCTGGTTGCCCTTATTGCCGTTGGAAGAGGATGAGATGCTGTCGTTAGAATGGCTTATTGCAGAGGCTCTTAAAGAAGATCTGGGACCTGGGGACGTTACAACAAACGCTATTGTGGAGCCTCACATAAAGGGGCGAGCTGAAATAATTGCCAAAGAAACATTTGTTCTTTCGGGAATTGATGTTGCAATCAGAACTTTTAGTTATCTTGACCCTGAAATAGAAGCAACACGGTATTATTCTGATGGAGAAGAAGTGCCCAGAGGGGAAGTAATATGCAGTCTCTCTGGTTCGGTGAGAGCACTTCTCGGAGCAGAACGGGTGGCTCTGAATTTTCTTCAGCATCTTTCAGGCATTGCAACTCTTACGAGACGTTTTGTCAGGGAAATAGAAGAAGCTTTTCAGAGCGAGGGGCTTTCAGAAATAACGTGCTGGATACTTGATACGAGAAAAACCACGCCTCTTTTACGATCCCTGGAAAAACAAGCGGTTCGCCATGGTGGTGGTAAAAATCATCGTTTTGGCTTGTTTGACGGCGTCCTTATAAAGGAAAACCATATTGTTGCTGCAGGAGGGTCTGTAAAGGAAGCTATACGTAGAGCTAAATCTGCTGTGCACCATCTTCTGAAGATAGAAGTTGAGGTAGAAAATCTCAGCCAGCTAAGAGAAGCAATAGAAGCTGGGGCTGATATGGTTTTGCTTGATAATTTTACCGTTGATGAAGTAAAAGAAGCGGTTGCTATGTGTAGGGGGGTGATCCCCTGCGAGATTTCCGGAGGAGTGAGCCTTAGCAACGTAAGGCTTTTTGCTAAAACCGGAGCAAACTTTATTAGCGCTGGAGCAATTACTCATTCAGCCCCGGCGGTGGATATAAGCATGAAATTAAGAGAAATCTGGGAATAGGGACATTGAATGAGTAGCAATGCCCCTTCGGTTAGACCAAAACAAAGTTAGGAGGTTAATAGGAATGAACATTTTTACTATGGTTTATGCGGTAGGAACTGCTTACGCTCAACAGGGATCTCCACAACCCGCAGGAGGGGGACTGGCGGCTATTATACCTCTTGTGTTTATGATCCTGATTTTCTACTTCTTGATCATCAGACCTCAGCAGAAACGCCAAAAGGAACATCGCAATATGCTTGCGAATCTTAAAAAAGGCGATCAGGTGATTACTCAAGGCGGGCTCATAGGGACAATAACCGGTCTTACAGAATCGGTTGTAACTCTTGAGGTGGCTGACAATGTTAAAGTGAAAGTTCAGAGAGCATACATTGCTGGTGTTATGAATCCATCCAAGGATAAGGAACAATCAAAAGACAAGGAGTAATAAAAAGGAGGCTAGGAATTGATCTCTCTGAAATGGCGTTTCCTTTTTGTGCTTGTTGTATGCGTTGCTGCGATTATCTATCTTATTCCTTCCGTAAGCCCTCAGCTCCCATCCTGGTGGAAGGGTGTCCTTCCAAGAGAAAAGCTTCATTTGGGGCTTGATCTCCAGGGGGGTATACACCTGGTTTTGGAAGTGCAAACAGATAAGGCCGTGGAGAGTTTTGTTGATAGGCAAATCGAGGAATTTAAAGATCTATTTCGAAAAGAATCCATTCCTTTTGAAAAGATCGAACGTCACGGGCTCTCGGAAGTTATGCTTAAGTTTCCTGCGGATACTTCCGTTGCTAAGGTAGAAGAAGTTATTAAGAAAAATTTTCCCCTGTTTGCTGTAAAAAATAGCGAAACAACGGGGGAAGGAGTGGTTGTTAACTTAGCGCTGGTGGATCAGGAAATTACTCATATCAAGCAGATGGCTGCTCGCCAGGCGCTTGAAACCATCAGGAATCGAGTGGACCAATTTGGAGTGAGCGAGCCGGATATACGTCCCCAGGCGAATGATCGTATTCTCGTTCAGCTTCCAGGTGTAAAGGATCCCGAACGGGCAATTGCCATTATAGGAAAGACGGCCCAACTCGAATTCAAACTTGTTGACGAAACTGCCCGTTCCGAAGATGTAGCGCAGGGAAAGCTTCCTCCGGGATCCAAAGTCTATCCAATGAGACATTTTGATCCTGCAACCGGTAAGGTTCAGCAAACGGAGATCGTCTTAAAGGATAGAACTCTTCTTACTGGCGAATACATTACGGATGCTCGAGTGAGAATCGACCAACAGTATAATCGCCCTTACGTGGCTCTGGAGTTTGATCCTCAGGGAGCGCGTATTTTTGAGAGAATCACGGGTGAGCATGTCAAAGAGCGGTTGGCCATTGTCCTGGACGGAGTGGTTTACTCTGCTCCCGTTATTCAGGAAAAGATTTCTGGAGGCAAAGCCAGCATAACTGGTTCTTTTACTATGGATGAAGCAAGGGATTTAGCGATAGTGCTTCGAGCTGGAGCGTTGCCTGCGCCTATTAAGATTCTGGAAAAGCGAACGGTTGGGCCATCCCTTGGGCAAGACTCAATTAGAAAAGGGATTGTTGCAGCCCTTGTTGGCGGAATCGCGATTGTTGTTTTTATGGCCTTCTATTATCGATTTGCCGGTCTTATTGCTGACCTGGCTCTTATTATGAACATTCTTCTTATTCTGGCAGCCCTTGCTGCATTCCAGGCGACTTTAACCCTTCCCGGTATAGCTGGTATAATTTTAACCATAGGTATGGCGGTTGATGCTAACGTGCTTATTTATGAAAGAATCCGTGAAGAACTTCGACTGGGCAAGACACCTCGCGCTGCTATCGATGCAGGATTCAGCAGGGCTACGGTGACTATAGTGGACTCCAATGTTACAACTCTTATCGCTGCTGTTGTGCTCTTTCAGTTCGGGACAGGACCTATAAAAGGTTTTGCCGTGACGCTTTCCATAGGTATTCTTGCAAGTATGTTTACGGCAATAATTGTGAGCAGGATGATTTTCGACTACTGGCTTATGCAGCGAAGAGTTACGGAATTGAGTATTTAGGAGGAGACTCCTCATCCTGTGTTCTGCAGGATGAGGGGTGACAGCCCTTCCTGTCATTCCGAGGCGTCCCGAGCGAAGCGAGGAAACACCGAGGAATCTCCTGAGGAGACTCCTCGCTAACGCTCGGGGTGACAAAAAAAGAGCGGAGGTATAAAAGAAGGAATGGGAATGAGATATATTATAAAACCTGACGTGAACATCGATTTCGTAGGGAAGCGATACCTTGCTTTTGCTTTTTCTATCGCTTTAACCTTGGCGGGCGTTTTGGCTATTGTTTTCCGAGGCGGTTTAAACATGGGGATCGATTTTGCTGGTGGAACAATCATTCAGGTAAAGTTTACTGAGACTGTTGATATTCAAAAGATTAGATCTGCTCTCGAGCCCCTTGGAGTAGCAAGTAGTGCCATTCAGCAGATTGGATCGCCCACTGATCAGGAGTATATTATAAGAACAAATATCCATGAAGAAACGGAAACCTCGGTGAGTGAGAAGATCCATAGCGAATTGGAAAGAATTTTTGGTAAGGGTAAAGTAGAAATTCGTCGTGTCGAAATGGTTGGTCCCAAAATAGGTAAGGACCTTCGAGAAAAGGCTCTCCTCACGGTTTATTATTCTCTTTTGTTTATGGCTGTCTACATCGCTGGGCGATTTGAGTCAAAGTGGACTAAGAGCATACTTATCAGTGCTGGTCTTTTTGGGGGTCTTAAACTTCTTGAAGCTATGGGTATAGGTTATGGAATTCTATCGGTTGTGGCTCTTGTCGTTACTATTGTGCTTTTCTGGTTTTTTCATCTTCCCTACTCTCTTGGTGCTATTCTCTCGCTTATTCATGACGTAATGATGACTGTCGGGATTTTTGCCATCCTCAATAAGGAGTTCGATCTAACGGTTATAGCGGCTATTCTGACGATAATCGGATATTCGCTTAACGATACAATAATTGTGTTCGATCGTATCAGGGAAAATATCAGAAAAGAGCGAGGTGTTGATTTTAAGACGATTGTTAACAACAGTGTCAACCAGACTCTTAGCCGCACAATACTAACATCTGGCACAACCCTTATTGTTGTGGTGGCTCTTCTGATTTTCGGTAGCGCTGTTATTAAAGATTTTGCCTTTGCCCTGTTTATAGGTGTGCTTACGGGAACCTATTCATCTATATTCATAGCCGTACCGGTTCTTATTCTGTATGAGGAAAAATTAGCGGCTCAAAAAATCAAGGAGCCCGCACTGTTGAATAAACCGAGTAGGGCTTGAGTTTTGCTGGGTTTATACATAAGCTTGCAAGCTTGACATTATGCGGATAATTTGGCATTGAAAGATATGCAAAGAGTGCCGGAGTGGTGAAACTGGCAGACGCGCTGGACTCAAAATCCAGTGGGCCTCGTGCCCGTGAGAGTTCGAGTCTCTCCTCCGGCACCACAGAATTAAACCTAAGAAAACCACAGGCCGTAAGACCTACGGCTTTTGTTTTTGGTCGAGGAGGAATTAAGAAGACATGGCGCGGATTACAATCGAAGATTGCATGAAAAAAATAGATAGCCGTTTTGCTCTTGTTCATCTTGCCGTAAGGCGAGTGCTTCAACTTCGCAAGGGGGCTAAACCACTTGTGGATGCTGACAATAGGGAAATTGTTCTGGCTTTGAGGGAAATTGCTGCAGGAAAGGTTACTCTAGAAAATATCGACTTGCTTGAAAGAAGCATCATTGGTGAGACCGGACTTGCTGGTCGAGTTGTGTTTGATCAGGAATCCATTCAGGATAGTTTTGAAGAAGAAGTGAAGCGCTTTGGAGAGCAGGGGACCATAGCAGAACTTCCCGAAGATTCCTTCCATGAAGAAAGCACGTCTCAGGACGAACAGCCATGAAAAAACTGGGAATTCTTCCTTATCTGAAGAAGCGTGATATTTTGAATGACCCAGAAGCTGATCCTCAGCGGCTTAAGAAGTTGGGGGATACTTACATTTCTCTGGATCTACTCCATGATGCGCTAGATTTTTACGAAAAAGCAAAGGATCTTTCTGGCGTTGAAACTATCTTTGAAAAGGCCCTAGAAGAGGGGGATTTTTTTCTGGTAAAACAAACCACCAAAATCCTAGGCAAAACTCTTTCCAGTGAAGAATGGTTAAAGCTTGCAAAGAATGCTGAAGAAAAAGGCAAATTTTTCTTCGCTCTGGAAGCTTACCGTGAGGCTGGCGCTCAGGATGAAGTGGGCAGGCTTGGTGTTACTACAGCCGCCTTGCTTCAAGAGTCATCCCAGCAAACTCTTGACACGCCTGACGGTGGTGCTTAGAAAAACCCTGTGCCTTCCTGAAAAAATTGTCCAATTATGCTGATCGTCGGTTAAACTTAAAAATGAGGGTAGTAAAGTTTATGGGCGTGGGGATAGGACATTATGAAACGTGATTACTATGAAGTACTTGGTGTGCCAAGAACGGCTACCGAGGAAGAGATAAAGAGAGCCTACCGTAAGCTTGCCTTTCAGTATCACCCGGATAGAAACCCTGGAGATAAAGAAGCTGAAGAAAAATTCAAGGAGGCTGCAGAAGCTTACGAGGTGCTTCGAGACCCTGAGAAGCGACGTCTCTACGATATGTATGGCCATGAAGGGCTAAGACGGAGCGGATATGAGGGCTTCCATTCCTATCAGGATATCTTCTCAAGTTTTGGGGATATATTTGAAGAGTTTTTCAGAACTTTCGGTTTTGAAACTCGTAGCCGCACATCAGCCAGACCTGGAAATGACCTTCTTTATAAGCTGAAAATATCTTTTGAAGAAGCCGTCCTCGGAACCGAAAAAGAAATCGAAATTTATACCTACGTTACTTGTGAAAAATGCGGCGGAAGCGGTGCATCTCCTGGCACTCATGAGGTGATTTGCCCTGTATGTAATGGCTCCGGGCAGGTTTACCAGACACGCGGGTTCTTCCGCATTGGCACAACCTGTTCAAGATGTAAGGGAAGTGGGCGGATTTTAAGATCTCCTTGCAATGCCTGTAGTGGTGAAGGAAGAGTCGAGCGAACGAAGCGGATTAAAGTTCGTATACCCGCAGGTGTAGATACCGGTATGCGGGTTAGAGTTAGGGGCGAAGGCGAAAGCGGATACAGAGGAGGTCCTCCAGGGGATCTTTACGTTCAGGTAGAGGTAGAACCGCACGATTTCTTCGAACGTGATGGGTCAACGCTTTACGTTAAGGTGCCAGTTCACTTCGTGGAAGCTATTCTGGGAGCGGATATTCAGGTGCCAACGTTGGAAGGGATAGAAACTATAAGGCTAGAACCTGGAACTCCCCCAGGTTACACGGTAAGACTTCCTGGAAAAGGGGTGCCGGATCCTCGTTCAGGTCGGCGAGGTGATTTGCTGGTGGAAATTTCAGTGGAAATTCCAAAGAACATAACAAAGCGCCAGAAGGAGTTATTGGAAGAGTTTCTCAGAATTGAGCGAGAAAAGGGAGAAAAGAAACATCGCTGGTGGTCATGGGCGAAGGATAACCGAGGAAAAACTGCATCAGCAAAGTAGTCTTGGCGTTTTTTAATGTTTCTTGTTGGCATCAGGTAGAGAACAATCTTGCTATGGGGAGACAGGGCTAAAATGATCGAAGTAGAGGGACTTACAAAATATTACGGTCCTATTGCTGCCATTGTGGATGTGAGTTTTCGTGTAGATAAAGGGGAAATTGTCGGATTTCTGGGACCTAATGGGGCAGGAAAATCTACCACCATAAAGATTCTTACCTGCTATATGCCACCTTCTGCAGGCACAGCAAAGATAAACGGTTTCGACTGCCTAGAAGATTCATTGAAGGTTAGAGAACAGATCGGTTACCTGCCGGAAAATGTTCCGCTTTACAAAGAAATGACAGTTCGCCGATTTCTCGAATTTGTGGCTTCTGTAAAGCGCGTTGATAAATCGGCCGTTAAGCGGGAAATTAACAAGGTTATCGAATTATGCGGTATAGAAGATGTGGCAGGAAGAATTATCGGTAATCTTTCCAAAGGCTATCGTCAGCGAGTCGGACTTGCTCAGGCTCTTATCGGTAATCCTCCGGTTCTTATCCTCGATGAGCCCACCATCGGGCTAGACCCTGCCCAGATTGTAGAAATGCGGAATCTTATAAAGACTCTGGGGCAGGATCACACTATCCTGATGAGTAGCCATATTCTGCCAGAAGTGGCTCAGACCTGTAACCGTGTGATTATCATTAATAAAGGACGTATTGTTGCAACCGATTCTCCGGAAAGATTAACTCGTCAATTGCAGAAAAACGCTCAAATTACGGTTGGATTCGAGTCGCCAGTTGATCCTGAAACACTTAGATCTGTGTTGCGACATATACCAGGGGTTAGAGATATTGCCCCGGCTGGCGATAACGGTGCAAAATGGTATATAGACACGGATCACGAAAAAGATATTCGAGCAGACGTAGCAAAGGCTTTGGTTGAGAAGGGTTTAAGGCTTGTGGAATTGAAAAGCGTTGATATGAGCCTTGAGGAAGTGTTCATGCATCTTGTTACAGAAGAAGAATATTCTTCGTCTGCGGAGGCTGTATAGTATGCGTGGATTTTGGGCAGTTTACAAAAAGGAGCTCTATTCCTTTTGGGCGTCACCTATACTCTACGTGGTGATGTTTGTTTTTTTCCTTCTATCCGGGTATTTTTTTTATAGTGCTGTGGCCTACTACAATGTAGTTAGTTTTCAGGCCACACAGAACCCATTCCTGGCTCAGGAATTAAACGCTATATCTATGGTGATAAGACCTTTTCTGTTTGATACCAGCATAGTGCTGCTTCTTCTATCACCTCTCCTTACAATGAGACTTTTTGCCGAAGAGAAAAAAACCGGCACAATTGAGCTGCTTTTTACTTACCCCATAACTGATATTGCTCTGGTTTATGCTAAGTTTGCCGCAGTGCTTACGGTTCTTGTTGTGCTCCTTCTGGGCACCCTGCCTTATATGGTTCTTCTCGGGTATCTCACGAAACTTTCCGTGGGAGCAGTGATAAGCGGTTATCTTGGAGTAATACTCATGGGCGGAGCTTTCCTATCTCTTGGGCTTTTTACATCAGCCCTAACTCAGAACCAAATTGTTGCTGCGACGCTCTCCTTCGGGGCTCTTCTGGGTTTCTGGATCATTTCCTGGATGAAATCCATAAGTTATTCAACACTTGGAAAAGTGTGCGAGTATATCTCTCTTACGTATCACTTTGACCCCTTCGCAAAAGGGCTTATTGATACAAGACACCTGGTTTATTACTTGATTTTTATCATCTTTTTCATGTTTCTCACCATTCGAAGGCTTGATGTTGAACGATGGCGAGGCTAGCCAGAAAAAATCTGGAGGGATATGATGGCTGAATATTCAAAAAAGCGGCTATGGATCCATGGTTCTCATACAGTTCTTTCGATTATTATTGTGGCGGCTATACTTGGATTTGTAGGGCTTATTGTTCATCGGCATCCGGTGAGATGGGATCTTACAAAAAGCAAAAGTCATACACTTTCGGAACAGTCGAAAAAAGTAGTGAGCACTATAAATCAGCCTATAAAAATCATGGGCTTTTTTGCCGATGACGATTCTAAATCAAAGGCTCAGGATCTATTTGAGAGTTATGCCTACCTGAACAAGTTTATCTCTTACGAGTTTGTTGATCCGGATAGACGGCCGGAAATTGCAAAAAAATATGAAATCAAAACCTACGGAACTGCTGTGTTAGAGGGCTACGGCCGTAAGGAAACTATAACGTCCGTGTCAGAAGAATCTGTCACTAACGCTCTTTTGAAACTAACGCGAACAGAAAAGAAAAAAATTTACTTCCTCACAGGTCATGGGGAACATTCCATAGAAGATTTCGGAAAAGATGGATATTCCACTGTTAAATCCTCTCTTGAAAAGGATAATTACGCCGTTGAGAAGCTCGTTCTTGCTGAAAAAAAAGAAGTACCGGAAGATGCCTCTGTTGTTGTCATTGCGGGACCGAGGAAAAATCTGCTGCTCGAGGAAGTCCAGGCTCTAGAACGATATCTCAAGAGAGGTGGGCGACTTGTCGTTATGCTTGACCCTTATCAGGACGCTGGTTTGAAAGATTTTCTTAAAACTTACGGCTTTGAATTGGCAGATGATATCGTTATCGACAAATTGAGCCAGGTTTTTGGTGGAAGTTACCTTATGCCGGTAGTCACTCAGTATGGTATTCACCCGATAACCAACGACTTTAAGTTTATGACCTTTTTCCCAGAAGCTCGTTCCATTCGTGAACCTCAGCAAAAGCCCGATACGGTAACCTGGACTGCTCTTGCTCAAACATCTGAAGCTGCCTGGGGAGAAACAAACCGAAAAATGTTGGAACAAAACAAGGCCAGCTTTGACGAAAAGGAAGACATTCCCGGACCAATTACCATTGCGGCAATAGCAGAAATCAATTTGAAGAAAGACACAGAACAGAAGGAAGGCTCTTCATCTTCAGCGCCTGCCCCGAGCAAAGCTCTCTTGACCATTTTTGGTGATTCCGACTTTGCTTCCAACACCTACTTCGGACTTTCCGGTAACGGCGATCTTTTCCTGAACACAGTTCATTACCTTGCCGAGGAGCAAACCTTAATTACCATAGATCGCCGAGCAAAAGAGGGAGAACCACTGGTTTTGACCATGAGCCAGATGCGGCTTACCTTCCTGATAAGCATGGTTCTTATGCCAGTTCTTGTCATTGTGGCGGCTGTTTATGTTTATATGGTGAGGAGAGCACAGAGATGAAAAGCAATAAGTGGCGTCTTCTGTCGCTTTATGCGATTATTCTAGTGGTTCTAGCATCATATTTTTTCGTGTTCGAAGTTTATAAAAAACGTAAGACTACAGAAGCAAAAGAAGCGGAGAAAAAGGTCTTTTCTGTTAATGCGGAAGAAATTCGAGAAATCACCATATCCAAGAATTCCGAGGTTATCGCTCTCAAAAAAGAGAATGACAAATGGCTTATATCTTCTCCAGTAGAAACTGAGACGGATGGGCCGGCTGTGCTTGGATTCGTTAATACTTTGGCGGATTTAAAAGTTAAAAAATGGGTTGGACGAGAAAGCGATCTTTCGCCTTTTGGTCTGGATAAGCCAGCTGTAACCATCTCAGCGAAGGAAAGTCAGAAAACATGCCGATTGGTTCTTGGTTCGAAAACTCCAACGGAAGATGGAATTTACGCTATGGCTTTCGTGAACGACGCTCCTGTTGGTAAAGAACCTGTGTTTGTTATTGATATAAGTGTTTGGGGAATCCTGAATAAGGGGCTTTATGATCTCAGAAGAAAAGAGCTTGCGAGGTTCGAAGATCCTCAGGTGAAAAAGATCGACATTAGATGGCGTGATGATCCTAAGACTGCCATTACAATACTTCGTGAAACAGAAGGATGGAAATTGCCAGATCATCCAGACATTAAAGTTAAGAAGGCCAGGGTAGATCATATTGTAGACCAGATTCGGTGGTTACGAGCCCAGAGCTTTGTGGGAAATTCCAAGATAGACGCTCAGTCCTTTAATCTGGCAAAACCTGTTGTTGATATTACTCTGGAACTTTCTAATCGTGAACCCTTACGAATCCAGCTTGGCAGTCACCAGGCGGAACCTAACGCTAATCAACAACAGCAGCAACAACAGCCTCCCAGACTGGAAGCCTTTAGTTCGGAATTGCCCTTTGTTGTGCTGGTTGATCGTTACATTATGAATGAACTGCCCCGCAAGCCAGAAGATCTACTGGATCGTTCGCTTCTTGCATGGAAAGAAGATGATATCGGTAAAATTCTTTATAGCCATGACGGCGAATCGGTCGAATATATGAGGGAAGAAGGCAAGGAATCTGAATGGAAGTGGAAGAAAGCTTCCGAAAAATCATACAAAAAGCTTAAAGAAGGGTGGCGAATTCGATCTGTGGTATGGGCGGCTTCCGATGTGGAGTATGAAACAAAGAAGGAATCGGTAAAGGCATTTCCGGATAAGTTTGCCGGGAATCTTAAGTTTTACAACCGTGATGGAAAACTTCTTTCAGAATGGGTATGGCAGAATGTGAGCTCCAATCCGAAAGATTCTTCCACTGTTTGGGTTAAAAACGGAGAGAGCGATGAAATTCAGGTTTTTACCGTTCCTTCATCAAGGCTTAAGAATCTGACAGATAGATTGAAAGACCTGGAAGGATCGCTGAGCAAATCGTGATGTTAGAGTATGGAAGATGCTAAGGATCAACATCCCCGGTCGAGGTGAATATGAGCTGGAGCATCTGGTGCTTGATTACAATGGCACCATCGCTCTTGATGGAGAGCTTCTTCCCGGAGTGGCGGATAGAATCGTGAACCTTTCTAAACACCTTCATATCCATGTGCTTACGGCTGATACATTCGGCACGGTTAGGAAAAGTCTTTCCCGGCTTCCCTGCACGGTTTCAGTAATAAAAGCAGGCGATAGAGAAGATTCGGAAAAACTCGATTATCTTCGTAAGCTTAAACCAGATAATTGCGTGGCTATCGGTAACGGTGCAAACGACCGACTCATGCTTTCTCACGCTGCTATTGGAATATGTGTTATACAGCAGGAAGGCTCAGCTTTTGACGCCATAAAAAGTGCGGATGTTGTGTGTAACTCGGTGATAGATGCTCTTGATCTGCTCGTGTATCCGTCTCGTCTAATAGCAACCCTCAGAGGATGTCCTTTAGATTGAGCTTAGTGGTGAGGGTTACGAGTTGCGAAAAAGGTTCTTAAAAGTTCTGATAGCGCTTTTATGCTGTGTGGCTCTTTTGACTTTGGTTGTGGAATCGTATTTGGAAGAGCAGGGTAATTTTCATGTTATTTCCCCGGGAGTTGCCTATCGGTCGGCTCAGCTTGATGAAGACGAATGGGAACACTACATAAAGAAATTCCACATTCGATCTGTGATCAATCTTAGAGGGAGCGCTCCTGGAAAGGATTGGTATGAAGAGGAGGTTTCTACATGTTTAGATTAGCTCCTGATAAGCCTCCATCTGTTGGCGAGTTTAAAGAGCTTGTCAAAATTCTATGTACAGCCCAGCGTCCCGTGTTAATCCATTGTAAAGCCGGAGCGGATCGTTCAGGATTGGTGGCCGCCATCTGGCAGGTAGTTGTTGAAGGATTATCACCATCAGTTGCTAGAAAACAATTGTCTATCTGGTTTGGGCATTTGCCTTTTGGATCTACCGCCGTTTTTGATACGTTCTTTGAGGAATGGTCAAAAGGAAACGGCATTACCTGGAACTGTGGTGATTTTACCCATGTGAGTAGAAGGTAAAGGTGATACTTATGGCTAAGGATGAAAAACGTTCGAAGATTCAAGACAAACTTACGGATGCAGAAAAGCGGGAACTTGAGGCTATTCTTGACAGGCTTTCGGTTCAAAATCCAGATGGAGACTCTTTTTCAAACTGGCTTGAATCTCTAAAAAACACCTTTTCTAACCGACAGCGCTTTATAACGGCTTTGCTGGATGTAATAAGCAAATCGCCAACTGAAGCTGGCAAAAGGGTTTTCCTTGCTTTGAAAGATTGTGTTCGTGATAAGGAACTTCGGAAGATTGTAAGAACAGCCGAATATCGCATGACCCAGAAAGGACTCCTCCAAAAAGAGTCGTCTCAGCCAGAAAAAGTGGTTGTTTTCTCCGATAAGCCTCTCAAGAATATAGAGCTTGAAGCTGGGGAAGCCCATCTTTGGATTTTCCCCTTCTGTGGGCGATGTTCCCTGACGCTTTATGTTCCATCTCTAACAGGCGAAGGACGATCTGTGGTGGTGGGAAGTGATATTCGGGAGTGGAGCAGGTTTTTTATCGGTAAGACCTTGGAACCTGATAGAACTCTCCAGGTGATGGTAGAATTTGGTGGCAAAAGAGTTTACAGAGAGCTGACATCGATTATTGCACCAATGCCCGGGGTTGCCTCTGTTCCTGTGTCTATTCGTTTTGGAGCTTTTTTGGCTTCAGAATTGATTGATATTTTTTCGAGACATCGTCCCACGGCATTGACATCAAGAGATCTTCAGATGGCAAAAGACCTTTTTAATTCTTTGCTCCCCGATGATGTTGAAAATTTATGGATGCGAGAGGGCAACCACATAGGGTTGCCCTTACAAGGTTTTTCTGAACCTTTAAGCTCGCCCCTGACTGTCACCCCGAGCGATAGCGAGGGGTCTCCTCAGGAGATTCCTCGGTGTTCCCTCGCTTCGCTCGGGACACCTCGGAATGACAGGGAGAAGGCACTTCGGCTAACCGATCATGCTGATGAAGTAACCCTGAATTCTCTGGCTCAGTCGGTAGGATCCTTTTGGTTTGCCCCCGAAACCATGATGGAACTAAGCGAGTCTTTGTTCGACATTGTGGATTCTGTGTTGTCCTGGGAGCCGGCGCATAAAGAATATCACATCAGGCGAAGGCTTCTGGATTTTATTTCCTCGGGTGATAGGTTTTCTCTGGAACTTTATCGTTTCTTCTTAAAAAGTTCCGCTTTGGTGATGGCAAAGCGAGATAATAAAATCCCTGAAGCTCGTGTGCTTTTTAGAATAGCTAATGATCTTCTAGAAGCAGAAGATCTTAGTAAGTGGGAAGACTTCCTTATAACCCATCTTTGTAGTTCTTTTGCGAATTTTGCGGGGTTTCAGAAACAGTGGGAAGAAAAACGAAATGCCCCATCCCAGCCAGTAGTTTCGTCTCTTGTCGTCGTTCCTGGCGAAGAAGCAACCAAAAAATCTAAGTGGGCTATACTTGAAGAATTTTTAACCGAAATGATATCGTCCGGCAGGAGGTAGAGCAGGCGATGAAAGTTTTTCAGGTCAAAACCTCAGCAAGAAGCGCCGCCGTGGATATAACGGACGAAGTACAGCGAGCGATATCCGATATGAAGCTATCGAAAGGGCTTTGTTTTGTCTATGTGCCACATACAACGGCCGGTATCACCATCAACGAAGGAGCCGATCCCCATGTGATGGAAGATATATTGAACACTCTTGATAGCCTAATCCCGTGGCGAGGAAATTACAAACATACGGAAGGCAACGCTGCAGCTCATATTAAAACATCCTTGATGGGGAATGGCGTTCATGTGTTTGTTGAGCAGGGCAGGCTTGTTCTTGGAACCTGGCAAAGAATTTTCCTGTGCGAATTTGATGGTCCCAGGACTCGAAAAGTCCACGTTCATTGTGTTAGCATGAGTTCATAAAAAAATGGCGGAAGTGCATGGGAATCGAACCCACCAGGGGCAGCCTTCACTACCCCCCACCGGATTTGAAGTCCGGGAGCCCCACCAGTGAGCTAGGCACTTCCAGCCTCAGATTATAGAAAAACTAAATGGATTTGGCAATAACCAATGGATGCTGTTGAAGAAAAAGATTGTGTGAGCAGGAAAGGAGCTTGAAAAGATGGATCTTGCAGAGCTTATAAATGGCATTAAGCCAGCAGATGCTGAGTGGGAAAATCGAGCGTGGGAAAGGTTAAGGTCTCAGATTAGACCCAGGGATTCACTAGGACAGCTTGAAGTGATTGCCGCTAGAATTGCCGCAATTTGTAGGACTCTTGAACCCACCGTGAGCAAAAAAATTATATTCACCATGGCGGGAGATCATGGTGTGGCGGAGGAAGGAGTCAGTGCTTATCCACAGGAAGTGACGGCTCAGATGGTTTATAGCTTCATCCAAGGCTGGGCTACCATTAACGTACTGGCTAAACACGGAGGAATTGATGTCAGAGTGGTTGATATGGGTGTTGCGGCGGATCTTCCTGAGGAATGGAATGTCGTGAGAAGAAAGATTCGCAAGGGAACAGCTAATTTTACCAAGGGCCCGGCTATGACCAGGGAAGAAGCCATCCAGGGCATTATGGCAGGGGCAGAGTTGGTTATTGATGCCGTAAAGCGAGGAGGATACCAGCTTATTGGCACCGGAGATATGGGCATAGCTAACACAACGGCGTCGGCAGCGATTTTTTCGGTGTTAAGCGGAAAAGCGCCATCGGAAGTTACAGGTAGGGGCACGGGAGTTGATGACGAAGGATTAAAAAGAAAAATCGCCGTAATTGAGCGAGGCATTGCCTTGAACAAGCCAGATCCTTCCGATCCCATAGATGTGCTTTCCAAGGTTGGCGGGTGTGAAATTGCCGGACTTGCTGGAGCTGTGCTTGGCGCAGCCTATGCTGGATGTCCTGTGGTATGCGATGGTTTTATTGCTACGGCTGGAGCTCTTGTGGCAGTGCGTCTTGCACCGGCTGCTAGAGATTATCTTTTTATTTCTCACCGTAGCCAGGAAAGAGGGCATGGAGCGATGGCTGAAGTTATAGGCATTCGTCCTGTGCTTGATTTGGAGATGCGACTTGGGGAAGGCACCGGTGCGGCGCTTGCGATGCCCATTATAGAAGCGGCAGTAGCCGTTTTGAAGGAAGTGAAAACCTTCGAGGAAGCAGGGGTTAGCAAGGGATAATACTTGGTTGTTTCAGGTTTTCCTGGGGGTGTTCGAAAAATCGCCAACACTGTCATGCCGAGCGAATGCGAGGCATCCCACAAGAAAGCCCCTCAATTCGTCGTCTAATATTTTCGGACATCCCTCAGATTTTCCTTGACATAATAACGAAAATTTTGGTAGGGAGAACTTCCGCGGTTCCCCGGTAGCTCAACCGGCAGAGCGGGTGGCTGTTAACCACTAGGTTGGCGGTTCGAGTCCGTCCCGGGGAGCCAAAGATAAATTTATTGGCCAGGCAGTGACCTGGCTTTTTATTTTGTGGATATTGGTAAAAATGTGGGATCATAAGGTTCCTTCGATGTACTCAACCATCAGTTTATCAATCACGAAAACACCGATCATGTTAGTGGCGGATGATATGTTCGTAATAATTCCACTGCCAGACGATATGTACGTCGGTGTTTTGCCGCGCCCCTTTGGTGACGCCGATTTTGAATCCCTGGGCAATGGAGCTGATGGTTTTGGATGTGCCACATGAGGCCGAAGACGAAATTCTAAAGGGGTTACTATCTTTCATTCGGACGTTCTCCGGAGTAGATCAAGAATGCAAACCTCCCAGGGGACAACTTCTTCTACGCCCAGGGCTAGCAGGGCTTTGTAAAGGCGAGTGTGCAGTTCGCACTCATCGGCTACGCTAATGATCTAGTTCTGGAAATGGGCAAAGGCTTCTTCCAGCAAGGCCGCAGTTTGAGCTGCCTTTTCCGTTTCTATGTTCTGAGCGCGCAGCTACCACTCGACGGTAAAGGCTTGTGGCGAGAGCGAGCTGGATCGGCGTTCCTTGTCTCGAAAATGTTCCAGCACGGCTTCGGCGATTTTGTCATTTACCACAGAGAACACGGAGAGAACGGAGTTTTTTATTTCTCTGTGGTCTCTGTGGTGAGATCACCCATCAACTCATGTAGCGTTGTTTGGCTAATGGACTAAATCGACTTTTTTATTTCCTGTCCACAGTGTAGGCAAACATTGGAACATATATCAGCGTGAGAATTGTACCGATAAGGAGTCCACCTATGGCTACATCGGCAAGAGGTGCTAGACGCTCCAGCCCGACGGCTCGCTCGGCTGCAATAGGAATCATGCCGGCGATGGTTCCAAAAGCCGTCATGAAGACAGGCCTGAAACGTACTTGAACACTTTCTATGGCGGCTTCAAAGGGAGAGGCTCCCTCTGAGCGGAAAGACTGATAAAAATCCACAAGAAGAATCGAGTTTTTGATAATGATGCCAAAGAGAAGCAAAAGTCCTACCTGGCTTGGCATACAGGAGGGCTTGTTAAAAATAAGCATTCCCCAGGATGCTCCAATCATGGAGAGCGGTAGAACCAGAATCATGACTCCCGCCATCCGAACCGAACGATACGCCGCAACCATGGCCATGAAAAGCAGAATAACCCCTATGGTCATGGCGTTGATCATTCTTCCAAAGGAGTCTTTCATTTGTTTAATATCGCCTTCCTGGCTTATTTCAACGCCTTTAAGGCCGGCTTTCTTCAACGCTGCCTGAACATCTTCCATTAACATGGATACGGGTCGCAAGCTGCGGTAGCCAGCGACATCCAGAGAATAAAACATCTGATTTCGCTCGATCTTATTAGCCGTCAGCCCATATTCAAGCTGGGCAAGAGCTTCCAGAGGCACCGGCCCCTTGGGTGTTTGAATCGGGATGAGGCGCAGTTCTTGAGGGTTTCCATCAAAAGGACGATTGAAATAAAGACGAACGAACTGGTTCTGCATGGAAACCATCTTTGCACTTACCGCCACAGGTGGCCCCGACAGAGGAAGTTGGGATATTATCTGAGAAGGGGTCATGTCGTAAGCCAAGGCCCGATTAGTGTCAATGTTAAGCCGAACTTCTGCAAAATCATTGTCCCAGCTTAGAGTGACCGAAGTTAATCCCTTGACCGATTTCAAAGCTTCGGCAACTTTGTGAGCGGCTTCTGGTAAAATGCGATAATCTTCGGCTCGTAACTGCACATTGACAGGAGCCTTGATGCTTGACATGGCGGTGGCTCCATAATCGTAAACGTCAATAAACTTAACATTTTTTAACTTTGCCAGTTCAGATCTTATTTCATCCTCTATCTGCCATAGGTTCTTTTTACGGTGGAATCGGTCAACACAGTTTATCGTCATGGTAGCCTCGGTGGGTAGAGAGCCCTGCCCGAGAGACAATACCCCTGGTTCGGATCCCAGAGTTATAGAACTCATGACCACTTCTGGACGGCCATGAAGCCATTCTATAAAAGGTTTAAGCCGCTTTTCGACTTCTTCTACTGTTTCATTGGCGCTGAATTTTACTCGAGCTTTTATTATACCAGTGTCCATAGGAGGCATGAGATCCCTGCCGATGACCGGCATAACGATTTTGATGCTTATGATGAATACCATGATCACCGCCAGTGTCATTAATATTCGCCTTAGCTTCGAATGTCCACCGGAAGAGAATTTTAAAATAGCTACATAGAGGCCTGTCAGTCGTCCGAAACCTCTCTGATAAAATCTTTCTAAAGCTTGCTCCAGACGGGTTTTCCCTGCACCTTTACGGTAAAGCAGAACCGAGATGGACGGAATGAAGGTGATGGAGAGAAAGTAAGAAGCCACAAGGGCTGTTATCAAAGTTGAAACCAGAGGGCGAAAGATTTGCTGAGGAAAATCCCCCACGAAAAGAAGAGGAAAGAGAATAGTGATCGTTGCAATGGTGCCGGCAAATACGGGGCTGATAACTTCCTTTGTGCCGGAAATGATGGCGGTTTTTATATCCTCCTTTAGCTCGGTGAGATGCCTTTCAATGTTTTCAAGCACAACAACAGCGTCATCTACCAGCATACCCAGAGCAAGGATTATAGCTGTGTAAATAACCATATTCATTTGCCCGCCGGTCATCCAGATGATGGCCAAAGTCGTGCAGAATACCATGGGGATGGATAAAAGGGCGGCGATCGTCGCTTTGATGTTTCCAAGGAAGAGCAGTATGACTATCAGGGTTAAAATAATAGCATCTCTTAGAGCCTCGAGCATATTCCGATTGGATGTTTCGATAAGGGTTCGTTGAGTATCGGCCAGCTCAAAGCGTATGTTTGGGTAGCGATGTTTCAGCTTCTCTATGACTTCTCTGGCAGCTTTACTTGTATGAATCACCGATCCTCCCGGTGAACGTTGAACTGCCAGGGCTATGGCAAATTTCCCGTTTCCTATATATCCAGAAAACCGCTTCTGATAATCCCAGGTTATAGTGGCTATGTCTCCAAGCCTTACATTGGTAGCTACCGGAAGCATTTCCAGTTCTTCAACCTGAACCTTTTCTCCATAGAATGTAACGGTATAAAAGGAGTCGTTGTCTTTGGTAAAACCGATAGGAGCATCTCTATCAAGGGATCTGAGGACGGAAGCGATTTTATCCAGATTTACTCCGTAAGCTTTAGCTTTGAAAGGATCAACATTGATATTGATGGCGCTCTGATATCCGCCGAATATTTCCACATTGCCGATTTTTCCGGTTCTCAGAAGAGCGGGTTTTATATCGCTTTCGGCTATCTTGCGTATATCGCTCAGAGTAATACTATCATTTGCCGGCGATAGCGCAAAAACATCCACCGGCGGAATATGAGACCCCGATGTGTAAATAGAAGGGTTGGCTTCAGGAGGAAGTTTTCCCCTCACTTTGGCAATAGCCGTGCTCACATCAACCGCCGCAGCGTTCAATCCTTTGACATACTCAAATTCGGCGGTAACAATGGACATGCCAGTAATGTTTACAGAGCTAACCTGCCGAATCAGCGCAAGAGTGGATACTTCTTCTTCAATGGGTTTAGATACCGTTGTTGCTACAACATCCGGAGTAGCTCCAGGTATCTGGGTTATAACCACGATGGTTGGTCTGTCACTGTCGGGGAACAGGTTTTTTGGCATGGAAATTAAACCGTAGATACCTAACACGCAAAGACCGGCGATGATGCTATAAAGCAGATAGGGACGTTTGTAGAAAAAATCAAACATGGAATGTTCCCCCTCTTTACAAATTGCTTACAATGATAGGAACACCGGTCGCTACTCTCAAAAGAATGTCCGGCTTGGCCAGGATAACTTTTCGATTTGCAAGATCAGGTTCGACAATAGCTCCTTCAACACCCTTGACTTTGACTGTCACCTCGATTCGTTTGGCTTTACCGTCGGGTTCAACGGTAAAGACCCAGGAAGCATTGCCCATTGTCAGCAAAGCGTCCATAGGCACAAGAACAGCTTCCCCTTTGAAAAGCACAATGTTTACATTTACAAATTGTCCCTCAACGAATCCTGAATTTGGAGGAAGGGGTGACACATACTGCACAAGACCTGTTTCGGAAGTTTGGTCTTTTGGTGTTAGAGGAAATTCCTGTCCTTGAAGCAAAACAGATGTAGGCCGCAATCTATCCGGAAGTGAAATGGTCAGATAGAGCCCACTTTTTGAGGATATTTTGAGGATAGGCTTTCCAGGAGTGGCCAGATCTCCTGGACGAGCCAGTAGCTGGGAGACTCGACCATCAATGGGAGCGTTGAGAGTCGCATAGCTTATCTGAGACTCCATATCCTTGATGGATGATTCCAGACTTTCCACGCTTTTTTGAAGAGTTTCGATGGCTTTTCTTGCTCCGTCCAGACTGGCTTTAAGTCTTGCTATTTCAGCTTCTTCCTGGCTGTATTGCTCCGGGGAAGCTCCTTTTACGGCAAGAAGTTCCTTAGTTCTGGCATGAGATTCCAGCGCAGTTTTAAGGGATGTTTCCAGCGCTTTTGCTTCGGCCTTTTTGGCTTCTATTTGTGCAATAACACCCTGACGCTGTGAAACAAGCCCCTGCTTTCTCGCCTCCAGATCTCTTGCATCAATTGATGCCAGAATTTCACCTTTTTTAACCGTATCGCCTTCCCGCTTGTATATGGCCGTTATCTGACCGCTTATGCGGGTGGATAGGACGGCGGATATGTCAGAAGCCACCACTCCCATAGCCGGTAGAGTAATTGTCACATTTTGAGGGGCGAGTTCCCTGGCCGATACAACCGCAGGAAGAACCTGGGGAGGAGGAAGCTTGGCCAGGTCCGCTTTGCGTTTTTTAACTATGAGAATTCCTGCGATAACAATCAAAATAACGGCTATGATGATTTTTGTCCGTCTTCTCATTTGACCACCCCTCTTAAATCGGTTCCGTAAAGTATCGCCTGCTGAGCCACCGTTTCCCAAAGTTGATGCCTTGTTTGGTAAAGAGTTGACTCCGCAGCCAGCACATCGCTTTCATACCTTAAATACTCTTCCACTATCATACGGCCGGCGTTCAGAGCCACTTTTGCTATCTCCAGCAGTTGTTTAGTGTCCGATACCGACTTTTCGGCTACCTCAATGGAGTGCTCGATGACGGGAAGTTTTTCCGACAGAGCCTTAGCGAGGGCTTCGGAGTCAATTTTAGTTTGAGCAAGCTGCTTTTTCGCTTTTTCCGCCTGCACTCGAGCTAGTGCCTCGTCTGCGCTGATGGATCGGTCAAAAAGCGGGACTTTAAGAACCAGTGCAATTTCGTGATAGCTCCTGTAGATATGCTTATCGGTGTTGTAGGCTTCACCATCGTTACCCGAAACAAAACCGGTGACCGACAGAGTGGGGAATCGAGCGGCGCGGCGCCGTTCAAACTCTTTTTGAGCCGCTTCTGCAGCGTACTGAGCGGCGGTTACGGCAAGAAAGGTATCTCCGGACGGTTTTTGAATCAGAGTCATGGGCACCGGCTCCGTTAGATCTATTCCTGTCAAAGACCGAAGTTCTTTAAGAGTATCTATCCGTTTTGTGGCCAGCTCATCCTGCTGTTGTTCCAGATCGTTCATGCTCTTCTGAATCTTAAGAAGCTCCGACTCTGGCGCTCTTCCCGTTTTGACCTTAACGGCCATGTCTTCCATTGTTTTAGCGAGAGAGGCTCTGCGTGCTTTGAGTGCTTCTTCAAGGGATGTAAGATAGGTAAGGGCGCTGTTTAGCGATACAACCGAAGCCTGCCGACGCACAAGGTCAAGTTGGCGGTCTATTTCAGATTTTCCCTGAAGTATTGCAGCTTTCTTGCGCAGTACATAGAGTTCGTGGACGTATAAAGGAGCGTCGAAGGTCAGTCCATAGCGTAGTATTTCTCTGGAGAACGGGATGGAATCGCCAGCCTGGACATTGACTTCCGTTGGAGGCATAGGCCTAAGGTTGGTAGGGGAATTATAACGTTCATATCTACCGAACGCTCCCAGTTTGGGAAACAAAGCGGCGGTAGCCCGGTCTTTTTCCTTAATGCTTTCCTGAACGGACATTACCGCTACTTCATGACCTGGCTGCTTCTCGACGGCATCGAGAAGCTCCTTGAGCGTAAGGGCAAATGATGTACTGTGCCACAGTGAAATTATGGAGGCTAACAATAAAAACTTCTTCATTTTTAACTCCCATATTCTAATATGGCGATATACCAGAACTCCAAGTTACTCAGGATTAAATAACGTGTCAACTGTAAAATGGGGGATGTTCTAATCCCCCGTTCCGCTGGATTGCCGAGCGTAAGCAAAGCATCCCATAAAGAGACCCCTCGCTGACGCTCGGGGTGACAGCTCTTTTTGTCATTCCGAGGCACGACGTGCCGAGGAATCCCAGCACTTCTTTCGAGGTGCCGTAGAGAAGAGACCCGCTGAAACGGGACGTCGCCCCTACAATGAATGATCCTGTGAATGTGATTATGACACAGCCTCCTCGTTCGCGGCGACGGATGAGAGAGAGCCTCAACTAAGTGCCAGAAAAGCAATAAAAGGGAGTTGATCCTTGGCGTTATAGGTTTCTGCTGTAATTTTTGGAAATGTGGTGCGCCACAATAATAACAAGTTTAAGGAGAACCGTAGGTAAGGGTTATAGGAATGCCGGAGGTTGAAAAATGAATAAAGATAGTAAAAGGCGGTGTAGCACGCCGTTTTTGTATGATCCAGAGAGGAGAGAAAAACCGAAGATCACCTACTTCGAGCATTTTTTGACCATTGCTCCTTTCCCAAATCCGCTGGTAAGGATAAAGCGCAAACCACATGTAGGTTCGAAATGATGGCAGGTCCTCAGATACCTTTGCGGCTAAAGTTTTATCAAGTGGATTAAATGTTCCGTCGTAAAATTTTATGCTTTCGCTGACTATGTTCACCGAAGCAACTCGATAGGTATTGTCTTCAAGGGTTATAAGCTTCCAGATAAAAGGTGTTCCTAGTTCTGGCATGATAGCCCATTGGGAGGTAAGGTTTTTTGAGCGCGCAATCCATCTTTCGGTAAGTTCCTTTGTGAGAGCACAGATTAGAGGATAACCCACCACCCATAGAATAAAACTCGCTACCAATAGCCTCTTAAAGTAAACATTCTTCCACCTACTTTTCGCATAATGTTGATCAGTAAACGGCTCAGAAAATGCTTCGGATGCTGGTTTTTTTGCAAGAGTAAAGGTTACCAGAAGAATAAGAATTATTCCGACGGTGTATATGGGATCGACTATGAAGACCCAATCCAGGCGCAATCTTTCGTTGGTAAATGGCCAGAAGAGCTGAGTCCCGTAAGATGTTATCAGATCCATGTAAAGATGAAACGCCATGCCTGTAAGAACCGAAAAGAAAATTCCCAGAGAAGACGCCCATTTAAGGTATTTTCCAAAAAGGAATCCGAACATACAGGCTATAATCAGTGTAAATGGGATAGAATGAGTCATGCCTCGGTGGTGAATGATGTAGGCTTCCATGCCCCATAAACGTGAAATGTTATCAAAATCCGGTAGCACTGAAGCCAGGAAAAATAAGCCTCCACACGTAATAAGAGCCTGCTCCTTCCAATCATCTGTCCAGAGCAGGCTCTGAGTTCTTATAATCCTGTATCCGGTAGCTCCTGTGACAATGTGGGTTATGTAGTCCATAGGGAAGTGTTATAATAAAAAATGAGCCGATGTCTTCGTGAGAAGCCAACGGCTCATTTTCTTTCCTAGAGCTTGCTGACGTCTATATTACGGATAAACTGCTTTACATTTTCCATACACCTGTTGAGCCATATCTCCCTTTCGGTAAGCTGTTTTTCTTTTTCGCAAACATCACCGTTCAGGGATTCTACAGGCTCTGTGGCGAGGAGGTTGTTGGTTACAGTAGCAGCTTCCCGTTGCTCGACATCAGCAGGCACCATGTTTTTGTTAAGATAGACGTTTTTGATCATCGGAATCCCTCCTCTCTTAACGAGTTTTTCTGTTTCCGTTTAAAAAATAATCACTATTTCAGGGGAGTAAAGCGCCGAAGCCAGTTTTCTTAGGGTATGGTGCGCCATATTCCACCGTATGCTGGATGGTAATATAGAGGTTCGAAGGCGTTACGGTATTCTTCTGGGTGCAGGTAAAGCTTTAGTGCGGTGCTTTCATACACATTTTCTCCAAATAATATAGCCAGCCCCGGCACGGTAAGAAGCAAAGTTGTGGACGGTTCAGAAGCCACGGTGATCTCTTTAGGATGTCTTCCATTTTCTGCAATTACATATCTTTTGAAAAACGCTTTTCTACCATCCAGAGTGGTGAGATAGCCTTTGTTGAGATTAAGATTTACAAACCAGCGATGGAAAAAGATTACCTGTGGATGGATGCCCTCGTTTCTCTCATAGTCCCAGGAGCCATAGTAATACCACCAATAGGATTTTCTGAAAAAATCCACGGGTATGAAAAGAAAGGCTCTCGTTTTCGGGAAGAGCAGGGTATGCCATAGTTGTTCATTGTGTTCCTGGTGATATTTCTGGATTACTTCTTTCAGATTATCCTGCCCCGAGAGAGCTTCCTTTAAAAATGCGAAAGCCTTTGCTTCACTGCCAAGTTCCTGTTTTGCTCGCTCTAAAGGCATAAGGTCGTTATGAGCAAAACAGTTGATCCAGTTTTTCGCCGTTACTACATTATCGACTGCAAAACCATAAGCAGCAACGGTAATTCTGGGAGGACCCTGCATACCTCCGTCTATGAAAGTTTTCTTTTTTGCGTAGTATTGGAGGAGATATCCGTAGTCCCACCATGTCCATACAGTGCTGTCTTTTGGTTCCATTGGTTCTAGCATCTTTGCTATGTGCACTAACCCTGCTGTGACATTCGGCATGCCTGCTATTCTGAGATTGGTGATGATATTAGGCAGTGCGAAAATTACGGCTATAGTAAGCCCTATAGCCCATTTCCATCTTGCGCCGGTCCAGGAAAATCGATTCGTTTGTATAAACCAGACAGTGGGAAGAAAGGCGAGACCAAAGGCAAGAGGTGGAACTAAGAAAATTAGAAATCTGTTTGAGAAGAATCCCATTGTTCCAAGAGCTAGAAAAGGCACCCACAAAACCACAAAAAAGGGGCGTGCAATAACGGTCAGGATAACTCCTATTATGGCTGGTATAATAAGCCACCAAAACCCGAACATCTGAGTTGCTGCCTTTAACATTGGGAGCGATTGAAGTTCTGTTATTGAAGCTCCCACCGGTGGCTCACTTGGTTCCGATCTGAAAATAAGATCTGCATATCCGGCAAGAGGTTTTAGAAACGCCGGGACCGGAATGGATCTGTTTAGAACGTACAATCCCAGAAATGCAGCCACAATGAGGCACGCAACAAGAATGCCTATCCTGAGAGCCTTTTCCAGTCTATTTCCTGGTACAAAGAACACGGAAATACCATAAGTTCCAATGGCTAAAATGAGCCCTAGATTGTAACCTTGAGGCCACCACAGGTACCAGAGAAACACGCAGACGATGATTCCTATCAGAGCGGCAAGTTTTTTCGTGATATTACTGGCGGTTAGAAATAAGAAGATCGATGCGCTCAATACGCCCGGAAATAAAAGATTAAGGCTATCGGTGTCAAAACGACCGAGAGAAGTCCGCCAGAACCAGATGTAAGATGTGGAGCCGATAATTGAAGAGATAACGAGCAATAGGGGATTCTGGAAAAATCTAGCCCAGAAGGCGTAAATCAGAACTGTAAGAGTGGCCAGGAAGGGAGGAAGAAGCCATGCTATATATTCAAGGGGGGAACCGGTAAGAGAACGTATAAAACCGGCAATCCGCACCAGAAGAGGTACCGGCATAGGCCTGAGAGCACCTCCACGTAGCGGATCTTCGGAAGTGTAATTGCCGTTAAGGTAGTCGTCCGTAAGTCTCATGAAATAATAGGCATCGAAGGTTGCCATGGTGGGTTTGCCTTCGTAAAAGCAAGCGTTTTTTGCTGCCTGCCAGTCTCGCGCATGATAGAGGAAAAAGAAAAGGCACAGCAGTAAGCTTGCTCCAAGTGCCAGAGCCCAGGAGACCTTTGGATTTTTCAAGATGGATAACCATGAAGATTTCTCGGCGGAAGTAGGGGCAGGAACAGCCTGATCCTTTACTTTTCGTTTTTGTCGCTTCATTTGATGAACATCCTCACTTCGTCTAGACAACCCACAGATAGTTTTTCCGCCGCATGCCCCTGATTTACGGAAATTTCGAGATGATCATTACTTCCCCATAGAGCCAGAAGGTGTCCCTTTGGGACGGAAGCGTAGGTTTCTTCGACCTTCATTGTAGAAGATCCTATTTCGACAACCGTAGATTGAGCAGACAATAGGGCAGGGAAGTAGCGGTCTTTCCAGGAAAGATAGAAGCTTTTTGTTATGTTTGTAATGATATTTCCAAAGCGGTCTATGTGAACAACACGACCGTTGATAACCTGTTTGTCTGCCTGCGGATGAAGCCATTCTCCTATAACCGGCGATTCCTTTGCTGGGATACTCAGGTTCTCGATAGGAACTCCGTTGGCTATATGAGCAGCAATCGGGGAGAAGATGTCCCTTCCGTGAAAGGTTGAGCTTACTCTGGAATGAACGTATGGTTTAGAAACGCCATCTGGATCAATCCAGAAAACCTTTGATGATTGCACGTCAATGACCCACGAGAATATCCCGTTATCAGGGCCTATAAAGATTTTATCGGGATTTTTTACAATAAGCCCCTTTCGTTCAGTCCCCACGCCGGGATCAACAACAGCAACGAATATAGTTCCGGGTGGGAAGTAGGGAACAACAGATCCAAGAACGTAGGCTCCAGAAGCTATGCAGAAGGAATCAATCTCATGGGAGATGTCAATCATCCTTGCATGGGGCGCTATGGAAAGAACCACTCCTTTCATAGCTCCTACGTAACCGTCTTTTAGGCCAAAATCTGTGAGAAAACATATAATCGGTGTTTTGTCCATGGCTACTGTTTAGCCGCTTGCCTCCTGATAATTTCAGGTGTTGTTGAATCTTCTTCTTTCTTCACCTGGAGCATAATAACCGATGAGATCACTAGAATACCACCAATAATTTGCGCTATGCTAAGCTTCTCTCCCAGAAATATCCATGATATTGCAGCCGCCGTTATAGGTTCCATCGTAGCTGTAATGCTTGCTCTAGAAGCTTTTATGAGATTTATTCCTTCAAAATATAAGCCAAACGGGATCACCGTTCCAAAAAGAACGACATAGAAAACGATTGCCCATCCTGTAAAGTTTAAGTGATGTTCAAAGGCTTTCAGTGGCGGGTACAGGATGTTCCAGAGTATGCACGCAAATAATAAAGCGTAGAAAAGCACCGTCCAGGGATGGTAGCGCCGCATCCCCCTTTCTCCATAGAGGGAATACCAGGCGAAGGAAACGGCTGATCCTATGCCAGCTAAGATTCCTTGCTTATTCATTGAGAGCAAATGCAGATTATAAGCTCCTACAACCAGGTAACAACCAGTAATGGCGTTGATAAGGGCGAGAAGAGTGAGTAAACGGAGTCTTTCCCTGAGAAAAATCAGGCTATACAAGGTGATGATAAGTGGAGCAAGATATTCAAGCAAAATGGCAGATGCTACAGGGATTTTACTTATGGCGTAAAAATAGGTGAACTGCACCATTCCCATACCGAGCATTCCAAGAGCGGCAAAATAAAGGATGTCCTGTGGGAGAATTTTCAGAAGAGACGGTTTTTTAATAGATAGGTATCCTCCCAGTGTAATTACGGACAGGGAAAGCCTGATTTGGACGAGTTCTTGAGGAGTAAGTCCGTGCTGGAAGAGATATTTACCAAAGGTGCCAGAAAGAGCCCAACATACTGCGGCAAGAATGACGTATAGATAGCCTCTTCTGGGAACGGTGTATGTTGTACTATGGGTCTGAGCGGATGGAGAGTTCATCTACTAGCAGAATGCGAATTTGTCTGGATTAAGGTCTCTTAAAGTAAGCCTTAGAGCTTTTTCTTTTTCGTCGAACGTAAATTCTGCTTCAAGCGCTTTTAAGAAAGGTTCAACTGCAAGAACAAGTTGCTGGATGTTAATACCGAATTCTGATTTGTCCTCAGGAGATGCAATAGAAAAGCAGATCATAGCAGTATCACCATCCTTTTCTAACTGTAATTTTATGAAGGATCCAGGAGACATCTGGGTCATAAGCCGATCCAAAATTTCGAAAACAACCATATATAAATAAAAAGGGCATGTTGTAAGATGGACATCCGTTTTGGTTTCTGGAATTTGTTGCTCCACTTTGACTTGCTTCAGGCGGATCATGTGAGCACACAACTTAATGAGATGATGTATAGAGTCGCGGAGATCTATTTTTTGCACGGGATGATCTAGAATGTGAGCGAATCGGTTGTAGTCTTCAACCAAAGCAATACCTTTTGCAACCTGAGCAGAGACAATAGCCACAGATTTTTTCACCTTGTCGAGATATTCATCCAACGAGGCGGTTCTAGAAGGTGCACTGGCTAGATCCTCCAGTAGGCCAAGTGTTTCATTTATGACGGCTAGAATATTCTTTAGCCCATGAGTTGTGGATGCGGCTATTCGTCCCATAAAGTAGGCTTCTTGATGAGATTTCACGGCACTTCCTCACGATTTTTTACGCTGGAGGTAATCTCGAAGTTTTGCGGTCAATTCGTTAATGTCAACTGGTTTCATCAAAAAGTCCACCGCACCGTGCTTCATCCCTTCTATAGCGTCTCTAACGCTTCCATGCCCAGATAGAAGAATAACTGGAAGATCTGGGAATTGACGTTTGATTCTTCTTAACACCTCTGTGCCGCTCATGCCCGGCATCAGAATATCCAAGACAACAATGTCTGGTTGCCACTGCTCCAGTTCTGCAAGTCCCCCTTCTCCGTCAAGGGCGTATTTAACATCAAATCCCCTCAGCGTTAGCCTTTCAGCCAGAGTCGTTACGAATTCTTCTTCATCGTCAATGAGCAAAACCTTGTTAGCCATAGTCCACCTTTACACCGCTTCTTTGGGCTTTTTGGGTAGAAACACAATAAAGGTTGTGCCTTCTCCCTCTTTGCTGGTTACCTTTATGTCGCCTCCGAGCTTTTTAACGATACCGTAAGTTATGGCGAGACCTAAGCCTGTTCCATAACCTTTTTTGGTAGTAAAGAACGGCTCGAAGATGTGCTTGAGCACTTCTTCGGACATTCCCTTACCGTTATCTCTAATGGTTACCGCCACTGTGTCCATATCAGGTTCCCATGTGGCGATATAAACTTCTCCCCCTTCATCCACGGCTTCAAAGGCGTTGTTGATTATGTTTAGGAATACCTGCTGGAGCTGGCCTCGGTCTGAAGAAATTCGGATATTTTCGCCCAGATTCAATCGAATCTTAACGTTGCGATATAAAGCCTCTTTTTCCAGAAAGCTTAAGGTTTCCTTGATAACATCGTTTAGGTCGAGTATTTCAATCTTAACGTCCATTCTTCTTGCAAAACCCAACAGACGGTGAGTAATGTTCCGACATCGCTCAACAGATTTTAGGATGGCATCCACTAGCGAAACGAATTTTTCCTTTTCGGGAAAGGACTCCTGAATGGTGAGAAGATCCTTCATCAATCCCGCTTTTTCGCTGATGATAGAGAGTGGGTTATTAATTTCGTGAGCAACTCCTGCTGCCAGACGGCCTATGGAAGAAAGCTTTTGAGAATGCTGCATTTCTCTAAAGGCAAGTTCTCGCTTTTCGTCGGATTCTTTTATGTGACGTATAAGAATGGATGTTAGTTGGAAAATAAAGCCCACAATCAGGATGAAGCTTATTGTAAAAATGATGAAAAAGTCTTTTCGTAGAGAATACCAGGCTGTGAGGACTCGAGATTCTGGTTTAACGATGACAAGAATATATTCGGGATGGGGGAAATATACATAGGACACATAATAAGTCTGGTTTTGGTAGTTTACCAGTATAGTCGTTGGGTCGTAGCTTACGGGCAATGTTCCCAGAGGGGATGGTTCCAGGGTCTTGCAAAAGTTTTTAGAATTTGTCTGACAAACTCCTTGATAGTTTAAAAGAAAAGCTTCTGAATCGGGTTCAAGCCCCATGGAACCTATCAATTCGTTGAAGAGGTCTACATTTAATGTCATTCTGAGTATCCATCTTTTTCCAGGTTCCTCCCAGCGCTGGATGGCAATAGCAACATGAGGAAAACGGCGGTATCCAAGGAACACGTCACTGATGTAAGAGCCTCTAATCTGAACCTCATTAAACCAGTGTTGATCTCGATAGTTTTTGCCTTTAAGGTCGTAAGGTCCGGCGTAGGAAACTTGGTTGCCGTCAGCGTCGATAAGCCCTATATCCACAACTCCGCTGTATTCTTTTCTTATCACGTGATATAGGCGATTCAGGGTTTCATCATCCGAAAGTTCTTTGTAGGTGTAAACAGAAGCAAGCAGATTCATGGCCGACATTCTTTCTCTCAGGTAAAGTTCGAAAGAATGGCGGGTTTTGTTTAGGATCATCCGCAAAGGGGAAAACACTTCTCCTTTGATGGCGTTTTGATATTGGTGGTAATTCAATATTGCCATAATTGTCATGGGAACGATGGTTACGATAAGCATCAGCGCCAGAATGTTTCGTCTGAGGATGTCATATCGGACAGAGGGTTCGACGTCCTCGGGGATATTCAAGAAACCAGACATGAACTTTTCTATTTTTTCAATTATGTACATGGGTGAGGCACCTCACGTTAAAATTTGTCTTGGAACAAGAGTTCCCTTAACAAGATGCTTGATCGCTTCCGTAGCCGTTCCGATTATCGAATCAAAAACCTTAATTTTTTTCCAGAGTAGATATTGGAAATACTCTTCTTCAATGGCTCCACATATAACCACATCAACTCCTTCTTTAACTATAAAATGACACAGGTTATCGGCTGAAGGCTGTGGGAGAACAACTATTTTCGCGTCCTCGAGTTCACCGTGTTTTCCACAGGTGGCTATCATGACTTCTGTAGTTAGATCAAAGCGAGGGGCAATCTCCTGACCGCTTAAGGTAACAAGGATTTTCACTTTTCACCATCCCTGTGGTGGAATTTTACCAAATTAATTATAACATGCACGAGTCTTTTAGGTAAGAGTAAAATTGGAAAACCACAGGGGAAACCGATGGAACCAGGTTCCCCTGTGTTGTTTAGGAATTTTAGTGGCCACCGGTTTTTAGGATACCGGATGCAGCCAGAACTAGAACAAGCACTTCGATGACTGATATTATTGTAAACAGAAAGTCTTTCTTCTTAATATATACCGGGATAAGGGAAATAAACGCAATGATGGTGAGGGCTCCAAGCAGGACGATACCGATAAAGTTTAGAAAATCAGCCTTCCCTATAAGCACTAACCACCCCCATCCCAGAGGAATACGGGCTTCTTCTACATAGTGATGAACGTTTTTGGACCAATAAAGAGGAACATCTTTTAAAGGTATGTAAGGATCGAGAATACCTGTAATGTAGAGTATGTAAGTAACTGTCATGATAGCAATAGCTGACCAGCTTCCGTAAAATAAAATATCGGCATAAATGATTTGTTCCGGAGAAGCTTTAGTCTCGACTACCTTTTTTTCTGGCGTTTCCATTGTCGAACCCCTCTCTATACTCTGTTGTTAACTCATTAGCCCTTTGATAAGAGCTCTTATACCGGCAAAGAGTAAAACACCTATTACCATGTAACGGATGAATTTCGGTTTTGCAATGGCAAGAAGTCTAACTCCAACAAAGGATCCAAGCATAAGTCCGATGATTGATGGGATAGTTATAAGAGGAATCACACAGCCCTGGTTAAGATAGACCCATGCCGCCGATGTATCTGTGATGGAAAGAAGAAATTTGCTCGTTCCAACGGCTATTTTAAGCGGAACTCCCATAACCAGGTTTAAAACAGGAACATTTGCCCATCCGGCTCCAAGACCAAACATACCGGCCATAATGCCGATAAGAATAAACAGCAGGAGACCCTTTAGTGTTCTGTGGGTTTTCCACTCAACAATCTCTGATGAAAATAATGGTTGAACCCAAAAAGATTTGAACAACCTTGGTGGGAAGCGCCAGACCCATGAAAGCTCCTACAATAGCACAAGCTGACGCAATAAGTGCTACTGGTAGAGCAAGTCTTAGGTTT
>Ga0272449_1000668_pt1 | contig 39410 bp, 38 predicted proteins | sample YNPCB0241_FD_198679 | JGI IMG/M metagenome (GOLD analysis project Ga0272449, IMG submission 198679) | Hot spring sediment microbial communities from Yellowstone National Park, WY, United States - YNP-CB-024-1 | ecosystem: Environmental > Aquatic > Thermal springs > Hot (42-90C) > Sediment...
TCCTTGTACAGGGGACAGGATTTAACTGGCCAAATCCGGATCACTTCAGAGTGGTATTTCTTCCAGATGTGGATGAAATCAAAGAGGTGGGGAATAGACTTAGAGATTTTCTTTCAGATTACAGGCAAAAGAATTGATTTTTCTCTTAACAAAAAAGTGAATGCTGGCCTTGCTATGGAAAGAAAATAGTGCTGGTAAACCACCACAACCGCTATCGCTAAAGTCGTCCCCGCTGGAATGCAAAAGGTGCGAAAACTCCCTTGCAAGAGGCGGAGTAAAAATCAGCAAAAACTTGACGTCCTGTCATCGGTAGAATAAATCACTCTAACAGATTTTATCAGCCCATCCTGAAATAGGGAGTAGTGCTGACAGCGTCAGCCCTACTGCTACCGCTAAAAGCCCCAGCTGTGCAGGGTGATGGGTTTTACAGCCAGTAGCTTTTCGCTTTTAAGTCTCGCTCAAGAGTAAAGCAAGAAAAATCTACCCTCGCCCATTCAACATTCTGTTTTATGTGCTCGGGAGAAAATACATCCTGTATTTCTTTGCTAAAGTATAGGGTAAGATTTTTCTAAAAAAAATTTTTTTGACATTTTGGTCTGCAATGTTTAAAATTATTCAATTTTAAAGGAAAGATTATACTTATGAAACTGGATGATAAAAAGGTTAAAATACTCTTAAAAGAGTATTCAAAAGATGAGCAAAAGGCCAAAGAATTAAAGAATGAACTTTCTACATATATTTACTATTTTCCGAAATTAGCATACAAAAGGGATTTTGACTTTTGTGGTGATTTTTATCTCTATGTAATTGAAAGAATTGAAAGTATTTTAAAGAATTTTCCCCCGGATGCAGATGTAAAATTTCAGACATGGTTTAATTATGTGCTGAAAAATCAATATCTTAATTTTTTAAGGTTTAACAGAGAAGAAAATTTTGTAAAACTTTCTTTTGACGATTATAAGGATGAAATTTTTATTGATTTCTTTGATGAGCCAGAGATGGAAGAAAAAAAGATTTTTAAGGTTTTTGAAAACATTGATGGTGTTGACAGGGCTATATTAAAGTTGTACTATATTCCAGAAATGCTTGAAAATACAGACCTGAAGCTTATAAGTAAATATTTTTCAATGAGTGTAAGTGATGTTCTTGAGTTACAGAGAAAAATTATAAACCACCAGAAGAGTGAATTTCAAAAAGTAAAGGAGCTTTCTTCTAAGGTGAAGGAAATTAACTCAATAATAGTTGAATTGAAGTATAAACTTTACAAAGACAGTTCCAGGCTGGATGAAAAAAATGAGATTATGCTTAAAATTGCACGACTTGAGGCAAAAAGGTTTAAGATTGTGAAAAAAATTGTTTCTTTAAACGATGGAGTTTTTCAGGCTTTTTCAACAATTTTTGACTCCAGAAAGAAAGCACAGTATAGATTAAAAATTGCAAGAGAAAAATTTAGATTTTACTTTCTAAAGCTGAAGAAAGAAGGTTTAATAGAGTAACAGTGGGGTGGGTTGTGTTTGGATGTGGTAAATTTGACGAGTTTAAAGTTTTTGCTTTTCTTGATGGCAAAGAGGATCTGGAAATTGAAAATCACATTATGGAATGTAATGAATGCCTTGGTGAGATTATTGATCTTAATAGAATAAATTCTACGATTGAAGGAAGCAATATAAGAAATTTGAAGGGAAGAAATTTTATCATCTTAAGAAAAACGAAAGAAGATTTTGATTTTTTCACCACCTTAGGTTTTTCAAAATTGAAGGTGGCTGGTGTAAGAAAGCAAAATAATACAAAAAATAAGATCTGGATGGCAAGGGCAGGCAATATTGAAATTAGCATTTCTTCTCTTGAAACTGGATTTGAAATAAGTCTGGATACAGATAAACTTAAGAACTTTAAAGTAGAGTTAATCAGAAGAGGTGAAACTTTACCTGTTTTCTCTAAAACCGGTAGCTATGAAAAAGTAAGTATAAAAGGCATTGAAACTGGCAAATATGAACTGAAGATTAATGAGGAAGTGTTATTTCTAAGCATCCAGGGAAAAGAAGCTTTTAAAAGCTAATTTTATTCTGTTAAAACTAAGGAAAAACTATGAAGATAGCGAAATTGCTTGAAAAAGGAAGAAGTATATCATTTGAATTTTTCCCACCAAAGACAGAGGAAGGGTATAAAGATTTTTTTGCCAATATAAAGCAATTGAAAAAAGTTGAACCAGATTTTGTTTCTGTGACATATGGAGCAGGTGGAAGCACAAAGGAAAAAACCCAAAACATCGTTATCAAGCTTGCACACGAAGAAGATATGAATGTTATGGCACATCTTACCTGTATTTCCCATACGAAAGAAGAAATAAAAACCATTCTCGAAAACTATAAAAATAACGGCATAGATAATATTCTTGCTTTAAGGGGAGACCCACCAAATGGTTGTAGCTACAGGGTGGTAAATGAATTTCCCCATGCAAGTGACCTTATAGAGTTTATAAGACTGAACTATGATCACTATTTTTCCATCGGAGGAGCAGTATTTCCTGAGAAACATCCAGATTCGATTGACTGGGATAGTGAGATGAAATTTTTAAAACTGAAGGTTAGCAAGGGTATGGAGTTTGGCATCACACAGTTATTTTTTGATAACAAATACTTTTATGAATTTTTAGACAGATGCGAGAAAACAAAAATTTACATCCCCATAATTCCTGGAATTATGCCAGTTACAAACTACAATCAAATTCAAAAGTTTACACAGATGTGTAAAGCAACAATCCCTTCCATTCTCGCCAGACAACTGGAAAAGTTTAAAGATAACCCTTCAGACATTGTAAAAATTGGCATTGAATATGGCATTCACCAGTGTGAAGATTTGCTTAAAAATGGTGTAAAGGGTTTGCATTTTTATACACTTAATAAATCTTTTTCTTCCCTATTAATTTACAGGGAAATTGAAAAATACTTTTAAATATGCTGGCCATATTTGTTATACTTTTCCATTAAAGGGGAGATTATGAAACATAAAAACTATGCCCTTGTCCTTGCAGGTGGTGGTGCAAAAGGAGCATATCAGATAGGAGCATGGAAGGCATTCAGAGAAACTAAAGTGAAATTCGATTGCATACTTGGTGTTTCTGTTGGTGCATTAAATGGAGCATTAATGGTACAAAATCTTTTTCAAGAGGCCATAGATATATGGCAGAAAATGAGTATAGAAAAAATTATATACCTGCCTGATGGGGTTGCAGAGGATATAAAAAGTGGAAGACTTAATGTCTTTTCTCCCAGCTTCTTAAAAGTTATATCCCATGTATGGAATGAGGTAAAAAGACACAGGGGCTTCGATATTACTCCCCTCTATAACCTCATAGAAAAGTATGTGGATGAGAAGAAAATAAGAAAGAAAAAAAAAGATTTCGGGCTTGTTACTTACAGGCTTACAGATTTTACACCACAGGTTTTATTTCTTGAGGATATTCCTTATGGAATGCTTTCAAAATTTTTGCTTGCGAGTGCCTCTCTTCCAGGTTTTAAACCCACAAAAATATTTGGTAAGGATTTTATTGACGGCGGGGTCTACAACAACATTCCTCTGAGGCTTGTAAAGGAGAGGGGATATAGAAGAGTTATAGTTGTGGACATCTCAGGCATAGGTATGACAGAAACTCCTGACTTTACAAATATGGAGGTAATATACATTAAAAACTCTATCGATTTCGGGGGCATTCTTGACTTCAGACCATCATTTATATCAAGTTTTATGGAACTTGGCTACCTAGATACTCTTAAAGTATTTCAGAAAGTTGATGGAATTTACTACTTCTATCATCCAGCAGAAAGGTTAATTTCAAGGATAGAAAAGCTATTTTACTCACAGGAGGTTCAGAGAAAGTTATTTGCTATTTTGACAGAAAGGAAAAGTAAGCAACTTACTTACAAAGATGTAGTAAGAAGTATTTTGCCTGAGAGACTTAAAAACTTTAAGTTTCTCTCTGTGGCAATAATTGAACAAAGTGCAAGGTATTTAAACCTTCCTATTGTAAAACTTTACAATCTTGAAGATTTGATACTTGAAACTTTCAATATACTAAAGAAAAAACTTGCAGAAAATCCATCTCTACTGGATTACAAGCCAAAAAATATATTTGAAGAAATTATCAACAACCAGCTTTTGCAGAACACTGTTATTCTTAAGATGTTTTATATCCTTACGTTAGAAGCCATAAAAAAGAAAGTTATAAAGCATAGTAAAAATTTTTCGTAAGCTATTGACTTACTGAAGATTAAAAGTTAAAATAAAGCCGGAGTAAAGAAAAAGTTTTATTGGTTTCCTTTAACCCGCCTTCAAAAGCAAGATAATCCAGCAGTAGAAAGAAAAGTTGAAGGTTTCCTCTTTATGTAAGGAAGAATATGCTCTATTGGAAAATAATTAAGTTTTTCCCCCTCTAGGGGGTTGAAAATTAAACAGAAGATTAAACCTTATAAAAAGTTTTTTAAGTAAAGAAATTTAACAAGGTATATGTAAAGACAGATGGCTCTGGAGGGCTTGAGTATTATTTTTCTGTAACAGGGAAAGGATATTTTGGAGACTATGGGACAAATCAATTTACATCAAAAATCTATATGCATGTCTATCCAACAAATGGAAAGGCAGCTGTTGAACTCATAAGTGAAGGAACAAGTGCAAATCCCGATATTCCAACAAATTACATCTACTCATATTATAATGAAGTTACAAAAGAAAAGTTTGATGCATTGATATTTAAATTTCCTGCAGGTGGGTATTCTGTAGGAAACTTCTGGAAAATTATTCCCGATAGTTCGAGTGTTAAAATAATAATTAAATCAGGAGGCAATCCTACATATGTAGCATATGGAGATAATGACAAAGGGGCTATAACATATGTGGATTCAGATGGTGGTACAAACTATGAATATTACAATGGTGATGGTGCATTTATACTTCAGCAAAATGTTGCTTTTGGTAATGTGAACAATTTTTTTGCTCTTAAGTATATGAAATTAAAATCTGCTTATTCTAACTGGCAGTTTGTATATGAAACTGGTGATCCACAAGTATGGATTTTTGATCCTTGGGAATGGAATGGAACTAACATATCATTAACAAATACTTACTATTATTATTTCTTCTGGATAGATACGAACGGCAATAAAAACTTTGATGATGGAGAGATCAGTATTCCTATTTATAATGTGGATTACTACATCTGGAATACAAATTACAATATGATTACTCCACAGCCAAATGGTTTACTTGTGACAGAAGGCTGCACAAATTACTTTGATTTTACAGCACGGTCAGTAGTTGAAAGTGTTAAACCTTTAGTTGATACATTTTATAATGAAGTTAAGAATTTTGATGTCATAAACTTTGTTACTAACAAGACAATACCTTCTAAAGAATCTTTCCCTGCTTTTTAGTGTGAGTAATATTTGAGGTTACTTGCTTTGCAAAAGCTAGAAAAGCAGTGCTGACTTCTGTCAGCACTGCTTGCTATCGCTAAAAACCCCAGCTGTGAAGGTTAATGGGTTTTACAGCCAGTAGCTTTTCGCTTTTAAGTCTCGCTCAAAGGTAAAGCACGAAAAATCTACCCTCACACATTCAACATCCTGTTTCATGTGTTCGGGACAAAATGCCTCCTGCATTTTTTAGCTTAAATATTGGGTAAGATTTTTCTGTAAGTAACAATCGCTTCGACATGCTGCGAAAAGCTGCTGGCTGTAAACCCTATTCAAGATAGTATACACAGCTGGGGATTAGTGGGAGATAAAAATAAAATGTAGAAGTAGTGCTGACTGCGTCAGCGCTGCTCGCTACCGCTAAAAGCCGTCCCCGCTGGATTATTTTGGGTGCGAAAAACTCCCTTGCAAGATGCGTAGTAAAAATCAGCAAAAACTTGACTTCCTGTCTTCGGAAGATTAAATCACTCTAACAGATTTTATCAGCCCATCTTTCGGGTAAAACTATGTAGTCAAATCGATGGGTACCCACTGATAAAATCTGTTAGAGTTCAAGGGTAAAAGCACCAGTTTGCCTCAACGCTGACCTCCTGTCAGCTTAGTAGAGCAATGCCTCTTGCAAGGGAGTTTTTCGCACCTTGCTAAAGTAGTAAAGACCAGCGGGGACGTTTGGTGGGGGAGATAAAATAAAAAAATTAAATGATAAAAGAAAAGCTTTATAACTTAACAAAGGCAAGTTAAACCAAAAAGCCTTGCCGTTGCGAAGTCTGGTGTAGAAATGCTGGCGAAAACGAGGTGTAAGAAAGCCGTTGCGACGCACGGCTGTGCGTCGCAACGGCAAGAGCCAGCAAGGTGCTTGTGAGTTCGGCTTTCCCGAGTTTGAGCCACTGCATTTCAAACCAGATGAAGCGTGGGCAGGCGGGTTTTCTTTGGGTTATTTTTTTATTTTTTTCTACCATTTCATTTCGCTGTGGGTTTCTACCTGCTATACAATTCAGTTCTCTTTCAGTTTTTTCTTCTTGCTCTTACTAAGGGCACAAGGAAGTGCCCGCTGAGGGTGAACTGTTGCTTTACCCTTGAGCAAACTTAAATTTTATCAGTGGGGACCCAGCAAATTTATGAAAAAAGATTTATTAAGGTTATTAAGGTATATTTGAGAAAAGGAATGTATTTTTTTATTCAAGCAATGCTGGGCTGATAAAATTTAAGTTTGCGATTTAGCTACCGAACACAGGAGGTGGAGTTTCACCCGATTTTAAAAAAACTGAAAGAGAACTGGATTGTTTACTTTCCCACAGCGGACTTTTTGTATTGTGGCATTGGCTTTGCCAGTGCCACTACTTATTTTCTTTTGTTGCCTTACAAAAGAAAGTGAAAATAAGCTTTTGACACCTTTCTTTTGCAAAAAGAAAGGTAATATTAGATTGTTTCTTTCTCATCGGCAAGAAAGAAAGTAAGAATAGTTTTACAATTGTATGAAGTTGGGTATATTTCAAAAAGATACCCACATTTATCTGTTATTTATTAAATGAGAGGTTAATAACTTCCCACATAACCTCCAGGAAAATCGCTAAAAACCGGTGGTATCTGCAATGAAAAAGAATTTTTAAAGAAATCAGTGATAAAAAAACAATTAGCCCTATCGGGATTTGAACCCGAGTCGCCGCCGTGAGAGGGCGGTGTCCTGGACCAGGCTAGACGATAGGGCCAAGTGGCTGGGGCGGAAGGAATCGAACCCTCACAAGCAGATCCAGAGTCTGCTGTCCTACCTTTAGACGACGCCCCAAAATTTTATAGATTATTTTAATAAATTTTGTGCCTTGTGTCAAATAAATTAACCTTGTTTTAACTGGCAAATTTAACTATTCTATCTCTTTTCAATTTTTTTAAAGGCGTAGTAAACTATAGATTTTCTTTCTACATTTTTGACATATCCCGTTAAAGAAATTATAATTTAAACTTTATAATTCTATTTGAGGTGATAGATGGGAACTTTAAATGTGGTAACTTATGGCAATCCTGTTTTAAGACAGAAAGCAGAAGAAATTTCCAGAATAGATGAAGAAGTAATTAAGATTATTGAGGATATGAAAGAAACTCTCTATACTCAGAAAGGTGTGGGGCTTGCAGCCAATCAGGTTGGTATTCCTAAAAGAATATTGATTGTTGACCTGCCACAAGAAAAGGGAGCAAGAAGGATAATTCTTTTAAATCCAAAGATAATTTTTTATTCAAGGGATAAAAATTGTGCAGAGGAAGGGTGTCTCTCATTTCCTGAAGTATGGGGAAATGTTGAGAGGTCAAATAAAATAAGGGTTAAAGGGATTGTATTTTCAGGAAAAAAAGCCTTAAAGACAACAGTTATTGAAGCTGAGGATATGTTTGCAAGGGTATTGCAGCATGAAATAGATCATCTTGATGGTAAGTTGTTTATCGATTATTTTTCTAAAGAAGATATGGAAAAGAACAGAGAAAAGCTTGAAGCTATTTTGAATGCGAATAAAGAAAAACTCGGGAAAGTAGAGTTATGAAAATTGTTTTTTGGGGTAGTTCGGATTTTTCTATTCCCGCTCTTGAATTACTTCATCAGACCCATAAGGTCAGTGCAATAGTTACAAATCCTGATAGCCTGTGTGGAAGGGGAATGAAAGAATTAAAACCTACCTGCGTAAAAGTCTTCGGGGAAAAACATAATATAAAGGTTTTAACTCCGTGCAATCTTAATGATAGAAATTTTCAGAATGAATTATTTAATATAGAAGCCGATATATATGTGGTGGTTTCCTATGGTATGATAATTCCAGAGAATATTATCTATCACCCGAAATTTCACACTATAAATCTTCATGCTTCATTGCTTCCAAAGTATAGAGGGCCTTCACCTATTCAGTATGCTCTGTTGAACGGTGAGAAAATAACTGGAAATACTGTCCAGTTTATTACCAAAGAGCTTGATAAAGGTGATATAATATTGCAGGAGGAAATAGAAATTGAAACAAATGAGACTTATATAGAATTGTCTGAAAAGCTTGCGAAAAAAGGGGCATTGCTGGTTCTAAAAGCTATTGAATTAATAGAAACTGGTAAGGTAGAGAGAAAAAAGCAGGATGAAACTCTTGCATCTTATACAAAGATAATAACCAAAGAAGATGGTAAGGTGGATTTTATAAATATGGAGGGCACTGAGATTTTTAATAAATATAGAGCATTCAAATACTGGCCTGGTATATTTTCATATTATTCAAATTCCAGGGATATTACAGAGAATAAAGAAAAGATTTACTGTATTTTTACAGATATTGAATTATTGAAAAAAAATGGTGAAAGTGGTAAAATAATTATGGCTGGTAAGGAAGGACTTGTGGTCGCCTGTAAGACTGATGCAATAAAAATAAACAGGATAAAACCTCAGGGCAAGAAAGAAATGGATTATATTTCTTTCATAAATGGATACAGACCTGTGGTTGGAAATTATTTTTAAAGAGATTTTAAAATGATGTTTAAAGAAACTTTAAGAAATTTTAAGTTTGCTTTAATAAAGCTTGAAAGAAAATTAAAGGACTATTTCAGCGCTGAAGGTGCTGATATCTACACAAGACTTGTTAGAAGAATTTTTCTCGCATTTGTAGTTGCAGTCATTGTTGCGGGTTGTTCTATTACAATTGTTTTGCTTATAGCAAGAATAGCACATCCAATGACCAAAGTCCCAGATTTAAAGGAAATGGATGTTGTAAATGCAATAGTTGAACTTCAAAAGAGGGGTTTAAATGTACATATTGAACCCACCTTCAATACTAATTATGAAAAATTTACTGTAATCGGACAATTTCCTCCCAGGGGACTAACAGTCAGGAAGGGAAGAACGGTTTCATTGATTGTGAGTTTAGGTAAGGATGTATACAAAGTTCCAAATCTTGCAGGACTTTCAAGAAAAGAGGCTGAAGAATTACTTCTGAAAAACAATATCCCCTACACAATTACAGTAATTAAGGATAATAACTATCCACTGGATAAAGTAATAAGCCAGGACCCTCAACCAGGTATTGAGGTGGAAAGGAGTGTTAAAGTTAAATTACTTGTTAATTCAGAGCTTGAGTCCGGAAAATATAGAGTGGAAAATTTTGTTAATCGGCCTGTAGAAAATGCTGTTAGGAGTTTATTGCAGAGTGGTATTACACCTGTTTTGATAAAGCAGGTAGCAAGTTCAGTCGAAGAGGATGGAATAGTTCTGGGGCAGGAAATTCCTTCCGGTGAAGTAATTTCTTCTTCATCTGAAGTTAAGCTGTATGTAGGAGTTTATGGAGATAGTGAGGAAGAGATAAAAAAAGCAAATTACCATTATTTTAGTTATGTATTATCCGGGCTAATGCCGGGAGAAAGTAAGGATTTTAAGGTTTTAATTTCAGATGAAAAAGACAAATCAAAAGAAATACTCAGTGGAACATTGTCAGCAAACAATAACTTTTTGCTTACAGTTTTTAAGTCCTATGGTTCCACCAAGCTTTATCTTATTTTAGATAACTCTATAGTGAAGGAAGTTTCTTATGAGTAAGATTTATATAGCCCCTTCAATATTTGCAGCAGATTTTTATAATCTTTCTCTTGTGATAAAAAAATTTGAAGAATTGAAAGTCGATGGTATACATTATGATATAATGGACAACCATTTTGTCCCCAATATCTCCTTTGGGCCAAAAGTTATAGAGGATGTGGCTACAAGAACTGAAATTCCTGCATATGTTCATTTAATGATAGAATTAAATAAAAACCCTTTTCTGGGACTTAATCCATATTTAAAACCTTTTGTAAAATCTATCGTTTTACATATTGAAAATGAGAGAGAACTTCTTAATAAGTGCATTGGTTTTATCAAAAAAGCTAACAAAAAAGTAGGTTTATGTATAAAACCAGCTACTCCAATTAATTTCATAGAAGATTTTCTGGATGAAATTGATCTTATCCTTATTATGAGTGTTGAACCAGGCTTTTCAGGAAAAGAATTTCTGGCGGGCTCACTTAAGAAAATAGAAATGACAAGGGAACTCGTTGATGGAAGGAATATTTTAATTCAAGTTGATGGCGGAATTAACCGAAAAAACTACAGGGATGTTTTAAAAGCCGGGGCAAATTTTCTTGTTATTGGAAGTTCTTTTTACACAGATGATGTAGAAGAATGGATAACAGAAATAAGAAACTTTGAAGCAATTTTAAAGTCAGCATAATAATTTTTTAAATTATTTATCTGTAAGTTATCAAAAATTAGATTTTTCCAAAAAGTGGCATTTTTAATTTTTTTAATAGAAATAAGAATGTACTTTCTTGATAAAGAATTCTGGGGAGAATGCTAATTTAAGTGATTAATAATAAAGTATGGATAAAATGAAAAAAATTCTGTTTTCAGTTACATTTTTTCTTGTTTTATTTTCCTGCGCGAAAAATTCTTCAGTAACAATAAAAGAAGAAAACACTTCTTTTTTCGAATCTCCTTTTGAAGATATTCAAATTTTGTATTTGACACCATCTATAAAAAAAGGAGGAAGTGGGTTTATTTTAGTTAAATCTAATATTCCCCTTGAAATTTCAAATATATTTATTCTAGTGAATGAGAGTTATAAATGCCCTTTTTACAACTATAATAGTGAGAAAAAATTACTATCATTCTTCGGTTGGCCTGTGTATCAAAACGATCTAAGGCTTTCAGTTGTTTACAGAAAAGGTGAGAAGTGGATTACAAACAAACTTGAGATTAAAAAAAGTTACATTGATTATGGAAAGGTAAAAATAGCCCTTTCGGATAAATTTGGTATTGAGAAACTCGAAGAGTTTAACATTGCAAAACTTCCAGCTGATCCTTTAAAAAGATATGAATTTATCTTAAAAGAACTCTCGGCAAAGAAAAGCTTTGATGCTATAAAGTATACCACTGAGAATAGAAGTAAGTTTAATGTATTCAAATTTTATCCTTACAATTCCTTTAAGGATTGTAAAGTTTCGTCACCCTACGGTTTAAAAAGAGATTTTTATTTAAAGAATAAAAATGTGAGAAGTTCTTATCATCTTGGTGTGGATTTTGTGAATGGGAAGAATTTTAGCATTTATTCAATTGCTGATGGAATAGTGGTTTTTTCCGGATATAATGGAGGTAATGGAAATTATATTTTACTTGACCACGGAGCTGGAATCTACTCAAGTTATTCACACTGTTCAAAACTTCTTGTGAAAGAAGGGGATTATGTAAAAAAAGGAGAGCTTATAGCTTTCTCCGGTAGCACTGGTTATGTAACGGGAGATCATTTGCATTTTAGCATAATAATCAATGGTATATATGTAGATCCATCAGAATGGCTTGATGAAAACTGGGTAAAGGAAAATTTATCTCCGGTTTTTGATTTTGCTCCACTAGGTGATGATTAATTTGGGTGAAGTATTCAGAAAACTGGATGAAAACCTGGATTTATGTATTTTCTTGCGATTATAATTTTGTAATTGGGCTTACTTAAAAAATAACTTTTACTGGCAAAGCTACTGGATTTTTACAGAGGTAACTAAATTTCTTAAAAAAGCAACAGGTTATGGAGTTTTACTATGAAAGCTGTAATTCAAAGGGTTAAAAAAGCAAGTGTAAGTGTTGATGGGATTTTGATAAATCAGATCGGAAAGGGGTTATTGATTTACCTTGGAATTGGCAGGTATAGTACGGAAAATGATATTGATTTGCTTGTTAGAAAGGTTTCGGAAATGAGAATTTATCCTGATGGGGATAAAGAAGGTGTTTTCTGCGTTAAAGATATTGGTGGAGAGATCCTTTTAGTTTCCCAGTTTACGCTTTACGCTGATATAAAAAAAGGCAGAAGACCTTCATTCACAGATGCTATGGAACCAGAGAAAGCAAAGTTGATTTATGAAAAGACATTAAAGAAATTTAATGACTCCGGTATAGTAACAAAAGGTGGTATTTTCGGGGCTATGATGGATATTGAAAGTGTTAACTGGGGACCATATACCATAATTCTTGAGATATTAAATTCAAGGGTTGTTTAGCACTTTAATGTATTTACCTACCGTCTCTTGCAGGCGTTTTCTAACGCCTGCAAGTCTGGTTGTTTAGCATTTTAATGTATTCACCTACCCCCCTTACCCCTTTCTCTTCAAATACTTTTATTGTATGTGTCCCAATCACAGCAATATCCACTTTGCCTTTTAAAAAATCTATGTCTTCTTTTTCTTTTATTCCAAAACCCATAGCTAGTGGCAAGTTTGTAAAATTCTTGCATCTTTCGATGTACTCTATTAGACTGCTTGAAAAATCTGTTTTTGCTCCTGTGACCCCCTTCCTTGCCACACAGTAGATGAAACCTTTAGCATACTTTGAGATTAACTTCATTCTTTCATCAGTAGATGTAGGGGTAAAGATAAAAATTGGAGAAAGGTTATTTTTTTCCATATTTAAAAGGTATTCCTGCCCTTCCTCCGGTGTAATGTCCGGCACTATAGCTCCTTTTATTCCTGCTTTTGCCATATCAGTAGCAAACCGTTCTATTCCATACTTAAACGGAATGTTGTAATATGTCATAAAGAGAAATGGAATTTCAAACTCATCTGTAACTTTCTTTGCAAATTCAAAGCAATCTTTTACCTTTATTCCATTTTTTAAGGCAATATGATTTGCATAAAGGATCGTAGGTCCGTCGGCAATTGGTTCAGAAAATGGTATCTGTAACTCCATGAGGTCTACACCTGAACTAACCATTTCTTTTACTATTTCATAAGAAGTTTTTAAATCTGGATACCCTATTACGATATGGGTCATAAATAAAATATCTTTAGTTTTCTCTTTAGTCTCTATGTATTCTTTTAGCATTGTATTCCTCCGCCTTTTTTATAATAAATTTTTCCCAGAGTTCATCACCTATTGCATCAGCAACAGTGAATATGTCTTTATCCCCTCTGCCAGACTGGTTAATTATGATAATATCATCCTTAGTTGTATTTTCTAATTCACGAAATGCACATGCAAAAGCATGTGCGGATTCAAGGGCTGGTATGATACCTTCTTTTTTAATAGCAAGTTTCAATGCCTCTACAACCTCTCTGTCTGTAGCATTTTCAAATCTTATCCTGCCTTTCTGTTTTAAATCCGCAAGGATTGGTGAAACACCAATGTAGTCAAGCCCTGCTGCTACACTGTGAGTTTCAAGCATCTGCCCATCTTCATCCTGCAGAAAATAAGTTTTATAACCCTGAGCAATTCCCACAGAGGCATGTGGGGATGAAAGCCTTGCAGCATGCTTTTTTGTTTCTATTCCGTATCCACCAGCTTCTACACCGACGAGTTCAACATTTTTATCTTCCAAGAAATGATAAAAAATACCCATTGCATTTGAGCCACCTCCTACACATGCATAAATTCTTGAGGGAAGTCTGCCTTCTATTTTTAAAATTTGTTCTTTTGCCTCCTTGCTTATTATGGATTGAAAGTATGCTACCATTGATGGAAAGGGATGTGGACCACATACAGTTCCAAGTACATAATGAGTTGTATCCATATTTGTTGCCCAGTCTCGTAAAGCTTCATTTATTGCATCTTTTAAGGTTTTACTGCCATCTTTTACAGGGATAACCTTTGCACCAAGCTGTTGCATCCAGAATACATTTGGTCTCTGTCTTTCGACATCAACTTCTCCCATGTAAATTGTGCAATCAAAACCAAACTTTGCAGCCATTGTTGCTGTTGCTACTCCGTGCTGTCCTGCACCTGTTTCAGCAATTACTCTCTTTTTACCCATCCTTTTTACCAGAAGCCCTTGCCCAATTACATTGTTTAGCTTGTGGGATCCTGTATGATTTAAGTCTTCTCTCTTTATATAAATTTTTGCCCTTCCAAAGTATTTTGTAAGATTTTCAGCAAATGTAAGCGGAGTAGGCCTGCAGGAGTATGTACTCATTATGTGTTCAAAATCCTTCCAAAACGACGGGTCATTTTTAGCCTCATAGAAAGCCTTTATAAGCTGTTCTATAGTTGACATAAGAATTTCGGGCACGAAAATTCCCCCAAACTCACCGAAGTAACCTTCTTTTTCCATTCTAACCTCCTGAATTTAATTCAAAAATTTCCTGATAGTAATCATAGTTAATTGTGTTTAAGTAAACTTCAGAATAAATTGCCTCTTGCTCCTTACCAAAGTAAAAGTGTCTTTTAACAAGTAAAATAGGGCTTGTTTTCTGAACTTTAATAAGCCTGCATAAATTACTATCAGGCAAAATTGCTTTGAAGATCTGTTTTATTTTTGTAGGCTTCAGATAAAATTCTTTCTCCACTATTTCTGAAAGTGCAAGATTTTTTAAGTTGTATTTTTCCAGTCCCCTGAAAATTTCGCAATCCAGAAAAAACCTCTCAAATATTAAAGGCTTATCCTCTACAATGTCGAGCCTCGAAAAATAGTAGGCAAACCTTTCAAAAAAAGGATTATTCACTTCAGTTACAATCTTCTTTAAAACAAGCTTTTCTATTAATTCTTTTTCGAATTTTACGCCCTTTTGTTTAAAGGCTTCACTAACACCTGAAAAAGAAAAAAGAGAAATTTCATTTTTTCTGTAATCTCTTACAAATGTTCCAAGCCCCTTCTTTTTTGTTATTAAGCCTTTGTTTTTAAGATATTCTAATGCCTGCCTTACTGTGGGCCTTGCAATATTATACTCTTTTGAAAGTTGATTTTCGGATGGTAATTTTTCCCCTATTTTAAATTCCCTGGAGAGTATCCTTTGTTCAATTATATTTGCAAGCTGTAAATATAAAGGAAGAGGAGAATTATTGTTTATCATTTTTACTCCGTTACATATTATACATTATACTTGTAAAGTTGTCAATACAGGTAAAAAATAGTGGTTTTTTAAAAATCACACTTTCGGGTGATTGACATAAAATTTTAACAAACTATAATTAAGAGAGTAGAATTATATTAAAAATTAAAATTGGGAAGATAAAAACTTTTAAAAACCTTGAAAAGGAGGAGGTAAGTTATGAATTGGAAAGCTGTAAGAATTTTTCTTGCTACGGTATTGCTGAGTCTGGTTTTTGATTGTGCTGCAAAAAAAGGCGGTCAGGTTGAAGTTCTCCACTGGTGGACAAGTGGAGGAGAAGCTGCTTCTGTAAAAGTTCTCAAGGAACTTCTTGAAAAGGAAGGGTATGGATGGAAGGATTTTGCTGTTGCTGGTGGTGGTGGTGATACTGCTATGACGGTGTTAAAATCAAGAGCTGTTGCAGGAAACCCACCCGCTGCTGCACAGGTAAAGGGGCCACAGATTCAACTCTGGGCTGAACAGGGATTTCTTGAGAATATGGACGATGTAGCTCAGGCAGAGAAATGGGATGAACTGATACCAAAGGTAATTGCTGATATTATGAAATATCAGGGACATTATGTGGCAGTACCCGTTAATGTTCACAGAATCAACTGGATGTGGGTAAATCCTGAAGTGTTCAAGAAAGCTGGAGCTAAAATACCAAAAACCTGGGCAGAATTTGAAGATGCTGCGAAGAAAATTCAGGCAGCTGGTTTGATTCCTGTTGCATGGGGTGGTCAGCCATGGCAGGAAGCTACAGTTTTTGAAACTGTTGTTGCAGGAGTTGGTGGAACAGAATTCTATAAGAAAACTCTTGTAGAGGCAGATCCAGATGCAATTAACAGCCCTACTATGGTAAAATGTCTTGAAACATTAAAGATGATTACAAAGTATATTGATAAGGGAGCACCTGGTAGAGACTGGAACCTTGCTACAGCAATGATCATAAAGGGTGAAGCTGGTATGCAGTTTATGGGTGACTGGGCAAAAGGTGAATTTACAGCAGCAGGTAAAAAGCCTGATGTTGATTATATAGCTGTTCCAGCCCCACAGACAGAAAAGCAATTTCTGTTCAATGTTGATAGTTTCATTATGTTTAAAGTAAAGAATCCAAAGGATAAAGAGGCACAGAAGGCAATGGCTCGCTTAATATTACAACCAAAATTCCAGGAAGTATTCAATGTCAACAAAGGTTCTATCCCAGTAAGACTTGGAATGCCTGAAGATCCATTTGACAGTGTTGCTCGCAAGTCAATGAAAGACTTTGTAAATAGTGCGAAGACTGGGGATCTAGTACCAAGTATGGCCCATGAGATGGCAGTAATGCCAGCCATAAGAGGCGCTATACTTGACTCTGTAACAAAATATCTTAACTCAGATATGAGTGCCAAGGATGCAGCCAAAGCTATGGCTGAAGCAGTAAAGGCAGCTAAGAAGTAATTTTATAGTATATGGGTTGTCCGGAAATTTATTTAATTCCGGGCAGCCCAAGTAAATATAGTTCGTCTTTATAATTTTCTGGAGGTTATCATGGCAGAGAATGCTTTCACAATTGTAAAGAAAAAGGAAAACGTCAGTGTAAAAAGAAAAAAGATAGTTGAAATAATCCCCAAGCTTTTACTTAGCCCTACATTTGTAGTTATGGTTGTTTTTATATATGGCTTTATCTTCTGGACTATTTATATCTCAATGACTGATTCAAAATTAATGCCAAACTACAGGTTTGTGGGTCTTGAACAGTATCTGATTTTGTTTAAAGAACCCCGCTGGTGGGTGGCAATTAAAAACCTTTTTATCTTCAGTTTTTTATTTGTGCTATTATGTGTGGTAATTGGTTTAATCCTTGCTATCCTGCTTGATCAGAAAATAAAGGGAGAGAATGTATTACTTACCATTTATCTTTCCCCAATGGCTGTTTCCCTTATTGTAACCGGTGTAGCATGGAAATGGATTTTGAACCCTGAACTCGGACTTGAAAGGTTTATGCAGCAACTGGGTTTTATTAATTTTAAGTTTCGATGGCTTGTTGATCCAAATATGGCAATTTATACGGTAGTCATAGCTGCTGTATGGCAGGCGACAGGTTATGCAATGGCACTTTTTCTTGCCGGTTTAAGGGCAATAGATAATTCTCTTATAGAAGCAGCAAAAGTGGATGGAGCAAGTATGTTTCAGATATATACCAGAGTTATTATTCCATGCTTAAAGCCTGCATTTTTAAGCTGTGTTGTAATTCTAACACATATTGCAATTAAAACATTTGATCTTGTTATGGCTTTGACTAAAGGGGGACCTGGATATGCTACAGATGTCCCTGCAACATTTATGTATGCTTTTGCTTTTAACAGAGGAAGGCTTGCTTTAGGTGCTGCAAGTGCTGTCATAATGTTTATAGTTGTTATTTCTATTATCGTGCCATATCTTTATATTGCAAGGGAAAGGAGGTAGGAATGACTGAAAGAGACAAAAGATTTAGAGGCGATGAATGTGACAGAACCGAAAGAATTTTTAACAGAATTCTATTGTATGCATTTTTGATAATAGTTGCTTTATACTTTATAATCCCTTTCTTCGTAATGTTTGTTACTTCAATAAAATCAATGGATGAAATCAGAACAAGTCATTTGCTTGCTTTGCCTAAAAAAATTACCTTTGAAGCATGGGTTAAGGCCTGGAGTACTGCAAACATTGGAGCTGGAAGTTCTGGTATGCAAAGATATTTTTTGAATTCAATTGTTATGGTTATTTTTTCTGTTGCTATTTCCACAATTATTGGAGCAATTAATGGATATATTCTTTCTAAATGGAGGTTTAAAGGTAGTGAGGTATTCTTCTCACTTTTGATGCTTGGATGCTTTATTCCATTTCAGATAATTTTGCTTCCAATGTCAAGAACCCTTGGAATTCTTGGAATGGGTCAGAGTATTCAGGGATTGATTTTTGTTCATGTGGTTTATGGAATACCCTTTACAACTTTGTTTTTCAGGAATTTTTATGCTGCATTTCCGGATGAACTTATAGAAGCTGCTAAAGTTGATGGTGCTGGATTTTTTAAGATATGGTGGGAGATTGTTTTGCCACTTTCTGGCCCTATTTTTGCTGTGACGGTTATCTGGCAGTTTACACAGATATGGAATGACTTTTTGTTTGGTGTCTGTTTTTCAGGTAGCGAAAGTCAACCTGTTACTGTAGCTTTGAATAACCTTGTAAATACAAGCACTGGGGTGAAAGAATATAATGTTGATATGGCAGCAGCCCTAATAGCAGGGCTTCCAACACTTGTGGTATACTTTTTATCCGGAAAATATTTTGTGAAGGGATTAACAGCAGGAGCACTTGCTGGCACATAATTACCTTAAAAAACAGTTTCTTGTGAAGGAATTTTTCTTTTTCAACAAAAAGTAATCCTTAAATTTGTTTGATAAATGCCTGGCTTTTCTCTACCCTGTGAGGGGGTTATTTTAGTTGATTTTTACACAGTCTCAATATAAATTTAATATGGATTATTGGATATTTAAATAATATTTGAGTTATCAAGTTGATTTGACAAATTTTATTTTTAAAGTTATAATTTAAGATAGGTAAACTTTTGAATGTTGATTTCCGATTATATTGTATTAAATTAGAAACAATGTAAAAACTCAAATTTTATGTTTTTTTATCCTGATTTTATTTTAAGTATGTGCCTTTTTGATAATGAATGATGATTTTTTCTACTTTGGCTGGGGAAGTGAGATTTTTCACATAGTCCTTTAATTAACCCTTAATGGAGGTTTTTATTGTTATGACTGTGAAAAACGTGTATCACTATGAGCCTGTGGGATGGAAAAATGAGAATACTTTAATAGTCAGGCTTGATGATGGGAAAGAAATTTTTGTTAAACAGCTTGCAAAGGTAGATGATAATCATATTCTTTTTAATACCCACGGCATGTATTACAAAGAGTTCCCATCAGATTTTATGAAAGTTAGGGCCTATACTTCTTATATAATTCAGTATGCCCCCGAACTTTATAAGGAAATAAATTTGCTGGAACAACAGATTAGCGAGCTGGTAAAAAATGGTATAGAGCATGGAAATAAAATGGACCCTAACAAGAAAATAAGGATATGGTTTGATTTCAATAAGAGAGCTAAAATCATTGTGGAAGATGAAGGGAAAGGAATTTCAATTATGGATGAATGGAACAAGTTTGCCTTGAATAGAACAATATGCCTTGTTAAGCAGGATTTTGAACATTTTGCTGATTATGTTGCCTGGGTTGGACCTGATTCAAATGAAATGGACGGAGGAAATGCCCTCTTTGCTGCCCTTGAGTACTGGAATGGTGGTTTTCTCTTCAATAAAAAGGGTAATAAGTGTGTTGCAGTTCGTTATTTCCCTGATAATGCAGAGTATAAGAATTATATTTAGTTTTAGTTAGGTTGCAACTCTTAAGTTTTATTTTATTAAATTTATTAAAACTGGCAGAGTGTGTTAAATCTCAAAATTTATGGGTTTTATCCTGAAAGTAGTTTAAGAATTTGCTTGCGTGATAAAAAGTTTTGTTTTCCTCACTCTGTTGGAAACGTTATTAAGGAATTGCCTTTAGATTTTATTAGAGGTTGGTTTTTTATAAAAAAGAGGTGTCTTATAGTTTCTTTAATAGTAATGTATTAGAAGATGTTATTTTAAAAGTTTATGTAACATAAAAATCAATGGTTAAGATGAGCCCCCCTTAGACAAAAGGTTTTAGGTTTTAATATTTCTAACGAAAAGTAATTTATGTTTCGGTGAGAAAAAATACTTCTTTAAATTTTACAAATCAATTCAGTTTGTTCCATCTGGAATTAATTAAGGTCATTCTATACGATGTTTGAAGGTTTTAAAAAAGGTTAGCCCCATTATCAGATAAAGTCTGATTAATTGTTCTTTAATACCTTACATTAACTTCGATAGAATAATAAAGACTATTTAAATTTATAACATTTAATCCTGTTAAATCTTCTTTAGAATATCTTACATTAAAGACAAGATTCACATTTTGATATAAGTTTCTCTGATATGAAAATAAAATGAGCAGGGCTTCATTCTCAAGATTATCAATAAATGAAAAAACAAGTGTATCTATAAGGTTCGGGGTAAAAATAAGTTGGGCCATTAGATACTGTTTAGAAACAAAAGGGTATACTAATTCTACAAAAGAGCACTTATTTATATCAAAAGAATTATAGTAGTATTCCATTCTTACAATAAACTTTTCAAGAAATGAATAATCAAAACCAAACATTAAATTCCAGAATCTCATTTCCTCTTCTCTAAGAAAATGGTAAACAAATTCCCCATATACCCCGGCAATTATATCCCCTTTGAATGAAAATCCGTAAGAGGCAAAATTGTATTTCCCCTGATAATATCCAACTATAGAGAAATCCCACGCGTAAATGTTAAAACCAGTTCTTAAGGCACAATCGGAATTAGTCCATTCACTTCTGGGTAGCCCTGTGAATTCAAAATAATCCACCTCTCCCAGGGGAATTTTCACCCTCAGGCAATCTACCCCGAGCCTTGTAAAATAAACATCGGTAAAATCTATCTTAGAAAATGGATCCAGTGGAGAAAAAACCATTCCCTCTCCAAATTTTATTAGCTGGCGTCCAACGTAAAGATCAAAAATTTCTGGCTTAATGACTAAATAAATCTTACGAATGTCAATGGTAAGCAAAGTTTCTTCTCCTATTTTTAAAAAGTTAGACTGGATGATATAATCTTTTGTATAAATTCCAGAAAGTATACTAAAATCAGCACTCCCTTCAAACTTTGCAAATCCATTATCAGTACTGCTAAAATTAAACCTTAATGTTGATCTTCCCGCATAGTATGTCTTACTTAAAGCAGTTTTTTCGAATGTATGAAAAACTCCTGCGCCGGATTGAAAATACCCAAAAATATCAAGCTTATCCTGCTGGGAATACGAATAGCAAAAAAGAGATATGATCAAAAATAAAGTTAATGTTTTACTCCATTTTTTTATCATAGATCAGCCTCTTTTAAGTTTATATTATAAACTAATTTATTATAAAAACTTTGTAGTCTTCTGTCAAGATTGTTTTTAATAAATAAATCTATTTTTTCCTGTTGAAAATTACTTTTAAATAAGTTATAATGAACAAAAATTTTTTGATGGAGGAACTTATGATCCAATGGCCAAAAACTAACGATGTATTAGGAACAGTAAACAGAGGAAATCCAGCGGAGTCTGGATTATGTACCCTTTGTAGAGCAGACTGCCAGGGAAAATGTGAAACATTTATGGCAAGTCTTAAAGGTAGAAAGATGCTTTACCCTCGAGATTTTGGTTTTGTAACTGCAGGTAGTGCAAATACAACCCATATTGGTCTATCTTACAATTCATTAAGAATCCAGGGTTACAACTATGGAGCTTATGGAGTGCCAAAAGGATTATCTAACTCTCCAGATGACTGTATATTTCCAAATGTTAACATTGAAACAGAATTTGGAACAGAAGTTAAAACCAAAGCAAGAATTCCTATAATGACAGGTGCTCTTGGATCAACATTTATTGCCGCAAAATACTGGGAGTCATTTGCTGTTGGTGCAGCTTTAGTCGGTATTCCAATAGTTGTTGGTGAAAATGTTGTTGGAATTGACAAGCAAGCAATAATTGAAAATGGTAAAATCAAAAAAGCTCCCGAACTTGAGAGAAGAATTGAAACTTTCTTAAGATATTATGATGGTTATGGTGCAATAATTGTACAGATGAATGTTGAAGATACTAGAAATGGTGTTGCAGAATATGTTATCGAAAAATATGGTGACAAAGTAATGATTGAATTAAAATGGGGGCAGGGGGCAAAAGACATCGGTGGTGAAATTCAGGTTAATGATCTGGAATATGCAATTTTCTTAAAGAAAAGAGGGTATGTTGTTGATCCTGACCCAACAAAACCTGAAGTCCAAGAGGCTTTCAAGAGTGGAGCAATCAAGTCATTTGCAAGACACAGTAGACTTGGCTATACAGATCTATCTTCTCCTGAAGCTGTACAGGAAGCCTTCATGAAGAGTGTGGAGCACTTAAGAAAGATAGGTTACAAAAGAATTTCTTTAAAAACTGGTTCTTATGGAATGGAAGCCCTGGCAATGGCTATAAAGTTTGCAACTGATGCAAAACTTGATCTCCTTACAATAGATGGTTCTGGTGGTGGTACTGGAATGAGCCCATGGAATATGATGGAAACATGGGGAGTGCCTTCTATACTTCTCCACAGCAAAGCTTATGAGTATGCAACAATCCTTGCAGCAAAAGGTAAAAAAGTTGTTGACATGGCATTCGCTGGTGGATTTGCAAGAGAAGATCATATATTTAAAGCACTTGCGCTTGGTGCTCCTTATACAAAGATTATCTGTATGGGAAGAGCATTAATGATTCCAGGATTTGTTGGAACAAACATTCAAGGAGCACTGAATCCATCCATTAGAGAAAAGATAAATGGTAACTGGGATAAACTTCCACCTTCTGTTGCAGAGCTTGGATCATCTCCTGAAGAAATCTTTGCCGGATACTATGATGTTCAGAAAAAAGTCGGTGCAAGTGAAATGAAGAACATCCCGTTAGGTGCAATAGCGATCTGGACACTTGCTGATAAACTTGCGGCTGGTTTACAGCAACTTATGGCAGGTGCTAGAAAATTCAGCCTGAAAGAAATTTCAAGAAATGATTTAGCCTCGGCTAACAGAGAAACAGAAAGAGAAACAAAGATTCCATTTATTACTGATGTCCTTGATGAAAGTGCAAAGAAAATTTTAAATTCTTAAAACAAAATTTAGCCTGCCTGGAACTATCCGGGCGGGCTAAAATAATTAAACTTTTTATCTCTCCAGATACCTTCTTGTAAAATAGCTCTTCGGTATCTCCACATCAAAGCTTGCTTCTTCTATGATTACAACTGTCTTTGTGTCAGTCTTAAGTTTGTCTGAAACAACGCTTCTTGTAGCATAAGCTCTATTGTTGTAGAATTTTATCTCACTTGACTCAAAAACCTTAAGCAATTTGCCACTTATTGCATATCTTTCTTCTCTTAAGGGCACAAAATATTGTTTATCAACCCACATCTTTCTTTTGTAATAGCTTACCTCTTTTACCTTTGCACTTAACACTACCACATAGCATTCTCTATCACTAATTTTTTCTTCACCTTCAAGTTCAATATTGTATTTTTCATAAACTTCATCTGATTCAAGTGCATCCTCATACGAAATATCACTTCCCATCATCCCCTGTTTAAGCAAATGTCCTGAAATGAGAAATGTGTTGTTTTCTTCAGCATCATATACCCACATCTGTTTACCTATCTTGAGATATCGGGTGTGTTTATCCTCTTTGTTTAAAAATTCTACATATGCATTTTTGCTGCCTTCCGTCCAGGATTTAAGCCTTTTAAGCCTTACAGGCTGGTTTGGCAAGTAAATTTCCATCCTCATTGTCATTACTGCCGTCTTAAAGTTTAAATTGCCATCCACCTTTCTTAAAATTTCTTCTCCTGTGATGGAAAAAAGGCCTCCATAGAAAAGTGTCAATAAAATTATATACTTCCACATATATCCTCCTGAATTTTATTTTCATATCTTTCGACAAATTCACAAAGGCAACATTCGCTTGGGCGACATTGGCAAATGTCGCCTAAACTCATCTCTATTCTTTCAGGCGACGATTCGAATCGTCGCCTATGGAACGAATAAAACCATTTCCATTGATTAAATCATTATAATCTCGTGAAAAGTTTCTTTTTAATGAACCCATTATCTCCGAATAATTATACCTTTCCCCCGGAGTTATCAACAAATGAATGTGTTCTGGATTTATTTTATAAGCTTCGATTTGAAAATTTTTCAATTTCTGGCAAAAATTTAATTCTTCGATAAATAATTCACAAAAAATATCTTCTTCAAAATAAGGATAACGTTTATATGTATTCGTTGTAATAAAAACACTACAATTAGGCTCATAATAACGCTTCGGTGAATTTTTATGTAATTCCATATTTTGTTCTCAATTTTTGCCTTTTTATCAACACATAACAAGACATTATAAAATTGCTTTCTTTACAATTTCATTTATTTCCAGACACCAACCTATCGCTTTATTTGCATCCTCATCAGTATACTCTTCACCTGGAATCCAATCTTCTGCACCGTAAAAAGATAGTTCTCTCTCTTTTCTTAGCTCCCTTGAAATGTATTTAATTCTTTCAATATTTTCTTTTATAATGTGTGGAAAAAACTCTAAATTTGCTTCAATAAATTTTGAAACATCATGAGTTTTTATGACATCAAAACCAAAATTCAAAAGTAATGCTTTTAAAAGCAACTCCACTATCTCCTGAGCTTCCCATACTACATCTGCAAAATCCCTTTCATTTCTAAGAAAATCAAGCATTTTTATTTTTGTTTGAACCCTACTGAGATAATCTTTCACTAACTTCTCCCTCATTTTTTATTCTCCAGTATTTTTTACCTTTTAAATTATATTCTTCTATATAGCCCTCATTTTTTAAGCTTTGAATTTTACCTATTACACCTTTAAAAAAAGAATCTTTATCAAATAATATAATAAAACCCTCCAATATTCCAAGATAAAAAGCATAAAAATTTTTTGCTTCTTTTTGTGTAAGTATAATAGGTGAAATTAGATTTGTGGTAGATAGCCTATCGCCTACATTTTGATAAAATTCACCTATCCTTTTTTTCACACCTAACTTAGATTCCTTTATAATTATCAATAAATCCACGTCAGAGTCAATCATTATATCTCCTCTTACAACCGAACCAAAGCAAATTAATGAAATAAGATTCTCTCCATAGAAAGCTTTGATATTTTTTGTCAAATCTTTTAATTCCTTTTTTACCTTTAATGTTAACAAATTTGGCATCTTAAAAACCCCCCTTTTTTATGGCTGATCGCTATATTTCCACCAGACCAGAGTTGTAATATAGCCAGATAATGAAGTAAAAATTAATAAAAAGTAGCTCCAGAAATTTAAGCTTCTTTTCAATTCTTCTCCAGCCATACCAGAAAAAATTGCTGGAATAGACCAGGGGAAATAATGTCCTATCCCAAGATAAGGGGCAAACTGCGAAAACATCAAAATAACAATCAGAAATCCTAATGGGGCAAGATAACCCCTTGTCCATAATGCAAAAAATGGACACCATGTTCCCAGCATAGTGGTCATAAAAGAAACAATAAAGTATAACTTTACAATTTTTACCATCAGCTGCCCGTCCCACTGGGATAAATTAAGAACTAATCCAACAACGAAACCAAGACACAATGCCCACAGGGCAAGAAAGAAGGCTATCAATAAATAAATTATAAATTTTGCATTAAGGATAGTTATACGGGAAACAGGAAGAGAAAGTAAGTCTCTGTAGGTCATATCGGAGTATTCTCTCCCGAATAAGAAACTTGCAACAAATCCAAAGGCAATTATTCCGACAAGCCCCGACCCCTGTAAAATAAAAGAAGAAAAGTAGTAATACCAGTTAACCGGAGTTGACAGCAATGAAAGCTTCATACTTAAAATACTCGTTTTTGGAATTATATCCGGATGTTTTATAAGATACATTATAACTCCACCCATAATGGGCACAAGAGAAAAAGCACCCCATACAAGCCACAAAATCAGATTTCTTTTAAGTTTAATAAATTCGGCCAGCAAAGCCTTAATTAAATCTTTCATACTCGCTCCTTTTGCAAATTATCTTATCATTCTTATAAAAAATGTTTCAAGGTCTTCTTCAAAAACATAAATAGTTTTGGGAATAATTTTGTTGCTAAAAAGCATTTCACTTATCACTTCTGGATTAAGAATAAAATCTTTTTCAAAAACCTCAAGCTTATCTCCATTAAATCTGTAAGAAAAGCCCCTGCTTTTAAAAAATTCTTCCGCTCTGCGATTATCAGTTGTATCAATTATCAATTTTTTTTCGACTTCCCTCTCAAGTTCATGGGAAGTTAACTCTCTTACAAGTTTACCGTTGTGAATGATTCCAATTTTTGTTGCAAGTTTAGAAAGTTCACTTAAAATATGGCTTGAAATAAAGACTGTAACCCCCTCTGTAGAAAGTTCTTTTAGCATTTCTCTGACTTCTATAATACCTGCGGGATCAAGCCCATTCATTGGTTCATCGAGAATTAGAAGCCTGGGCTTATGAAGTAAAACCTTTGCAATTCCAAGCCTCTGTAAATTTCCAAAAGAGAGATGTTTTGCCTTTACATTTCTATATTGATAAAGCTTTAGTTTTTCTATAACCTCATCAATGCATTTTTTATTTTCAAGTTTCCTTAAATGATAGAAAAGAAGTAGATTCTCCTTCACAGTTAAATCAGGATATGAATGTGTGGTCTCAACAAGATAACCAATTTTATTCCAGTCAACATCCCGAACACTTTTGCCAAATAGATAAACCTCTCCTTTTGTAGGTTTTATCATTCCAAGTAGCATTCTGATTGTAGTAGTTTTTCCCGCTCCATTTAAACCAACAAAACCATAAATTTCCCCCCTTTCAACTCTAATATTAACTTCATTAACTGCAACAAGTTCCTTAAACCTTTTTGTCAAACCCTTGACCTCTATAATATTCATATCTTTCCCTCCGTGGTGACGCACGGCCGTGCGTCGCCACGGATTTGCATTGCTACACCTTTATCACCCTCACACACTCCTTATTGCATCCACGGCTTTCATCTTTGCTGCATGCCTTGATGGTATTAGGCTCATTATAGCTGAAACTATTATACCAAGCACCATCGCAGTGATAATACTACTGACATTAATCATCCACTTTACTATATTGTCCATCGGGAAATTCATGTTGCTCATAGATGATGAAAAATCAAGCCCATAAATCGATAGCGGAATATTTATTATTGTCCCTAAAAAAGCCCCTGAGATACTTCCTATTCCACCAAGAATAAGTCCCTCAAGTGTAAAAAGTAAAAGTATTTCCCTCTTTTTAAGCCCCATCGACTTGAGAATCCCAATTTCCCTTCTCCTTTCAAGGACAATCATCATCATAATATTTGTAATGATAAAAGCCCCAAGAAGTGTAATAACAAAATACATTGTATTATAAATCTTCATAGCTTGATCCATCATACTTGCAAATCCCCCTGCTGACTTCCAATCTACGGCTGTAAGGTAAGAGTATTCTTCTTTCTCTTTTAGCTTACTGTCAATAGCATTTGCAACCCTACTTGCCTCCTTATATCTTTTAAGCATGATCAAAATCTCCTGTACACCACCTGAAGTTTTTAGCACTTCTTTTGCATCTTCTATGCTAATCATAAAAATATTTTCATCAAGCATATTAAGCCCGGTTTGAAATATTCCTGCAACATAAAACCTCGGAATATGAATCCCTAAATCTGCACCTGAAAGCATAAGTGAAAAATTGTCCCCAACCTTAAGCCCCATTATATCAGCCATCTTTTTGCCAATTATGACCTCCCTGTACTTTTTGCCTCCTTTTTCAATAACCTTTCCACTCAGGTATTTTCCTTCTATGATAGATTTATCAAGCATTAGCATCAACTTTTCTTTCTCAATATCTCCACCAACACCCAAGGCTGTTTTATTGTTTCCACTGTATTGAAGTAGCACTGGAAATTTTATTCTTTCTGTTATAAGTGTGATTTTTTCCTTTAATTTAGGATCACTTTCAATAAATTTTATAACCTCTTCTGGATTATAGACAATATGCTGGACTGGCATATAGTTGATATTTTTAAAATACTCAGCCGACATAATTCTTATATGCCCTGTTTCATTCTTTGTGGAGTTTTTGATAATATTTTCAACAAGGCCATCCACAAGCCCCTGCAGTACAACAACAAGCATTATTGAAAGCCCAACAGAGATGATAGCAAGTAGAGATCGCCTTTTATTCCTTTTGATATTTCTAAAAGCCATTTTTATTAATGTGGACATAGCTACCTCCTGTAAGCATTTATTTTTGGAACTGGGTAATCCTCCCCACCCACCCCACAGCCCCAAAGCCTACCTCTACACAAACCTAAGACACTCTGTCACCTTGAGCTTTGAAGCATACCTTGCTGGTATATAAGCCGAAATTAATGCTGTGATAAGCCCAAAGCAAAAACTTAAGATAAAAGCCCCAAAATTCCATTCACCATATATCACACCCCAGACTGGCATACCAATTTCAGAGGCTTTAATGCCACTATACATTTCAGCAAAATTAATGCCAGAATAGATAATCCATAAGTCCAAAAGAACACCAAGCAAAACACCAAAAAGCCCACCAATTACCCCAATAACCATTCCTTCAAGCAAAAAAAGTTTTCTTATCTCTTTTGGCTTAAAACCCATAGCTAAAAGGACACCTATTTCCTTTATCCTTTCATATACAGCCATAAGTATTGTATTTACTATACCTACTGCCGCAATCAAAAGAATCAAAAATGTTATAATAAATGTGGTGGCTTTTTTCTGCTGCATTAAAAGCAAAAACTCCCCATAAATATCCATAAAGTTATATACCTTATACTCTGGCAAATCTTTCTGTAATGAACTTGCAATATTTGCAACTCGCTTTGTATAAGCAGGAATACTTTCTCCTTTAGGCCATTTTACTTTTATGTGTAAGGAAGTAATACTTCCCTCAAGGTCTAAAAGCTTTTCAGCCCCCTTGTATGTAAGGATAAGCGAGGCTTCATTAATGCTTGGTATTGTTGTGGAGATTAGCCCGCTTACCACAAAATCCAGTGCATTGTGTGTCTCATACTTCGTCTGTGCAATAATGGTTATACTCTCCCCTACAGTAATTCCAAGTTCCCTTGCAAGATCAATCCCGATTATTACTTCATTTTCGCCATCAGAAAAATATTTTCCCTCTTTTATGCTATCTTTAATTTCAAAGACCCTTTCGTCAAGTTCTGGATTTATAACCGTGCCAATGATGTATTTTGATTTACCATAATACACCAGTTCACCAAGAAACTGTGTCCTTGTTGCAACTCCTTCTACATCTTTAAAACTTTGAGCAAGCTTAAAAATTCTATCAACATCTTTAATGCCCTTTTTAAGTGGATAGGCTTTTTTATTTTCATCATACTCTTTTGAGTAAATGATTATAGAGCTATCAGAATACTTTACAAGCCCTTCAACGACCATTCTATCTATACCCACAAAAAGCGAATCAAAAAATATAAAAAACATAAGTCCTACAGCCATTGTAATAACTGTCAGAAATGTTCGCCTTTTATGCCTTGCAACATTCCTTATTGCCATTTTAAGTAGCATACTTACCTCCCTTCATCAGAGGCAATCTGCCCGTCTTTTAAGATAATAAGCCTCTTTGCGTGTTTTTCAACCCTTGGATCGTGAGTAGAAAATATAAATGTAGTCTTTTCTATTTCATTCATCTGCTTCATAATTTCGATAATCTCCTCAGCCGTTACAGAGTCAAGGTTTGCTGTAGGTTCATCTGCAAGAACCAAAAGTGGCTTTTTCACAAGAGCTCTTGCTATTGCCACCCTTTGCTCCTGACCACCAGAAAGCTCCCTCGGATACCTGTTTTCCATTCCTTTAAGTCCAACGGCTTCAATCAATTCCATAACTCGCTTTTCTCTTTCAGCTGGACTTAATTTTTTCTCCACAACCAGAGGCAACTCAATATTTTCTTTTACCGTAAGCACTGGAATAAGATTGTAAGATTGAAAAATAAAACCAATATTTTTTTTGCGGTATTCGGAAAGCTCATCTTCTTTAAGATTTTTTAAAGCCACCCCATCATAAATAACTTCACCCTTCGTTGGCACATCAAGACAGCCAATGATGTTAAGCAGTGTTGTCTTACCACTTCCAGATGGCCCCATTATGGATAAAAATTCTCCCTTTTCAATTAGAAGATTTATACCCTTAAGTGCCTCAACAGAGACACTGCCCTTCTGGTAAATTTTCTGTATATCCCTTAAAATGAGTTTGCCTTCCATTTTTAAACCTCCCCACGATATATTTTTAAAATTTTCTCCATTTCCTCAAGATATTCTTCAAGTGCTCTTTTACCTTTTTCTGTAAGCTCTATTTCTGTGTATGGTCTATTGCCTTTATATCCTTTAACAATTTTTAAATAATCTTCTTCCTCGAGTTTTTTAAGCTGGATGGAAAGATTGCCCGAAGTAAGCTGGCTAATATCTTTTAAATCATTAAACCCTATTTTCTTATCTGGCCTACTTGCAACAACTGTCATTATAAGAAGTCTTGCTCTCTCGTGAATCACTTTATCTATCTTCAGTTCCTTTATTACTTTTTTCATTTCCCCTTCCCTGAAAGGAATGATAATGTTGAAATTACAAAATAGATAATAAATCCCCCGCCAAAAACAATGGCGCTCCATAACCAGGCTTCAACTGGTCTATCATAAATAAAAAGTAAACTTGCACACCCGCTTATTAGAATAAAATATCCAGTTATTTCAAGCACAAATATGTTAAACAAACTCCCATAAATGCAATAAGCCATCCCTATCCCTATAGCCCAGACAAGCAAAATATACTGATATAATCCCCCAATAGTTAATCCAATAGTAAAACCCAATATCAGTGAAACGAGTAGAAAGACTATTTTCAGCACCGGGATACCCACCACCTTAAACAACATATTTGGCCATGGCATATCAGGAAAAAGCTTATTCCATGTCATCCATTTAACAAAACCCCCGATAATGGAGAAAATTATAAGTCCTGAAGCTATGCTCCACTTTAAAAGTAAAAGATTTCCTGCCAACATCTTAAGGGAAAAATACGCTAAAAGAGAAACCAAAGCAACACCCATCCCGAAGAATAAAGAAAGATACCTAATTCCTGCTGAAACAAGAAATTTTTCTAAAGCCACACTGTCTTTCGAAATAATTTCTTTTATATAGTGAATATCCTGCAGTACCTTTTCTATCTCCTTTTTTCCCATAAAACACTCCTTTTTAGTTTATACTATAAACTAATTTATTATAAAAACAATTTAAATGTCTGTCAAGAGAAATGGAAAATTTTTTGTTTTTTCTTTCCCTGCAAGGACAACACAATCTATAAATAAAAAAATTTTAAAAATTATCTTGCAAAAAGTATAAATTCTGTATATAATTTAACAGAAAAAGCGGGGGAATATCAGGATGGAGATGGAGATGGAGATGATCTGTGCAAAAGGTTTTGAAGAAACCCAAGAGGAACAAATAATTAGAGATTTGATTTTTAATAAAGGTTATGACTTAGATAGAATTTTTGAAAATCTACCTATTAAACATAATGGGAAGTTTTTTTCAAAATTGATTTACTACTTATCCACCATTGAACTACCTGAAGCCGAGGCCGAGAAAGCATATTTTAATATACTTGAACATAAGAAGTTCCTTTCAGAAAAATTATCAAGAAACATAAGTCTGCGAGTGGCTTCTCTGGATTATTTCTTTAATATTACAGGTCTTCTTAAGAATCCAAAATTTGTCGAGCTTGAATTGTTTGAAGAAATAGTCAAACAAACTAAGGAAGATCCCAAAACGGGAGTTTATAACGCACGGTTTCTTTCTGAAATGGTTAATAAAGAAATAAATCGTTCCGTAAGATATGGGCTCAGTTTCTCTTTAATTCTTATAGATATTGACAATTTCAAAGCTATAAATGACTCATACGGCCACCTATTTGGTGATAAAATACTTATGGAATTTTCTGATGTTATTCAGAAGAGTATAAGGCAGGAAGATATTGTAGCAAGATATGGCGGGGATGAGTTTGCAATAGTTTTGCCCCATACAGGGAGACTTGGTGCAAGGTTTCTGGCAGAAAGAATAAAAGAAAGCTTTCAACAGCACTTTTCTAAGGATGAGTACGTTCAGAAAGGTGTGATAATTTCATTCTCTGCTGGAATTGCAACTTATCCAAGAGATGCCGATGATTATGAAGGGCTTATAGAAACAGCCGACAAAGCTCTTTATCAATCAAAACTTGCGGGGAAAAATACAATCACATCTTATGGTGAAAGGGATGATTCTTCTTTTACTTTTCTTGAAAACCAGCAAAGTGAAGTAAAGTAAGGGCTTTTAATGAATACAGACGAGTTTATAAAAAATCTTAAGTTTGATGAGAATGGTTTAATCCCTGCCATTGTTCAGGATAGTGTAAGCGGGAAAGTATTAATGCTTGGTTATATGAACAGGGAAGCTGTAGAAAAAACCATCGAAACCAGAAAAACCTGGTTCTACAGCAGGTCACGAAAAACTCTCTGGAACAAGGGAGAAACTTCCGGTAATTATCACAACGTTCTGGATATTCTGTATGATTGCGATAATGATGCTTTACTTATTAAAGTAATTCCCCACGGACCGACCTGTCATACCAATAACTATTCCTGTTTTTACAGAAATATTGAAGGTAGAGAAGGCCTTGAGAAGAATAAAAGCTCTATTCTTCAGGAACTTTACGAAGTAATAATGGAAAGGAAAAGATTAAACCCTGAAAATTCCTATGTTGCAAAAAAGTTCAAAGAAGGCATAGACAGAATACTTAAAAAAGTAGGAGAAGAAGCTGGTGAGGTTATTATTGCAGCCAAAAATGGAAATAAAGAAGAAATTTCATGGGAAATCGCAGACTTAATTTTTCATCTTTTACTTATCCTTGGTTTTTACGATATGTCACTTGACGATATTTATGATAGACTCATAGAAAGAAGAAAGTAAATGAAAAGACTTTTCATTCCAGCAGAAGAAATAAAAGGAAACACAGCAAAAATAAAAGGTGGTGATTTCCATCACCTTAAAAATGTTCTAAAAAAGAAAGTCGGTGATGAAATAGAAATAGCTGATGATAATGGCAGAATTTTTAAATCAATAATAAAAGAAATTAAAGAAAAAGAGATTATCATTGAATTAGTGGACTTCAAACTCATTAATCCTTCTCCTTTCTACATAAGGTTATTTCAGGCAATTCCGAAAGGAAAAAGCTTTGAAAATATACTGCAAAAAGTCACAGAACTCGGTATAAACGAAATTTACCCTCTCATTACAGAAAGAACTGTTGTAGTTTATGAAAAAGAAAGAATTAAAGCCAAGGTGGAAAAATGGCAGAAAATAATAAAAGAGTCAGCAAAAAAGGTTGGAAATCAGTTTCTACCGGAAATTAAATTTCCTATTTCCTTAAATGAAATAAAAACCTGTATCAGTGGCAAACAGAAAATCCTCTTCTGGGAACTCGAAGAAGAAGTCAGTTTATGGACAATTTTAGAGAAAAATGGATTTTCAAAAAATATCGATGTTGTAATAGGGCCTGAAGGTGGTTTTTCTATAAAAGAAGTGGAATATCTAAAAGAACTTGGGTTTACGACAGTTAGCCTTGGAAAAAGAATCTATACTGTAGAAACTGCTGTGATAGTAGCACTCTCCAATTTAATCTTTTGCCTTGAAAGGAAGGTAAATACTTAAAAACAACTTTACCACATCAGGAACAAGCCCTGTAATATCTTCCTCATTTTTAATCTTTTCTCTAATAAAAGTTGAAGAAATATTTACTTCTTCAAAAGGAAAGAAAATTAAAAAAGGGAATTTTTCCTTAACTTTATTCTCATCAACTTCAGCCCTTTTCGCTACAACAAATGTTACCATTTCCTTTAACTTTTCCCATTCCTTCCAGGTATCCAGACAAATAGCCTCATCCATCCCTATAATTATTGAAATTTCGCTTTCTGGATATTCTTTCTTAAAATATCTAACTGTTTCAATTGTGTAAGATTTTTCCTTTCGCTTTATTTCATAATCTGATAGAAGTAGTCTTTCATTATGAAAATAAAAAAAATTCCTTTCATAATAATCAATAAAAAAAGCCCTTTGGCTTTCATCTCTGACAAAATCAGTTAGATATTCTCTCACTTTTTTCGGGTGAAAGCAAAAAAAGCTTATCCCGGCCATAAAGTAGCGTACCTGAGGGCTAAATTCCTCTACATTTTTGTGAGGTGGTTTACCTGTGGGAATGATAAAAACCCTGTCAAATTTGAAAAAATCTAAAGCCTTACTGACAATCTTTAGATGACCGTTATGAGGTGGATTAAATGCACTACCAAAAATTGCAATTTTTTCTTTCATTTGAACTCATTCTCTAATCTGTCCATTACCATATACTATCCATTTTTCAGTAGTAAGTCCTTCAAGTCCCATTGGCCCTCTAACATGCAATTTCTGGGTTGAAATACCTATTTCCGCCCCAAGCCCAAACTCTCCGCCATCAGTAAACCTTGTTGAAGCGTTTGCGTAAACAGCGGCACTATCAACCCTGTTAAGAAAGTACTGTATATTTGTGTAGTTCTCACTCACAATGGCATCAGAATGATGAGAACCATACCTGTTTATATGTTCAACAGCTTCTTTTACATCACCTACAATCTTTGCAGACATCTTATAGTCAAGGTACTCAGTGTAATAGTTTTCCTCTGTAGCAGGTTCAAGGGAAGGAAAGATCTTTCTTAAGTTTTCACAGGCAAATATTTCCACATTTAACTCAAGCAATTTGCCTATCAATTCTTTTATGTATGGATAATCCCTGTGAACCAGTAAAGTTTCCATTGCATTGCATACAGATGGTCTCTGGCATTTTGCATTTACAACTATTGCTTCAGCCATATCTTTCTCAGCACTTTCATCTACAAAGACATGGCATACACCTTTGTCATGTTTAACAACTGGAATTTTAGATTTTTCCACCACCGTTTTTATAAGGCTCTCCCCACCCCTTGGAATAACAAGATCGATGTACTGATTCATACCAAGAAGTACATCCACTATCTCATGTTCAGTTCTGTCAATCATAATAACGGTATCTACAGGAAAATCTGCTTTTTTCAAACCTTCTCTTATAAGGTTAGAAATCGCAATGTTTGAATTAATAGCCTCCTTTCCACCTCTAAGAATTGTCACATTTCCTGACTTAATACACAGACTTGCAGCATCACTGGTAACGTTTGGTCTTGATTCATAAATTATCGCAATTACACCTATAGGAACTCTCACTTTTTGTATTACAAGCCCATTAGGTCTCTTTGCTATATAACTTCCACTTCCTACAGGATCTGGAAGCGCAATAATCTCCCTGATAGATGAGGCCATGGCTTTTATTCTCTTCTCATTAAGTTCGAGCCTGTCAATAAAAGCCTGTGATTTGCCAATCTCCTGAGAAAAGACTAAATCTTTTTTGTTTTCTCCAACAATGTAGTCTATATTCTTCTCAAGTAAATTTGCAATTTCCTCCAGTGCCCTGTTTTTCTCCTTTGTTCCCTTTGAAGCAACATCAAGTGAAATATCTTTTGCCCTTTTTGCTATATTTTCCACATATGAAAAAAACTGACTCATTTTAAAATTCCCCTTTAAATAATCTCTTTTTTAAAAAATTTAGTTAAAATCACATTTTCTTAATAAAAATCTGGTAAAAATAACTAAAATAGTATTTTCAGCAAAGTTAAGCAAAAAACAAACAATTACATCATTCAACTATAATCAGGACAAAGCTAATAAAACTACAGTTTTTACACCATTTATTGATCAACAGAAAAATACCAAACTACCTAACAAATACACCTATTCTCTAACTCTTTTCTCTCTGCTAAACTTATAATAAAAAAACTACAAGAATAAATCCACTTCCTTTTTTCCAATCTCGAAAAAACTAAAAACCCCAAAAATCCCATTACTAGCAAACCAAAAGAGAAAACTTTAAAATTCGCACTTTTCCACAATCTTTCTCTACCACTATCCACTGAATAACTATTTGTGCTAGAATGTCTTAAGTCCACTCTATAGAAACCCAAACAGAAGGTTATCCAAACCTATAATGCTTCTTTACATCCTTTAGTATTTCCCACTCACAGGAAAGTCCTTTTGGAAATACCACAAGATCCCCTGCTTTAAATCTAACCTCCTTTCCATCTTTTGTCCTTACTATCACCTCACCTTCAATTATATAACAGGTTTCTTTTTCATCATAGTACCAGTCGAATTTGCTCTTCTCCTTAGTCCATACAGGCCAGCTTTCAACATTAAGTTTTTTTAATTCATCTTCTGAAGGCCTTCTTACTTCAATCACTTTTTTCCCTCACAATAATTTTTTTTATTATAAAGAGCTAAAAAATTGTTGTCAAAAACTTGAGTTATTATGCTTGCTTTTAATTTTAAATAAGAGTATAATCTAAAAAAGGGAAGGTAAAAATGCTTAAAGAAATTAAACATATTTCACAAATTCCTAATGAAAGAAAGAGAAGATGGTTTACAGACGATTTTTTTGATTTATTTGTATTCTATGAAAATGATGAGATTGTAGAATTTCAGTTATCATACAACAAGAAAGATAATGAAAAAGTAATAATCTGGTCTAAAAGCGAGGGATTTTCCCATCAACAAATTGATGATGGAGACCATCCTGGAAAGGTAAAAAGATCTCCAATAATAGTCCCTGATGGAAAGTTAGATAAGTTATTTATAATAGAAAAATTTAAAGAAGAAAGTAAAAAAATTGATAAAGAAGTTTCCGAATTTGTTTTGAAAAAGCTATATTACTTCTAATTAATTATGTTTATTACATTAGTAGCATTCCCAGCATAGTGAGTGTTTGCCCGAAATCTCGTAGTCAAAAACCGCCCGACTTCAAAGGAAGGCTTTATAAGGTTTTATTTACTACTTTGTATATCCTTCTTGCATTTTCTGTTGCAGCTAAAGGAACTCTCTTCTTTTCCCGGTTTTCGTGTCCTTTAATATGCTAATTCTGGTGAAAATAAACTCATCTGATGCTCATTTTAATTCTTCTAAAAAGTTTATTTCAATTAATTAAACTAAGTCTACACATATAAAAGTTATATCATCTTCAAAGTCTTCACTTCCGTGAAAACTTATAATTGAGTTCTTCACATTTTCAACAAAATCTTCGGGGTTTTTGTCTTTCAATCTCAAAAAAAGGCTTTTTAGTAAGTAATCCTCGAATGTGGTTTGTGGATTATATTTTGAAGAAATATCAACAAGTCCATCTGTGTAAAATATAAGTTTTTTCGTGTTATCCAGTAAGAATTCTTCATTTCTGTAATCTTTACCAGACGATTTCAATTCTTCTGAAGTCAATACCCCCAGAGGCATACTTGAAAGCTCAGACTTAATTAAAAAAACCTCTTTCGAAGTTATTGCATAAGGAAGATTGTGCCCTGCGACTGAAAAAACTAACTTTTTTTCATTTTGCTTTATTATTCCGTAAAAAGCAGTAACAAAAAAGCCTTCCCTACACATAGAATAAATTGTATCATTCAAATTCATAAGGAACTCACTGGGATTTACTATTGAATTTCTGAGCTGTAAGATTGAACTTTTTAGGATGGAGGTAATAATTGCGGTTGGTATACCATGTCCTGATACATCTGCAACAAGTATTCCTATCCAGTCCCTTTCCCTGAAGCTTATGAAATCAAAAAAATCTCCCCCTACTTTTTCTTTAAACTTGGAGTAAAAAGCTATATTCTGAAAAGGCGGTCTGGATGGAATAATATTTTTCTGGAGAAGTTCGGCAAACGCTAATTCTCTTTCAATTTCTTCTTGTCTTTTCTTTATTTCACCCATTTCTTTGGATAAGCTATCGATTATAATTAATTTAAAAAAGTTTTCTCCTATAGTCTTTGCAATGTCTTCAATATACATTATCTTTGATACATCATAATCTATGACAAGATAACCATATATATAATCCATAAAGTAAACTAAAAAAACACATAAGTTGAAAAAATTTTCCCGCATGCAAATTTCATGTAAAAACGAATCTCTTTCTATTGTGATACCTTCCATAGTCTTAATGAAAAGATTTCGTTTTTTATCAAAACCCATAATAAGTTTTTTCCCAATATCTAAGATATTAAAAGGTTCCCCTTTTCTGTGAAATACAGGTGTTTCAAACCTGAAGAGAAATAAAAAATCAAACGGAAGGTTGTAAAATGACTCAAACATTTTCTCAAGCCATTCTTCCCAGTTTAAAGAAGATGAAATAGCAGTAAAAATATTTTTAAGTTTTATGTCAAGATAATTTGCCTCTTCAAAGAATTCTTTAAAAAAAAGATTTTCTGATTTTAAAACTAAAATTTTACATTCTGCAATAAAATTTTCATCTATGTTCTGTTTTTTTCTCAAAAGCTCAAATATCTCGCCAAGAAAATAAAAATTCTTTTTACTTTCTATAAATTTTGATATAAGTGAAACAAGTTTATGACTTATTTCTTCTTGAATTTTCTCACCGGGATTTTTTTCATCCTTTGTTAATGAAAAGATTCTCTGAAAAAATGAAAATACTTCATTAGAAAGATAAAAATTTATATCTTCAATCTCAAGAATTTTCTTTATTTCCCTGTAGAAAGCTTCCTCACTGATTTGGAAGTTTTTTGATTTATTTTCAAAACTGCAACCACATGAAGCCCGTGGTATAAAAAGAGTGGGCAATTCAGTAATGCTTGGATAAGTTTCATTCATTAGTATGTCTGCTGCCATTTTTACTGCCAAATACCCCTGTTTGTATAGAGGTTGTCTTACAGTAGAAAGTTGAGGGAAAAACGCCCTTGCATAAGGAGTGTCGTCAAAACCAATCACAGCAATATCCTCAGGGATCTTTATACCGCTTTCTTTTAGTTTTCTTGTCAGTCCGAGTGCCATATTATCATTTGCACATACAATTGCATCAATCTTTCCTACCAGTTTGTTTAATATAATCCCTGCTACTCTTTCCCCACTCTCTTTCAGAAAATTTCCCTGAAATATAATTTCATTATCTAATTCCATTCCATGTCTTTCAAGAGCTTCAACATAACCTTTAAATCTTTCATTTGCCTCAATATTTGATTCACTACCCTTTATAAAACCTATTTTTCTCTTCCGGTGCACTTCTATTAAGTGAGTTGTAGCCTCAAAAGTTGCTTTTCTATTTTCTACAACTATTGCATAGGCATTTTTTAAAGGAATACCGAGGCTAATAATATTTTTACCCTGTAGCTTTTTGATTCTTTCTTCAAACTCAGATGCAG
>Ga0272449_1000670_pt1 | contig 39343 bp, 35 predicted proteins | sample YNPCB0241_FD_198679 | JGI IMG/M metagenome (GOLD analysis project Ga0272449, IMG submission 198679) | Hot spring sediment microbial communities from Yellowstone National Park, WY, United States - YNP-CB-024-1 | ecosystem: Environmental > Aquatic > Thermal springs > Hot (42-90C) > Sediment...
TAGAGGAGTTTAACTTATTGATTGAGAAATTTAAGAAAAAATATCCTAAAAGAACAGGAAATATATCTATACAACAAATGCGTGGGAGAATATAAACAGACAACTTGAGGAAAAGAGGATAAGAAGTAGAGGATATTTTCAGTCAAAAGAGGTAGTAGATATAAATTTTTACTTAATTTGGGAGAATTTAAGGGAAGGGAGATGGAAAAGACCTGTTATAAATTTAAAAGCCAATGAGTATGAGATATTACAACTTTTCAATTTAAGATTTGGAAGAAAAAAGGTAAACCAGACACAAAATTCTTGACAACTGTCTAAATTCATCCAAAATTTTACCCTTCTGTTTTTTACTTGATTTCTTATACCTTTTCACAACTGCCCTACTTATTTCTTCCCTCACTTTCATCTCTATCTCCTTTCTCTTTCTCTCTCATCCTTTTTATCTTATCTTTAAAAAGGTGAGAAAAAATTTCAATTAGATTTTTGATGAGACAATTCGGAATGTTGACACAGTTTGAATTTTTTTATAAAATTAGTGTTGATGAAAGGGATAAAAGAGATAATGGATACTCTTGAAAAAATTTATCCAGAGGCAAAAACAGTATTGAAATTTGAAAACCCATTTCAACTTTTAATTGCAACAATTCTTTCTGCTCAGACAACAGATGAGAGAGTGAATAAGGTCACCTCTACACTTTTTAAAAAATTTAGAAGACCGGAGGATTTTGCTAAAGCAAATTTAGATGAAATAATGGAAGAGATAAAATCAGTTAATTTTTACAGAAATAAGGCAAAAAATATAAAAAAATTATGTGAGATACTTGTTAAAGAATTTAATGGAAAAGTACCTGATAAAATAGAAGAATTGGTTAAATTGCCAGGAGTAGCAAGGAAGACAGCAAATGTTGTCTTATCTCAGGCATATGGTAAAGCAGAAGGGATCGTTGTTGATACTCATGTTGTAAGAGTTGCAAATCGCCTTGGACTTACAAAAAATACTGATCCTGAAAAAATAGAAAAAGATTTTATGAAGATTATTCCAAGAGAAAAGTGGATTGAATTTCCTTTTAGATTAATTCTTTTTGGAAGGAATATATGTAAGGCAAAAAATCCGGATTGTAAAAACTGTCCATTAAATAAAATCTGTCCAAGTAGAGAAAAAGTATGAAAGTTATAAAATTTGAAATATTCTTTTTTATTTTTTTAATTTCAGGATGTGCTATTACAGTTGCAACAAAATCTGAAAATAAGCAAAAAGAAATTTATGCATATCATGAGGTAAGAAAAGGAGAAAATTTGTTCAGAATTTCAAAATATTATTATGAAGGGAAAACGAGTGAAGAGATAAAAAGAGGCGTTGAAAAAATAATGAGAGCAAATAATTTAAAAAATGAAAATATATCTGTGGGGCAAAAATTGAAAATACCTGGAACAAATAAAAAACAACCTTCATATGCTCTTTCACCTCCAGATGTGAGCCCCAACCCATCTCTTCCACAAATAAATACTCAAAGAGAAACAGAAGTAAAAATTATTAAGGATTCAGTTTTTATATGGCCATGCGAGGGTAAAATAATATGTAGATTTGGAGAACTTGGCAATAAAGGAATTGATATTATGGTTGAGCCCGGAATTGATATTTTAGCTTCTTCTGATGGCGAGATTGTATTTACTGGGAATACAAAAAAATATGATGAAACAATAATTATAAAACACCCTGCCAATATTTACACTGTATATGCACATGATATTGAGATTAAAGTTAAAAATGGCGATAAAATTAAAAAAGGAGAGCAAATTGCAAAAGTCAAATCAGGGACACAGAAAAAAAGATATATACACTTTGAAATAATAATAGATGGAATAAATGTTGACCCTCTAAATTATCTGCCACAGAAATAATATTATTTTTTCTGAATATCTTTCCCTTAATACTATCTCTTATTTGTGAAAAACCGTTTTTATTGAAAAGAGTCAAAAAATTGGTATAATATAAAAAGATAATTTTTCAGGAGGAATAAAATGAAGAAGATAGGCGTATTAGGTTTAATATTGCTTTTATTTTCTAATTGTGCTCCAACTTTAAAACACCCCCAACTTCCAAAAGAGGCAATAGAAGAAGAAAGAAAGAAACAGGAGGAAGTTGCTTTATTTACCTATCTTGAAAGAGAGGAGAGAGTATATAGGGTGGGACTCCCTTTGTTAAAAGGTGCTTTGAATTTCTATAATAAAAAACCTGGGATCTCATTTGGAGTGATAGTCCATAGTAAAAATTTTTATAAAAAAGGACAATTGGAGATAATACAAAAAAAATATTTGGTGGAAGATATACCAACGGTTTTATATTTACATCCTGATTTTGGGGCTTATAAATCTGGATTAAAAATAAACGATAAAATTCTACAAGTAGAAGGGAAAAAGATAAAAAATATTGCAGATTTTTCAAAAGTTATTAATTCAATTGATGAGAAAAAAGAAAGGGTTGAATTTGTTGTTGAAAGAGATGGAGAAATTTTAAAGTTTGATGTTCCAGTGGCAAAAATATGTCCCCTTTCTTTTAAACTAATTGTTGATCCACAAATGAGAGATACAATAAATGCTTTTACAGATGGAAAAACAATCTTTGTTACACCTGGACTTTTAAGATTTTTACAATCCGATAATGAACTTGCCCTTGTTTTATCTCATGAAATTGCTCATGCAGTTTTGGACCATGTTCAAAAAACAATGGGGAATAAAATTGTAGGTTCAATATTTGATATTGCTATTGCTATAACTACAGGAATAAATACATATGGAATTTTTGGAGATCTTGGATCACTTATATATTCTAAGGAATTTGAGAAAGAGGCCGATTATCTTGGAACGTATATTTTAGCGGTAAGTGGATATGATATTACAAATGCACCTGATTTATGGAGGAAAATGGCTGCTGAATATCCAGGTTCAACAAAAGATGTTTTTCTTTCAACTCATCCATCAACTCCTGAAAGATATATTTTAATTGAAAATACAGTTAAAGAAATTAAAGAAAAGATTGAAAAAGGTTTACCACTTAAGGTAGAATTTAAAAAATAAAAATGGACATATTTAAATCTTTTCTTTACGTTATATTGGGACTTTTTGTAGGATGGATAAGTGGATTTCTTGGAATTGGTGGAGCAGTTATAATTATACCTGCTTTAATTTATTTTTTTGGTTTTTCACAACATCAGGCCCAAGGAACTACTTTACTTCTTATGGTTCCACCCATTGGTATTTTTGCTGCTTTGGCCTATTATAAAAAGGGATATGCTAATGTACCTGTAGCAATTCTTATTTGTATTGGATTTGTAATAGGAGCATTTTTTGGGGCCAAATATGCTGTCTCTTTTCCTGAAAGATTATTGAGGAGAATATTTGCACTTTTCTTATTAATAATATCATTTCATATGCTTTTCAAAAAATAAAATTCAATAACTTGTTGTTAAGAATGCACCTATAATTGCCTGTCCAAGTGAAATTCCCCCATCATTTGGAGGCACTTTCTCATGGATAAGAACTTCAAATTTGTTTTTATTTAATAATTTTAATGTTTCATTCAATAAAAAAACATTTTGGAAAACTCCCCCAGATAAACAAACTTTATTTATTTTTCTTTCTTCTCTTAAAATTTTGCATATGTGATTTATAATTTCTGAAATTGTAATATGGAATTTAAAAGAGATAATCCCAGTGCTAACTTTATTTTCAATATCTTTGACAATTTCTCTTAAAATCATTTCAGGGTCAATAATGTAAATATTGTTTTCTTTCTTTATTTCATAATTATAATGCTCTCTTCTCTCATCTTTTTCTATATTCATTTCAAGTTCTATTGAGGCCTGGCCTTCATATGTAATTTTATCTCTTATTCCACAGATTGAACTAACTGCATCAAATAATCTTCCCATACTTGAATTTAAAAAAAGATTAATATTATTTTCAATTTGACTTTTCATTATTTCCCATTTTTTTTCATCAATCTTTCTTACAAATTCAATATCAAGATTTAAAAATTCATCTCCAAATATTTTATATAAATAAGCAGCACCAATCCTCCATACTTCTTTAATTGAAATCTCACCTAAAAGTGGCATATATTTTAAATGGGCAACCCTTTCAAAATTTCTATAATCACATATAATGAATTCTCCACCCCATATTCTTCCATCAAGTCCATATCCCGTCCCATCAAATGCAACACCTATAACTTTTTCATTTTTTAATTTATTTTCAGCCATACATGAAGTAATGTGAGAATGATGGTGTTGAACCTCTATTTTTTTTAAATCCTTAAATATTTCTTTTGAAATTTTTGAAGAAAAATATTCAGGATGCATATCGTAAACAATGATTTGTGGTTCAATTTCAAGTATATTTTTAAAAATTTCTATTGATTTTTTGTACGATTCTATTGAGGAATAGTTTTCTAAATCTCCTATATGCTGGCTTAAATAAACATTATCATTTTTAACAAAAGCAAATGTATTTTTTAAATCTCCTCCCGCTGCAAATATTATCTTTTCTGAACTGTAAGGGACCTCAATTGGCGATGGGACATAACCACGGGACCTTCTTATAAAATAGATTTTCTTATTAAAAATTCTTAAAACAGAATCATCACAATTTATATATATTTTCCTATTGTGAGTTAAAAAGAAATCGCAAATACTTTTCAATCTTTCAAATGCAAATCCATCTTCATATATTATTGGTTCTTCAGAAAAATTCCCACTTGTCATAATCAAGATATTTAAATTTCTATTAAAATGAAATAAAAGATGGTGTATTGGGGTATATGGAAGGAAAAAACCAAGATATTTATTTATAGGTGCAATTAATTCGGGTAAAACATTATTTTTCTTTTTTAACAATACAATAGGAGCCTCCCATGATTTTAAAATTTTTTCTTCTATTTCATCCATATAACAGTATTTTCTTATTACCTCTATATCTCTTGCCATCAGAGCAAAAGGTTTTTCATATCTTTTTTTTCTTTCCCTTAAAATTTTTATTGATTTTTCGTTTAAAGCATTACAGGCAATGTGATAACCCCCAATCCCTTTAATTCCAACAATTTTCCCCTCTTGAAGTAATTTTGCCACTTCTTTTATCCCATTTATATTTTCAGAAATTTTTTCCCCTTTATTATCAATAAGTTTTACTTCTGGACCACATTTAAAACAGCAATTTGGCTGGGCATGAAATCTTCTTGAATAAATATTCTCATATTCTTCTTTGCATTCATCACACATAACAAATTCTTCCATTGTTGTATTTTTTCTATCGTAAGGGATATTTTTTATTATTGTAAATCTTGGCCCACAATTTGTGCAGTTTATAAATGGGAATAAATATCTTCTATCATTTTTATTGAAAAGTTCTTTCAAACAATCATTACAAGTTGCTATATCAGGAGAGACCTCAACTTCTATTTTTAAATTACTTTTACTTTTAATAATTTTAAACTCATCTTCTCCTTTTATTTCAATTTTTTCAATATCAATCTCTTTTATTTTCGCTCTTGGTGGAGGAGAATTTTTAATTTTTTTTATAAATCTTTCAATACTTTCTTTCTGCCCTTCTACCTCTATTAAAACGCCTTCAGATGTATTACATACATAGCCGGCTAGATTAAACTCATTTGCATATCTGAAAATAGTCGGTCTAAAACCAACTCCCTGTACCCTTCCTTTTACTTCAATTTTATATCTTTCTTTTTTATTCAAGTTCATTAGATAGAGATCTCTTTTCTTAATCTTTGGAGGCACTTTAAAGTTACCTGATCCTTATATTTTTCATAGATTTTCTCCATTGCTTTATATGCTTCTATTTTCCTCCCCATCTTTTTTAATTTATGAGGATACATTCTAACATAGGGTAGTGGACCTATAGTATAAACAACTTTGAACGCTCTTAGCGCCTCTTCATCATTTCCAAATGCATTCCACATAATCCCTTCTTCAAGATAAAGTTTAAAATCTAGTGGATTATACCATTGCCCTTTTCTTAATGTTCCTAATGCCAAATTTAATTTTCTTTCATCATTTTTAGATATTGCCTGGCTCCATTCAAACCATGCTTTCAAAATATAAGCATCAACTTCATCTGGTTTTTGTTTTATTATTCTCCCAAGATATTTTTCTACTTTATCCAAATTTCCCAAATGAAAAGCGATATCTACTTTCATCCATAAAATGTTTACTATCCTTGATTCATAAAATTTAATACATAAAATCCCCAAAATTAAAATGCCAGCATAAATTAATAACCTTTTTCTTTCCATATTAAAACAAGCCAATTACTTTGCCTTCTTCATCTATATCTACTTTTGTCCCTGCTGGTTGAGTTGGAAGGCCCGGCATTGTTCTCATTTCTCCGCATAGAGGATATAGAAATCCAGCACCAGCAGATATTCTTACATCCCTTATTGGTAATGTAAATCCCTTTGGAGCGCCTTTTAAATTTGGATCATGGGAAAGAGATAGATGGGTTTTTGCCATACATATTGGTAAATTAGAAAATCCCCATTTTGTATATAATTTTATTTTTTCCTCTGCTAAAGGAGAATATTCTACTTTTTCTGCTCCATAAATTTTTGTGGCAATAATTTCAATTTTTCTTTTAATATCCCATTCAATTGGATATAAAAACTGGAAATTTTTTTCTTTTTCACATGCTTTTATAACTTTTTCAGCAAGTTCAATGCCTCCTTCTCCGCCTTTTTCCCATACTTCACTTATAGCAACATCGTCTGCTCCAAACTCAATTGCAAGTTCTCTTGTTTTTTTAATCTCTTTTTCTGTATCTGTTGTAAATCTATTTATTGCAACAATACATGGAATGCCAAAAAGTTTTACATTTTCAATCTGTTTCTTTAAATTACTTGCCCCTTCAACAAGTGCTTCTATATCTTCCTCAACCAATCCTTTATCAAGAGGTTTTCCAGGAACAACTTTAAATTTACCACTATGTGCTTTTAACGCCCTTATTGAACAAACAATTACAACACAATCTGGTTTAAGCCCACTATATCTACATTTTATATTCATAAATTTTTCCATCCCGCAATCAGCTCCAAATCCACTTTCAGTTACTACATACTCAGCAAGTTTTATGGCAATTAAATCAGCAATTATTGAACTATTTCCATGAGCAATATTGGCAAATGGCCCAGCATGGACAAAAACAGGTGTATGCTCAAGTGTTTGCATTAAATTTGGTTTTATTGCGTCTTTCAATAAAACTGCCATCGCTCCTGCTGCTTTCACATCTTCAGCAGTAACCGGTTTTTTATCATATGTCTGTGCAACAATAATTTTAGATAATCTTTTTCTTAAATCAAATAGCCCAGTTGTTAAAGCTAAAATGGCCATCACCTCTGAAGCCACAGTTATATCAAATCCGGTTTCTCTTGGAAAACCATTTTCTTTTCCTCCAAGACCAATAATTATATGTCTTAAAAATCTATCAGAAACGTCAACTACTCTTGGCCATGTAATAGTTAATGGATCTATATTCAAAGGGTTTCCTTTATAAACAGAATTGTCCACAAATGCAGCAAGCAAGTTATGAGCAATGCCAACTGCATGAACATCTCCTGTTAAATGTAAATTAAAGTCTTCCATAGGTATAACCTGAGAATAACCCCCTCCTGCAGCCCCTCCTTTAATTCCAAAAACTGGTCCAAGAGAAGGTTGTCTTATACATGTAAAAACTTTTTTACCAAGTTTCCCTATTGCCTGAGAAAGTCCAATAGTAGTAACTGTTTTTCCCTCTCCAAGAGGTGTCGGTGTAATTGCAGTAACATCAATATATTTCCCATTTGGTCTATCCTGAAGTTTTTTTAAAATTTCAAGAGATACTTTTGCCTTAAAATTTCCATATAATTCAAGGTATTCATTATCTATTCCTGCAATTTCGGCAATCTCCTTTATATGTTTAATCTTTGCCTTTTGAGCAATTTCAAGGTCACTTAACATATTCCCCTCCTTTTTTATATTTCTTATACTTCCCTTCTAATTGCTTCCGCAGGTTCCATTTTTGCTGAAACAATTGCAGGATAAAGTGTCCCTAATATTGCAAGCCCTGTCCCAAGAATAATTGAAAAACCGAGATACTTCAGAATTGTCAAAAATGGGAATATTGAGAGAATAATTTTTTTGTATTGAATAATATAAACAACTGTCATAATTAAAAAACCAACACAACTTCCAACAACAGAACCACTTATTCCATGAATCAAAGCTTCAATTAAAAAAAGTTCCATTACAAATCTATCAAGTGCACCAAGACACTTCATTGTTCCTATTTCTCTTGACCTTTCAGTAACAGCCATAAGCATTGAATTAATAATACCAACAGTACACACAAGTAAAGAGAGGATAATAAGCCATGTCTGTCTTGATTTTAACTCTGAAATATGTTCTATAAGTAATGTTCTTATATTTTCTGGTCCTTTATCTATTAAAGCATAGGTAAATGCATTGGTTGTCATAATTGACATAAAAAAGGCAACTCCTAGTAAGATTGACATTGTGACAATTATCTCTCTACCAAACCTTACCTTAAAATTTCTCAAACTCATCTGGAATGCATTTTTTAAAGGTAAACTTAACTGTCTCTCCATCTTCTTTTCCATATTAACTCCTTTTTAGAAATTATATCATTAAAAAAGATAAAAACAAAATTTTTCATTCTTTTATTCCTATCAAAAGTTTATAGACATCCTTATCTTTTTAAGATTTTTTCAACCAATTCTAAAGAAATCTCCTATTTTTTTGGAAAATATTTTTATTGAAATGAAAAGAGATATACCTGTTATAAACATTCCAATAACTCCTAAAGCACATGCAGTATTTGGTCCATCTGTAACTCTTCCTGCAAGAGTATAAATAACTTTTGATATTGGATAAAATTTTTCTCTAATAGCAAGAATCAAACTACAACTTACTTCCATTAACGCAAAAGAAAAAGAAAGAATCCCACCTGCAAAAATCCCAGGAGATACGACTGGAAATAAAATTTTTTTAAATGTTGTTAAAGTATCTGCCCCAAGAGAATATGATGCTTCTTCAAGAGATTTATCCAGTTGCAAAAGTGAAGAATAAGTTGTTCTTACAATATATGGTAACCTCCTTAAACTATAACTTAAAATTATAAGGAATAGTGGATTTTTCATTGGATCTAAAATCGTATTTGAAAAAGTCCCGAGATATCCAAAAGCAATAATAATTCCAGGAATAAGAAGTGGTAACATTGAAAGAGTATCAATTATCGTTTTACCTTTAATTTTCCATCTTGCAAGAATATAACCGATATAAAAACCCAAAAAAATATCAATCAGCGTGCTTAAACAACTGTATATCAAACTATTTGAAATTCCTGTTTTTACCAATCTATGAGTAAAAACAGTTTTATAATATTCAGTTGTGAATTCTTCTGGCAAAATTGAAAAGAACCATTTTTTTGAGATTGAATATAAAAATAAAGTTATGTGAGGAATTAAACTTACAAAAAGGATCAAAAGAAGGATAAAATAAAGAAGGTAAGATTTAAAACCTGTCGGTTTTTTCTCTATAAATAAAACTGGAGTTCTTCCTGTAGTATATTGTTTCTTTTCAATATATTTTTTTGTGAATATAAAAAGTAAAATTGTTATAAAGAGAATTATAAAGACTAAGGCATAACCTGTTGGATTTGTATTTATATCCTTTATTGCATTAAATATTCTAACTGAAATAAGGTCATTATATTCAAAAATAAGGGGTGTTCCAAGGTCTGTAATTGACCAGATAAAAATTATTGAACTTGCAGAAAAATAACCTGGAAGAATTAAAGGGAAAATAATTTTAAAAAATGTATGATACCATTTTGCACCAAGATTATAAGATGCTTCCTCTACTGAAATATCAAAACTGTTTAAACAAGCAGAGATATTTAAAAACATAAGTGGATACAGATGGAGAGTTTGAAGTATAACTATTCCAAGAAATCCAGAACCAATAAATGATATTGGATTTTTTATTATACCAAGTTTTATCAATAAAATATTTAAACTTCCAAATCTTGAAAGAATTTGTTTAATACCTATTCCACCAACAAATGGACTTGAGATCATTGGCAATAAAAATAGAATTCTCAAAAATGTTTTCCCTCTAAAATTTAATCTATCAAAAATAAAAGCAAGTGGGATCCCAATAATACTTGTTGTAATAACCACTATTATCCCAAGAAGAAAACTATTTAAAATTGATTTTCTTATAACGTAATTATCAATTGTAATTTTGAGAATATCAAATGTAAATCTGCCATTATGGAAAAAGGATTGAAAAATTATATAAGAAATTGGATATACAAGAGAAAAAAACAAAAAAGACACAACAAGAATAAAGAAAAAATAATTTTTTTTCATTCTTCAAATAGCATCAATTTTTCTTTTTTTATTGAAAAAACAATATTATCACCTTTTTTATAATTCTCAATTTCTTCTGCTCGGATACTTATTTTAAACAAATTCCCCTTTTCTGTGAAAATTACAAGTTTCAGGAATTCACCTAAAAATTCGTAATCTTTTATCTTGCCTTTAATAATATTTATCTTTTCTTCCTTTATGACACTTTCTGGCCTAAAACATAAAAATATATCTTCTGAATTCATTTCTCTGCCAACTTGAACAAAGAAAATCCCTTCATTTGTTTCAATCTTAAAAATATCTCTATTTCTTTCAATAATTTTTCCTTTTAAAACATTTATCTCTCCAATAAATGAAGCAACAAATAAATTCTTAGGATAAGTATAAATTTCATATGGGGAACCAATTTGAACAATCTCTTTCTCTTTCATAACAGCAATTGTTTTTGCAAGTGTCATTGCTTCTTTCTGATCATGGGTAACATATATCATTGTCTTTCCGGTTTCTTTATATATTCTTTTTAATTCATTTCTCAACTCTTCTCTCAATTTTGCATCAATATTACTTAATGGCTCATCAAGAAGTAAAATTAGTGGGTTAACAATTAAAGATCTTGCAAGTGCTACTCTTTGTTGTTGGCCTCCAGAGATCTGATTTGGATATAAATTTTCAATACCTTTAAGTTTTGTTATATTAAGGATCTCTTCAACTTTCTTTTTAATTGAATCCTCCGAATATTTTTTTATTTTAAGTCCATAGGCAATATTATCTTTAACTTTCATATGGGGCCATAAAGCATAATTCTGGAAAACAAATCCAATTTCCCTTTTATTTGGAGGAACATTTGTTATATCTCTTTTGTTTAAAATAATCCTTCCTCTATCAGGAAAAGTAAAACCAGCAATAATTCTTAAAAGTGTTGTTTTCCCGCATCCGGATGGTCCAAGGATAAAGAAAAAGTCATTTTCATAAACAATAAAACTTATATTTTTTAAAACTTCTTTCTCATCAAATTTTTTATATATATTTTCAACCCTTAAAATTTCCTTTTCCATCATAAATATTTCCCTTCAATTACAATATTTTTAAATTTTTTTAATGAAAAATTGGTCCATTCATTTAGATATTTATTTCTGAAAATTGGGTCTTTCCAGTTTTCCCATAGAAATCTTTGTATTTTTTTATCAAATGGCATTTCAAAAAATTTTTCTTTTAATTTTTTGTCATTTGTTTTTAAAACAACCTTCCATGCTTTTTTCAACTCCTTATGGCAATCAATTATAAAACAACCAATTAAATCATCTAAAAGAGCCCATCTGTTTGCAGAAAGTTGAGAATCAAATTTTATAGTATTTTTAATTTCGTATGGGTTCATATCAATTTCTAATTTTTCATTATAATAAATTTCTGGTATAATTGGAAATCTGTTAAGAGAATAATTTAAAGGTCCCCCTTTTTCTCCTTTTTTCTTTATCCATAAAAGCTGTGATTCATATAAAAATAAAAAATCAATAAATCTTTTAGCAACTTCAATATTAGGAGCGCCCTTTAGAATTCCTATGCAGTCAGGATTTATAACAGTTTCACTTTCTGGAAGGAGAAAACCCATATTCTCCTTTCCATTAACTTCAATTTGAGAAAGTCCATATGAATCAATACATAAAGACAAAACAAAATCACCAGTAGATGTCTGTCTTGCAACTTCTGATGCACTTTTTGAAAAATTTTTTGTATTCCCAGCAATTGAAAATATCGTTTTCCATCCATCTTCCCACCCATATGCTTGAAGAATTATTTCATACATCATATGCATACTTCCACTATGTCTCGGGTCTGCTGCTCCAATATATGAATAATAATAATCATTACCCAACTCTTTCCATGAAGTTGGAATTGGTAAATTTAAAAATTTTAATGCTTTCTTATTATAAAGAATACCAAACCCTGAAAGAACCACTCCATACCAGTAAAATTCATTGTCATAAATTGGGATTCCAGCACATGTTTTTGGTATTTTTTTTATAATACTTTGAGGCAACTTATAACTTTCTAATAAACCATCCTCTTTCAATTTTAAATATGGACTCAACCCTCCTCCAAAAAATAGATCAATACCTATACCATTAGGACTTTTTTTAAAAAGGGACCCAACATATTTTAAATTATCAGAAGTTCCCCCTTGGTCAATCCATTCAACTTCAACTTCTTCTTTATAATTTTTTTTATACCAATCACAGAAACCCCTTGTAATTTCAATTTTTACTCCCTCCCAGTGTGGAGAAATAATAATAAGTTTTCTTTTGCATTCTAAGAAAGGACTGATAAATAAAAAAACTAAAAAATAAATTCTTGTTTTCATTTTTAATATATTTTACAGAATTGTCGTTATTTTTCAACTATACGAATTGCCTCATCAAAAATCTAATTAAAATTTTTTCTCACCTTCTTAAAAATAAGATAAAAAGAAATGAGAGAAAAATTATAGATGTAAGTGATAAGTACTGGAAAATCATTCCTTTAACCCACCTACGAGGTGGGCTGGGGAGATTGTTGATACATACTAACCCTCATCCTTTTTCTTTTCCTTTTATATACCCTTAAATTCTCAATAGGTAAATGAATAGTTGGTAAAAACATAATCTTTTTGCAGGAAATCCTGATTAATAGATATAGATTTTACCCATTGCATACCAGGTATTAACCCGAAAGAGAGAGCGATTTGACAAATATTATTGAACTATCTATAATAAAAGTTTGTTGAAATATTTGATGAAATTATAGTTTTTAAAAAGCAGTGGCTGCATTAGATATATTGAAAAAAATTAAAATATGAAGTAAACTTTTATCTCATATGGAAAGAAGAATAATTTTTATTGGTGATAGATTGAGTATTGAATTTTTTTCTATTTTTAACATTGAGACTTTTTTTTCAAATTCCTCAGAAGAGGCAGAAGAGATAATTAAGGGATTGGATATGAAGGAAGTCATCTGTATTTTTATCACTGAAGATATTTTTGATGAAAATAAATTTTTAAAATATCTTAATTCAAAAAAGATGATAGTTATCCCGAGTTTAAAGAAAAGTGAAAAAACAGGGATTAAAATTTTAAATAATATGATTAGAAGGGCAACGGGTATGAGGAGTTAAAAAATGGATATAGGAAAAATTATAAAGGTTTCAGGGCCTCTTGTTCAGGCAGAAGGGATGAAAATAAGTAAGATGTTTGATGTTGTGAGAGTAGGGGAGGAAAAACTTATAGGGGAGATTATACGACTAGAAGGTAATATTGTTTCAATTCAGGTATATGAAGAAACAGAGGGTTTAAAAGTTGGAGAACCGGTATTAGGAACAGGAAAACCACTTATGGCAGAACTTGGACCAGGACTTCTTAAAAATATTTTTGATGGAATACAAAGACCATTATCTCAAATTGAAAAAAAAGGTGATTTCATAATAAGGGGAGTTGATATTCCTTCTCTTGATAGGAGTATTAAATGGAATTTTAAACCCCTTGTTAAAAAGGGTGACTTTGTTGAAGAAGGAGATATAATAGGAGTTGTTAAAGAGACAGAAATTATTGAGCATAGGATTCTGGTTCCATATGGAGTTAAGGGTGAAATAGTTGATATAAAAGAAGGGAGTTTTACAGTTGAAGAAGAAATTGGAAAAGTTAAAACAGAAAATGGTGAAGTTCCCTTATATTTAATGCAGAAATGGCCTGTGAGAAAACCAAGACCCTATAAGAAAAAATTGACACCCGAAGAACCACTTGTGACAGGTCAGAGAGTTATAGATACTTTATTCCCAATTTTAAAAGGAGGAACTGCCTGTATTCCAGGACCGTTTGGCAGTGGTAAATGCGTTACTGGAGAAACCCCTGTATTTTTATCAGATGGCAAAATCTGTCAAATTAAAGAAATTTATGAAAATTTTAAGAATAAAGGCAGGTTAATTAAAGATAGAGAAGAAGAAATTATACTGCTTGATAAACCAATTAATCTTATTTCATATTATGAAGGAAAACTTATTCATTCAGAATCAAAGATTTTATATAGAGGAAAAACAAAACAAATAGTAAAACTTTTTACCTCTTCAGGTAGAATTATTGAGGTTACACCTTCTCATAAACTTTTCTGTTTTAATCATAATGAAGGCAGAATTGAGCAAAAGGAATCTATAAGTATTAATGAAGGAGATTTTTTAGTTATTCCAAGATTTCTTATACGGAAAGGTGTTAAAAAATGGAAATTACAGATATTTGAGATTTTTGAAAACTACAGGATTTGTGAAGAGGAAATAATAAAGGAAGTAAAAAATATTATCAGAAAAGTTAATAAAAAATTGACTTTAAAACAAATTGCCCAGAAAACAGGAGTTAGTGAGAAAGTTCTTTTTGAATATCTTTATAGAACAAATAAGCCAACACTTAAATTTATTAAAAAACTTTACCATATAGCCAAATTACCTTTACCTGAAATTAAATATATAAAAGGAAGAACAAATTCAAGATGTATAAAAATTCCTGAATTCTTTGATGAGAATTTAGGTCTCTTTTTAGGATTGATTATGTCCGATGGCACACTTAAAAAAAATTCAATAAGGTTTTATAATAATGAAGAAAAAATACTTGAAACATTTTGTAACCTTACACAAAATCTTTTTTCTGTTTCACTTAAGAGAAACAAGACAAAATCAGTTATTGCTTTGAATATTGAGTCATCTGTTATTTCCCATTTTTTGAAATATTTCTCTTTTCCTGAATATAAAAAATCAAGGAATTTAAAGGTCCCAGATATTATTTTCAAAAGTCATAAAAAAATAATAGGAAATTTTTTGAAAGGATATTTTTTATGTGATGGATATTTTTCAAAGGAAAAAGGAGAAATTGAGATTGTTTCTTCAAGTGAGAAATTTGCTTATGATTTTGGATATTTATTATCTTTGCTCGGAATAATTTTCAAAATTACTGAGAAAAAAGTTAAAGATTCTGTCTATTATAGGATTTTAATTAGAGGATATGATGAAATAAGAAAATTCTACAAGTTTACTTTTGGAGAGAATAAATTTGAGAAATACAGGGCTATAAATGAATATTTGAATGAAAATAAAAATAGATATCACAGATGCGATGTCATTCCATTGAGTGCAAATTTTTGGGAGAGAATTTATAATGAGAGTAATATTTCATATTCTGAATTGAAAAAAAGTGGGATAGAAATATTTAATTATAAAATGGGAGAAAAAATTACTTTTTCAAATTTTAAAAAAATTGCAAAATTACTGAACAATTCATATCTTCTAAAACTTGCTGAAAATTGTTTATCCCATTTCTACACAGATAGAATTGTAAAAAAAGAAATTATAAATACAGATTTATATGTTTATGATTTACAGGTAGAAAAATATCATAATTTTGTTGGAGGCAATTTACCTTCTTTACTTCATAATACTGTGGTTCTTCACCAAATAGCAAAATGGGCGGATAGTGAAGTTGTTGTTTATATTGGATGTGGAGAAAGAGGGAATGAGATGGCAGATGTTTTAATTGAATTTCCCAAATTGAAGGACCCAAAATCAGGAAGACCTTTAATGGAAAGAACATGTTTAATTGCAAATACTTCTAATATGCCTGTTGCTGCAAGAGAAGCAAGTATTTATACAGGAGTTACAATTGGTGAATATTTCAGGGATATGGGTTATTCTGTTGCTTTAATGGCTGATTCTACAAGTAGATGGGCAGAGGCATTAAGAGAAATATCAGGGAGATTGGAGGAAATGCCAGGAGAAGAGGGTTATCCTGCTTATCTTGGCACAAGAGTTGCTTCATTTTATGAAAGGGCAGGAAAGGTTATATGTCTTGGGAAGGATAATAGAACTGGTTCATTATCGCTCCTTGGTGCAGTGAGTCCACCTGGAGGAGATTTGACAGACCCAGTTGTTCAGATGACTTTAAGGGTAGTTAAGGTTTTCTGGGGACTAGACGATAGACTTGCATATCAGAGACATTTTCCTGCTATTAATTGGCTTACAAGTTATTCATTGTATGAAAAAAATATAGAAAAATTCGTCAGTGAAAATATTGGAAGTGATTATATGTCAATAAGAGCAGAAGCAATATCTTTACTTGAAAAAGAAGCAGAATTACTTGAAATTGTTCGTCTTGTAGGTATGGAAACATTATCACCAAAAGATAAACTTATTCTTGAAATCGCTCGTTCAATAAGAGAGGACTTTTTACATCAAAGTGCTTTTGATGAAAGAGATGAATATTCAACACTTAAAAAGCAGTATTTAATGTTAAAAACAATCATTTTATTTTATAGAAATTCTATTAAAGAAATAGAAAAAGGTAAATCGCTTGAAGAGATATTGAAAAAACCTGTTAGGGAAGAAATTGCAAGAATGAAATATGTATTAGAAAATAACCTTGAAGAATTTTTAAAACTTCAACAAAAAATAGAAACTTCTTGATTCCCCTTATTTATTTTGATTAATGTAAAATAAAAATGTTTAGAAATTTATCGCCGGAAGCAATAAATATAAATAGAATACTTATAGAAAAATTACGGCTTGCAAAAATTGGAAATTTTGAAGGTATGGACATTTCTGTTTCAGAATTTATTGATTTCGCTGAAAATATTAGCAGGGTTAGAACTCTATTTGAAAGTTTTGGTATTAAAATAGGAGGATGGATTTTGCCTTTTAATATAGGAGATAGAGAGGAAAAATTTAATGCTGGATTTGAAAAATTGAAGGATTATTTAAAATTTGCAAAGGATATTTCTGCTTTTAGGATTTATACTTATTTTCTGCCATTTTCAGATGAAATTCCATTTAAAGAAAATTATATTCTTCATAAAGAGAGGACAAAAAAGATATGTGAATTAATGGAAAAATATGAGTGTAAACTTGGTATTGAATTTATAGGGACAGATTCATTTAGAAGAAACCATAAGTATGAATTTATATGGAATTTTCAACAGATGATAGAGTTTATTGAAGATGTTAAAATGGAAAATCTTGGTATTCTTATTGACAGTTGGCATCTCTATTCTTCTGATGGGAAACACCAAGATATCAAAAAATTAAAAGGAGAAAAAATAATTTGTGTTCATGTAAATGATGCACCACCCATCTCCAAAAAAGATTTAAAGGATGATGAAAAATTTTTGCCAGGAGAGACAGGGGTTATAGATATAGTTGGGCTCCTTAAAGTTTTAAAAGAAATTGGATATGATGGGCCTATAACACCTGAACCATTCAACAAGAGGATAACTGAACTTCCTGATGAAATTGCTGTAAGATTAGTAGGTGGTTATTTATTAAAGATCTGGGAAAAGGCATTTAAATAAAATGGGACATATATTTTTTCCTCAATTTAAGAAGGGAAAAGAGGGTTTTAAAATTCATCCTGGTTTAACAATACTTGATTATGCTCAAAAATTAAAGATAAGAATAAATGCTGAATGTGGAGGAGTTGGAAAATGTGGAAAGTGTATTGTAAGAATTGAAAAAGGAGAGGAAAATTTAAATCAGCCAACCTCATCTGAAAAAAAATTTAATCTACCTGAAAAACATCGTTTAGCATGTCAGGCAAGGATTGTTAGAGATATTTCTGATATTGTTGTTTATATAAAAGAGTTTGGTGAATATGAAATTTTAAAATATGGAATGGAGAGGGAAGTTGAAATATGCTCTTCTTACATAAAGAAAAACGGAAATGTCTATAAAAATGGGGAAGAAATTGATATTTATAGAGATGGAATTTTTGGGCTTGCAATAGATATAGGAACAACAACAATTGTTTTTGATATAGTAAATCTTGAAAATGGAGATATTATTGGAACTATTGCAAAAACAAATCCGCAGATTATCTATGGTAATGATGTTATTTCAAGGATAGAATATGCAATGGTAGATAAAAAGGAAAAGAGATTTCTTGAAAAGGATGAGAGATATAAAAAATTAAATGAAATGCAGAAAATAGTTGTTGAAATGATAAATAATTCAATAAAAGAGTTTAACAATAACATAAATGATTCAATCTATGAAGTAGTTGTTGCTGGAAATCCTACAATGAGAGATATTTTTTTCCTTAATGATATATTAACGCTTGGTAAAATCCCTTATGAGCCATTAAATCCTTCTTCTATAATAAAAAAACCTGATGAAATTGGAATTGAAATAAATAAAAATGGAGAAGTTTATGGGCTTCCTTTAATTGGTGGTCATATTGGTGCAGATATAGTTGCAGATATTATTGCTTCAGAAATTTATAATGAAGAAAAAATTTGTATGCTGATTGATATAGGAACAAATGGAGAAATAATAATAGGGAATAAAGAAAAATTAATTGCTACCTCTTGTGCAGCAGGAGGTGCTTTTGAAGGAGTTAATATAAGTTGTGGAATTGGAGCAGTTGAAGGAGCAATAAAGGAAATAAAAATTTTAAATGGAAAGGTCTATTTTTCTACAATTGGAAATAAATATCCTGTTGGAATATGTGGTTCTGGTTTAATAGACCTTTTAAGTGAATTACTGAAAAATAAAATTATAGATGAGAAAGCACGACTTAAAAATAATGAATTTTATATAACAGGAGATATAAAAATAAATCAAAATGATATATTTCAACTTATAACCTCAAAGGCAGCAATAAGGACAGCATGGCAAGTCCTTTTAAAAGTTTATTCTGCAAAAAATATAGAAAAGATTTACATTTCAGGTGGATTTGGTAATTTTATAAATATTGAAAGTGCTATAAATATTGGTTTAATTCCAGATATAGAAAGAGAAAAAATTATAAAAATAGGGAATGGTTCACTTGAAGGAGCAAGAGAAGTTTTACTCTGTTATGGAAAAAGGAAACTTGCAGAAGAAATAGCAAAAAAAGTAATCCATATAAAAACAAATGAGATAGAAAAGGACTTTGATTATATACTTGCAGAAAATATGTACTTCCAATAAAAACTATCTCTTAACTCTTACATTTCCTTCCCAGACACTCCATATTTCTTCTTCATCAAGAATTTGGGCATAATCAGTTAAAAGTGTTACAACATAAGCACCACATGCCCATCCGAATTGAATCCATTTTTCTTCTTCCCATCCTTTTAAAATTCCATATAAGAGTCCTCCAACAAAAGCATCTCCTCCACCAATTCTATCAAGAACAAAAATTTCTCTTGGCTTAATAACATACCATCTTTCTACAACTGACATAATTGCTCCCCATAGATGCTGTTGTGCACTTATTACTTCCCTTAATGTTGTTGCAAATACACTCACATTTGGAAATTGTTTTTTTGCTCTCTCTATCATTCCTTTAAAATTATCAATCTGCTGTTTTATGTTTTTACCTCCTGGTTCTGGACCTTCTATTCCAAGACATAACTGAAAATCTTCCTCATTTCCAACAAGAATATCAGATGATTTTGCAATTTCAGTAAATATTTCTCTCAACTCTTTTTCCCTGTTTTTCCAGAAAGATGCTCTATAATTTAAATCAAATGAGATTTTTGTTCCATACTTTTTCGCAATTTTTGATATTTCAAGGCAAAATTTTCCAGTTTCCTCTGACAATGCTCCAAATAAACCTGACATGTGAACTATACAGACACCTTCTTTCCCAAAAATTCTCTCAAGGTCAAAATCCTCTGGTTTTAAAGTCCTTCCAACCTCGCCTGTCCTATCATTCCATACCCTTGGTGCTCTAACTCCATAACCTGTATCTGCAATATTAAATTGATGTCTGTATCCCCATGGACCTCCCTGAGGAACTTCTTTTGCCTCAACATCCATACCTCTGCTTTTTAAATTTTCCTTAATAAATCTTGCAATTGGACTACCTTTTACAAAAGCAGTAAGAACTTTTACAGGAAGACCAAGGTAAGAACTTACACTTGCCACATTTGTTTCAGCACTTGTTGCCTGCATAATATAAAGGTTACTTGTATGAACTGGCTGCATATTAAACGGAGTAATTCTAACTCCCATACTCGTAGGAACAAGCAAAGCATATTTATAATCTTTTTTCAATTCCATAGTCCCTCCTTTTTTATTAATTATAATAGAATCCCATTTTATTTACAAATTTTGACATTTTTCTCTTTTGTTATAAAATTTAAAAACATATGGGCAATAGGTTTAAAAAAAATTCCAAGGAAGAAAGGATTAAGAAATTTTTAATTTCAATTGGAGTCCTTTTTTCTTTTATAATATTTAATTTGTGGTATTCAGGAAAATTATCAGAATTAAATAAGATTGTTCAAAATCCAAAATTACAGGCATTTACAATTGTCCTTCTTGCTATATTAATTGAGGGTTTTTCTTTCATCCTTATTGGTTCTTTAATTTCAGGAACTATTGAAGTTTTAATTCCTGAAGAGAAATTTAAAAAATTATTTTCTCAGAATAGATTTGTTTCTGCAATTACAGGTTCATTTCTTGGTTTCCTTTTCCCTGTATGCTCATGTGGAGAAATTCCTGTTTCAAGAAGATTGATAAAAAAAGGGATCCCAACTTCAGGAGGTATTTCATATTTACTTGCAACCGCTATAATAAATCCAATAACTCTTTTTTCTACATACCTTGCATTCTCTTCAGGTAAAATTGTTTTTGGTAGATTCCTTATTGCTTTTATATGCAGTGTTTTTGTGGGAATTTTAATTTCTCCTGAGAATAAGGAAGAAATTTTAAAAGAATATGAAGAAGAAATACATGATGAGAATTTAAAAAAAATTGAAAAGATTTTTATCCATTCCACAAACGATTTTTTAATTATGGGAAAATATTTAATTATTGGTGCAACAATTGCATCATTATTTTCAACATTTATTTCAAGGGATGTATTTATTTCAATTGCAAAAAATAGAATTTTTTCAATTTTATCAATGCAAATTTTATCAATCATTCTTTCCTTGTGTTCTTATGCAGATGCATTTGTTGCAAGTTCATTCACATATTTACCCCCTATTTCCAAAATTATATTTATGATAAGTGGGCCAATGATGAGTATTTCCTTGATTATTGTTTATTTTTCTGCTTTTAAGGCAAAGTTTGTTAAAAAACTTCTCATAAGTTTATTTTTTACAATTTTAATTCTTGGAATAATTGGAAGTTTTGTAATTGGAGGATAATATGAAAGTTTTAAAGAATGCTCAATTTTATAGAATTCTTGTATGCCTCTTTTATCTTTTATTTTTTATTTCAATCTTATTAACTGGAAACTTTAAGATATTCGTTAAGAAATTTTACTTTCCTTATATTATAATTGGGGTTTTGATTTTGTTATTTATATTGGTAATTGAAAGTAAAAGAATAAAAAAATTTAAAGAGACCAATGTTTATGATCTTTTTTCATTTCTGATTTTTCTATTTCCTATTCTTATTTTTTTAATTGTAAAACCAACTTCACTTCCAACTTATGCTGCGTTAAAAAGAGGAATAAAAACAGAGTTTTTATCAGAGGATATTTTGAAATCATTATATGAAAAGATAGAAACTGAAGGGAAATATAAAAAATTGACAATAAAGCAGATACTTGCACTTTCAAAATCAAAACCAGAGGAGATAAATGAGAAGGAAGTTGCAGTAGAAGGAATGGTTTATAAAGGAGAAGAAAAAGAAAAATTTACATTGATAAGATTTCTCATAACATGCTGTGCTGCAGATGCTACACCATTAGGAATTGAAGTTGAATATAAAGAGGAAAAAAAAGAAGAGGAGGAATTTGTAATAAAAGAAAAATTAAAAAATGAGGACTGGATAAAGGTAAAGGGTAAAGCGAAAATAGAAGATGGGAAAGTAAAGATATATGCTGAAGAAGTGGAAAAAATACAACCTCCAACAGATCCTTATCTTTATTAAAAAGGATATGTAAGATTTTCACTTATTTCTTCTATATCTTTTTTTATTGCCTCTTTAAGTTTTTCAATATTTTCAAATTTTTTCTGCTCTCTAATTCTTACCATAGGAAATACTTCAATAATTTCTCCATAAATAATTTTATCAAATCCAATAATATGAACTTCAATTTTATGCTCACTATTATCAAATGTTGGACAATTTCCAATTGATAATGCACTTTTATAAAATTCATCTCCATATTTCACCCAGCACCCATAAACTCCATCTTTAATTATTATATTATTGAGAAGATATAGATTTGCTGTTGGGAAACCAATATTTTTACCCTGTGAATTTCCTGTGATAACTTTACCTTTAAATGAAAATATTCTTCCAAGCAATTTATTAACATTTTCTATATCTCCATTTCTTAAATATTCTCTGATTTTTGAAGAATTGACTATTTGATTATCTACAATAACAGGTTTTATAATTTCAACTTCAAACTCTTTTCTCAAATCTTCTATAGTTCCTTTTCTATGAGCCCCAAATTTAAAATCATTACTAACTATCACTGATTGCACATTTATAGATTTTAGATATTCAATAAATTCAAATGGTTGCCAAAAAGAGATTTCCTCATAATCACACCATATACAGAACTCTATTCCAGATTTTTCAAAAAAATTTATTTTTTCTTCCCATGTTGAAATGTGGAATTCTACAGGGAAATTTTTAAATGTAAAAACAGTAGGAACTATCCTTTTATTTTTACCCTTTTTAACAACTTCTTCAATTATTTTTTTATGCCCAAGATGAAACCCATCAAATTTACCAATTCCTATTGATAACCCTTTGCCAACAATATCAACATCTGAAAAATGCTTTATTTCCACTTTTTTAAAATTGGTATGGAAATTTATCATCTATTTTTTCTTTAGATAGTTTTACAAGAAAATCAGAAATTCTATCAGTTGCAACTTCCACAATTTTTTCTCCTTTCTCTGCATTCGCTTTTTGGGGATTTCCGTAACCAGAATTTTTTGTTAGAAGATGCCAGGGTCTTACAAACCATACCCAACCCTTTTTTGCTTCTTCAAATCGCACTTCATTCACCTTCCCATCATCTGCCCATTCCATATGAACAAGTTCAGGATACAAATACATAAGCCAACTAGTTTCTGCTTCATGCCCATGTTCTCCTGTTTTATCATCACAAACTTTATTAATTATATCTTCTGCAAAATTCCACCAGTAAATCAAAAATATAAATACATCTGTTTTTCCATATAATTCTCTCAAAAGTGCTCTAAATTCATTTCCTCCATGGCCATTCAAAATAACTAATTTAAAAATTTTATGATTCTGTAATGCATAAGTTATATCCTTTAAAATTGAAAGTTGTGTAGTTGGCGAAAGATGTAATGTCATAGGGAAAGAAAAAAGATTAGAATTTATGCCTATGGGAATTGTTGGAAGAGATATTACTTTCCCTCCTTTTTCATTTGCCTTTCTACAACTTATCTCTGCGATTTTTTCTATTGTTAAACTATCTGTTCCATACGGAAGATGCAAATTATGCGGTTCACATGAACCCCATGGTAGAACACATACCTCAATTTTCCCAAACTCTCTTATTTCTTTTAAAGTCATCTCAAATAATTTACTTTTCATTTTTTAACCTCCTTTTTCTTCTGGTTGAGTAGCAAGTCCAATCAAATCTATTTTACATTTTTTTACTATATCAAGAACTTTAATAATATTCTCATAAGGGACTCTTTCATCTCCTTTTATAATCACAGAGGTCTCTTTATCAATGCTTTTTTCCTTTAAATAATAATATATTTCCTGTAAATTCATCTGTTTCCCTGCAATAAAATATTGCTCATTTGGTGCCACTGTTATTATAATACTTTTCTCCATCTTCATTTCATATGGAGAAGATTTTGGAATTTTAATTTCTATACCCTGTTCTATCATTGGTGCCATCATAAGGAGAATTACTACAAGAGTTAAAGCAATATCAACAAGATTTGTTATATTTATTTGAGCAAGAGTATCTTTATTATTTCTATTTCTCATTTTGCTTTAATGAAAAATCCATTAAATATTCTTCAATAAATGGTATTAATAATTCCATCTCATCCATCAATCTCTGTATTCTATCCTTAAAATAATTATAACCAACTGCTGCTGGAATTGCTACCAAAAGACCAAGAACAGTTGTTATAAGTGCTTCTGCTACACCACTTGCTACAACCTTTATAGAAGAAGAACCGGTTATTGACATATTTAAAAAAGAGATTAAAAGTCCCCAAATTGTTCCAAGAAGTCCCAAAAAAGGAGCAACAACAGTTATTGTTGCAAGAGATATAAGATTTTCTTCTAAATCTGTCTGCTGTTTCATAAAAGTTTTTTCTATATGTTTTTTTGCTCTTTCAAATGTAAAATTCTCATACTTTATAAGGGATATGAGATAATCAATTATAGAATATAGAGGACAGGGTATTTTTTTTATCTCTTTTTTTGAAATAAAATTTTGTTCAAAAATTTTATTTTTTTTAAAAGCACTCCTTAAAATAAAAAATTTCTCAATCATAATATACCATGAATAAATGGAAAGAAGACCAAGAAGTATGAGGTCTATTTTCCCAAAAATATCACAATGTTGCCATGATTGAATCCATATTTTAGCCATAAAAAAAATGTTATTCTTTTTTCATTTTTATGTCAAATAAATTTTGACTTGACAAGTTTTTCTGAGAGGATGTATTATAAAGGTAGAGAAGGTAAAAAGGAGTAAATAATGAAAAAATTTTTTCTAATTTTTATTTTATTCTTTTCTTTTTCTTTTGCGAGAATAAAACTTGTAGCCCTTCCTGATAGAGAAATTTCATATATAAGATTTGATGCTCCATTTACAGCTTTTGTAGAAGAAGAAAGAATATTGACTCTTCAGAAAGGAGTAAATTTTGTTGATTTTTCGTGGAAAGGAGTAAATATTGATATTGATTCTATAACTTTAACATTTCTAACCAATAAAGAAAAATTGAAACTATTGAGTTTAAGTTTTCCTCCGGAAGGAAATTCTCTTGTATGGGAAATTTATAGTCCAGAAGGCGGAGAAGAAAAAATAAAGATTTCATATTTGTTATCAAATATTGATTGCCTCTATACATATAAAATAATTGTTGATAAAAATGAAGAGAAGATGAATTTTTCTGCATTTCTTATAATAAGAAACTTTTCTGGAGAAGATTTTGAAAAAGGGATTTTTACCCCTGAATTTGGGAAAACTTTTGAAAATTCAGTTAAAAATGAAGAAACAAAACAGATACTTATTTATCAGAAAGATGGAATAAAATTTGAAAAACTTTTTGTTTTTGACGCTTCAAAAATTATCTGGGATCCAGAAACCGTAGGCAAAAATGTTGGTATTCCTGCATTTTTTGAAATTAAAAATATAAAAGAAAGTGGATTAGGAGAATTTCCTTTATTGCATGGGAAAATAAGAATTTTTCAGATTGATAATCAAGGTAGTGCAATTTTTCTTGGAGAAGACAACTTAAAATATACTCCTATTGGTGAGAGTTTTCGTCTTAATTTTGGAGAGACAAGAGATATTGTAGTAAAACAGAGAAAAATGAAGGAAGTAAAAATAAATGTTAGGAAGAATAATTCAGGCAATATAGTTCTTTATGATACTGATGAAATTATTAAAATTGAAATTGAAAACTTTAAGGATAAGAGTGCAAAAATAGAACTTCTTCAAAATATTCCTGATGAATGGGATATGGAAGAATCAACTCATAAATATGAAAAAGTTGATGCAAATAATATAAAATTTATTGTTGAACTGAAACCAAAAAGTAAAGAAATAATTGAATTTCATTATCATAGAAGAAACTTAAGAGATTTTCCTTTCTATAGGAGGGATTTAAAATGAAAAAAATATTAACACTATTTATCCTATTTGCTTTTAATTCATTTTCAAAAATTGATATTGTCAGTTTACCTTTAAGGGATAAGGTACAACTTACAATATATAATTCAGCAGATTTAACCCTTGTAAGAGACGAAAGGGTTTTAACATTAAAACAGGGTAAGAATAATTTACAATTTTCATGGGCAAATACTCTTATAGATCCAACTTCTCTTGATTTAATCCCAAAACAGGAAATTGCTTCAATTAGTATTTCTCAGTTAATATATCCCCCAAGAATAAATGAAGTTGGGATATGGGAGATAAACTCAAAGATTTCTAAAAAAATACCATTTGAAATATCATATTTTACCTCTGGAATTTCCTGGGAGGCATTTTATATAGGAATTATTTCAAATGATGAAAAAAGTATGGAACTTAAAGGATTTGTAAAGATAATAAATAGAAGTGGAGAAGATTATGAAAACGCCTCTGTAAGACTTGTTGTGGGTAAAATAAATTTACTTGAGGAAATACAAAAACTTGCTAAAAGATATCCCCCTTACGGAACACCTTCTGAATATATTTATCCTGTTGAGAAAATAGAAAGAGTTCCTGTAATGGAATACAGAGCAGCAAAAGGAATGCTATTAGAAGCAAGAGAGAAAGAAATAATAAAAGAGGGGATCTCTGAATATTTTTTATATACAATTGAGGGGACTGAAAATTTGCCAAATAACTGGTCTAAAAGATTGTCTTCTTTTTCCCAAAAGGATATCCCTATAGAATATTTTTATAAATATGAAGAGGAAAAATATGGTAAAGAACCAAGAAGAATTGTAAAGTTTGCAAATGACCTTGACCATAAGCTTGGAAAGGAGCCATTGCCTGATGGGACTATAAAAATATTTAAATATATAAACAAGGAAGGGAATCTTTCCTATATAGGTTCAAATATTACAAAATATATTCCAATAGGCGAAAAGGTAGAACTTGATCTTGGACAAAGTAAAGAATTAAAAGTTGAGGTAAAAAAGATGGAGAGGAAAACAAAAAATTATATGTTTAATAAAGATGGAAATATTTCTGGTTGGGAAGAAGAGGAAATATATAAAGTGAAAGTTACAAATTACAAAAATCTACCTGTAAAACTTGAAATAAAAAGAAACTTCCCTCATCAATATTGGAAAATTGAAACAGACAAAAGTGTTGAATGGGAAAAATACGATTTAACAAGTGCCAAATTTGTGATTATTTTAAAACCTATGGAAATAAAGGAATTTACATATAAACTTATTCTTTATGAAGGGGATAGAAGAAATTAATTTTTGAAATATGAATAGAAAGCAAAAATTTAATTCTTCCTCTTTTTTTCTTCTTTTTTAATTTCCTCCCACATTTTTATTATCTCTTTTTCATCATTTATTTTTTTATTTTTAAAAACATGCGGATGCCTTCTTATCATTTTTTTACACAAGTTATCAATAATATCTTCTATTGTAAATAGCCCTTTTTCCTTTAAAATTTGTGAATGAAAAACAACTTGCCATAAAATATCCCCGAGTTCTTCCTTTATCTCTTCATAATTTTTATTTTTAATTGCCTGACTAAATTCTTCTGTTTCTTCTTTTAAATATTTTAAAATAGTTTCATTTGTCTGTTTATTATCCCAGGGACAATTTTTTCTTAATTTTTCAACTATCTTCAACAAATCTTCAAATTTATATTTTTTCTTCATTTTTATTCAACCCATATATCTTGAAAATTTAACCACTGAGTTGGATATTTCAATATAACTTTTTCAATGATTTTTGCACTTTGATCTATAAAATATTCTATTTTTTCTTCTTCTGTTAACCTCTCATCTGGATAATCAATTGTTTCAAAAAAGAGTTTATATTTTTTATTTTCCCTAACAAGAAATCCTGCAATAAATTCTGTTTTTAATTTAACTGCAAGTGTTGCTGGCCCTCTTGGGAAAATGGCTTTTTTCCCCATAAAATTCACTATTGTACCCTTTTCTGTAAAAATTCTATCTCCAAGTATTGCAAAAATTTTATTTTCTTTTTTAAATTTTAAAAAATCTTTTGGATTTGAACCAGTAAAGATCACTTCAACTCCTTTACTTTCTCTTATTTTTTTATAAATTTGTGTTATTTTTTCACTTAAATAAGGAATCGCAACAGCACATATTTTATATCCCAGAATAGAACTCATCGCTCCAGCAAGTTCCCAGTTTCCTATATGGGCAGTTAATGCTATAACTCCTTTCTTCTTTGAAATTGCTTTTTCCATTATCTCAATATTTTCAATAATAAGTCTATCCTTCACTTTTTTATAATTCAACCTTGGTATTGTGAAAAATTCTGCCATATATTTTCCAAAATTAATGTAGGTTTCTTTTACATACCTTCCAATATTTTCTTTTTTATAATTATCTCCATATTTGAATTTCAAAATTATCAGCATATTTTTTCTCAATATTTTTCTTAACTTTGGAGTAAATATATACCTTAATTCTGTCAAAATACGAGCAATAAAAAAACACATTTCTTCAGGAAAATATCTCCCCATGAATGAAAAAAGGATAAAGGCAACTTCAAGAAGGAACTTTATAATTCTTTCCTCCCTTCAATTGCTTTTTTTAATGTTTGACTATCTATATATTCAAGTTCACTACCATAAGGTAGGCCTATTGCTAATCTTGAAATTTTAACACCAGTATTTTTTAATCTTTCTGAAATATAAATTACAGTATTTTCTCCTTCAACTGTTGGATTTGTTGCTATTATAATCTCACTAACTTTTTCATTTTTAACTCTTTCAATAAGTTGATCTATTTTTAACTGCTCTGGTTTTATATTATCAAGTAATGAGATTCTCCCCCATAAAACATGATATTTACCTTTAAAGTTTGTTTTTTCAATTGAAATCAGATCTTTTACTTCTTCTACCACACATATTATGTTTTCTCTTTTATCATCAAGGCATATATTACAAAATTCCCCTTCTGTAAAATTAAAACATCTTTTACAAAGTTTTACCTGAACTTTAAGAGAAATTATTGCCTGTCCAAGAGAAATTACATCTTCCTCTTTCTCTCCAATTAAATAATAGACAATCCTTTCTGCACTTTTAGGCCCTATCCCTGGTAATTTTTCCAATTTTTCTATCAATTTTTCAATAATTTCAGGATATAGTCCCATATTTAAAAAAATGGAAAGCCTATGGTTGATTTAATCTCTTTAGCAATAATTTTTTCAATTTCTTTTTGGGCTTCCTCAAATGTCTTTTTTATAAGTTTCTCAATATAATTTTTATTTTCTGGTTTAAGTATGTTTTCGTCAATTTCTATACTCAAAAGTTCCATCTTACCATTCATTTTGATTTTTATTTCTTTATTTTTTGATCCAACTTCAACCTCTTTTGATGCAAGAATTTTCTGAAATTCCAATGCCTGTTGTTTTAATTGAGATAACTGTTTTAAACTATCAAATATACCCATTTTATTCCTCCATGTTAATTATTTCACCATTAAAAAACTCTATAATTTTTTTTACTTCTGGATTTTCTAGGATTGATTCACTATTTTTATTTAAAACAGGAATTATTTTATAATTTTTCCCTGTATACTCAAAAATTATTTTCTCTATCTTTAATTTGTTTTGTGGCTTCTCAATCATTGATTTATGAAAACTAAATTTTTTATCAAAAGAAATGTAAATATTTTCTCCATCTATTTTTTCAACTTTTCCCTCTCTTAGAGCTGCTTCTAATGTTGGTTTTGCTTGTTTTATTTCTTTCAAAATGGCATCCCAATTGAACTCTTTATATTTTTTCTCTTCCTCAACAACTTCTTTACTCTTTTCCACAATATCAAAAATGGTTTCAGATTTTTCTTTATCATTTTCTAAAATTCTTGTTTCTATTGTTTCTTTTCCCCATACCTGAATCAATTTCAAAATTAAAATTTCACACATTAAAATGGGCTCTCTCTCCCTTCTAATTCTATCTTTATATTCAATAATATTATTTATGCCTTCAAATATTTTTTCCATTTCAATATCTTTATAAATCTTATAAAATTCTGAGTTCAATTCATTCATCTCAAAACCGAGTTTTGTTTTAATCAAATCATTAATTTTTCTAATCATCCCTTCAAGAATTAAAACTATGTCTTTCCCCTCGGAAATAAGAGTATGAAGGTCAACTATACTTTCTATATAGTTCTTTTTTCTTATATTCTTTAATAAATTCTCTATACTCTCTGCCTCTGGAAAACCAAGTAAATTTCTTACATCATCATATTTAATCTTCCCTTCAGAAAATATACTCACCTGCTCAAGCAAACTTATAGCGTCTCTTAGAGAACCTTCACAGAAATAATATATTTCATCTATTGCTCTCTCTTCTATTTCAATATTTTCTTTTTCACATATTTCAAAAATCTTTTTTTTTACATCATCAATTTTTAAGGGTTTCAAATTAAATCTCTGACATCTTGAAATTATTGTTGGGGGAATTTTTTCAGGAGAAGTAGTTGCAAAGAAAAATTTAATATAAGAAGGGGGCTCTTCCAGTGTTTTCAATAGAGCATTAAATGCTTCGGATGTTAACATATGGACTTCATCAATAATATAAATTTTAAATCTTGATTTAGAAGGTAATAAATTTACATTCTCTCTTATATTTCTTATCTCCTCTATACCTCTATTTGAAGCACCATCAATTTCAAGCACATCAAAAGAAGAACTATTTGTAATCTCTAAACAATTATCACATTTATTACATGGCACAGAGATTGGTCCATTAATACAATTAAGACATTTTGCAAATATTCTTGCAATCGTTGTTTTGCCAACTCCTCTTGGCCCAGAAAAAAGATATGCGTGAGCAATCTTTTTTATTTCAATTGCTTTTTTTAATACCTCTACCACTTCTTTCTGGCCACATACTTCTTCAAATGTCTGAGGCCTATATTTTCTTGCAAGAACTTTATACATTTTTAATCCTTTATGGTTTTACTAAATCGCCTTTAAAGAAAATATCACCGGAGGGGGTGGGATTCGAACCCACGATTCGCCAGAAGGCGAATACACGCTTTCCAAGCGTGCGCACTCGTCCACTATGCGACCCCTCCTTTAAGTTCTTTTTCTCTTTTTTTAAACGAAATTGTTGCTGGGAATTGATAACCTGCTTTAATTCTTTTATAAAATAACTTTTTGGCAAGGCGATTCAATTGCTCATAACTTATCTTACCTTCTTCAAATAATTTCAATTGATTTTTAGCTTTTTCTCTTTTTTTGTGATAAATTTTTCTCAATTCTTCTTTTAACTTTCCCATACTAACCTCCTTCATTATTAAAATTATATTTTTTTCTAATTAATCGGTCAATAAAAATAAGGAACTCATTGGGTTTTAAAGAGGGTTTTTATTTATAACTTCTGAAATACAAAGTAGATTTTTCTGCCATCTATCTTTTGGTATATCTTCTGTAATTCCTATTATCAATCTATAATCTTTTTTTGCAATCTCAATATATTTTGATACAGTTTCTTTAATTTTTTCTTCGCTTGATAAATGTAATGAGGATGGGAAATTTATCCAGAGAACTTTGTCTTTCCATAGATTATATGCTTCCTCAAATTCCATATCTGTATCAGGATAAGGAGAAAATGCTTCTATATAGTCAATCGGTGAATTTGCAATTAAATCAGCCCATACTTTATTATTGCCATCAAGATGGGGACCAAATATTTTCCCTTTTTTATGTAAAATTTCACCTGCTTCGTAATATAAAGGTAATACATATTTTTCAAATCTTTCTCTTCCCATTACGTTTCCTGTTTCATTTCCCCCAAAATTAAAAGCATAACATGGTGAATCTGAAATTAAAATATAAATCTCTCTCAATTTCTCCACCATTACTTTATATAATTTTTCTATCTCATCTCTCCTTTCTGCCCATTCTTCTGCAAACTTCTCAATGCCCATAAAATGAACCATAATTTCATGTAATGGAGTTAAAGCAATATCTCCTCTTAGAAAAACATCATCCCCACATTCTTTTTCAATTTCAATAAATTTCTCATAAACTGGAATGTACTTTCTCTTTTTAACCATATATAAAATTTTTTTATAATCGTCAGGCGTTTTGAATATATGTGTAACTGTCCAACTTGTAAATTCTTCTGTATCAAATGTTCTTCTTCTTGTTGTTTCAAGTTCTCCTAAAGGGGTATCTATCAGTGTTTTAGTATATTCAATTCCATTTTCTGTATAGATAATTGTTTTAAAAGAAATATCAGGGTGAATAACTTTATAAACATTTGTCCTTTTTAAGATACATAATCCATTATTTCTCAAGATTCTTTCAACCGAACATTGAGGTAATTTGTTTTCATATATTGTAAAAGGGATCCTATCTGGTTTTTCTCTTTTTAATATTGCTTCTACTCTCTCTTTGGGCTCCATTAAAATTTTTCTTTAAGATAATTCTTGCAATCTTCAATATTTTTAAAACTTTCTCCTGTAATTTTTGAAACAACATTAATTATTCTTTTTGCCAAATTTTCATCAATTTTTATATAAGGATATTCATTTTTCAATAAAAGATTTGCAATATATTTTAGTGAATCTTTTCCAATTTTTATAAGTGCTTCTTCAACCTCTTTCCCTATGCTTGTCCATTTTCCATCTCCGTTGTATTTTAACCATACAGGTGTATCATCATCTAAAAAACCTAAAATAATAGGGATACAACTCTCTATTTTTTTCTCACCTATTTTATAAATCCCTTTAACTGTCTCTTCTTTATTAATAGAAAACACTTTTTTCCATTCACTATAATTCAATTCATATTCATGCTTTTTTGGTTGAGAAAAGGAGAAAAAGGAAAATACGAACAATATAAATAAAATTTTCTTCTCCATACTTTTTATTTTACATCAATTTCTTAAATATGTAAAGTAATTGAAAAATAAAAAAGCCGGGGGCTTGAAAAAACCCCCGGCTTTTTTATTTCTCTTGTATTACCTTAGAATGCCAATTTCATAGAAGCAATTGCCTGCCATGCATCATCTCCACCAAGCCCTTTTTCAATCAAATCATCTGCAAGAAGTTTGCTAAGAGTAAGCCCAAGAGTTAGATCCTCTGTTTGTTTGTATTCAAGTCCAATAGTAATTTCTGTTCCTATGTCATCATATGCTCCCACCTTCTCATCTGACTTAAGTAAATATCCATCAACTGAGAGTGCAAGTTTTTCAACTGGCTTTAATGAGAGACCAAGATTCAAAACCTTTAAACCATTTGTATTACTCCCATTGTAAGCATCATAAGCATAGAAGAGAGGACCTATTCTTGAGCCAATATTTGATGGTGCAACATCTACCCAATTTTCATTTTTTGTTAGAGAATCATTACCTGAGAGTAAAAGATAATTTACTTTTATTGCTGGCTCCATTTTTCCTGAGAGTTTGTATGATCCGCCAACTAGTAAAGCAGAACCTTCATAATCTGCACCAGTTGAATCTTCTCCAAATTGTTTTGCATATTCTCCTTTTAAATTTAAGTTTTCAAGAGCGGGTATCTTTGAAACAACTCTTATTCCTGCTGTATCAAGTTTATCTTTTTTTGGAGAAGAATCTGTTATGTCTCTCACATAATAAACTTCTAAATCAGCAATTTCAGCAATTTTATATCCAAGGTTGAGCCCATAAAGGGTCTTTTCTCCTTTGTCATCCAAATATTTTTCATTCAGTTTGCTTAAAAATGCAGTTACACTTAATGGAATATTACTTGCTTTATAATCAAGTTTTACAGCATCAAATGCTTTGCGAAGTTGAAGGTCTGCTGCTTTTACTTTTATGTCAACTGGATAGGTATAAGCATTATATCTACTTCCTACTACAAGACCTTCTCCAAGTTGAATTTCCTGTCTACCAACTGTAAGATTTAATCCGGGTGTGAGAAGGTCTTTTACCTGAATATAACCAACGTCAAGGTCAACATCTGTACTTGCAACATCTTCTGCATCCCAGTTTCTTTCATTAATCAATCTAATCATAGTTGAAACATTATTAGATAGATCTGCAGAAATATAAACTCTTGCGGATGTCTGGAAGAAATGAATGTCTTCATTTTTATTTGCTATATCAAAGTCACCTCTTAAAACTCCATAGATAGCAATATCTCCACCTACTTTTACATTCTCAACAGCGGAAAATGCAGGTGCTATTAAAGCAACTGCAAAAACCGCTATGAGAATCTTTAATAACTTACCTTTCATTTTTTACTCCTCCTTTTTGTTCTCTATATATAATTTAAGGTCATTTACTTCTTCTTTCACTTATACTTTTCTTTTCCTCTGACTTTCGCCTTTTTTTATTTCTTCACCTCCTTTCCGGCATTATTAAAGTCAGAAAGAAAAGTATAAGTTAGATTATTATACCTCCAAATTTTCAATCTGTCAAGTCAAAATTTTACACAATCTTTTTATAACTACTTTTTAATGTTTAATTATATCATACTAAAAAAAATTGTCAAGTCAAATTTTTCTCTTAATTAAAAATCTTCCTTTTTAGTCCTTATAACATTATATCATTAAAATAAAAATTGTGTCAAATTTTTTCTCCCGATGATATTTTACTATAAAAATTAAAAACTTACAAATACTTTTTTAATTTGAGTTTTTCAAGTTAAACTTAAAGGATTTTTATGGACAAAAATAAGAAAAATAGGGTATAATATTAATTTACCATGGAACCAAAATATATAAGTATAAGAGGAGCAAGGGAACATAATCTAAAAAATATAAATCTTGACCTTCCCAGAAATAAACTTATTGTAATTACTGGAATATCTGGCTCTGGAAAATCGTCCCTTGCTTTTGATACTCTTTATGCAGAAGGACAGAGAAGATATATAGAAAGTTTATCAGCATATGCAAGACAGTTCCTTGAGCAGATGAAAAAACCTGATGTTGACCAGATTACAGGACTACCACCAGCAATTGCTATAGAACAAAGGAAGGCAGCATCAAATCCAAGGTCCACTGTTGCAACTACAACTGAAATCTACGATTATTTAAGAGTCCTTTTTGCAAGAATAGGAATACCTCATTGTTATATTTGTGAAAGAGTTATTACAAGGCAATCGTCTTCAGAAATCATTGATAAAGTTATATCTTTTGGAAATTGTCAAATAAAAGTTCTTGCACCAGTTATAAGAGGAAGGAAGGGAGAATATAGAAAAATTTTTGATCAGATTAAAGAGATGGGATTTTTAAAAGTAAGAGTTGATAGAAGATATTATGATGTTGATGAAGAAATAAAACTTGATAGATATAAAATCCATAATATTGAGGTTTTAATTGATGAATATAATATTGGAGAAGAAGAAAAAACGAGAATTGCTGAAAGTATAGAAATGGCTTTGAAGATTGGGAAAGGAAGAGTTATTATTGAAAAGGACGGAAAGGAAATAATTTATAATGAAAATTATAGTTGCCCCACTTGTGGAATAAGTTTTGAAGAAATTTCGCCAAGAATGTTTTCATTTAATAGTCCCTATGGTGCATGTCCAGAATGTAAAGGCCTTGGATTTTTAATGAAGGTTGATCCAGAACTTGTAATTCCTGATAAAACAAAAACATTTAGAGAAGGTGCAATAAAACCATGGCATGAGGTTGGTGGTAGAGGACTTTTCTGGTATTACAGGGGACTATTAAATGATATTCTTGATACTTTTGGTAAGGATATAGATGATAGGGTCTGTGATCTATCTAAAAAAGAACTTGATATAATTCTTTATGGTTCTGAAGAATATGGTTTTGAAGGTGTAATACCAAATCTTGAACGACTTTTTCATCAGACAGAAAGTGAATATAGAAGAGAAGAGATAATGAAATATATAAGAGAGGTAATATGTCCATCATGCAAAGGAGAGAGATTAAGACCCGAGGCACTTGCTGTAAAAATAAATAGAAAATCAATTATGGATATATGCAGAATGAGTGTAGTGAAGGCAAAAGAATTTTTTGAAAATTTAAAACTTACAGAAAAAGAAAGTTTAATTGCAAAACAGATTTTGAAAGAGATTTTGTCTCGCTTGAGTTTTCTTCAGGAAGTAGGGCTTGATTATTTAACTCTTGATAGGATGACACATACTTTATCAGGAGGGGAAGCAGAAAGGATACGACTTGCAACTCAAATAGGATCCGGACTTGTTGGAGTATTATATATTCTTGATGAGCCAACAATAGGATTACATCAAAGGGACAATTTAAAACTTATAAATACATTAAAACATTTAAGAGACATAGGAAATACAGTTGTTGTTATAGAACATGACGAAGAAACAATTAAAAATGCTGACTATATTGTTGATTTAGGACCAGGGGCAGGAACTCGTGGAGGAGAGGTTGTTGCTGAAGGGACTCTTGAAGATATAATAAAGAACGAAAATTCTATAACTGGCAAATATTTAAGTGGGAGATTGAGAATTGAGATACCAGAAAAGAGAAGGAAGCCAACAGAAAAGAAACTGAAAATTTTAAAGGCATCCCATAATAACCTAAAAAATATTGATGTGGAAATTCCACTTGGCCTTTTTGTATGTGTGACAGGTGTTTCTGGTTCAGGGAAGAGTAGTTTGATTGAGGATGTTTTATATAAGGGATTAAAAAAGATATTGTATGATTCAAAGGAAGAGCCAGGAAAGTATGAAGCAATTTTAGGTGTTGAATATATAAATAAGGTAGTGGTTATAGACCAGTCGCCAATAGGAAGAACTCCAAGATCAAATCCAGCAACATATACGGGTGCTTTTACATATATAAGAGAAATTTTTGCAAATATTCCTGAAGCCAAAATAAGGGGTTATAATCCAGGAAGATTCAGTTTTAATGTTAGAGGAGGAAGATGTGAGGCATGCATGGGAGAAGGAATAATGAAAATTGAAATGCATTTTTTGCCAGATGTTTATATTCCATGTGATGTTTGTAAAGGTAAAAGGTATAATAGAGAAACATTGGAAATAAAATATAAAGGGAAGGATATATCAGAAGTCCTTGAAATGAAAATAGAAGATGCTCTTGAGTTTTTTAAAGTTTATCCTAAACTTGTAGAAAAATTGAAAACTCTTTATGATGTTGGTCTTGGATATCTATCTTTAGGGCAACCTGCAACTACCCTATCAGGAGGGGAAGCCCAAAGGGTGAAACTTGCAGCAGAACTTTCAAAAAAAGGGAATGAAAAGACATTATATATTCTTGATGAACCAACAGTTGGGCTCCATATGGCAGATATAGCAAAATTACTTGATGTTTTAAAACGACTTGTTGACAAGGGTTCAACTGTTATAGTTATAGAGCATAATCTTGAAGTTATTAAATGTGCTGACTGGATTATAGATCTTGGGCCTGAAGGTGGAGATAAAGGAGGATATATTGTTGCAACAGGAAGTCCTGAAGAAATAGCAAAAAATCCAAAATCATATACAGGACAATTTTTAAAAAATATCTTGAAACCTAACGAGTTTTATTAAAAGCCATTAAATCTTAAAAAAGAAGGTGGGAATTGCCTATGTGGACATTTTTTAAGTATTTTTTTGCTTTATCATAACATTTAAAAACCATTTCTTTTAGAGTAACTGGTAAGTCATTCATATAAAACTGTGGATAAAATACAAGTAAAGAATAAGGGATTTCTGGATTTATATCGCTTATGAATTTTGAAATGTTTTCTATTTCTTTCTCATCAATATAGTAAGGGACAAGTAAAGTTGTTGCAGTCAAAATAGGGAAATCTCTTTTTGATAAAAATTCTTTTGCAATAAGTTTGAAATTTTCATATGTTTTTTTATTTGATATACCTGTTAATGCAATATTTAAATTCTCATCAAATGCCTTTAAATCAAATTTAATTATACCTCCACTTTTAAAAGCAATTTCTCCTGCCTTCATCACAAGATTTTCATTACCATTTCCATTCCATTCAAAACATATCCTTACTTTCTTTATCTTCAATATCTCTTCTGAAAATTTTATAGCAAAAGGTAATTGAGGTTCAGGAGAGCCACCAAAAAAACATATACAATAAACAGACTCCTTATTTGCCTTTTTGAACAATTGCTCAATTGGTAAAATTGGTCCCTTTTCAATAAATTTATGTGAATAATTCTGGCAGAAAAGGCAGTTAAATGAGCATCCATAAAAAAATACAGCAAGATTATATAAATTTTTACCTTTAATTTCAGCATTACAGAACCAAGATGCACAGCAATTTGTAGGAATTGGGTCATAATACCATTCACATATAGCATTATAAGAATTTACCTTACTTTTTAAAACTCCATTCTCATTTTCTCTTAATCCACAATAACCTTTCTCTCCTTTCCCAATCTTACATCTATTTCCACATATATTACATTCTATCCCATCTTTTGAAAAAGGAGGGTAAGGTGGCAGATTAAAATTTTTTCTTACTTTCTCATGAACCTTTTTAATATAAATTAATGATTTTTCTGTTCTTTCCCTTATACAATCAACACATACTCCTAAATTCTCTGAAATCCCTTTTTCTTTTCCACAAATTTTACATATCCCCATATTATAAAAAATTTACCATTTTTATTGAACTTTTTAAATTAAAATACTTTAAACAAAACCCTCCCTTGATTTTTTTAGTAAAAATGATTTAAAATAAATTGAAGGGAAATAGGTGAATTTTAAATTTAGAATAAACACGAGTTTGTGTGGAATGTATTAGAAATAAACTTTAAGATAAAAATTTTAGACTTGAGACAAGAAGAAAAATGAAAAAGCCTTGGTCAATCTCAACAACTGTAAGGAATCCCGAAAGATTGCGAGATTTCTTAATAGTATTAAAACAATTAGAAGGACATCCTTTTGATAAAGAAAACCAAACAAGATATCAAGTATTATTAATAAAAGAGCGAATTTATAAACCATTTAATATTCCTTTAAAGTTTAGAAAATATTACGAAAATCCAGAAATGGAAATTCCTTATAAAGTAGCAGAAGAAATTTTTTATTCTCAAAATTATAAAGACCCTCCGATGAGAGGAAGACAATCAGTAAATCCGTTGAATAAACTTGGTTTTTCCATAGCCCGAGAA
>Ga0272449_1000671_pt1 | contig 39296 bp, 25 predicted proteins | sample YNPCB0241_FD_198679 | JGI IMG/M metagenome (GOLD analysis project Ga0272449, IMG submission 198679) | Hot spring sediment microbial communities from Yellowstone National Park, WY, United States - YNP-CB-024-1 | ecosystem: Environmental > Aquatic > Thermal springs > Hot (42-90C) > Sediment...
AGCCCAAGAATCACTTTTGAAGGTTATTAATGTAATTACTGGCTTTTCTTTTGGTGCTTCATCCATTGCATTGTTTGCTCGTGTTGGTGGGGGTATTTATACAAAAAGTGCAGATGTTGGCGCTGACCTTGTGGGCAAAATTGAAGCTGGGATACCGGAGGACCATCCTCTGAATCCTGCTACTATTGCCGACAATGTGGGCGACAATGTTGGCGATGTTGCGGGTATGGGGGCCGATTTGTTTGAATCATACATTGGGGCTATTGTGAGTACAATGGTTTTGGGAACTGTTTTCTACAATTTACCCGAATTCCAAAATACTATTTTCAAAGGTTTATCTGCTGTAATTTTGCCACTTTTTCTTGCTGGCGCCGGTGTAATTGTATCGATTATTGGAACTTTCTTCGTTCGAGTTAAAGAAGGTGGGAACCCGCAAGCTGGGTTGAACGTTGGAACATTTGTTGCAAACGGATTAATGCTGATAGCATCGTATTTAATTATCACCTGGCTTTTGCCCGAGACTTTTTCATATCAAGACCCGCTGTATGGAAAAGTTTTTGTGGTTCATTCTTGGGGTGTATTCCTTGCAACAATATTTGGGCTTTTTGCAGGTGTCGGTATTGGGTTGATTACTGAGTTCTATACCGGATTGGGCAAACCGCCGGTTAGAAGAATTGCCGAGAAAAGTTTGACAGGAACCGCAACAAATATTCTGGCGGGTATTTCAACTGGGATGCTTTCGACTGCATTACCTGTTCTTTTAATTGCATTTGCAATTATTGGTGCATTTGAACTTGCTGGGTTGTATGGTATAGCAATTGCTGCTGTGGGTATGCTTGCAACAACAGGAATCCAACTTTCCACCGATGCTTATGGACCAATTGCCGACAACTCAGGCGGAATTGCAGAGATGTCTGAATTGCCTCCGGAAGTTAGAGGTAGAACTGATAAACTCGATGCAGTTGGAAACTCTACCGCAGCAATTGGTAAGGGATTTGCAATTGGTTCAGCAGCTTTAACTGCTTTGGCTTTGTTTGGGGCATATATGACTGCAGCACATATCCCTTCGATAGATATTTCAAAAGCTAATGTTATTGCTGGATTGTTAATTGGTGCCCTTTTGCCGTTCATTTTTTCGGGATTTGCCCTTGGCGCTGTTGGAAGGGCAGCAATGTTTATGGTTAAAGAAGTCCGTCGTCAATTCACAGAAATACCAGCATTGAAAAATGCATTAGAAGTGATGAAAAGAGTTGGTGATAAACCGAAATCCGAGTGGTCGAAAGAGGATTTAGAAACCTTTGAAGCTGCCGATGGAAAAGCAGAATATGAAAAATGCGTTGCAATTGCAACCAAAGGGGCTATTCGTCAGATGATATTCCCAAGCTTGCTTGCAATTGTAACTCCATTAATAATTGGCTTCTTACCATTCTTTGGTAAAGAAGCCCTTGGTGGATTGTTGGCTGGTGTAACAGCAACAGGAGTTCTTTTGGCTATTTTCCAAGCAAATGCTGGTGGTGCTTGGGATAACGCCAAAAAGATGTTCGAAGAAGGTGTGGTTATCGATGGAGTTCGTTATTATAAAAAATCCGACCCGCATAAGGCTGCAGTAGTGGGCGATACAGTTGGCGACCCATTTAAAGATACCGCAGGACCTTCATTAAACATCCTTATAAAGTTGATTTCGATTGTAGCTCTTGTTATTGCTCCGTTATTATAAAACTGCTGTTGTCTTTAAATTTAATTGGGCTGTGGATGAATTCCACAGCCCGATTTTTTTTTAAATGCGAAGTGGTTTTTTCTTAAGCTCTCAAAATTCAATGGGACAAGGAAAACTAGGCGACAAAAAATATTACTTTTGCGATTCTGTTTGCTTGCTCCAACTAGTTCAATTGAATTCTATTGCAAAATTACTTTCTATGAACAATGGGGCTTAAGAAGCCTCTTGTTTAGCTATTCTATGTTCGATGTCCTTTTGGTTTAAATCCCCAAAAAGTGGGTTTCAAACATTCAGGTTAACAAAAATTATCAAATCCTTAAAACTTTTCAATAATACTTTTCACCAAAATTAGGATGAACTTTCATTCGTTTTCAACAAATCAAACTCAATCAAGACTTGGTCTTTTTTAACAGCCTCACCAACTTCGACATTTATCGATTTAACTATTGCATTGACTGGCGAAAAGACATCGTTTTTCATTTTCATTGCTTCTAAAACAAGCAGTGGTTCGCCCCGCTTAACTTCCATTCCTTTTTCGACGTAAATCTTTTGGATAACCCCAGGAATGAAAGCAGTTAACTTTGTTGGGTCTGGCGCGCAATATTTCTTTCGGCGCGAGAATTTTTTTGTTAAGAGTGTTTTATATTCTCGGTCGTCAAGCGTTAGAGTTGGAAATTCATTCTTATCTTCCATATTCAACTCCTAAAATGGTGGTATACCGTGTTTTTTGGGCAATGTTTGGTCAACTTTGTTTTTCGAGATAAACAATGAGTGAAGTATATACTTTCTGGTTTCATCCGGCTCGATTACAGCATCGATGTAGCCATTCGAAGCAGCGACAAATGGATTGGCAAACTTTTGAATATATTCCTGAACCTTTTGCTTTCGAGTTTCTTCGGGATTGGGAGAATTAGCTATTTCGTTTTTAAAAATAATATTTGCTGCACCTTCGGGACCCATAACGGCAATTTCTGCCATAGGCCAGGCGAAAACAAAATCGGCGCCAAGATGCCGTGAGCACATTGCAATGTAACCACCACCGTATGCTTTTCTCATAATGACTGTAATCTTTGGAACTGTTGCTTCGCTATAAGCATAAAGAATTTTTGCCCCATGACGAATAACACCAGAATGTTCTTGGTCGACGCCCGGCAAGTATCCTGGAATATCCACAAGGGTTAGCAAAGGAATATTGAAAGCATCGCAGAAGCGAATAAATCGGGCTGCTTTATCAGATGAATCAACGTCCAAAACACCAGCGAGCACAAGCGGTTGGTTTGCAACAATGCCGATTGTCTCGCCATTCATTCTGGCAAAACCAATTACGACATTTGGTGCGAAGAGTTCCATAACCTCGAAGAAGTCTGAATCATCGACTATCGCACGGATTACATCCCGAACATCATAAGGCTGACGAGGGTCATCGGGAATGATGCTCGAAATTTTGTAGCCCGGTTTGGGCGGTTTTGGTGGAAATGGGTCGGCTTTTTTTCTATTGTTCCAAGGTATAAAGGTAACTAATTTTTTGACTTGCTCGAAGCATTCTTCTTCGCTTTCAGCGAAGAAATGGGCGTTGCCAGCTATCTCTGCCTGCACTCGGGCTCCTCCTAACTCTTCCATTGTGATTTCTTCGCCCAAAACGGTCTTGATAACTTCGGGACCTGTGATAAACATTTTCGAAATCTTATCGACAACAAAGACGAAATCCGTTAAAGCAGGCGAATACACCGCTCCGCCAGCGCAGGGTCCAAGGATGATTGAAATTTGAGGGATAACTCCAGAAGCACGAGTATTACGATAGAAAATTTCGCCATAGCCTGCAAGGGAATTAACTCCTTCTTGAATTCGAGCACCACCGCTGTCGTTGATTCCTATAATTGGAATTCCAAGTTTAATTGCGTGGTCCATAATCTTTGTGATTTTTCGTGCGTGTGCGAGACCCAGCGAACCGCCGGCAACTGAAAAGTCCTGTGCATAAATGCAAATGGGATGTCCCATAATACTAGCCGTTCCAGTGATAACACCATCGCGAGGCAAAAATTTCTTGTCCAAACCCAAATCGGTCGAGGCTTGTTGCACAAACATATCCCATTCATGGAACGACCCCGGGTCGACTATTTTTTCGATTCTTTCGCGTGGAGTTAATTTCCCTTGCTTTTGTTGCTTTTCCTTGGCTACGATTTCACTTTCAATAATCTGAGTTTTCTTTTTGAAAAAGAACTCAAAAAACTTTTTAATCATAATTTTCTCCTTATTTGTTGAAATTTTCGATGTGCTGGACAAGGCTATCCAGCGGGTAGTCTTCTACATCTTCGGGCAAAAGTATTCTTATTGTCTTTTTCCCAAAAGCCCCTTTGATTGTATATTCTCCCTTAACAATAACTTTGAAATAAGGGATGTCGAATTCATCAAAGAGTAAAAGCTTTCCCAATTGCCCGAGATGTTCAACAAATGGTTTTGTTATTGGGGCACTTAAGATTAAATCTATGGTGTTACTGCTTTCGTAGCAGTCGGTAACTTTTTTTTGTTTTACTACTTTCATTTTCTTTTTGGAATAATTGTAATTTTCTTAACTGCTTCAACAAATTTATAAATTTCTTCTTCTGTGGTAAAGTATGAATGGCTTGCACGAACAGTTCCCCAAGGTTCAACCCCAAGATAGGGAAGAATTAAAGGAGCACAGTGGAGACCTGTCCGGACCCAAATATCGAAAGAAGCTTCGAGGACATACCCAACTTCTTCTGGAACCATTCCTTTGATGTTGAAGCAAAAGTTCGAATAGGAAGTATGTTCATTTTTGGGGCTGTAAATTTCAATGTCGGGATTATCGCCAAGTTCATCGAAAAGTATTTTATAAAGTTTCTTTTTATGTTCGATGATATTTTCTAAACCCGTTTCGAAAATAAATTGAAGACCAGCGTAAAGTGATATAATTCCGGGAGTGTTCGGAGTTCCTGCCTCGTAGTGAATAGGGAACCCTTCGGGTTGAAGTAGTAACTCACTCAAAATGCCCGTTCCGCCAACTTTTAGTGGTTTCAACTCAATACCTTCTTTGATGTACAGCCCCCCGATGCCTTGCATACCGTATAGCGACTTATGTCCAGTGAATGCAAGTAAATCGATGTCCCAGTTTTTGCAGTCAATTGGCACAGCCCCGGCAGATTGAGATGCATCGACAACAATGTAAGCCCCGGCTGAATGTGCAATTTTTGCGATTTCGGCAATATCCAACACGGCTCCCGTAACGTTAGAGCAATGATTTACAACGATGGCTTTTGTGTCGTCGCGAATCGCTTCGGCAAATTGTTGAGGCTCGATGTAGCCGTTTTTGTCGCATTCAACAATGGTAACCGAAATTTTGCCTTCCTTCTCCAAAGTTTTCAAGGGGCGAATGACAGAATTATGTTCGATAGCCGAGATAACAACATTACCTCCTTCGAGAGGCAACCCCTTGAGAGCAAGGTTTAGTGCTTCGGTACTTCCAGAGGTAAAAACTATGTGCAATGGGTCTTCGATGTTGAACAAATCGGCAAGCTTGCTGCGACATACATACAGTATATCGTCTTCGTCTCGCTCCATACCTGTTCGAGATGCGTGAACGAGAGGACCACTGAAAGAAGCCATCACAGCTTCTTGGACTTTCTTTGGTTTTGGGTAACTTGTTGCTGCGTTGTTTAAGTAAATCATATATTTTCTTATTTAATGGAAATTATTTCCAAAGTCAAAATTGTTGTAACACTCGCAAATCGTTTATATAGAACATACGAATATCATCAATACCAGTCAACAGCATTGCTACTCTCTCGATTCCTAAGCCGAAAGCGAACCCGGTGTAGGCTTCGGGGTCGATGTTTCCTGCTTTTAAAACATTTGGGTGAACCATTCCGCAGCCAGCAATTTCCAGCCAACCAGTGTATTTACAAACCCTGCATCCTTTTCCTCTGCAAAGGAAGCAAGTTATGTCCAGTTCGGCGCTGGGTTCAGTGAATGGAAAGAATGATGGACGAAAACGGAAACGGAGATTTTCGCCGAACATTCTCCGAGAGAACTCAATCATCGTTCCTTTGAGTTCTGCAAAAGTTACACGACGATTTATGTAAAGCCCTTCGATTTGGTGGAATTCTGCAAGACTACGGGCAGAAATTGCTTCGTTGCGGTAAACTCGTCCGGGCATAATATAGCGTATCGGTGGAGTGGTAGAATGCATAACTCGAATTTGCACTGGCGATGTATGGGTGCGAAGAAGCAATTTTTTGTCCGACTTTATGAAGAATGTGTCCTGCATATCGCGAGCAGGATGGTCGGGCGGAAAGTTTAATGCATCGAAATTGTGGTATTCGTCCTCGATTTCGGGTCCCTCGGCTACTTTAAAGCCAAGTTCAATAAATATATTCACCATCTGGCGCATCGTTTGGTAGATGGGGTGGTGATGTCCTACGAAATTGACCCTGCCTGGCAAAGTCAAATCGACCTTTGGTGTGCTTTCGATTTCGGCAGTGATTTTTTCGTGGATTTCCCGGTAGCGACTTTCGACTAATTTTTTCAGTTCGTTGAGAATTTTTCCAACAGCGGGCTTTTCTTCCTTCGGTAGGTCACGCATCCTGTCGAATAATTGCTGGATTTTCCCTTTCTTCACAAGGAATAAGTTGTGGAACTTCTCTAACTCTTCTTTCGAGTTGATTTTTTCCAGATGTTCTTTGATTTCCTGCTCAACTTTTTTAATTTCTTCTATCATTTCTATTGAAATTTAGTCAATAAAAACAAGCGAAAGGAATTGTAAAGCACAACTCACTTTCGCTTTTTCTTTCATTTTCATAAGTCTTGAAGATTAATTCATTGCAAAATCAACTAATTTTTTGAAGAACTCTGGTTTGTTCATTGCAAAATCGGCGAGTATCTTTCGATTGATTTCAATGTTTTTCTTCTTCAATGCATTGATGAAGCGAGAGTAAGTGGTTCCGTTATTTCTGCAAGCAGCGTTGATACGAACAATCCAGAGCCTTCGGAAATGGCGCTTTTTCAGTCGTCGATCGCGGTATTGATATTGCAGTGCTTTTTCGATGTGGTGCTTTGCAATTGTCCACACATTCTTGCGGCGTCCCCAAAACCCTTTCGCAAGTTTTAGGAACTTCTTTCTTTTTTCTCTCGATGCTACTTTGTTTACTGCTCTTGGCATATTTACCTCCTTTCAAAATTGCTTAGGGGGAGCATCTTCCCCGTTCGCAAAGATTATGCAAGACCTAACATTTTTTTAATTCTTGGAGCATCGCTTGGGTCAACAAGCGTTGGTTTACGAAGATTTCGCTTACGCTTACGCTCTTTTTTTGTCAATATGTGGCTACGGTATGCTTTTTCGCGCAATAGTTTACCTGTTGCGGTTACTTTAAATCGCTTCTTTGCCGACGATTTTGTTTTTAACTTTGGCATTTCCCTCTCATTTTAAAAATAAAGAGTTACAAAATTATGAAGAAAATTGCAAATAAAAAAATGAATGTTTAAAAGTGTTAATTAACAACAATTTTTCAAAAAATAAAATTCACTACTTATCGTTTCAAAATTTTTCTTAATTTTGTATTTCTTTGAAAAGGCAATGGCCCTATCGACTAATGGTTAGGTCACCACTCTTTCAAGGTGGTAGTACGGGTTCGAATCCCGTTAGGGTCACAAGAATTTGATTTTATGCACTTCAAAAGAAGTAGGGGCGAATAATTACTAGCTCCTATAAGATATTAAATTATTTGTTGGCTTGACCCAAAACCCGATTTTCCGACACGAACGGAATCCATTACGCAAAGACATCGGATGTTTTTGAAACATCCGATGTCTGAAAAATTTACAAATTCTTGTAGGGGCGAACCTGTGTGTTCGCCCCCTGTTCATATGTGCTTGCCACAAATACCACATCCAATGACATTTTCTTTTGTAGGGTAGATAGTATGTTCTTTTATGGTAAATTAATAAATTGACCCCACAATAAAGCAAATTATGCTAAATTTTGAAGTTCAAATATAGGGTGGATAGTATTGAGTAATTACCAAAGACTTTTTTGGTTTAGCTTTTTGCGTGTTCTACTATAGCTTGTTTGCCTACAGAATCAAAATTACTTTGCTTTGGGTTTCTTTCTCTGTGTAAATTTTAAGTATGTAGATGTTTGGCTTGGGAAGTTTGGAATTGGGTATACAAACTGAGCCTTTGAATTCGATTTCAAATTGCTTTTGCCCCAAAAGATTATAAAACATTGCCTTGCAGTTGTTTGCAGGGAAGGAAATGGTTATATGTATCTCCTCGGTTGTTTGCGTGATTTGGATTCCGTCGGTGACGTCTGAATCTACATTGAGCAGGAACGAAGGTGTAAGGAGAATCAATTTGTCGGGTTGCTTGAAAAAGTCCCTATTGGAAGTTCCAATCAAGATTCTGCCATCGTTAAGTTTACGAACGCAACGGAGCCTGCGGTATTTCCCCGAAAGAATTGGAGTGAAAGAAATCACTTTGGTATAATTTTCATCAAATTTGAATGCGTAAAGAGTTTCGTCCTTTAGTGTTGCCAAAAGAAAAGTGCGACTCCACAAAGTGTCGGAGCATTCGCCGTAGTATTCCAAGCCACAAACGGCAAGCGTTCCAGACGGATACAGCGAAATTACGGGCTCGATTACGTTGTTCTTCTGGCAAAATTCTTTTTCGCCGGGGTAGTTGTCGTCGCAATAGCCAACAACATTGGGCCATCCGAAGTTTCCGCCCTTTTGAATAATGTTGATTTCATCGTCGGTTTCTGGTCCGTGTTCAGAAATAATTAACCTACCATCGACTTCAACAAGCCCTTGGGCATTTCTATGACCATAGGACCAAACGGCATTGCCGAAAGGATTATCCTCGGGGAATGAACCATCTAAATTCAGGCGAAGCAGTTTCCCGTTTATGGAGTTGATATTCTGGGGAAGGTATTTGTCGTAAGCGTCTCCGGTAGTGATGTAAAGTTTCTTGTCTGAACCGATGAGCAAGCGAGAACCATTGTGCCAACCCATAGCTTTTATGCTGTCGATAATAATTTTGGGGTTGATTAAAGTGTCGTCGTGGAACTCGAAGCGAACAACTTTTTCGGAGAAATTAGATATATCTAAATATTTGTCGTATGTGTAAACCAAGTAAACATATAAGATATTTGGGTTCTCGCGGTAAATTTCCATTCCCAATAAGCCACTCTCGCCAATTTGCTCCACTTCGCTCCTTAAATCCAAGATAGTTTTGAGTTCACGTGTTTTAAGATTGAACTTGTTGACCAAACCGTTACGCTGGGTGAAAATAATCCAATCGTCATCGATTTGCTTTATTTCCCAAGGATTGGTGAGGCTGTCGAGAATGACTTCTTCGGTAAATAAATAATTCCCTGCTAATAATTTTGGGACAATAAGAATCCAGCAAACCAAGAGCAATTTAAATTTCATTTTGCCATAATCATTGTTGACATTGCAAAATACATAAAAGGAAGATTTTGTGCAAGGATTTGTTTTTAAAGCTAACATAATTGCCTGTTCAAAAAATTATTGTTATTTTTGTTTTTTTAAATTTAAAATGGATATGCTTTGGCATTCACAGACTTGCGAAAAGGTTTTGGAACATTTTAAAGTTGACCCACAGAAAGGCTTAACAGAAGAGCAGGTTGAGGAAAATCGAAAGAAATATGGTGAAAATCGTTTACCCGGGAAGAAACCCAAGCCCGACTGGATTCTGCTTTTGGAACAGTTTAATAATCCAGTAATCATTATCTTAATTATTGCAGCTGTTCTTAATGCACTTATTTCGGACATTAAAGACACATTCGTTATCGCCGCGGTTGTAATTTTAAATACTCTCATCGGGTTTATTCAGGAGCGACGTGCTTCCGATGCATTAAAGGCATTGAACAAAATGGCAGCACCCACTGCCCGGGTTATTCGCAATGGCGTACACAAAAATATCCCAACAAGCGAGGTAGTTTGCGGCGATATTCTTGTCTTGGAAAGCGGAGTCCGCGTTCCTGCCGATGGACGGTTGGTTGACACAAACAATCTACTTGTCGACGAATCTATGCTAACGGGCGAACCTTTTGGGGTCGAAAAGAAACACGACGCAAGAGTGCCCGAAAATGCCCCACTTGGTGACCGAATTACAATGGTTTATAGTGGGAGCATTGTTCAAAAGGGAAGAGGATTGGCAGTGGTTACAGCAGTTGGTGAAAAAACGGAATTCGGGAAAATTGCCGAAAAAGTTTCGGAAGCGGAAGAGTCGCCATCGCCTTTGCAAGTTCAGATTGCCAAGTTTAGCAAAGGTTTAAGCCTTGCTATACTTATCGTTATTGCTATAATTTTTCTTATTGGATATTTGCGCGGAAATGAATTGGTTCTAATGTTTTTGACTTCGGTTGGTTTGGCTGTATCTGCTATCCCCGAAGGTTTACCGGTAGCTGTAACAATTACTCTCTCGATTGGTCTTTCGCAAATGGCAAAACACAAAGCTATTGTTAAAAGGCTTGCTGCAGTCGAAACCCTTGGGAGCACAAATATTATTTGTACCGATAAAACTGGGACATTGACCAAAAACGAGATGGTTGTTACGAAATATGTTCTCAATGGTAAGATTTATCTGGTAACAGGCTCAGGTTATAAAAATGAAGGAGAGGTTTTCGACAAAGAGACCAACCAACGGGTTGATTACCAAGCAAATGAATCTTTGAAAATTGCAACATATATATCGGCGCTATGTTCGGAAACTAAAATTGAACTTCGAGGAGACCAATGGAGTATCACAGGCGACCCCACCGAAGGTGCTTTGATGATTGCTGCAAAGAAACTTAATTTTGATGCGAGTAACTATTCAGTTTCCGTTGATATCCCCTTTGAATCCGAAAATCAATTAATGGGGGTTCGTGTTAAAATTGGCGATTCCACTTATGTCCTTGTGAAAGGGGCGCCGGAAAAAGTTCTGCGAAGATGTAATCGAGAGCTTATGCCCGACGGCTCGACCAAACCTTTGGACCGTGCGATAATCGACAAAAGAATCGAAGAGCTTTCGAGCGAAGGTTTGCGAATACTTGCTCTTGCTTTTTCGATAGATAACAGCAAAGAATTTATTACTCTTGATGACCTGAATGATATAATTTTTGTAGGTTTCGCTGGTATCGAAGATGCAGTAAGACCCGAAGCTGTTCGAGCTGTTGCCGAATGCCATAAAGCAGGAATAAAAGTGGTGATGATAACCGGCGACTTTGTCAAAACTGCTCAAACTGTGGCAAAAAGAGTTGGAATTGTAACACCCGACAAGGAACCCGTAGCGATTACAGGATTTGAGATGGACAAAATGGATGACAAAGAACTTTTCAAAGTCGCTCCCAAAGTTGATGTATATGCTCGAGTAGTTCCTGAACATAAATTTAGGATTGTGAAGCAGTTGCAACTTAACGGGAATATTGTGGCAATGACTGGAGATGGAGTTAACGATGCACCTGCACTAAAACAAGCCGACATCGGTGTTGCTATGGGAAGTGGTACAGATGTAGCACGCGAAGCGGCTCATATGGTTTTGCTTGATGATAATTTCGCCACAATTGTCCAAGCAGTTCGGCGCGGGAGAATTATACTAAACAATCTCCGCCATATACTTCTTTATATTCTTTCCACCAGTGCTGGAGGATTGCTAACAATTGCTACTTCGGTTTTGATTGGTTTTCCACTGCCACTTTTGCCTGCCCAATTGTTGTGGGTGAACTTGGTAACCGATGGTACTTCTACTTTTCCGCTGGCTTTCGAAAAGGAGCACGGCGACGTTATGGCTTTCCCACCGCGGCGGAAAGATGAACCCTTGATTTCGCGTTCGATGATTTATAGGATAATACTTTCGGCAATCGTTATGGCTGCGGGAACCCTAATCTTATTCTACTATTATCTTGGATGTACCTTCGAGCCAGACCCTGCAACACTTGCAAAAGCAAGGACTATTGCGTTCTGTACACTTGCACTTTTCCAAATCTGGAATGTTCAAAATTCTCGCTCGTTGAATCGTTCCTTGTTCTTTAATTTGCCCTACAAGAAAAATGATAAATTAGACAAAGTCACTTTATCGGAAAATTTAGTTCTTTTTGGTGTTATGGTTTTTGCTCTCCTTCTACAAGTTTTTGCCGTGGCTGTGCCATTTATGAACTATGTGATGGATACAACCCCTTTAAGTTTTTCGGATTGGGTTATTGTTCTTTCCACAACATTTAGCATTATCATAATTGTCGAAATCCATAAGTACATTCGTGCATTAATCAATGCAAAAAAGAATAAAAGCATTTAGCATTTAATGAAATATACTTTTAAAATTGCTATGCGATACATTTTTACTTTACGCTCATACCATTTCATATCGATTATTTCGCTGTTGTCGGCTCTTGGCATCACCATTGGGGTTTCTGCTTTGATAATTGTTACTTCGCTTTTTAATGGATTTCAAGAATTTGCAGAAAACGAGATTATTGGTTTCGAACCGCATATAAGAATTTTTGCTTCAAAGCAAACACAAGATTACTCGGAGATAAAAAAATATCTTTCCCAAATTAGTAATCTTTCCTATTATCCATATTCGACTTTTAGGGGGATAATTTTTCGTAATAACAATTATCGGGTAGTTCAATTTTATTGTATCGAAGACTCTCTGTTCCAACGACATCCGATTAATTCCAAAATTATTTTTTCAATTGAAAAGAAAAAATATGATCTGAGCTTGCCAATTTTTTCGAGTGTCTATATTGGTGCAGGTCTTGCAGACGCAATTAAACTTATTCCCGGTGAGCAGGTTTCGTTTTTCTCTATCAAGGATATCGAGGCGTCGGCTCGTATTTTTCAATTGCCGATTCCTAAAAAAATTATGCTTACTTCGATATTCCAAATTAATAATGTTGAGTACGACAATAACTATGTTTTTTTACCATATTCATCGTTAAAATACTTTTGGAACGGGAGTTCTATAAATATTTCTGGAATAGATATTCGACTTGCTGATGTAAAAGAAATTGACAAGCTGGCTAAAAGCTTGCGAATGAAATTTCCCGATTACAACATCCTTACTTGGTACGACTTGAACAAGGATATAATGAACGCAATGGAGTTCGAGCGCTACGGTGTGTTTTTAGTCCTCTCCCTGATTATTTCAATTGCCGTATTCAATATACTGGCTTCGTTGGTGATGACAGTTTTGGAAAAGCGCTCGGATATAGCAGTTTTGCTTACGATTGGTTCAACCCCGAAAGATATTTCTTGGATTTTTAGATTGCAAGGAATTATCGTTGGTTCGTTGAGTACTTTTGCGGGCTTGATTTTGGGCTTGGCTTTGACACTTGGACAAATAAAGTTCCAATGGCTTAAACTAAATACGCAAAAGTATGTTGTTTCGGCGCTACCAATGAAAATTTCAATTCCGGTGGTTATTGCAATAGTAATTGTTTCGCTTTTGCTATCGTATCTTTCAACAATATATCCATCGAAAAAAGCGTCTGAAATTTTGGTAAGTGAAGCAATTTTTAGAGAATGAAAAAGATTATTTTAACAATAATTATTTCATTGATTTTTTCAATACTTACGGTTGAAGACAAAATTACTTATAAACCTCAACCTCCAATAATTCTAAAAATGGATTGTCCACCTCGACCAATTTTACCAAACTTATCTCTGGAAAGAGGTAACAGGATTTTGTTTTCCTTTTGCTTAAATTAGTACGATGTATTATACACTGAGATTAATCGCGCCCAAAGATTGCCAAGTCTCGTTGTGTTAACCGGCGGGCACCAATAAATCGAGAGCTGTAGTATTTGCTTTCGAGCGAAGACACGGTAACGCCAAATCGTGAACTGGAATGTGCGAACAAATTGTCTCCCAAATAGATACCTACGTGAGAAATATAGGTATGGCGACGTGTATGGAAGAAGACTAAATCGCCAAACTCAAGCTTTTCTCGTTTGACTGGAATTCCGACTTGGTATTGCTCTCGTGCAGTGCGGGGAAGGAGAACTTTTGCCGAAGAGTAGAAGATTTGACGAGTAAATGCTGAACAGTCGATACCCCGGTTAGTTGTACCACCAAAATAGTATGGGGTTCCAAGCCAATTCAAAATTACTTCCATAATTTTTCGCTTGCTAATTCCGGAGCTTAACGTACCACCAATTTCATCGTAATCCCCACTTTCGAGGTAGCTAATGTACATTGTTCGAAATACGTCGAGGTCGACGGGTTTGTCGTCTTCGTATTCCAATTCGATTGGGTCTTCGCCGGGGTCAACAATAAGAGAATCAATAATCAAGTCGGATTCATCGATTTCACCATTTGCAAGGCGGACAAGGTAATTTGCATTCGAAGAGTTTAAGATTTGGAGGGCTTCTTGTTTTGTTTTTTCGGGATTGTAACTTCGGCGGGGCTTTTTGCTTTTTTTATAGTGTTTGCTAACCTTTTTTGTTTTATATGTTTTTGCAAATGTGTCTTGGGGAGAGATAAAGAATGAAAAGAACAACGAAAAGAGCAAAAGGAAAACAAATTGTGTTTTAACTTGGTTCTTTTTTATTTTCATAAGCCCTCCGAATGTTTAACAACCATTACAATCCCTTTTTTAAAAAGTTTTAAAAATGACAAAGTGCAATAAAATAAATGGTTTTGAAATATGCAATTAATTTTTTTTAATGAAAAAAAATTAATTTTAAATTAATTTCTTTGGATATTGGAAAATTTAATTGTTGGAGTAATTTATTGAAATACAATGAATTAAATCTTTGAGAGAAAAGATAAGAAAGTGAAAAAAATTAAAAAAGGAGGGCAAAATTTAATATAGAAAGTGTAAAAGAATTTTGACTGTAAAGTTTTCTTTCCACTTTTATTTCTGCCTGCGAAGGATTGTTGAATTAACTTGCTTAAAATCAATAAATTACAAAAAAAAGAAGCGGGCAGGTTGTTGCCTGCCCGCGAGCGAAAAAATGTTTTGGATAAAACTATCTGATTATCCTTAGCGGTGCTACCGAAATTCCTTTCGCTGTTCGTAATCGAACAAAGTAACTCCCAGCCGGAAGCTCACTTGTTGATATTAATGCACTTTGGAAGCCACGTTCCGCGTGAGTTTTGTTCGTTGCGAAAAGCAGTTGTCCAAGGTTGTCCCAGATTTCCAGAACAACATCACCGCCGTTGGTCAAAATGTAGTCAATTCGGACATTGTCGGTAGCAGGATTCGGCACGATTCCGATAATTCCGTCGCCATTGTTATTAGGCGAGATAATATCGACTGGGACGGAAGAAACAAGTATGCTTGCCTTTGCTTCGCCAAGTGCAATTGGGTTTGCATTAGCATCATAGAAAGTGATGTTCACCGTTGGAGTATCGCTCATTGGCTCACGAGACCCAAGGAATGCTCTTATGAGCCAAGGACCCTTGATTGGTTTCGTTGGTCTTCCACAAGCTTGTAATTCAATGAGTCCTGTTCGTGCCGCATCTGCTTTGGTAAGTTTAACCTCTCCTTCCCAAGGTAGATACTTACCTGATTCTCTTTCTTCCTTAGTCAATTCATCCTCGATGCTCACACCAAGAACTTCCCATCCATTAGTTGTTGGAACAATGGATGCAGTACAAGCATGCAATTCCTGAGTTCCCGGTACCAAATTTGTGTCGATAGCAACTTCGATTGCTCTGATTTGTCTAAGAGTCACAGGAATTGGATTGAAGTCGGAGCCTACATCTATGGTCAGGCACTGTTTCGGTGGTTTTGCACACCAATTATTATAAGTCAGAATGCAGGTATCGCCATCGCAATGGATAACGGTGAGGATGACATTCCCAGTCCAACCACAAGTTATGTCCACACCAAGGTTGAATTTCACAGTATTGTTTGCAGCGTTGCCCTGCGGAGCAGATGAACCGGGCACACAAGTCATATCAACCAGGCTATATTTGGGTGTACCACTGTTTGCTACACCCCAAGAACGGGTTCCACCGTCGACTACAAGGCCTCCACCATTCCAATCACCTTGTGGAGCCGATGAGGAAACACAGGGTGGCGGATTAAAGCTAATTTCTACTCGTTTGATTGGCGATGCAGGTTGCTTTTGGTTAAAGATTGTAAATGTGCGTCCAGAAAGCTGTAAGTTGCCGTAGCTGAAAGGTGCAACTGCTAAACTGTCGCATTTTGTAATTGGTGCACGGGAGCAGCGCAATTTAACTGTATCGTAACATACTTGTCCTTTATGGTTGATAATTAGGTAAAGAGTTACTTCGCCCGTCGCTGTTGTTGGGTTTACTTCCATTCCTAAGTTCAATGGGCTAACTGTACAAGCCGGCGTGAAGGTGATGGTGCCACTTGTTGTGCCATAGGGGTTTGTTGGCGTGAGTGTAAATGGGCATACCATAAGTGGCGAGATGCTCTCCATCGTCCCACCAGAAAGTGACCATTGGATGCTGGTGACACCACTGATTCCTTGTCCTTGGGCTAAAAAGATGGGGATTGTGAACTGGCAGCAAGCACTATCCAAATGAATTTCCCCAATTGTATCGCATGGCGGTGGTGCTGTGCAGTTCAAAAAGTCGTATTGGACCACTTGGCCGGGGGAGAGTGTGACAATGTATGGACCACCAGCGGATGCCTGGAATCCAGGTTGAACGACTTCGTTGATGGTGTATGTGCCCGGTGGCACTTGGATGGCGTACCACCCATCGCTGCCTGTCGTTGCAGAGTATGTATTCGCTCCCGAGGTTGCATTGATTTGCCACCCTTGAAGAGCTGGCTCACCTTGGTCAATCTTTCCATTGCAATTGAGATCGTGGAATTTCTGCCCGATAATCCAACTTTTCGTTTCTTTGCAACAGGTGTCGGCAAGTAGTGTTGGAGAAATATTCGGCAGCTGTTGGATACTTCCAGCAATGTCAAGCCCGAAAGCTACATTTGAAGTGTTTCTTACATACACTTCAATGCAACAGGAACCGCCCGGTAGGCTGAGTGTGTCGCGAAATTCTCGTGGCGGTAAAATGAACCAGTTATTTGTGTAATTTGGCGTTCGATTGGTTAATTTCATTCCACACACTATGATAGAGTCTACAATGTCATCAGCTAAGACTTTGAGGTCAACAATTGCCCTTGTTTGTTTTTCGATACAAAAACAACGCTTGAAAACGTAGACACCGTTGGTACTGTTACTTGGGCTATTGTAAACGGCAATCCATTGCGAACCTGGGAGTGGATTTGCCCAGGAAGGGAATTTAGTAATAACACTTGCTGGGCGTGGTTCATTAGTGTTAGGAAGAGGGTCGGAAACCACAATCCAATTAGGGTCAAATGCATTGGAGGTGACGGGAATGACCGAACCTGTTACTGGGTTGTACCCAGTGTTTACGGTGATGTTCTGCACAAGGCAAGGATTACCCGAAGGCATTCCACCGCCACTCCCGCATTGTCCAGCAAGCATTGCTGTGCAAATGACTGCATTGTTGCCGTTGAGAAACTCCACATTTATCATTTGGGGTGCTGCACCGGAAACATACATCAGACCAAGGTATGTGTTACCTGTTGGAAAGGGAATTGATACATAAGGGCCATAGAACCACCACCAGTAAGGTAGTGAATTTCCCGTTCCGATATTTGGTCCACCGCTCGATAAATACCAAATCGAATTTGTGCTTGTGTTTTGCGGTTTAACTCGGACCTGGTAGACGTCATTTCTTGTGTTGACAAGGTTAACACGGTAAATGCACCGTTCGATTAGGGGTTGCTGCTGAAGGGTGTCTTTCCCAATATATGAGAAATCAACCGAGACGCCGCAATTGTTCTGCGCCCACACGCTTCCGCTCGCTATAGCAAGCAACATTAAGAGAATTGAGAAGAATAAGGAAAAGCGAAAAAAGATGTTTTTATACATAAACACTCCTTTTAGATTAAACTAAAAAACAAAATTATAAAAAAATTAAATAAAAAAATTTTTTTTGAAAAAAATTATATCTTTGATACATAAGGGCCATAGAACTACCACCAGTAAATGTAAGGGCAACCGGTTGGTCGCTCCCACGGTCATCACGCATTCGGCGAATGTATTTTAGAGATTTATTTCGTGTCGAGTCCACTCCGAAGGTGGGCTCTATCTATTATGCAAAAATGTCCGACACTTTCGAGGTGTCGGACATCTGGTAGGATATTTTAAAATTTTTTCAGTGTATTTGTTTAATAATTTTTTTTGGGTCCCAAAAAAATTATCAACTTTTTAAATATTGAATTTCAAACCAACCACTAACGATTGTTCTAATTGGCGCTTACTTCCCAATGCTTTATCGTATACTAAACGATTGCTGTATTCAATACTAAAGAAGTAAATTTCTAAACTTGCAAGAAAAAGTGAACTAAATCTTGAATTGCTTGTACTTTTAAGAAAATCTTTTTTCGCAAGGAACAACGAGTTAAATGAAGAATTAAAATTAACTTTCTCACTAATACTTTTGGAAAAATTAAAATTCAAAACTGCAGTTGGTCCATCGGCAAATTCTGCATTATTACTTGGAGTTGTTTCACTCGTTAATCGAAAATGTTTTTTTATAATAGCTTGAAATGAATAACCAATTCCATAAGTAATATTAAATTGTTGCGTTTCGGTTTGCTTAATCAATTTGGATTTTTCACCTAAAAATAGTGTGTTTGTTATAAACATTGGGTCAGCAAAATTTGTCTCTTGATCATTAAGATAACCTTTTCGCAATTGTGTTTCAGCTTTTGCCTGCCAAAATAATCTCATACTCGGGTTTTCAATAATTCTAAATGATGGAATTAATGTGAGTATAAAATTATCTTGAGATTTTTGTGGAGAAAAATTTTTTCTAACAATTTGTCCATACTGAATATAAAGTTCTGAATCAAAATTAAAATTACTTCCTTCATAATTTGCATTTGCTAAAAAGCTTAACAATAATTCGAGATGTGAATCATCACCTTCACTTGTATTGAATGAAGTAAAAGTTGCACCGAAATTTGTTTTAGCTCCAAAATCAAAATGGGTTTCTTGTGAGAATATAAATGAATTTAAAGCTAATATAACTATTAGAATAGCAATTAACTTTTTCATAATTATTAACCTTGTTAAAATTTTCAGTTAAATAATATTTATGTAGGAGCAAAAGAATAATACTTTTGCCCCTGATAAAGCAATGTCACCAGCCGCTCTGCGCTTTTGAGTTAATTGCAAAATAGCCTTTATTCGATTTAGTTGTTGGTTTTTGGTATGTAACAACAAAAGTAAACTTAGGTCCATCGGATTTTTTAACCTTAATGACAACAGAATTATTTTCAACTGGGAATCTACTGGGGTCTTTAGGTTTGATAGTAAATTTCAATTGAAATTCCTCGGGTAACTTTTGAAGTTGTTCTTTCTGGAAAGAAAACGAGAATTCTCCCTTTTCATTTGATTTACATTCAATATTCTTTTTCTTTTCAAATCCAAGACCTACAATTTCCATATTATCGCCATCTGCTTTACTAGTTTTCATTTTTGTATCCGCACTGACTAATTCTACGATAATCTCAGCGCCTGAAACTGGTTCACTTTCGACGGTGGATTTTGTAGTAGCATTAATAAAAGCATCAAGCGCTTTTTTTTGTTCTTTTGTTTCTTGAGAATACACATTTCCACTGAAAAAGAAAAATCCAACTAATAATAAAGCCAAAAAGGAAATCTGTTTTGTTTTCATAAACCCTCCATAAATTATTTTGATTCTTGTAATAACTTTGTCGCTAAGGTCGAAACCGTTGTAGCAGCACCAACTGTGGTGGCTGGATTAACACCAGCTAATGCACCAATTGCTGCACCTGCAGCATCAGCTAATACCATTGTTGCTACTTTCCAAATAGGCTTCATTTTCACTTGATTATTAGAATTGTAATATTCCTGTAGTATGTTTTCCCAATCCTTAGAAGTATATAATTCATAACTTTTTTCTGCAACAGCAATAAATATATTTGCTATATTTATATCCTGCCTTTCCTTTAAATTTTCAGAATTTTTCTTAATTTTTTTTAAAACATCTGGTATTTGTTTGTCTTGAATACCATTCAATTGATTAAGGCTTGTAATTAAAAACGATTTTAATTCCCCTTCTTTGACTTTTTCTCTCACCCCCTTAACAGGATCTTCTGATATCATAATTGCATCAGACTTACCAAACGGTATATTTATTCCTTTTTCCTTTAAAAAACCTACAATGTTATCATATAAAAAATTTTTTGAGAATGGGAATTGTGCGCTCTTTGATTTTAGATATTTACCCCAAAACTCTTTCATAAGTTTGTTGTGTTCAACTGCTATTTTTTGTGCATCAAGTTGAACGACTGGTTGTGCTTGCTTCATTTCTTGCGAAAAAGCTTGGCTGTTGAGCAGAACGAATCCGGCTAATAAAGCCAGATAGAAGAATAATTTGGTTTTCATAGAGACCTCCTTTAAAATTAGTTTAACATTATTTATTTAAAAATGGGCAACTTGCCCCACATATTTATCTCCATGTTTACCAGCTTGACCTCGTTGAAGTTGGTGTCCGTCCTCCGGCACTCTTATAATATAACTTATATGTAAATAGGTTAATCCAGTATTTACCGACTGCCAACTTGAACCTAAATCGGAAGAACGATAAACACCATTTCCGTTAGTTCCTGCATAAATATAGTTCCCAGCTACAGCAAGGGTTTGAACTTGTGGATTCGCTAAGCCATTATTAACTGGACTCCAACTTGTACCACCATTGGTAGATAGAAAAACACCATTGTTGAGGGTACCTGCAAAAATATTAGTTCCGTAAGTTGCAAGCGCAGTAATTCCTACATTGCTCGGTAAGCCGTTGTTGATTTGTACCCATTGAGCATTCAATGAGTTAGTAATGGCGAATATTGAAAGCACTATAAACAGGACTAAGAAAATTTTTTTTGGCATAACATCTCCCTAATAGATTTATACCAAAAACAAAATTATAAAAAAAATTAAATAAAAAAATTTTTTTTGAAAAAATTATATCTTTTTAATTTTTTCTTTGAATTCTTTTAGATTTTGAATGATGTGGCCGTCGAAAATGCCTGAGCCCGAAACAATCATATCGGCTCCGGCTGCGACTACTTCACTAACATTGTTGGCTTTTATTCCGCCATCCACTTCGATGAGTACATTTTCAAGTCCTTCTTTTGTTAGGAAAGCCTTCAATTGTTCACAGCGACGCAGGAAAGTGGGAATGAAGCTTTGCCCACCAAAGCCGGGATTAACGGACATAAGAAGGATAAAGTCGCAAAATTCAGCATTTTCGTAGGCAAATTCCAATGGTGTTCCGGGGTTCAAAGCTAAACCTGCCTTGATTCCATAACTGCGGATTTGTTGAAGGGTTCTATTTATGTGGAATTGGCTTTCGCAGTGGATAGAAATGTAGTTCGCACCAGCAGAAATAAAATCTTCGATGTAAAGTTCAGGCTTGATTATCATCAAATGGCAAACAAGCGGTAGGCGGGTAACCTTTTTGACGGATTGAACAACAACAGGACCGAAAGTAATGTTTGGAACGAAACAGCCATCCATAATGTCGAGGTGCAATAGGTCGGCTCCACCTTCTTCGCAAAGTTTGATGTCCCTTTCAAGATTTGCGAAGTTTGCACTTAATAGCGATGGTTCGATTAAAATTTGTCTCATATTTGAATAAATTTTGCCAGCAAATTTTCCAATTTTTCTAATGTTTCTTTCATACTCGAAAGTTTCGTTCTTTCTTTTTCGATAACTTCCGGATTTGCCTTCGAAATGAAATTTGGATTGTTTAGCTTAGCTTCGATTGCGCTGATATTTTTCGCTACCCGTTCGATTTCTTTTTGTATTCGTTCTTTTTCTTTTTCAATATCAATTTCTTGTGTCAAATGCAAATGAATTTCAACTTCGCGGACGACGCTTGTTATCGCCTTTTGTCCGCTTTGAAATTCATTCGCAAGCGATATACTATTTGCACGAACAAGAGAAGAAATGGCTTCTTTAATTGTATCGAACATTTCAATGAATTCGGGCTGCTTTGTAACAATAGTTAAATCGATTTTTTTGCCCGGCTCGATTCCAAGTTCAACACGCATTCGGCGAATTTCTTCGACAACCAGTTGAATGATTTCGAAACTTGCTTCAAGATTTGTGTCTATCAGGTTCTCATCAGCATAGGGAAATTGTTCAAGACTTATGCTTTTGTCTTCGTTTTCATTTTTAATTAAATGCCAAAGTTCTTCGGAAATAAAAGGCATAATTGGATGAAGAAGTTTCAGAATGTTTTCGAATATATTCAAAGCAAATCGCATTAAAGCTTGATTGAAGGAAAGTTCATTTTTGTCGCTTAACTGAACCTTGAAGATTTCGATGTACCAATCGCAAAAGTCTCGCCAAACAAAGTCGTAAAGTGTTTTTGAGTATTCATTTATCTTATAATTTTCTAAATTTTTATTGACTTTTAAGATAGTTGAGTGAAGTCGGGAAAGAATCCATCGGTCGGCAATGGATAATTCATTGAGCGAAAGTGTTCTGTTTTGGTTTTGCGGACAGCAATCGGGAAGGAAAACCATATCGCGTTTCAAAAGCAAGAATCTACCAGCGTTCCAAATTTTGTTAGCAAAATTGCGACCGATTTCCATCGAAGGTATGTCTTGTGTTTTTGTGTCGATGTCCATTCGCAAGTCCTGTCCAAGGGGCGAAAGGTAAGTCATTGTAAATCGAGTAGCGTCTGCACCATATTTTTCGATTATTGCAAGGGGGTCGGGAGAATTACCAAGCGACTTACTTAATTTGCGACCGAGACCGTCTCTGATTGTGCTTGTGAAGAAGACATCGCGAAAGGGAATTTCGTTTTTGAATTTCATCGTAGCCATTATCATTCTGGCTACCCAGAAAAAGATGATGTCTGGGGCTGTAACCAACAGGTCGGTCGGGAAGAATTTTTTCAAGTCAGGTGTCTCTTCGGTTTTGCCATCGGCAAGCCAACCCATAGTTGTAAGGGGCCAGAGCCAAGAGGAAAACCAAGTGTCGAGAACATCGGGGTCTTGGGTAAGTTCAACTTCTGGACCGAGGCAAAGTTTTTTGCGGGCTTCCTCTTCGCTACGGGCAGCGGTGTAGTTTCCGTCGGGGGAATAGTAAACAGGAATACGGTGTCCCCACCAAAGTTGGCGGGAAATGCACCAATCGCGAATATTTTCGAGCCAGTGTTGGTAGGTTTTTTCCCAGTGTTTGGGGAAAAATCGGATTTTTCCTTCCAGAACTGGTTTCAGTGCAATTTCGGCGAGCGGTTTCATTCGGACAAACCATTGATCCGAAAGAAATGGTTCTATGGGTTCGCCGCCTCGCTGCGAAAAACCGACATTGTGTGTATAATCTTCAATTTTTTCAATTAAATTTTTCTCTTTGAGCTTCTCAACAATTCGTTTTCGGGCTTCAAATCTTTCTAATCCGTTAAATTCCAATGCGAATTCATTTAGAGTTCCGTCGGGATTGATTGAATTTATGATGGGCAAATTATGGCGAAGTCCAACCTCGAAATCGTTTGGGTCGTGTGCAGGAGTGATTTTTACACAACCAGTTCCAAAATGTGGGTCGGCATATTCATCTGCAATCACTGGGACAGCACGATTTGCCAAAGGCACTATGACTTTTTGTCCTATATACTTTTTGTATCGTTCATCGTTTGGATTGACGGCAACTGCTACATCGCCGAATATGGTTTCGGGTCGTACTGTTGCAACGGAAAGATATTCAGTGGAATTCTCGAAGAAGTATTTTAGAGTGTAAAGGTGTTCTTTGACTTCACGGAATTCAACTTCTTCGTCGGAAAGAGCAGTGCGAGAAAGCGGAGACCAATTGATAATTCTTTTACCTCGATAAATTAAGCCTTCGTCGAAAAGCCGAATGAAGACTTCCCGGACAGCGTTCGAAGCCGATTCGTCCATTGTGAAAAGAGTTCGGCTCCAATCACAAGAGATTCCCAGTTCGCGAAGTTGCTTTAAAATGATATTTCCATATTCTTCTTTCCACTTCCAAACTCTTTCAAGGAATTTTTCTCTGCCAAGGTCATATCTTGTCAAACCTTCTTTTGCCAGTTCCTTTTCGACCCGGGTTTGAGTTGCAATTCCAGCGTGGTCGGTGCCGGGAAACCAGCAAACTTCGTAGCCCAACATTCGCTTCCAGCGAATATACACGTCTTGAATGGTAATGTTCAAAACGTGGCCAAAGTGCAGAATTCCAGTAATATTTGGTGGTGGCATCAAAATACTATAACCCGGCTTGGTGGAATAGGCCGAAGCCTCGTATATCCTATTCTTCTGCCAAGTTGAATACCATTTCTTTTCGACCTCTCTCGGACTATATGATTTTGGATATTTCTCCGACATAAAAAATCAAGTTTTAATAAAATTTCAAACTTACAAAATTTTGTAGTTTTTTAAGGCAAAATAAAAAGAACAACCCTCGAATTAACTTTCGGGTTGTTTGTTTGAACTAATTTTAAATGTAAATATCGAATTTTTTATTGATTCAGAGTATCGATTTCCTTTTCTCCCGAAATCAAAGCACGAAGTCTTGTTTCGGCTGTTGCAGCAAAGGATTTCATCAGTTGGTCATTCCCTTGTCTATAATTGGCAATTAAGCTATCCACTAATTTCGAGGCTTCTTGTTTTTTGTTTGCTTTGATTAGTTCACTAACTTCTTGCTGATCAATATATAACACGTTGCCTAAAATATCGTAAAGGTTGTTTTGAATGGCATTTTCGTCCAAGCCCCAGTTTGCGGTTTGACCACTTTGAACAGCAGTATAAACAAGGTCGTAGAATTTTCGAAGCATATCTCTGGCGGAAGAATAGTCGCCAAGGATAGCATAGGCTGCTGCGGCAACTTTGTATGGTCCGTTCCTGCCTCGGATTTCCTCGCGAATATCATCGTAGCGAAGCCTTCGCAAACGTGGGTCGTTAATCATCTCTTTGCAAGTTTTGATGGCAGCGTTTGCCCATAATTTTGCTTTTGCTGTGTCGCCTGCATCTTTATAAAGGATGGACATTTGGTACTCTTCGTCGTAGTACAATTGGAATAGTTTTGGAGAGACATATTTGTTTAGTGTATCCAATACAGCGGCTGCCTTTTGCTTTTGCCCTTTATCGATAAGATATGCCGCATAATTCATATAAATCTGGCGGTAACTGTTTATCATCCGGCGATGGACTTCATCATAGTAAACATAGGGACCATTCCCCGAAAGATACCTGAGCTTAAATCCGTAGTGCGGTTCTTTGTGGAAATTGTCTGAATTATCGATATTTAGCAAGCATTTGTCCATAATTGTTGGTTCAGCTTGCCCTGTCTTCAATGCAGTTTGGGGAACTGGACAAATTCTCCAAGCCATTCCCTCCAAACGCAAAAACTTTCCTAAACCCGAGAATACATCTGAACCACAAGTAGTCGAAAAGTAAACGGGACGCTCAAATTTAGTTTGTTGCAAAATATCGAGAATTAACTTATTGTTTACAAAGAAAATATAAATAGGTTTTCCATTTCTTTCGGTGTATTGTTTACCAACAAAAGTAAACTCCATATACCCTTTGTTTATCAAAGAGGTATCGTTTGTGTACTGGGCGAGTATTTCTTTTTTAACAGGGATTCGGATATTTTTTGCTTCGCCGAATTCGTATGAAAGAGCCTTTGGGTCGTCTTCTTCGGCGTGGAGTTGTTCATCGGTGAAACTTAATGGAATTTTCTTTGCTCCCCAAGGTTCCCTGTTTTTCAACTGGTCGATGTACCAAAGTGTTTGGCCAAGGCTTAAATTTACAACTCTAACATCGCGTCGCACCCCTGCAACATCTTGGAGGAACCAAACAGGAAATGTATCGTTATCACCATTAGTAAAGACAATAGCGTCTTTTTCTAAGCTTTGAAGTATGTTATAAGCATAATCGAAGGGGAAGTAGTTGCGAGCTCGTGTGTGTATGTCCCATCCACCACGAAGCATATTTAATGGAACCAAAATCAGCGAAGCAACAATGACCCCAGCAGTTGCAAGAGTGGATTTTGTTTTTTGATTCAAAAGTTCTACAAAGAAATAAGTTCCCACTCCAATCCACAAGCACCAAACCATAAACGAACCTGTGTAGAAATAATCACGTTCGCGGGGCTGTGGATTTTGTTGGTTCTGGGCAATTGCGGCAAGGACGCCCATCAACAGGAACATTGCCAAAAACACCACAGCCATTTTGGGGTCTCTTTTAAAATGATAATAAAGCCCGACAAGTCCAAAAATTAAGGGGAGTGCAAAAAATCGAACAGGAAATTTATCGGCATATCCGTTTTTGAAATTCATTACTTTGGAACCACCTTCGCTAAACCAAGCTTCTTGTGCATCCTGCACATCGCTTTCACGCCCGACAAAATTCCAGAAAAAGTATCGCAAATACATATGGTCGATTTGATATTTCCACATATATGCTAACTCGCCAGCCACATTTACATTGTCCCACGAAGGTACGCTGATAATTGTTCCATCCTTTCGCATTACTTCTTTGCTTCCGGGCGGATTCCATTCCCCATAAACATAATTTCCATTTTCGTCCTTCAAATTATAATAGTACATTTTGAGTTCATCGTTGTAATCTGTTCTTCTGGGCCATAGGACTTGTTCGCCATATTGTTCACGTCCAAGATAAGCAACCAGCCTCTTGAAGTTTTTAGGTTCGTTCTCGTTCATTGGGGGATTTGCATTGGCACGAATCAAAATGTGGGAATATGTTGTAAATCCCAAGAAAATCAAGAGATAAGAAGCAAGAACGAGTTGGTGTAGAGGCTTTTTCTTTCTCGTTGCCCAAATAAAGTATGCTACTCCACCAAAAATTAGGATTAAGCCAATAAGAACCATAATGGCATTGTCTTCGATAGGATACTCTCGGGCTTCGTTTTTGAAAGGAGAGTGGCCAGCCAAAAGTCCCGGTATCCACATTAATATGACTTTGTAAATGATAAAGAAGCTAACAATAGCAAGAACTCCCATAATCATAAAAGAACGAACATTAAGTTCGTATTTTCTGAAATATACCAAAAGAAATAGGGAGAAAATTGTTAAAATGGCAAGGAGATGCACTCCAATTGAAAGTCCGATTAAGTAGAAAATCAAAAGAAGATACTTTTCGTTTCCGGGTAAATCGGCTTTTTCGTTCCAAATCATCATTAAATAAACAACAAGGGAAGTGAAAAGCTGAGATGTTGCATAAACTTCCGATTCCACGCCGTTGAACCAAACGGTATCACAATAGGCAAAAGCCAATGCACCAACCAGAGCACTGCCATAAACTCCCAGAATTTCGCTTACAGAATTTAATTCCTTGCCACGAAAATTTATGATTACTTTTATTATTGTTAAATACAAAAGCAGAACGAAGAATGAAGTTGCAAAAACACTGACCATATTTACGCTCCACCCCGGCGGACCGAACGGGAGCAGAATTTGGAAGACTTTTCCCATCATTAAAAACAAGGGGGCACCCGGAGGATGGGGCACCTGTTGCCAAGTTGTTGCTGCGGTGAATTCGCCGCAATCCCACAATGGAACAGAAGGTTGAACAGTGAGAGCATAAACGATAAATGTAGCAATGAAAGCAATTGCCCCAAAAAGGTATTTAATTTTCTTTTCCAGTCCCATACAAATCCTTTTATGTATTATTTACATACAAAAAATGCAAATTAACAACTTATTAGAAAATATTGATTTTCTAATTTTTGACAATTTTCAAAATCAACGCTGAACTTGTTTCGAAATAACTGCCAAACTGGGTGGTTTTTTTATATAATGCTCGCAGCTGAAATTGGTAAACTCCTTTGGAACTAATTGGCATCATTAGGGTTGAACTATCTTTCGGCAATATTTGGAATATTCGATTTGTACCATTTTCGTTCATTTTCGAAATTAAAAATCCCGTTAAATTAGATGTGTCAGCTGGGGGTTCCCATTGCAAAATTAGTAGTGTATCGTTAAGGAAATTATAAGTGAAATTAGAAGCTGGTTTGGGGTAGTTGATTCTCAAGGTTGGGTCGCCAATAACTTCCAAGTGCATTCCCTTTTTTCCATATTTTCCTGTTGAATTGTAAACATCTTTGTTGTTTGCAGTTTTTATAAATGAAAGCGAGAAAGGATACCCAAAAGCGAAATGATGGAAATGCCAGAAAGGTCGTCCAATCCACGCTACAAGCAAAGAATATGGCGACGAAGCCAACACCGAACGAAGAAGATTCCGTTCCGTGTCCCAATCCCAAAAGTATGAACCAAACAGAAAAGAAAAAGTTGTTTTTATCGGGAATTTGGCACAATCTTCGGAACTAATTGTAGACCAGCAAGATGTGTAGGAACCCGAATTACAAGCGTAGGAAAATCGATAATAATTTTCCTTGATGTTGTCTATCAATTTCCCTTCAATTATTGTGTCGCAAAGTGCTTGGAAATTCATCCAAGCGTCCGCAGAAAAAATCTCATCACTTTGGGTTCCAAAGCCATCATCAATTAAACATTTGTTTGATGTGGGGAATTCGCCCATTCGGAATGAATGATTCTTTTGGAAGTAATTTTTTAGCAATTCAATTTCGCTTTGCGGAAAGTCTGGAAGTTGTGAGAAATCTATTCTTCCCACCGCAATGTTAATATTTTGGGGAATTGTGGTCTGGTCGAATTTTCCGTCGAAAGGAACATTCCTATTTTGTTCCCGAACCGCTTGAATACTGTATTCATCCTCGTCGGAAAGCAAAGAATCGGGCAAAACGTACGCAAGGTCGCTGGGAAAAGCACCAATGTGCACGGGGTGTCCGTCGAATGTGTAGTTCCCTGTATAAGGGACTGCAACACGACCGACTAAAAGCAAGGCTTTAAAATTCTTTCTCCAGAGAGTTTTGTACTTATTAACGACTCTTTTAACTTTTCTGATTTCGATGGGGTTGAAAGTTTCACATCTTGGTACCGTCTTGATTTCAGGACTCCAACCATCGGCAATTAAATCATCAGCAAATTGAAAAATTTCTTTTTTAAGTTCAGGATAAACAGTAGAATCAACAAGAATCAGAACATTTCCATTGTTAAATTCAAAACTATTTTTGTTTCCAATTAAATAATATCCGAAAGATTGCAATGAATCCGAGAAGAATTCAAAGCCATATTCATTGGGTTCCTCCACTTCGGTTTTAATTGTTGTGTCGCTGAAAGTTAATTGACCATTTTTCAATGTATCAACACTTTCCCAAAAGTCGTTTTCGATACTTTTCTTTTTAATTATCAATTCACTAGCGAAAGGAAATTGACCGAAGCTAAATTGTTTAATAATGAGATTGGAGTCGGTAAAAATTATTACTTCGGGTTTAATTGTGAATTGCTTGGGAGTTTGTGCATTGCTGTCGAATAAGACAATGAGAGAGAGAAGAAAGATTATTTCGATTAAAGGGAGAAAAACTTTACTCATTTGTAATTAGATAAATTTCTGCACGACGATTTTGGGAATGTTCCGAAGATATGGGTTCCGATTTGCCTTTGCCAATAGTTTTAATTTTGTGTTGGGGGATTTTCCAGAGCTTAGAAATCCACTTTGCAGTGTTGGTTGCTCTTCTTTTCGAAAGAGATAAATTGTATTCTTCTGTTCCAACTTCGTCGGTATGCCCAACAATTAAAATGCTTTTAAACTTAAATTCTTTCAACTTGGGTTTTAGCATTGATATTGTTTGTATTGCAGAAGAATCGAGTGTGTCGATGTTGGTTTCGAAAAATACTTTGCCCAACAATTTTTGTGTTTGCCTTTTTGCCTCTTTTGTTTTAGTTTCATCCAAAGAAACAGACGCAAATTGTTGTTGATTTGTTTGCTTTGGGACCAGATTTATATCGTAATTGATGACTCTGACATCGTCATCTTTCCGAGAAGTTGCAGTGAAGGAAAAATCTTCGTGTCCCTTGGCAAAGACAAAGAAGTTGTATTGGGTATTGAAGGGAACTGCAAAGCGGAATTTTCCATTGTAAACGGTGTCGTAAAAAACTTCATCGGTATCGAAATTGTCGATTTTGAACACAACGGGTTGTTCAATTCTAATTTTTCGGCTGCCCGATGTAGAGAAAATTGTACCTTGAACAATTAGGAAAGGCAAAGGTTGGTAATCTTTTGGCAAGGGAATACGATAAATTCCAGTTCGGTCGGAAATTATATCTCCGCTTGTAAAATAAGCAGTATCTGCCCAGAGGTTTAAAGAAATTGAGCTTTCGTCCCATTGAGAGTTAATACCAGAATCCAAAGGAATTGGTTTCGACCATTTAAGCCAAGAATCATCTTCCCGACGAGATAAGAACAAGTCGAGTTTGCCTTTGCTGTTATGCCCAGAACTTGCAAAATATAGTGTTCTATTGTCGAGAGCAAGATATGCTGCCAGTTCTGTTCCATTTGTGTTTAAGATAGGTCCAAGATTTTTTGGCTCGGTATAACTTTTGGTCGAGTCGTTCCAAAACGAGATGTATAAGTCCAAACCACCGAAAGAATCTTCTCTTTCGAGGCTAAGGATAAGAACTCTTGAGTCGGCAGAAATCGTGGCTGAATAGTTTTTGCTTTTGTTATAAATATTTTTAATTTGCAATGGCATTGGTTTTGTCCATCCTGTATCGAATCTTCGTGAAATTCCGAAAGTCAAGCTGTCGGCACTGCTCGCAGTGTTTCCATATTTTCCACAAACAAGTGCTTTGTTGCCGTCGGGGAAAAGGTAGAGCAAGATGTTGCTTTCGGGGGAATTTATAGGTCCCGGAACTCGACTTGGTTTGCTCCACTCAATAGAATCTAACTTTTTGGCTACCCATATATCATCATCATCATAGATTCCACCAGTGTTTTCGGGATGCCATTTTCTATCGAAGTAGAGCTCGGTTCCGTCCATCGAAATGATTGGAAAGATGGCGGGTTGGTAATCATTGATTACCTCGGACAGTCTTTCTTTTGCAAATAAGTTCACACCCAGAAATAGAGTAATCAGCAATATCAACTTTGATTTCATTTAGAACTATTTCCAATCATTTCACAAACTTCGAAAAAATAATTAACGTTTTTTTCATAATCAAATTTGATTTTAACCTTTTCCAATGCATTCTTTGAAATTTCCTCGGCAAACTTCGAGTCGTGGAAAACTTTCTTTAAACAATTTGCCAATTCATTTGAATTTTTTGGCTCGAAAAGGATACCGTCCTTATTGTTATCGAAAATTTCGGGGATACCTCCTGAATTTGTAGCTATGACGGGCAATTCCGTTGCCATTGCTTCGAGAATAACAAGACCAAAAGTTTCGGAGTGTGATGGCACCACAAAGCAATCGAACGTGCTCATAAGTTGAGGGACATCGAAAGTGAATTGAAAAAATTTTACCTTGTCAGTCAAGTTGCGTTCAGACACGAAATTCTGAATTTTTTTAAAAAACTTGTGGTCGTCGACAGAGCCAGCGAATACCACTATCGAATCTGGGAGATTTGCCAAAGAAAATGCTTCCAAAAGCGTGTCCTGCCCTTTCTTTGGTTCAATTCGACCAATACAACCAATGATAAATGAATTCTCTGGCAAATCGTATTCTCTGCGATTTTCAAATTTTTTTGCTTTTTGATTAAAATAGTTTTGCCATTTCACACCGTAGGGGACAACGAAAACCTTCGATGGGTTTATATTTGTTGTTTCTGTCAGCATTGTTTTCATTCTTTCGGTCAAAACGATAGCACCATCGATGTTTTTGTAAATCCAATTGTGATAAGGGTCCTTTTTGATGATTCCCGATTGCATTTGTTGGTAGAAAATAATTTTTGGTTTTGCTTTCGAAAATTTGCGACCCAAAATTGCTAAACCAAGAAGATTCGACTTTGGAACAATGCAAATTTCTGTTTTCTCATCGTCGAAAATTCGAGAAAGTTGGAAAGAATTTCGAAAGAAAAATTTTGTGTCTTTAAATGGTAAGCTTCTAAGATTTAAGCCAAGTTCGGAAGCATATATCCAAACACGAGTTCCTTCGATTGCTACAACAACGGCTTTGTTCGATTTTTCCAGGGCGTCTTTTGCTCTTAATATTGTTTGTATTTCCAATCCACCGAATCCGTCAAGGTTGATTAAATAACAATAATTCATTTCAAAAGCTTCTGATGATATTTCAAAAATTACAAATTTAAAACAGAATTCAGGATTAAGCCATTAACGAAACAAGTGACTTGCACCGAAGTGTAAGTCACTTGTTGTTTTGCTTTGCAAAGGCTCGTCCGAAGACAGGCGAGTCGTCGGACGAGCTTACAAAAACTTATGGAATGTAGGTGATTGGTATTACCTTTTCTTTGTTGTTCGCTACGATTCGAACGAAATATGTTCCAGCAGGCAATTTATATTCTGCAAACGGTATCTCGATTTTACCAGCTTTTTCAAAAACATTTCTGCCAGCTAAATCGGCAATTTTAACACCCATTGAGTTGACGAGCTCGACTCTAAATTCCAAAGGATTTTTGGGGTCTAACAGAAGCGATGCACTTCCCGATGTTGGATTTGGGAACACATTTGCAGAGTAAGTTGTTTCGTCAATCACACCGGAAATTGCAAACAATGTAATCGAAACATTAGTGATTGTAGACGAAACAGTGTCGCAGTTCCAAACTTTGCAATAGTAGTTGCCAGCGTCTTCGGTTGTAACATTCGAGATAAAGAGTTTTGGCTCGATGGCGCCTGACAATGGATTGCTATCTTTATACCATTGATAATGGAGGTTTAAGCCTTCTGCTTCGATTGATAAATCTAAATCGTCGCCAACTTTCAAGTTGATTGAAGCGGGCAAATCTTTTGTAATTTTCGGTGGGTCAGAAATTTTAATGACTTTGAGTATGTTTGTTTTCAACGAAATGCCAAGTTCAGGAATGCGAACAAATCCCCAGTAATCGCCCGGCAACAGCGATACATTCGGCAAGGTAATAACGTTGCCGACAATGGATGGTGGATAGGTTCCAATAAATGTGCCATCTCGGTAAATGTCTATTATATATTTGAAGGGCTTTACGACCGAGGGAATTTCGATTGGAATTTGTAGGTAGCGGTCATTGTCGCAAATGTACATTGTATCGGGTTTTATTAAAATGAATGGCACGATGTGTATTTTGACTCGGGCTGTTGTATCCATACCACATTTGCCGTTAACGACAGCGAAGAAGTAGTCGCTGGTATCATCGTAAGTTACGTTCTTGACCGTGAAATAGTTCGAGCGAGTGCCCGAGTATTTCCAATCGTCACGCAAGGGAACACCATTTTTATACCATTGGATTGAAACATTGTATTCGGGAGGAGCCCCGTTTAAATGGGCATCAAAATTAAACGTTGCAGTTGTATACATATACCCATAGTAATCCTTAGGTTCCTTTGAAATACTTGTCGAAGTTAAAACATACACAAGGATTGAGTTTGTGAAGTCGCTTTCACACACACTTGCACCGGTTGCCTCGCAGCGGTAGACACCCGAGGTGGTGTAATTTACATTGTTTAGAATCAACCTTTGAGAAGTGGCTCCTTCGATTTTCTTGCCATCCTTATACCACTGGTATCCAATCTTGGACCCGGTTGCAAAAGCGTCGAGAATAACATCCTCGCCCTTGCAGGCAATTGCCGAAGGTGTATGATATGTAACAATTGGTTTGTCGTAAATGTAGAAATCACCACTTTCGGAAGCGAGATATTGACGTTGAGGTTGAAGTTGAACAGGGTGTTCACGGTCGACGATTCTAATGCGATTGGTAGTATCGGCGAAAAATCCGCGAGGAATGTTCCAATCGATTTCGCCTTTGCTTGCTGGAATTCCCTCGAAGATGTTGAAATATGAATTGCCACGGTCTTGGGAAACTTCAATGTCGATTTTATCGACGCCACGGGAAATCCATCTGATTTTGTATGAACCATTGTTGCAAATGTCATCGGTTGCGCCTACCGCCGGAGTTGTTATCTTTAAGTTTGGTGTTTTAAATTCAATAGGTGAATCCATCCCCCCATAGATATTTGCTGTTTGAGTTCCAGCCCAAACTCCGTCGAGGTCGAAGATTGTCCGGTAAATGCTTCCATCACGATTATAAACTTGGAGTTTTTTGATTCCACCGGAGAGGTTATTGGGAATAATGGTTGCCCAAGCACCATCGACACCATCGAGATTGTTGTAGAACTCGGGTCCTTGCGGTGGATAAGGATTGCCATTTGGGTCAATTCCGTCTTGCAAAACAGCCCCCTCGTTCTGAACAATTGCTATTGTAATAGGATTTGTTGCGTTCGTGTCGTCGTAGAGGCAAACAAAGGATTTTGGGGGCAACCAGCTGTATTCGTCGTAAATCCCTGTGACTTTTGTTGGGGGATTACCAAAATCGGCGGCAAGGCTTGTATTTGTTGTTTGATATCTTTTTATCAAGCTTCCGCGCTCTGTTCCAAGAACGAGTATCCAATAAACATTTCTGCCCTCGTTGAAAGAAGTATTAGTAGTTGGGACCAGCGAAAGCCAAACGTATTGTGTTCCGTCGCTATTCGATTGAAATGAGGAATAGCCGTTCTGTTGTGCTAAATCTCTGATTGAGTTGTATAAGTAAGTATTGGTGAGATGGTTGTAGTGAATATTATTTCCAGCCCCGTTGTCGGCCGAAACGTCGCCTGTATAACCCACGTTGCGTCCGCCGGTGAAGTAGCGGTATGTGGTATTTGGATGAAGATTTTCCAGCCTGACAAGTGCAAATGATGGAATTCGAGTGCCAAAGTTCCCAACCCCTTTGATATATTTCGGAACCATTATTTCTGTAAAGGTAGGGGCAGGTTTAACATCGACTTGCACGGTGTTCGACGATGGAAAGCCTGGCGAGCTTGCCGAAGTTGTGTAAATTCCCGAGGCAGGGAAAATTACTCCCGAAATTGTTGCAACGCCATTTGTGAAAGTTCCCGTAGATGTAAAATTCTGTGGACCTTGGAAGTTAATTTGAACAGGGTAGTTGTGGTAGTTGGTGTTTGTTGAGCCATCGGTATTTACAGCACGAATGTTAAATGTTGGGTGAACGGAGCCAACGTGCCCTTTGCCGTAAAGGTTTTCGATGACGATTCCCGCCGGTCCTTGAACAAAGCTTATTTCTTTCTCGGCTGGGTTTAGAGCATCCCCAGAAAGAACTTCGGCTTTGATTCTAATTGTTTGAACAATGTTGTAGGTAAGGTCATCGAAAATAACATTGGTAGATTTATATGGAATTGCTTTGGTCAAAGTACCTAAAAGCGTCCCCGAACCACTGATGAGCGAAATTCTAATGGTAGTAGCTTGGGAAACTTTTTTGGGAACATCGTTGTCATCGACAGAAAACACCGTCAGCGAGAAAGGAACATTTGTCATTGGTGTCGAAGGGGTTACATTCGAAATCAACAATTTGGTACCACCGCCGACGGAGGATTCGCTTTGAACGTAGATGTCGTCTATTCGTAGCTCGGGGCGGTTACCACTACCCGAGCCAAGGAAGTAATACTTCCAGCGGAGATACACAACAGGTTGGTCTTCGACCTCCGGCGGCAAATTAACAGAAAAGGTTCTCGAGTTCGGCGGCAATATCGTAGGATTTGGATGGTTGACGTATTCATTGTAAACATATTCAACGGGGTTGCCGTTTTGGTCTGTTACATTTTGGAAATTTCCGCTATCACCGATTCTGTACTGCAAAATGATTCTGTACTCTCGCGAAGTTGTGCCTGCTATTTTCACAAATCCACCGGTCCAAGTTACTTGTATATTTGTCCGATTGATTGTGTTAAGAGCCAAAACCGCGGCACCAAGATTGCCATTGGTACTGGTATTGACGAAGGAAACGCCATCAGCACCCAAGCCGTTAATTCTACTGCCCGAAGTTAAGTTGTAAGCCGAGGTGTAGTTGGTTGTCATTTCCGTGGAGAGCAGAGGGTCTTGCGTGCTGGAGCGGTGGAAAATCATCGAAGTTGGGTAAGTGCCAGCGGGATTGGTTGAACTCCACTCGGTGAATGCATAGTTGCCTGTGGATAAGTCGAAAGGCGTCGGATAGGTCAATTGCGATTTTGCAGAATTAACGCAAATAAATGCAAAAAATAGCACAAACAGATGTAAATATTTCATAAACTCACCTTTTTATATTGCCAAAAAGTAAATTTCAAAAATAATTAAAAATTGTAAAAGAATTTTTAAGCTTATCTGAATATTTGATTAATAAATCGTTTGGAGGCAATTCAAAAATTTTTGAGACTTTTTTCAAGTTTATGTGTTTTAATACGGTGGGAAAATGCAAAAATTTAAAAAGCCGTATGAAAGCAGGGAAAGGCTTTCAAGGAAACAAGTTAAACAATTTGAAGAAGGCTGAAAAGAAAGGGTTTCTTATTTCTTTTAGCAAAACATTTGATACAAATTTAATTTTTTACTTGTTTTTTTCTTGCAACAACTTGCAAATGAATAGATTGAGGAAAGGAATGAAAGATATTATTAAATCTATTAACCTGGAGGGAGTAAAATGAAAAGAAGTTTTTTGTATTGTACGGCAATTTTTCTTATTGTTTCAACCTCCCAATTAAGAAGCGTATGGTTCGATTTGAATTTTAAATGCCAAAACCCTCAGGTGTGGTTTGTCGATAAAAACAATGGATGGCTTGGGTGTTGGAAAAGCGGTTTCAATACCAACACCATCATATTTTTTTCAACTAATGGCGGAGAAACTTGGGATACTTCATTGAAGGTTTGGAAATACACCGAAGGCATTTCCTTATTTTCGGATATTTATTTCTATGATAAAAAATATGGTTGGTTGTTAGATTGGGGCTTGGGTTTGCTATGGAGGACTACTGATTCAGGTAAAACTTGGTCGTCTTCACAATGTGGTTATGGCGCAGGTATGCTTGGTAAACTTTCGTTTGTAGATTCTTTATACGGATGGATTGTCTACCTAGATGGTTACATTGACAAAACTACTGATGGTGGGGAAACTTTTATCCACTTGGTAAAACCTGATTTTTCTATCCCAGATTCTTTGAGAGAAAGTTATCGGGATGTCTTTTTTGTAAATCGAAATCTTGGTTGGGTTGTTGGAAGGTTGGGGGAAAATTTATTAATTAAGAAAACAACCGATGGTGGATTGAGTTGGGCAAATTTCGTGAATTCGAATTTAAGTGGTACTCCAAAAGCGGTTTTTTTCATTGATTCAATAAATGGATGGGCGGTTGGAACCAAAGGGCTTGTATTGAAAACAACCGACGGTGGTGAAAATTGGGTACTCGATAACCTAAGTTTAAATAAAGCACTAACACTTTGGGATATACGATTTTTGAATTCTAATGTTGGTTATATTGTTGGTGAAGGGAAATGGGGAAATGAATATTATGGTCTGATATTAAGAACTGATGACGGGGGCAAGACCTGGAAATGGCAATATTCTCCAGTTAAAGATTATTGCACTTCTATTTGTATAGTGGATTCATTGACTGCTTGGATTACTGGTTCTTACACATTAATCAAGACAACAGATGGGGGATATTTGTTTCCAAGCGCTGTATCGGGCGAGGAGAGTTTAAAGGAAAATGAAATGATTGCTCAACCTTTTTCCGATGAATTTTGGATTACTTTTGATGATGATTTTAAAGAAGCCACTTTGCTTTTGTTTAATTCTCTTGGCGAATTACTTTTCCAGAGGGAAATTCGGCTTTCAGAAATTGATAAAAAATATTGTGTCGAGGCGAAGTATTTCCCTTCGGGAATGTATTTTCTGGTCGTCCGAAGCAACCAAAAGGCCAAAGTTCATAAGTTGATTTTGTTAAGATAAGGAGGTGGAAAATGGTTAGGAAGATATTGTTAATTCTTAATAAAAATGTGTAGAAAACTTAAATACTTAAGTAGTTTTGAAACAAAACAAACAAGGGCACCACCAAAAGTCGAGAACAAAACCCGGAAGGTTCTGGCAATCATTGAGTTTTGAAACAAAACAAACAAGGGCACCACCAAAAGAGTCCGTTATTTATACAAATGTAAGCTTTTTGAAAATTTTTATTAAACAGCATTTTCGATTATTTCTAAATCAAATTCTCAATTTCTCTTAAAAAAATATGTAATTAACAAGTTTTGTTAAACAATTTAAATCGAAGGTGTTTTGGCTTTGTTGCGACTTGGTTTTACCAAAGTCGATGAACCAATCGTTCCAATGGATGAAAACCTGATTGAGCCAAATCCTGCAAAGGATTTGATATAAGTAACTTTGCCCGAGAATGAGCATACCCGTCGGATTGCCATCAAGAATTTGTTTGGCGAAGATGTTTCGGGTTTTGATTTGCAAAATACAAGCGCCCACCAACTTACGATTGACATTTCTGGTTTGCCAAGCGGGATTTACTTCGTGCAAGTAGGTTCCAAAATTTTGAAATTTGTCAAACTCTAATTTCAATTTGAGACATCCGATTTTTAGTAAACAACCGCTGTCTTTTTGCTCTGCAAGGTGCATAAGCCCCTTGTTTACATATTTCTTTTAAACTCTCGTGCTAGTTGAACAAGTGGTTGTAAACCATCGTAAGAGGATTAAGAAACAAACAACTGATGCTTTTTCGTTCGCCACCCGCCATTCAAGTTTATTTCTAAGTGAAACAATTCAATTCAGTCCCAAATTTCAGTTACTTGGTTACAAAAATTAAATCGTTTTTAACATCAAACTTAGTATTTTCAATATTTTGCTTTTTTATTGAAATGGAAAAATGAAAAAGGTTGTCATTATTGGTGGTATGGCGGGTGGATGCAAAACCGCTGCCCGATTGCGAAGACTTGACCCTACCGCAGAGATTACTATTGTCGAGCGACTTCCTTTTGTTTCGTTTGGTGCCTGTGGTATGCCTTTTTTCGTTCGGGGCGATGTCGACGATTTTAATCAACTTATGTCCACTGCTTGGGGCACGGTAAGGTCTCCTGAATACTTTTTAGAAGCCAAAAAGGTTAATGTGTTAACCGAAACAATTTGCACCAGAATAATCCCTGAACAAAACAAAATCGAGGTTCAAGACAAGTCGGGAAACCGAAGGGTTTTGGATTACGATTTCCTTGTCATTGCAACTGGTTCAAAGCCAGCGATACCGAAGTTTTCGTTTCCTCGCTCCGAAAGAATCTCCTTTTTCCATTCTCCTTTGGATGCATTAAAATTGCGAAAATTTGCAGAACAGGGTAAAATTTCGGATGCAATTATTATTGGCGGTGGTTTCATTGGTTGCGAACTTGCCGAAGCGTTGTCGTCCCTTTGGGGTATCGATGTGGTGGTTTTGGAAAAGGAAAACCATCTGGTGCCACGCAGTTTCGACCCCGAGATATCCTATCTTTTAGAAAAAGTTATGGAGGAGAATGGAATCAAAATTTACACTGGGGCGAATGTTCAGAAAATCGAAGAAAGGGAGCAGAAATGCGTTGTGCACTTCAACGAGAATGCTTTGGAGACGGATTTTGTCTTTTTCGTTACTGGAATTGAACCAGAAGTTGAACTTGCTCGGAATGCTAACATTCAGATTGGAGAAAGGGGAG
>Ga0272449_1000672_pt1 | contig 39182 bp, 42 predicted proteins | sample YNPCB0241_FD_198679 | JGI IMG/M metagenome (GOLD analysis project Ga0272449, IMG submission 198679) | Hot spring sediment microbial communities from Yellowstone National Park, WY, United States - YNP-CB-024-1 | ecosystem: Environmental > Aquatic > Thermal springs > Hot (42-90C) > Sediment...
GTAGCAAGCCTTGTGCAGTTTCTTCTTGTGGATCTTAAGCTTAACCCTGAAACGGTTAAACACCATAGATATAGTATCTTGGAGTTTCTGAAGTTCGCAAACAAGCCTCTTGATCAAATAACCGCTGAAGATGTAAGGGGTGCTTGAGGGCCAGGTTAGACGGCAACACATATACTTATGGAAGACGAGCGAAGGTTGGGTCGAAGCAATAAACTCCGCGAGAGCCGCAGCTAAAGAACCTTCTTACACACCACCTCCACCACACTCCCCCACTCCTCCAACCAAATTTACACAGCCTTCCCCAAAGAGGTTCTGCCCCAACTGCGGCGCACAGGTCACCATAAACGCACACTTCTGTTCAAGCTGCGGAAGCAGGCTAACCTAAACGTAAGCTTACTGTCCCACGCGACCCTCTGTCGAAGAGTTAAGAAAAGTATATATAGAGACGTTGAGGATATAACGTAGAATTGAAAGTCGAGCGCCTCTTAAAGAGAAGGCAGACTCTTGCTGTCTTTCTCACACTCGCCATAATTGGGGCTCTACTTTTCATACCTCAAGCATCAGCAATCACAGTTGAGGTAAGCGGGATAACAAGTGGCGAAACTATAACACGAGGTATAGTTAGGACGCTTACATTCACTATTAATGTTGAGAGTGGGGAAACCATACCCATACAATCGATACGTGTTGTCATCGATGGAAGCGAGTACACTGCTACGCCGATAGGTGGCCCCCTGACCCCAAGTAATTCGATAATTCCAAGCATAACTTTAGTAACACCTCCTCCTGCATACCTTTACACACCTGGCTACGGATACGGCTACGGCTACCTATTTGGCTATGGGTTAACGCCCGCAGGCGTTTACGGCTATGGCTACGGTTATCCCTATGGCTATGGTTACGGGTTTGTAGGGCCCACTCAAATACAATACACAGCTCTGCTCTACACAGCGAATTTGGGTTTAGGTTCTCACAGTTTGAGGGTTGAGGTTGAAACTGGTCTTCAACCAACAAGCGTATTCTCCTCTCAAACCATATCGTTTACCATAGTGGCTCCTCCGCCTGCTCCTCCGGCCCCGCCAGCTCCTCCACCAGCTCCGCCAGCCGCTGAGCTCGAGGCTCTGCCTCCTGAAGAGAGGGCTACGAAGCTTCTCCAAATGAGCGTTGAGGACGCCGCTCGCAGGGTTGAGGAGATGAGTGTGGATAAGGCTGCTGAGGCGATTAGAGTCATGAACGCTACCGCTGCCGCTAAGATACTCAACCTAGTTAACACAACTAGGCTAGCTGCAGTCCTCACCACCTTACCACTCAACCACAGCGCTCAAGTTACACTCGAGCTCAGAGTCGATAGGGCTGCAGAAGCTGTTCTCACTATGAACGTGACTACTGCAGCGCAGCTCATCCAAACCACTGTTACGATTAACATAACAAGGACAGCGCAGATCGTCGATACGATGGTGGCTGTAAATGTCGCCCGCGCCGCTTCGATCGTGGAGCAGCTGCCAACAGAAACCTTGGTGAACCTACTAGTCGAGATAACTAGGCTACCATCAACGCCTGAGAAAGCCGCTAAGCTGTTAGATGCGATGAGTTTGTCGAAGGCTGTTGACGCTGTGAAGACGCTTATAGCGTCTGATAAGCTGCAGACACTCGCCCAGATATTTGCCCACGTTTCAACACCACGCCTCAACGACATATTCAAGCAGCTCACATCAGCCGAGAGGCTAAGAGCACTACCTTATCTTGATGCGGCAACCCAAGCTAGGCTCAAGCACGTGAAAGCCTCTTTCACAGTGGAGAAGGTCGAGGCTCAACCAGGCGCCTCAGTAAAGATCACGCTACAGCTATCAGCAACCCAACCCATACCCGAAGGCGCAGTCACATTCAACGTACCCACAGCATTCAAGACAAAGGCTATCTCCGTAGAGGGGCTTGGAGCAGCGAGCAGAGAAGATGGCAGAGTAGTGGTAACCAAATCAGCCGCTCAACCATCCTACTCAACCGCAACTGTAACATTCGACTTGGTGGTTCCGCTCAACGCAAGCGTATCTGTCGGACAAATAGTGAACGTGGCTGTTTCGGTCGATGTGCCAGACTTCGCCGTGAGCTTCGACACACCAACAACCATCAGCGTAACTGTGGTCAAGCCTACGGTGCAGAGCATATTCAGCGCACTCAACTCATACTTCGACAAAACCGTGAGCGGATACACTGAGGGTAGGGTGCCTGTGAAGCAGGACATCTACGCCCTACTCGACTTCTACTTCAGAGGGAGGGTTGACTAAGATGAATACGCTACCGTTTAATAACTCAACCACACATACCTCTGCGGGTAAGATCATGAAGGCTTCAACCTACCTAATACTCACCCTTCTGATTCTTGCATCCGCCCTAACGCTCACACCAAAAGCATATTCGCAAGCAGCATCTGTCACATTCCAGCTCCAAGACGGCTCGGTGAAGGTCGAAGTCACAAGCTCAGTTGATGTACACCAATTCCAACTCTCAATAACCCTACCATCTGGAGCATCCCTAGACACAACCAAAGCAGCACTCACAGGCTTCATGCAGAACTCAATCCCCCTCAGCACAGGAAACGAGTACAGATGGTTCAACCTAGACGCAACACCCTCTAAAACAGGCTCACTAACCGTACCAGCAACAGGGTTAAGTGCCGAGAACAGACCCCAGCTGATAAGGCTTGATCTACTCGACGCGCAGGGAAACAGAATCGAGCTGCTGCAGACCCTACCCCTAACCGCAACACTAGCACCCGTAACCGTCACAACCACTGTCACAGAGACCCGAACTGCCACGGCCACATCAACCATAACCCAGCCAACCACAGTAACAGTCACAACAACACGAACAGCAACGATCACTCAACCAACCACTACAACCATAACATCCACGATAACCCAACCGACAACAACCACCCTAACCTCGACACAAACAGTTACACAGACAGAAGCCAGAACCGTAACTCAGACAACAACACTAACCACAGCAAGAACAGAAGTATCAACCACAACAGCGATCAAAGAAGTAGCAGTAGACACAACACCCTACATAGTAACCATCATAATCCTCATCATAATAATCATCATACTCGCCATCCTACTAGCAAAACGCAGAAGAACCTAAACCCCACCCCATATTTTTGACCCCGCATCTACCCTTCGTATTTATGCAGTACTCGTACACCACTAGTCGTAAAGCCTAAGCTGAAGTAGTACCCTGCTAAGATTTCTTTAGGCTGTAGCGCAGAAAGCTCTTCAAGCTCAGATTCGTAAAACTCAAGTGTGGCATCGCCAACCCAAGCACGACCGATCCTAACACTCCCTTCTTTCGTCTTGAGCTGCACCAAATCGTTTACTGCGGGTTCTTTTGCACCCAGCTCGACATCAGGGAAGTGTCTCGAATGGATTAACTCCAATGGTTTAGGTAACTCCTCTGGTGCAGCCTCCCTTTTTATCTCGAGCGTTGCGTAAGCCAACCTTTCACCGTGCGCTTCACACACCGCGGCGACCCTACTTCCTACCCCGAATCGCCACACTGTCGGCAAGAGCTCGTACAGCTTCGACTTGCAGCCGATCAGATGTATTCTCCCCAGCTTCTTCGGAAAGCCCATAAACCACCCCCTCAACATAGTAAAATCGTTATCAACCCACGCGTAGACACAGCGCTGAGCATCAACCCCCTTATACCTGCAATAGACACCAACAAGCAGCTCCCTATACTGAACCCTTTCAGGGTTGATGTAGAGCAGGTCTTCGCCCCCCTCCCATATAGAGAGCCAATCACCGAACCAAGCATAGCATAACCCAGGGTCAGAATAGGGCTCAAGCGGTTCAGGCAGCAGTCTTTTAACAGCCTCCTCATCCGCTCTAAATATTATGCTCAGCAGATCTACGGCGTAATGCCAGGGAGGCTCACCCATCAAAGAAGCCTTCCCCTCAGGCGATAGAGGTAGGCAGAAGCCCCTTAAGACACCTCTGCGCATAGCACAAGCCATCCACCTGACCCAATATTTACCTTTCTTCATAAACGTGTGAGCAACTACATAGCTCGAACACTTGCTCAGGTTCGACGGCTACACTCTACTCAACACCAGCGCCTTCGCTGACCTACTTCTATCCTTCCTTCGATAGCTACAAAGAGGGTGAAGATACGGGTCAACCATAAGATTACGCTGGGAAGCCTGGTGAGTAGAGGACTCTACGCAATGTATGTGAGTCCTTTAAGCTCTCTTCGTATATTCTGCACCGCAGTTCTAAGAAGATACTTGCCTCTAAGCATCTCCCTAACCTCCTCAGATAAAGCTTTGAGAAGCGGGCGGGCATACTTCTTTTGAAATTCAGCTAAGGCTTCGTCAAGCAGCCTCTGGAACTCCTCAAACTCTATCTCACCGATATCAATCCCTCTATCAATAGCCAGCTTCAACGCCTTAAGAATAAGCCACGTAGTAACATCCTCCCTCCACTCCACAAACTCCTTGAAATCCGCAGCCGTACTCTCACCTCCACGAGCCGCAACCCACAAACTTAAGCTATCCAGTCAAACCTAGGCGTCGAGCTAGATATCAAGTTTTCCAGCGGCTGCTTCTTCACCGGCGTAGGGTCTTAATAGATGAGCTTGATCAAGACCTCTCTCCCCGCAACAGAGATTCTGACGATAAATCAACACAATCTTTTGCCACGCGACCATATAGGAAGCTCTGTTCGACAGCTAGCTTATATGCGGTTGAGTCAGGAGTATGACGCTATGGGGCAGAGAACCGAGGGAGATGAACTTACAGCGCTGCTTGACGAAATATGGCCAAAGCTGCAGAGTGATATGGCTTCTATCACAGGGGAGCTGGAAAAAGAGGGTTACAGGGTTCTAGTGATACGCTCTAAGCAAGTCTCATTAGCTCAGGTTCAGAACCGCCTAGGCTTCGTCGTCACAGTAGAGAGTGAAAGTGAGCTGAAGGATCTTATGACGATCCTAAGAAGCGGGCTAAGAGGAACATTGAGCATCGAATTCGGATTAAACAAGAAGATGGCGGTCTTCGCGATTACAGTCAAATATCCGGACAAGCGTTGGGCGCTGCTATACTTCGTCTACTACCACATCGATGTAGAGCCTCTCATCAAAGAAGTTGGTAAACAGGGTTTGTTCACATTCTTCAAAACTGAAAGCCAAGGGCTAGTAGGCTGGATAAGTATGGGTAGCCACCATCTGTACCTCTATAGCAGATACGTAAGAGGGTAACACAAATACCAAACAATAAACCTAGCTAGTCAACCTTAAGCGCGCCTAAACCTCTGCTCAAGCCTCTTAACAAAAAAGGGGGCGAGTACAACCAGAGAGGCGATTAGACCAGAGCCTGTAAAAAGAGGGGCGTCGAGGCTTCCAGCGACCTCAAACGATACGGGTTCAGTCAACATATGGAGATGCAAGGCTACAGTTAAAGCGCTACCGATGTGTGCAGACAACTCAGCCTGAATCCAAATCGAATAGTTGTACAGTGGCCACAGGACTGGTGTATAGCCTGCTGGAAGATCCAGAGCGATATGCGAAGCGACAGAGAGAAGCCCCATAAACCCATACTTCAGAGCCATCGGCTTAAGCCTGTAGATCGCAATGAGGATGGGTATCGAAACACCCAAAAGCGTCATGAGGGAATGTGTAAGGGATCTGTGAACAAGAAACAAAGCATCTAAATCAGGAGCTAAGGCTAGTAGAGAAAGGAGAAAAGACCTCCTCAAATCGAAGCCTAGGAGCATGAAAGCGACCAGAGGGACAACAAAGTGGACCAGCGGCTCCAACCCACAGCGAACACCACGAAAATAAGCATATCAAGATTTCGGGCAACACCTTTACGAACCCACTGCAGCACCTCAAGCCTATCGAAACACAGCAGGCAACATTATCCCAGCTTTCTTCAACGCTCTTTCTATCACATTAACTCTGGTGCGAATCTCCCTAAATACAGCCTAAGGTCCCTTCACGGCGACCTCAATTCCCCTCTGGTCTTCCCCATCCCCGTCTTAATTACATCCACAATCTTTTCAGCGAGTCCAACACTTCTTCCACCTAGAGCTACACTTCTCTCTCCCAGAGCTACATTTTTACCAACCAGCTTTGCAATCCTTCCACCCAATTCGAAGCTTTTTTCACCGAGTCCCACTGCTTTGTAGAGTAATCTTCCTGCTGTGTAAGTCCCTCGAGAGTTCTTCTTGCTACTCTCCACGCTTTATTTCAAAGTAGCCGGACTCTCCGGTTGCGTCTAGCCAGCTTACGTCGAGCTGCTCGACAAATAGTGAATATCTTTGGATCTTAATGTTTTCTACAAATTGTGTAAGTTTATCCTCATCTTCTTCTGCTACTATTTTGACATCATATAGTTTGACACCTATGTTTAGTATACGCGTTTCTTTCAACTTCATCTCTGTAACCCACCCTCTAGGTCTCGCCCTTAGCGATGGCCACGACCGTCTTCCTATGCAAAGAGTCCAAGGTGACACGCTATATGAACTTGGAGAAGGGGGACCGCCTATTTTTGCGTTGGGATGTTGTCGGAAGCTTCCCTTCATCAGGATCAGGGACTCGCAGTCTTGATTTATTCATCTTTGAGCGGGCTCGGTGGGATTTGAACCCACGACCTACAGCTCTCTCCACATGTTTAGGAGGCTGCCGCGCTATCCATACTTCACTCACCTACTTGGTGATCTGCGCCACGAGCCCGGTCTTTAGCAGCTTTATCAGTGCCTTTTATCTTTTCCGCGTAGAATGAACCTAATATAGTTGGATAGGTTAGGGGCTTTTGGTTTGGTTCCAGGTCGCCGCTGGCTGATGTTATTTGTGTTGTTTGCTACCTTGATCGTAGCTTCAGGTTCTCAATCCGCGTATGGTGTGCTTTTGCCTACATTAGAGGCTGAATTTGGGGTGAGTAGAGTTGCTTCCTCAGCGGTCATGCTTCTATATCTTGTCGCAGTAGGTTTTTGGAACGTTCTGGCTGGCTGGTTTACAGATAAATTTGGCTCCAAGTGGGCGATCAACCTGGGTTACGCTGCGCTCGCTATAGGCTTCGCCGCTTGGAGCCTCTCAACTCAAATACTTAACCTGTATCTCATACACGGGGCGGTGATCAGCTTCGGAACAGCGTTTCTCGGGTTAACCGTTGTCTCGCCTATCGTATCGAAAAGGTTCGCTAGACGAAGCGGCTTAGCTCTCGGCTTGGTTTCAATCGGCTTTTCTCTAGGTCAGATCGCCGCACCACCAATACTAGCCACACTGGCAACTTTTCTAAACTGGAGGGCGGCTCTCATATGTTCGAGCCTAGCTATTGTTGCGGTGGGAGTTTTTACCCTACTCACCATAAGGATGGAAGAAGTCTGGGCCTGCTCCGGGGGAAGTGAGGCAGAGGTCCGTATGGAGACTTCTGAGAACGCTAGATTCAAAAAAGCGGTTTACGTTTCATCCATCCCATACTTTGTATGCGGCTTCACCGACTTCTTAATCGTCACACATCTAGTAGCTTACGCTACTTCGTTCAAGGTTGGTTTGACCCCTGCTTCTCTTTCGCTTAGTCTCATCGGTGCCTTTAATATACCGGCGCTCGTACTACTAGGTCTTTTTGCCGATAGGTTCGGTGCGGCCGCTTCTCTGACGTTAACCTATGCTACTAGGCTCGGCTCTTTCATAATCCTCTTAAACGCCGATACGTTACCAAAAATATATCTTTTCGCAGCTATATTCGGTCTAACATACTACACTACAGCCCCCTTAGCTGCGAAGCTTGTCTTCACAGGCTATAGATCTACGCAAGCAAGCACAGTATATGGAATTCTAGTCTTAATACACATGATTGGCGGTGCCCTCGGAGCCCTATTTGGCGGTGCCATCTACGATGCTTATTCAACCTATCAGCCCGCCTTCTTGTTTTCAACGCTGCTTCTGGCTTCGGCCGTGTTACTCTCATTCTATGCGCAGAAAGTGTCGTCACCTTAAACCGGTTCGATACCTGAGGTGTGGAGTCACATACGATAAGAGTCTGTGAAAACCTGGAAGGCTCGAAGGGAAACAGCTGAATATTATCAGGTTTTCAAGCTAGGAGTTGATATTAATTAGGAAATTGCTCTTCTAACGTTCCCTATTTTAAAGAGCGTAACTCTATTGTATCGAGTATCTGGCACCCCTAATTCAATGTTGCCAACGGTTTTAGAGCAGTGTAACGTGGTTGACTTAAAGAAAGGAGTAGTAAGGAAAGATGTAAAGATTTTGATCAGGGATCGTTTGATTGCAGATATATCTGCTGATAGGGTTAAGTCTGAGGGAAGCATGATCTTGAAGACTGGTTTGTACTTCCTGGTCTAATCAATGTTCATAACAATCTTTCTATAGACTACCCCTTTGAGAAAGTGAACCCCAATGGGGACCCTGCTATTACTGTGTTGAGGTGTTATAGGCGTGCTTTGGATGCGCTGCGAGCCGGCGTCACTACCCTACGCAGGGTAGGTGAGATCAATAGAGCTGATATTGCGCTAAAGAGGATGATCAACGAGGGCTGGGTGGAGGGGCCTAGGATAGTTGCCGGGGGATATCCTAGGCTTTATGATGGTCGGGGTTCGCCCAGATACAGGTAAACTCTATGCCCTAGGCAATAACGAGGTCATTGGATGAGGTGCTTCACCGGACCACGACGGCTCCAACGCGCTTCAACACCACTCCGCGCCAGTCGTAAGAAACACTCCGATCGAAGTGCTCGAGATCAGAACTGGGATGATGATAGAAAGACTTGAGCTCATTACGGATTCGGGGGGCGCAGGTAAATAAAGAGGAGGCTTAGGTGTTCGTAGAGATATACGGTTTACAGCGGAAGGCGATTTCCTGTCGGTAATAAAGAAGAGCAAAACCAGACCCTTGAGTTTGGCTGGCGGGCAGAAACCGGAACCCAGCGGAATGTATCTCTACGCTGGCACCGAAAAAGAGAAGAGAGTGGGAACCTACAGACTTAAAGCCAGGTGACAGATGTGTACTTAAAACCGCTGGAGGCAGAAGCTATGGCACCCCCAAGGAAATGGATCCCTACCTATTGCTCGAAGATGTGTTGGAAGGGTATGTATCTTTGAAGGCAGCTGAAGAAATCTACGGTGTTGCCATAGTCGATGAGAAGGTAGAATGGGAGAAGACTAAGAGGCTGCGTAGCTCAGCTTAGCCTTCTTCTACCTCTGCTATAAAGAATGGTTAAGAAGAAAACGGCGGCCGCGAGGATAACTATCGTTGCCCCGGATGGCAGGTTAGTTACATAGGAGAACCACAGCCCCAGTAAGTTAAATACTAGGCTAAGTAGCACTGCTCCCAGCATCATCTGGATAAGCCTCTTTGAGAACATCTCGCTGACAGCAGCTGGAATTGTAAGTAGAGCCATGACTAGTATTACACCCACGACCCTGATCAGCATAACTACAGTTATGGCCACTAGCGTGAGCAAGATGTAGTTTACTATGTTAACAGGGAGTCTGAGTGTTTGGGCGAATTCTCTGTCGAACGAAATCGCGAGAAGACCCTTGAAGAGAAGCGCGACCGTTAGGACGAGTATAAAGTCTAGAGCCAGCATCACGATCAAGTCAGATCTTGGCACGGTGAGAATGTTCCCAAATAGGTAGGAGAATAGGTCCGGTACATAGCCCGGCGTAAGCCTTATGAAGACTATGCCGACAGCCATACCAAGCGCCCAGACTACACCGATAACGGTATCTTCTCGCGCCCCAAGCTTCTTTGAGGTAGCGCCAACCCCAACCGCCACCGCTACTGAAAAAGCGACCGCAGCGTGTATAGGATTCAAACCCAGTAGGTATCCTAACCCTATACCCCCGAATGCCGCGTGTGAGATCCCGTCGCTCAAGAAGACGATCCTATTAACTACTACGTATACACCTACTATGCCGCAGGCTACACTAGCGAGGAGAGCTGCGAAGACGGCGTTTCTGATAAACTCGTATTGTAGGAGCTCCAGCAACTTCGATCAGTGCTCCTCGACCACTCTATGGGGTATACCGTGTGCGATGATGTCTACTGGGCATTGATAGGCTTCCATCCACATCTCCCGTGTTATCTGCTTCGACTCGTTATAGTAGAGTCTTCTGTTCAAGCAGGCGATCTTATCCACATACTTTGAGAGAGCAGATATGTCGTGGGTAACGACTACTATCGTCATCCTACTCTTAAGCTCGTTAAGGTATTCCCAGAACCTCGTATCAAGCCTCTTATCTACGCTTAGAGTCGGTTCATCCAGTAGTAGGATCTTGGGCTCAGCTGCTAAGGCTCTAGCTATGAAGACCCTCTGCCTCTGCCCGCCTGAAAGCCTGCCTATGGGCTCATCCTTCAGCCCCTCTAGTTCCATAGCCTTCAGCGCTTCTAGAGCTGCCCTCTTGTCCGCCTCACCATAGGGTTTAATCAGCTTGCTTCGGCTGAGTCTACCAGTTAGAACTACATCCCAGACAGTGGCTGGGAAGGCCAAGTCGGGTTGGTTCATCTGCGGTACGTAGCCGATCAGCTTCTCAGACCTATCAGGCGGCTTCCCGTAAACCCTTACTGAGCCTTTAGTAGGCTTCAGCAACCCTGCCATAAGTTTAAGTAGAGTGGTCTTTCCACCTCCGTTCGGCCCTATTATGCCGAGGAAGTCGTTTTCAAGAACCTTAAGGTTGATATCTTCAAGCACACACTTCGAGTCAAAGTAGACCGATACTCCCTCTATCTCCAGCGCTATGCTGGGCAATCTAGCTCAGCGCCTCCTTTATGGATTCGGCGAAGCTCCTTATGTGTGCGACGTAGTCTGTAAAGTAAAGTGGGTCAAATGTGATGATCTTTACACCCAGCTCCTTTGCAACAGCTTCTAGCTGCCGTGTATCGAACTGCGGTTCGGCGTAGACCGCTTTAACACCCTCTGCTTTAGCCGCTTCGACTATTTTACTCAGCTCCTCAACTGTCGGTTCTTTCCCCCCCTCTTCCAGAGCGATCTGCGTCAAGTTGTAGTCTCTGGCGAAGTATGTCCAAGCTGGGTGATGTACTATGAAGACCCTTGTTCTGAGGTCTGAAAGTATATCTTTTACCTCATTATCTAGTGTCCGCAGGTCGTTTACGTAGGCGTCTCTGTTCTCCTTATAGATCTTCGCGCCATCTGGGTCTATCTGCACGAGTCCTTGATATATTGAGTCGACTATTTTTATGGCGTTCCTAGGTGAGAGCCAGATATGCGGGTCAAAATGTCCCTCATAGCCTATCAGCTCTATTCCGTAGCTTGTATCAACGATAAGCATCTTCGGGTTGAGCTCAGCCAACTTATCTAACCAGTTGACTTCAAATTCAAGCCCAGCGCCGACTTTGAAGTAGATTCTAGCATCGCTTACATCCTTGATAGCGGAAGGCGTTAAATCGAAGGTGTGGGGGTCAGCGTTAAGCGGCACAAGGACCACAACATCCACCCTATCCCAGCCCACCTTCCTGACAAACTCTGCATAAGGGTATATTGTTACACCAACCCTAATCTTTTGAGATTCGGTGTTTTGCGGCCCTGGATTTGAGGCTAATAGAGCCGAAACACTTGCTCCTACGGCTATGACCAGAATTAGGATTAGGGGTGCGGTCCGTCGGTTCATCATTGGTTTTATCTTTTATTAATCTTATAAGCCTTTCTTAATAATTTGAGTATATGCCTTTAAATGCGCGTTAATAATGACTTGTTGGTTGGCTGTAATCAGCGTCTCGATAAACGATCACTTGTTAGCAGAGCTCGATAGAATAAGGGGTGAAGTAGGTTTTTCAGGAAGATCTGAAGCGCTTAGGGCTGCGATAAGGCTGCTAGCCTCAGAGTACCCACGTAAAGTGTAGCTTGATGAAAGGATGTCGGGATTCTTCTGCTCATACATGGTCAAGAGGCTGAAGATCTTGTTACCGAGGCGAAGCATAGATTTCTCGACATAGTGCATACCCAACTTCATAATAGATTTAGGGTAGATAAGTGTCTACGACTCTTCATACTAAACGGTCTATTAAGTAGGATACTTGATTCAAGAGCGTCTTCCAGAGAAGCGACGAAATCGATTATGTTAAACTGATCACGATATGAGATTCGAGGTGAGTACAGCAAACTCTTAAATCGGCAGCAATGGTAGTGGTTGAATGTTGAGATTAAGTAGCGGCGGCATAGTTTTGGCGGCTTGTTTCTCCGGCGCATTTATGGCTTACGGTATTAGATACACGTTCGGTATGGTGTTACCTGAGATGATGCGTGATCTGAATCTTACAAACGCACAAGCTGCTCTCATATACACCACTTTCTTGACAACATATACCATCTCATCAATATTCGTCGGTTTTCTGATCGATTCTATCGGCATTAAAAGAATCGTGCTCGCTTTCCTACCCTTATTTGGTATCGGCACAGCTCTTATGAGCTTGGTTTCTAGTCAGCTTTGGGGTATACTGTTTTTCTCAGTCGCCGGAGTGGGCGCTTCTGTGGGATGGGTTCCGCTTGTTGTGTGGGTTCAGAAAGCCTACCCAACTAAACGCGGTTGGTCGCTAGGCATTCTCCAGATAGGGGTTAATTCAGGGTTTTCTACATTAGGCTTGGTGACACCTTTAATGTTGCCCCATTTAGGATGGCGGGGCATCTGGGCCTTTTTAGGCGGTTTAGCGCTGATCTGGCTGCTCCCTCTAACCGCCGTAGCCGAGGAGCCGGAAGCTAACCTAGCTTCACACAAGACAGTATCTGTGCAGATGAGAGAATGCGGAGGCGTGCTAAGAGACATTAAGTTCTGGCTGGGGGGCATATCTTATGCGCTCAGCGGATTCGCCATAATGGTTCCAATGACCTTCTCAAAAGCTTATGCAAACCTAGAGCTCGGGCTGAACCTGACCGAGGCCACTTCGATCTTCAGCATAATAGGTTTCACTGGCATCTTTAGCGCCTTGTCCATCTCGATAATCTCGGATAAGATCGGAAGGAAGCGTTCAATAGTAATATCGAATCTTGCTTTAGCCGCTGGATTAGTTGGTTCAGCCTTCTTCTCAAAGTCTTTCCTAGAAATTGCCGCCTGGAGCGTAATTGTAGGAGTAGGCTACAGTAGTATATGGCCGCTCTACGCAGCGCTGGTGAAAGATTTGTATAGCTGGAACGTCGCGGGCTCAATAACCGGGTTCTGGACCTTGCTCTGCGGCTTCGGTCTCCTAACTTCACCCTACCTCTGCGGCGTCTTGATAGACTATACTGGGAGCTACAAACCAGCATACCTACTGGGCTCAGTTGTGGCGATCACCGCCATACTTCTCATATTAAAGATAAGAACACAGACTACAAGATGCTAGCCTAGCAACACCAGTTCTTAGTAAAAAGTAACCAACCTCCTAGCTATTGGGGTCTTCTTTAGTGTGCAAGCCTTATCCTTTGGCGCAGATTCGCCTATTCTTGTAGATGATTTACTACTAGGCTGAGTAAGAGCCTTCTGATCAGCTTTTTAACTTATTATAGGTGAAGAGCGTAGTTAATGCTTCAAAAACTTCCTCGACTGTTAGCTGTATCAACGATAAGCATGTTTGAGTTCAGCTAACCTATCCAACCAGTTAACCTCAAACTCAAGACCAGCACCAACCTTAAAGTAGCCTCTAGCATCACTAACAGCATTAATAGCAGATGGGTGTTAGGTAAAAAGTGTGTGGGTCAGCACTGCGGCACAAGAACCACCACATCTACTCTATCTCCACCAACCCTTTTAACAAACTCCACGTAAGAGTTCATTGTTACACCCCTTAATCTTTTGAGCCTCAACGCTTTCTTGTCCTCGATTCGCCGAAAATAGACCCGAAGCACCTGCTGCAACGGCTTCGATTAAGAAGGTTAAAATGAGGGAAGCTAGCCAGCTTTTGCTGTTCATAGTCGTAATAAGGGGAGGATCATTAACGCAATAAGCATTTTTTATTAACCTTCCAGTAAGTTTTTAAGTATAAATTAATAAAATAAAATGGGATGGCCGTAATCAGCGTTTCGATAAACGATCAGCTGTTGGCGGAGCTCGACAGAATAAGGGGTGAAGTAGGTTTCTCGGGTAGATCAGAAGCGCTTAGGGCTGCTATAAGACTACTGGTATCAGAGTATCCGCGTAAGGTGGAGCTTGATGAAGAGACTTTTGGTGTTCTTCTACTTATTCACGGTCACGAGGCTGAAGACCTTGTTACCGAAGCTAAGCATAAGTTTCTGGACGTCGTGCACACGCAGGTTCATAATAGATTCAAGGCTGGTAAGTGTCTCGAGCTCTTTGTGTTGAGCGGTCTGCTGAGCAGGATTCTTGAATTTAAAAAGCTGTTTCAGAGAAGTGATAAGATTGATTACGTTAAGCTGCTCCTCATCTAATAGTTATTGGTCTATGACTCTTGCCCAATAGCGTAGTCTAGGGGAGCACGAAGTTTGAATAGCAAAAGGGGTCTATCGGTCATAGAAGGGGCTTTAGCTGGAATATTGTTCGGCAGCGCGGCTGTGCTTATTAGATTCATTTCGCTGGATGCTGTTTCGATAGCTTTTTGGCGCTTAGTCATCGCCTCAGCGGCTCTGCTCGCCGGTGCCAAGATCATGGGATATAGTCTAGGTTTCGATAGAAAAAATCTGGTGCCCATCCTTCTGCTTGGAGCTCTGCTGGCTATACACTTCATTCTCTTCATAGCTTCTGTAAAGGAGACGACGATCTTAAACGCAACGGTTCTAGTCAACACCTCGCCGCTGCAAGCGGTAGCTATAGCCGCTCTCATCTACCACGCCAAGCCTAACCCGAAGCAGAGCCTAGGTTTAGCTATGGCGTTCGCAGGGGTAGTTTTAATAGCATTAGCCGACCTATCACAATTTAAACAAGGCAGCATCATCGGAGACGTATTGGCTATGCTTGCTGCTACATCAGAAGCGTTCTACCTTAACATAGGTAGAAGAGTAAGGAGGCAGATGCAGGCGATTAAGACGATGCTGCCTGTCTTTGCGGCTGCCGCTCTTTTTACGATGCTCTTCTCTATAGTGATCGCCGGAGCGCCTTCGCTTCCAGCCGAGTTGGGCTCGATCATACCGCTTCTAGGCCTAGGGTTAATACCTACCGCCTTAGGTCATACGCTTTACTTTCCGTCGCTTCTGCATCTGAAGGCTTTCGAAACCGCTACCTTAGCGCTTATTGAGCCTCTGGGTGCCGCGGCGCTAGGCTTTGTGGTCTTCTTTGAAGTGCCTGGTTTGATCTTCAGCGGAGCAGCTATGATGGTCTTGATAGGGGTGGCTATTGTAATTTACTATGCTAGGTAGTAGTTTTATGATCCGCTCTTAATTTGTTGAAGGTGAAAAGTTTCGTTAACGCTTCAACGCCCTCCTCAACTGTGAGAGGCGGGTCTTCGAAGCCCAGATCTAAAAAGAGCTTCGCTACATCTGGCGGCTCGAGTCCGCATTCTTGTAGGAGATAGGTATCTTTTAGGACGGTTCTCACGGCACCTTCAGCTGCTACCCTTTTACTGCTATTTAAGAGGATGACCTTGTTGGCTAGATAGGGGACGAGATTCAAGTCGTGTGTTGTGAAGATGATGCTCTTTCCCTCAGCCTTTAGCTCATTCAGTATGCGCAGTATTATCCTCTTTGAGTTAAGATCTACTTGTGCGGTCGGCTCATCCAGCAGCAAGATGTCTGGTTGTGTGACTAGTATGCACGCTAACGCTGCGCGCTGCTTTTCACCCTCACTAAGCCTATACGGCGGCTTACTGAGTAGAGTTTCAAGCAGAAGCCTCTTAGCCACTTTATCGACCAGTGCTGCAGCTCTATCTTTAGGTATATCGAGCTGAGCTAAGCCGAACTCTAGGTCTTCCTGCACAGTGCTGCTGAAGAGCATATCATCCGCGTTCTGCATCAAAAGCCCTATGCGCCTTCTAAGCCTCTTAGCGTTTCTCCCATCCATAGGTTCGCCGAAGACGTAGACTCTGCCTCTCGTCGGTTTGAGGAGTCCGTCTATGATTAGTAGGAGGGTGGACTTTCCTGAGCCGTTTGGTCCTACTATGGCGGCGCATTCACCTTCATAAACAGTTAGGTTTGCGTACTCCACACCCACTGTGCCGTCTTGGTAGATGTGATGTAGATCCTCTACTTTGACCACTGGCTTGGTTGTCAGATGCTAATCACCAACCCGAAGAAGAGGAGAGCGGCAACGAGTAGAGTGAAAAGCATTTCCCCTGCACCTACCTCGAAAGTGGGGTAGTAGAGTTTCATGTCTGCCCCGCCGTTTCTCGACAACGCAGCCATCTGGACTCTTTCACCTCTCTCAACACTCTTTACTAGAAAGACGCCTAGCATCTTGCCTCCGTCTTCCCAGACGCGGCGGATGCTCAGGTCTTTGTGAACTCTGCTTTCCCTGGCGAGCGTCAATCGGTAGAGCTCGCTCGCCAGGAGGATCAGGTAGCGGTGTGTCATAGCCATAGCCCAGAGCAGCACGCAAGGCACTCTAAACCACCTTAAAGAAGCTAGGATTTGGGAGAAGCCGGTGCTTGAAATTAGTAGGGCGAGTGTAGTAGATGCCGCGGCTACGCGGAGTATAAAATGTAGTAGATAACCTAAGCCCCCTGGAAGGGGTTGGAAACTTAAGGGGTTAGATGAAGACGGATCTAGAGAGAGTATGGCTCGTGGCAACACTATCGTGGATGCTGGCAGGGTAACAGCCAGGCTCCTGAAGAACAGTCTTCGCAGAGGTATCTTAGACATGTAGGTTAGGGTGTAGCAGGTTAGGAGGACCGAGGATTCTACTGCAAGGTTATGAGTGAAGATCGTTAGTGTTATCAGGGCGGCTAAACCTATTAGTTTCACACGAGAATCGAGCTTTTGCATGAAACCTGAAGTATTTTGGCAACCCTCGTTTGCAAGCAGATCTCTAAAGGCATCTAAACCCACTCTAACGAGGCTGGCCAACCTCTCACCTACGCATGAGGCGTGAAACGGAGTAGACAAGTAGAAAGACTATAGCTGAGCCTATAACTGCTGAGATTAGTGTGCCGATGTAGGGATCAAGCCCTCCTACAGTGTAATCTGGTAAGAGACCCCGGTAGAGTGGGCTCTCCTCCACACCTAGATTTGATGCGATGTTCTCAAGCGGCTCCGAGTATCCTACCAACTCAGCAGCGTAAGCGAATAATGGTGTAAAAATTATCAAAGCAGCTACAACAAATAGCGCCCTCCTCAACCTGCCCTCACCTCGCTGAACAAGAGCTCGGGTCTGCTCTTCAAGATGAAGGCTACGGTGGCTGAGGTCGCGAAGCCCTCCACTACTCCTAAAAGCGCGTGCCAGATAAACATAACAGGAACCGTAACCCAGATATTGTAGGCGAAGATCGAGGATGAACCTATCTCTAAGCCGCAGGCTACAGCTGCAGAGACCGCACCGAACCAACCAGCTAGAAATGCGGCAGCCACTCTGCTTCTGCGCGCCAATAGGGTGTAAACTAGGTAAGCGGCTAGAACACCGACCACACCCATGTTGAGTATGTTGGCGCCTAGCGCTGTAAGCCCCCCGTCTCCGAATACGAAGGTCTGGACAGCTAGAATAGAGGTCATTACGAGTATAGCTTGGAGGGGTCCTAGGAGGATGGCTGCGACGGCTGAGCCTACAAAGTGGGCTGATGTGCCCCCCGGAATGGGCCAGTTGAGCATCTGAGCTGCGAAGATCGCTGCCGCTAACACACCCAGCAGAGGGATCCTTGACTCGCTGACACCCTTCTTCTCTAACAAGTAAACTGCTAAGCCTACCGATGCTGCTGCTAAGGCGTAGGTTAATGCTGAAAGCGGTAGGTCGAGGAAGCCATCGGGAATGTGCATAGCACAAATCTCCCGCAAACCTCAGTATTAAAGCTTTATCTTCTAGTAATACTCCGGCGCGGTAAGGATTTAAACCGAACGCAACTAGGTGAGTATGGTGCGCGGGGGTTGCCGAGCCTGGCCAAAGGCGCGGGACTTAAGATCCTATTTGAGGGTCAGGGCTGGATTTGAAATCCCGTCCCATAGGGGTTCGTGGGTTCAAATCCCACCCCCCGCATCGGTCTTGATACGGTAACATAGCGGGTCTAGTGGTCTTTCTGAACTAACGTATGATGGATTTAGCGTTTAGCAACCCCTGCATGGAGTTATCTTTTGGCTATTTTCTTATTTCGAACTTCATTTTTAGAGCCATGAAGAATAAGCCGAGTATTGTGAGGGCGAGCAGTCTTTCGGATAAGTCGAACGTTGCTTCTGATCTTAGTTGGAAGAAGGTTGCGATGCCGTTTGTTAGAGCCCTCAGATATTCTTCTACACCTCAAGTGGTTAGGTGGTTGACGATGGATGAGAAGAGGATGCTTTCGCTGTAGTATCCTAGATACTTGCACTAAGGTGTAAGAGATAAGTCTCGCTTGACCTATAATGTGACCTTTCTTAGTATCTTGCTCTTGTATCTTGTATTTACGTTGTGGCTCACATCTCCGCCTCATCCATATAGAAGTCTTTCGCTCCATCGAATCTATAGTTGGATTCGTAGCTCTCCCTTAGTCTGCAGTAAAGCTGGGCGACCGCTCCATAACCAGCATGAGGATCCTCGCCTATCAGTACCTCATCCGCAACAATGTTTCTGGTGCCAAGTCTGTTCACTCTTCTATCTCACTCTACATCTGAGAATTCAATCTGTCCGATTTACGAGACGAAAAATCCCCATCCTTTGTGACTGATGTATTACAATATATAAACAAGAACCCATACTCTATCCAGAGATTCAATTCCCACTTACATTTTTCAGCACTCAAGCCAACCCCTCTAGAGGTCGCATACCACTGCGCATATCCAGCAGCTCCAAAATGCTTCTAACCTTAAGTTCAAAGAGCACATAATCATCCTCTACGTAAAGCGGTTTGCCTTGCAGAGCCTCTAGCCTAATCTCAGGCGCAGCTGAGTCTAGATCAACCTCTTCTTCGCCTATGTTCAAGGCTCTAGCCACATCTACAGCAAGCTCGCCTAAATCATATGAGCTGTGGCTCCTACCAAAGTAGACCGCGATGTCGTAATCTCCTTTAAGCGTGTAGCCTTTGACCCTCCCACCGAATAGAAAAGCAGCCTTAACCCTCCCCTTAAACACATCACGCAACCTTTCACATAAAGTGTGGTAAGATAGGACGCGAGCCCCTTCTACAAATCCCTCATCTTCCTCACAGATTCTTTCCCTTATCTTCTCCCCAATGTCATCCAACGCCTTTTGATTATAACAGCACAGATACTTAAAGGAGCTTTGCTGTATCGCTCCTTTGGCGACATAAAGTGAGCTTAAAAGATAGATTAATATCTGTGTTTTAGAAGAGATTTAACAAGTATGGTTAAATGTAATTTTTGCGGTGCTGAAGAGGCTCTATATTTCGTATGCAAATTTTGTGGGAAAAATTATTGTACTCAACATAGGCTACCTCCATCGCACAACTGCACAGGCATAGAACAGTGGAAAGCTAAATAGTCCCTTAGCACATTGAAAGACAAGTATCTTGAAAGAGAAAAGAGTATGAGAGTAGATCTTAGCGATTATAGGAAATATAGAAGATCAAAAAAGCGAAAGAAAAGCACAAAATATGTTACTGTTACCGCTTTTGTAATATTTCTCTTAGCTGTCATGTACGAAGGATATTTGTTTAGAGAAACAATCTTCCCCTCACTAAGGCCTTCCTTACAAGGAGGATTAAACCAAACGGGTACGTTGCAACAAACCTTAACAACACTAACCAATACACAAACATCTACTACCTCACCGTCTTATAAAACCATATCTCCAACCACCACTAGGTATGCGACTTCTATCGATTCTACTGGATTTAGGCTTGCACAAAATGCTACACATCTAATAATTGAAGATTATGGTTCAGAATTGGTTCCGTTTTATTCTATCACACTCAAGGACGGTACGAGGCTGTTCCAGCTAGTCCCATATGAAACTAGAAATGCGGTTATAGCTGAGTATGCTTATATCAGCAGGGGCTACGCTAAAGAGATCTACAACTTAAAAGAAATATTTGAAAGACTCCCACAAGAATACACTTCTACTTTCAAACTTGAAATATTCACTCATAACAAGATCTATGATTTCATAGCAGACAGGGAGAGCCAAAGAATTTTGTTTAGCGGTTATTCAGATGTTTTATATCTCTCTTCATCTTCAGCGAGCAACACCGTTTACGACGTTGTCTTCAGGAGCTTTAACGAAACAACATTTTATAGAATCAACAAACTTGTCTTTGATAAATATTCTGAAAGACCTTTACTTTTCAAGGTTTGGCATCTTGTAGAATGGGTAGACTCCAACACGGTGTACGATTATACTAAAAAGGAGTCAGCAAACAGATACATATATGACCCTGTAACCTTCGTGGAGCGAAAAAGTGGCGTTTGCAGTGATTACGCGATATTTTATGCTTCAGCCCTTCTAGCTCTCGGATCTAAAGATAGTTACGTTTTAACATTCGACACTATCACAGGAGAAGGGCACGCTGTTGCAGCATTAGAATATAACGGAGTTCTTCTCATATTAGAGCAGCATTTGCCGATAATGGAGTTTGAAGATTACGTACAATATGACGAAGACATCGCAAATACCTCAATACCATTTTACAGCTACAGGATTGTAAATTCTGGTGGAGAATTCGCTATCGAATTCTTTAAACCTGATTTGAGGAAATATGAGGATAGTACCCCGCTGGACGGAATAACTGATAGGTTTGCTAAAGATGTCGAGGAAAGCCTATCATACAAATTAAAGGCGAGGATAACAGATAAAGTGCTACCATATTCTTGGAAGTGGGGTTGGAGTGTGTTACGGTTTTATGCCACACTTCTCCACGACCAGTGGGTAGAATGCGTATCAAATATACTAGCGAAGGAGTTTATAGACGCAAGGATTAGCCCGCGATACATTTCCATAGATGAAATTGATTCCACAACACTACTTATCCGCTTCGAAAGCTGAAGGTGGATAGAACGAAAAACCCTAAGAGAGTTTTGTGAAAGCATAACCTTTGTTTAACAAAATCCTACAGCTACTCTTTTAACCCCTCTTACTTTGGTAGAGTTTTTAAACCCGGTTCTTTGGCGGTAGGTTGTGTGAGTGGAGTTGCTCGATAAATATGCAGCTCTCTCCACCCAAAGAGGCAGGTTTCTCATAGCCCTTTGGGTCCTCGTAGTAATTGTTCTAGGCGTGAACCTCCCGGCTTTAGAGGAGCGTATCCAGCACAGCCTAGATCCTTTCATTCCAAGCACATTAGAGGCTAAGAGGGCTCAGCAGATCATATCTGAGAAGATCGGCTCAGACCAAGGGGACACAGAGATCCTAGTAGTTAAGGCTGAGGAGGGCAACATAATTTCAGAGGAGGGTAGAGGCTACATATCTGCCCTAAGCAAGACCATAGAATCTAAGGGCAAAGAGGAGCTAAAGGGGTTTGCTGGTGTTGTAAGCGCAACCACAATCTACGACGAAATCCTAGCAAAATACTGGGCTAAGATGAACGAAACATACCGCGAAATAGAGCAGAAGATCAAGGCTAACCTAACAGAGGCACACAAACAATTCTACAGAGCAGCAGACGAACTCCAAACCCTACACCAAACACTCTACACACTAATCAACAGACTAACAGAAGCAGCCCAAATAATATATGGGGTCCCAACCCTCTACCTCCAAGCTTGGTCCTCAGCAGCCCAGCAGATCGCCCAAGCCAATCCTCTCCAACCCATACCAGTCAAACCACTCAACGAACAAGCATATAACACAGCACTAAAGATGCTGCCAGAAGGGGGCAAACCACTCACCGAAGCCTACCTCAAAGCCTTCTACACAGCTTGGTCCTCAACCTTCACAGAAGAGTACATAAAGATCACAGACCTAAAACCCCAACTACTCTATACAAAGGCCCAAGCAGCGATAAACACAGCAGCACCACACGTCTTCACACCAACAAATCTTGGCGAAGCCTCAAAACTCTTCACAGAATTAAATAGGGCTATGAACATAACCCAATGGGCCGATTCAGCCACAAGGCAGCAAATAATCGAGGATACAGCAGCATCAATAGTTTCCAAAGAATCGGGTCTAAGCGAAAGCGTAATCAGAGAGTTAATCAACCTAGGACCAGATGCGACGCAACACGACGTAGAAGTGCTCACAGCCACTCTGCTAGCAGAGCAGGGTCTTGAAAAGAGCGTAATCCAGATCTGCTTAGAGCTCGGCAGAGAACCAACACAAGAGGCTTTAGACGCAGCTGCCCAAAACCTAACCCAACGGGTTTTCGCAGAGATCAGATCGAAGTTCCCCACACCACCCTTCCCAGACAGCATACCAAAAGATATCTACAGCAAGCTTGTTAGTGGAGATAACAAAACCGCGCTCATCCTCATTCGGTTCAACGGCAGCCTATCTGAAGCAGAGCAGAGAGTAGCGGTTGAAGCCCTCCGTAAGATTGTTGGCGAGGTGAAGCAAGCCGGGTTCACAACCCTACTAACAGGCCCCATGACCCTATCCTACGACCTCAGAAATCAAGACGTTGAAGACATAGGTGTCATCGATAAAGTAACCATCTTGCTGGTCTTCATACTAGGCGCAGCGTTGATAGCGTCGCTAATAGTCCCAACGCTCTCACTACTAACCGTAGGCTCAGCACTCGCCGCAGCAATAGGTCTATTGGCGCTCCTCGCCGAACTAGGCTTCAAACAATACTATCTACTAAGGAGTATGATAAGCGTAGTCATACTAGGCGCAGGCGTAGACTACGTAATCTTCATGATCTTCAGATACATCGAGGAAAGAGGAAACAACATCGATCACACAGCAGCAGTTAAAAGAACAGCCATACACGCAGGAGGCGCAGTAATTCTAAGCGCGTCAACAGTCCTCATAGGCTTCAGCTGCCTAGCACTCTCCTCAATAGGCATACTCCAAAGCATAGGCATAGGCTTAGCCCTAGGCATACTCTTAACACTCACAGGCGCTCTACTAACAATCCCATCAACACTCTCCACCATAAAAGACAAGATACTATTGCCTCGAAAAACCATACCAAACTTCGCAGTCAGACTAGCCATATTCAGAAGAATGGCACACTACTGCGTATCAAAGCCGAAGAGGGTTCTGGCAATCGGGCTACTAACCACAGCAGCCCTAGGCGCAGTAATCACCACAATATCAATCACATACGGCGACATAGAGATGCTCCCACCCTTCGAATCAAAGCGTGGAGTCGATGCCATACTCAACTCCTTCGGAGCAGCGCCTCTCTCGCAGACGCAGATCGTAGTCGTCAGCCGAGAGCCACTATTTACTAGCAGCGGAGTCAAAAGAGACCTCTACCAAGCTCTGGATAGACTACACACCGAAATCTCCAAACTTGATGATGTTTACCCAGAATACACCTACGGTCCAACTAGACCAAGGGGCGAATATGTGGCACCAGACGAAGTTGATAGAAGCAGCATAAGACAGTACGCAGATGAAGAGGGCAAGACCTTCGTGATAACAACCAGCCTAAAGAGCTTCTACACCGCAGACGAAGCCTTTACAACTATCAAAAAGATTAGAGAGAAGGTTAGCGAAGTCGCAAGAGATGAAGCTGCGTTAAGCGGAGCTGAAATCTTGGTGGGAGGCGGTGCAGCCTTCTACCTAGACTTGACCAACACCATAAACCAAGACTTCTTCTACAGAATAATACCAGCAGCGTGCATAGGCATCTTCATAGTCCTACTAATAGCCCTAGGCTCCATCTTGCTCCCACTTAGGCTTCTAGCGACCACAGCCATGAGCGCGGTCTGGTCCATAGGTATACTCACCCTCGTCTTTCAATACGGCTTAGGTGCGAAGATATACTGGTTAACGCCACTCTTCACTTTCTCCGTGCTGATGGGGCTGGGAGTAGATTACGACGTCTTCCTCATAACAAGAGTCAAGGAAGAAGCCTTGAAGGGTTTGAGCGACGAAGAAGCGGTTGTAAACGCGGTAGAAAGGACAGGCTTAGTCCTCACAGCAGCCGGGCTGATCCTGGGCTCTGCGCTAGGAAGCCTCATGCTCAGCCCTAACCTAGTGCTCAAAGAGATGGGTTTCGCCCTAAGCCTCGCAATATACATAGACACATTCTTCATGCGCATCTTCCTCAACCCATCTATAATAGTTGTTGCGAAGAAGTGGAACTGGTGGCCCAAAGGGTTAAAAAGCAAAAGATCAGAAATATAGCTGATCCCATCCGCATTAGCTACACAAGCTTCTCTACTCTATCTTGAATCTTTTACTCACCTTCGCCAGCAGAAAGACCACAAATGCTATTATAATAAATGTGATAAGTGACCCTACAAAGTAGCCAACTTTCAAGGGGCCAATCTCTATGGCTTTCCACGCAACGTTCGGCTTAGCGAACTATACAATCGGCATTGTTATGTCGTCAACCAAGGCTTTGACAAGTGCTCCCGATATAGACTCAACGTGAAGGCAAAGCCATACCCATAACCTTATATTTTGAGATGAAATCCAAGAACTCAGCCCACGAACTTTGGGGTGGAGGTGGCGCGCAGGCTTAGGCTCTAAAAGTGTCCTTATGCGCCTTAACTCCTCTAAGATCTCTTCCTCTTTTACCAAATGAACCCCTTATTCGATATGCAAACCTTGCTACGTGCTGTTAACTTGTTGTTTTACTTGTTGGTCTAGGTGTTTGATACTTTGACTGGTTTGTTAAAAGGTCTCCTGTTGTATGGATGTTCGATGCTAGGCTTCTGTTCTGTGTTGTGAGGGTTTGTGCCTTCTTGGTTGATGAGACGTATGTTAAGGTTTGGTTCCTTTGAAGCTTGGGTCTGGGTTGCAGTTGAACCTTTGCATGGGTTCATTCTTGGTGTGTATCTGTCGAGGTATAGGAATATGCTTGTAGCCGAAGCCTTCCTAAAGACTTTGGTTGATAAGTATGGTAAGCAACCAGTATATAGTGATGGAGCACTATGGTACCCTGAAACCTGCAGATCCCTAAGCTTAGAGCATAGAATACACTCACAGTATGAGAAGAAGATCGTAGAGAGAGCTATACAGTATCTTAAGGATAGGGTTTGATGACTACTATCCCTCTACATCCACCTCAACAACACCAGAAGAAGACGCATCAAGTTCTCAGAGCTGCTAAGCCTACTAGAAGGTGAGCGGTCGTTAGGTTAACAGCATCTGATTGGTAGACAATAAACTTAATAGCAGAACTTCAAGAAATATGTGGGTAAGACCTGTTTGGAGGAAGTGTTCAAACCCCACCATAATATGGTCTTCCTCTACCGAATATACTTAGCACTCTGCGTCGCGCCATTGGCGCTCTGCGGAATCGTAGTGAGTTGGCTGGTCTACATTTTTGAGCCAGCATACGTTCCCATACCGATCATGACATTCTTTGCTCTGACTATAGCAACGATCTGCTTCATCTTCTATTGGTCTTCACGGTACTACAAATCCATAACATACCATCTAACGAGCGACGAAGTTGTGGTTGAGCGGGGCGTATGGTGGAGGGTAAAGAGTACGGTACCCTACGCTAGGGTAATGTCGGTAGAAGTTGTGCAGGGGCCTATTTCTAGAAGGCTAGGCATAGCTACAGTCGACATATACACAGCAGGCTACACAGGCGTAGCAGGAGGTACTGCTGGTCCAAAGAGTAGGCGAGCAGAAGCATCCCTCATCCACATCTCAAACTACTCCGAAGTTAGAGAAAAAGTGTTGAGCCTAGTTAGAGGAAGACCGCTCTTCGGCGTCGGCGGCTCTACTGCTGATATGCTCTCGGAGCTACGCCGAATAAGAGAACTCTTAGAGAAGCAAAGTAGATAGAGGTTCTCTTTATCTACAGACTCCCCATCAATCTTCTTTAATCTTCTATATGACTAGAAGCCACATATTTTAGGCAAAAATAGGTGGCAGCAAACCTCGGTGGTATAATGGATTAGCCTTGGATATCCGAAGCGCTTTTGATTGAAGTCATGAACAGATGTAGTCTTAACTGACAGGTGTGTAAGATGCTTGTGCAACGCTGTAGTGACGGTGGGCTATCTATTAAAGGGGTTTTGAAAACCACATATCTTTTTGAACAGCAGCCTCGTCTCTTTCCTAGGTTCTCCAATATCGATTTAACAACTTCTTCCCCGCTACATCTCTCTAGAATCCTCCCTATCCCTCCAAGTATTCTTCTGATCTCTCTCCCTTAGCCTTCTTAACCTCTTCTTCAAGAGCCCTCATAATCACTTTGCTCATAGTTATACCGTATTTTTGAGCTTCTTTAGTAAAGCCTTATTTACCCTGCAGATACTGTTACGTAAGCCAGCCCCATTACCAGACAACGTAGTACCAAATGTAGTATAATTAGACGACTGGTGCGAAGCGGTTACTTCGCCGTTTATCTGCTTGAAGAATGATATTGTAGAAAGAGTTAATAGGTTGGTTAATTCTTAATTAGTTCGGTGTTGTCTGATATAGAAAGTGACCCTGACTTTGAGAGCCTCGTAGGTCAAGAGCTAGTGACCTACGCGCAGCTTAAGAGGATAAGAGAGTATCTCATAGCGAAGTTAGCCTTCAGAAGCCCTAGGGTTAGCAAGAGGATTATACACCACAACAATAAGGTGTATCTGCTTACGATAAGGCTTGAAGAAGTTAAGCCGAAGATAGAGGTTCCTGAGGGTGTGCCCGAGCCCGAGAGTGCTGCGCATCAGACAGCCGAAGTGAAGAGCGGGGAATAACCTCCAAGTGGTTTGATGAGCCTACTTTTTTTCAGGCTTCTCTAATGCTTCCACATCGAATTCGAATGCGCCGCTCTGCCTAGCTAAGAGACCTAGCGCTTCGATCAGAAGGTTTCCAAGGTACACCTTGTCAACCCAAGAGAACTTCGGCTTGAACCTTACTTTGAATTCAAACTCTTGCTGAGACAACTGAGAGCCGACCGCAGATATTATCTCCACTCCACTATAAAAAGGCAGACGTTTAGGCTGCTACTCATCCAGCCAGATTTCCACTGCAACACCTTGTTCTACCAGTGGCTTGGCGTTCTCTAAAGGTATGGTTGCTACATCCTCGGGCTTGAAAGGTCCGTATCGCTTTAAGTCTACACCTACTATGGCGTCGAAGGCTTTTAGGAAGCGTAGGGTTACAAGCTTCCTGATGTGCCTCTCCTCTATGCTTGCTAGTAGAGAGACTCGACCATTTTTCAAAGCGTTCTCAATCTTATTCAGGCGCCGCTCAGCCAGCTCCTCGGCTTCCAGAATGTACCTTTCTTCAGGTAGCAGATTTGCTTCTTTAAGACCCCTACCCTTCTTCGCCTTGCTTAGCCTCAGCCTAAGTAGATTTAATGTTAGGTTTAACAGAAGCTCTTTCTCCCTTAGCTTCAGATGTGCTGCCAAGGTTTCGCCAAGCTGATTAGAGTTCCTCGTATTCTTCAGGTATAGGGCTACAGATCTGTAGATGTCCTGAGGTATGCTCCTAAGAGTATTATCGAGCATCTCCTCCTCCAGCAGCCGACCGACCGAGCTTAGGTTCGATCCAACCAACTTCTACACCAGCTTCGCTAAACTTTGCCCAAGTAAATAGACTGCTGCCGCAAGTGGTAGTTTAACTTTCTGAGCGGGCTCAAGATCATAGCGCTGGCCGAGGAGAGCGAAGGGAGGGGCGTAGATCACCTCAACCTCAGTAGGCTCGTCGCCGAACGCAACAGCATCAACAAGAGGGTCAAAGGAGTCCAATGAAGACACTTTTTTCTTAATCAACCCTGTTTCGTTGTGTAGCGTACCCGGTAGGCGAAGAATTCTGTGGATATCGGTGGTTACGTTGGTATCTATGGTTACGCCTATCTTCTTCACGCATTCTTCAAGTGCCTTCTTGAACCCTCGGTACTTGGTTTTTGCGTAGATTTCTACTATCTTCTCCCGAGGGTCTGCTTTGTTGCTGCCAGCGAAGTATTCCGCTACCCTACCTCTCCAACCAGATTCGCCTAAAGTAGGGAGCCTTATCCAAAGGTCCTCTACAGTCGAAGATTTAGCCACACCGATGAATTCAGGCTGAAGACCCCTTCCACACACATAATCAGCCAGCTCCATTCTACCCAACTGATCTAAGTACTCGAAGTCCGTTCCCTCAACAGTAACGTGGTAGCCTTTGCTCCCGGAGAAGTAGACCTTTATCTGCTCCTTCGTGAAACCAAGATCGCTCATTAGGATCTTGATTAACTTCTTAACTTCTTCTTTGGCGCCCTCTAAGCAGTTTGGGCATACCCAGCTCAGCTGGTCAAACGTGGTGCTTCCGCATCTACATCGCTTGGGTTTACTTCCCTTTCCTCTTGCGCCACAGCTTCTACAGATCCATATGTCGTGTTCTTTTTTACACACAAGATTTAAGTCGTCACAGTCTATGTCGAAGGCTATGTCTGCGCCCTTCCATCCCTTCTCCTGCATAGGTAGGGTGGGGTCATAGTAGTAGGCTATGGAGTAGTAGACCGACCTCGGTGCTTCTTTCACTAGATGGGCTTTTAATTCTCCCTCGCTCTTGAATGAGAGGTGCCTAACCATAGTCCCGCCGAACGGTAGGTAGCCGAACTCTCTCTCCTCAATTCTAATAGGCGCTTCAACCTCCTCAATCCTACTAAAGTAGTAGCGTTTGTAGAGCTGCTTCAGGAAGAGTTCTACTGGGTCCGTTTCTTTAACCCTCCTTTCGCTTTATATCTTCCAAACTGTATGGGATTCTTTATGTCATCGCAAGCCTCGGTTTTGAAGCATAAGGTGTGCGCCTGAAGGGTTCTGCAGCCAGGTGGCCTATACTTTGTGCCTCCCCCTCTTAGCCCAGCTATATGCTCAACCTGGTAGCGTGTGAGCCTCTCGTTGAAGTCTGGTGCTTTAGCAAATAGCGAAACAACTTCATCTACGCTCTTCCCTATGTTTAGTAGATATGTGGTCATAAGGAAACGCCCATAATGGGGTATATTCTGCCCCTTCTGAAGAAGATCGAGCGCGTGTTGAACACAAGGTGGGTATTTGCTCGGCTCCACTGTGGTCTGTGTGACTGGAGTAAGGACTTTGATCACCTTCCTCAAATCTTCTACAGCTTCTTGCAGTGCCGGGGTTAGTTTGGGCTGAGGTAGCGACTTTATGCGGTTATATATCATCGATCTAATCTCCTCCCTTATCAACCTACTCAAACCGTGTGTGGTCAAGTAGACAAACCCTCCATCAACAACCCTATTCACAAGCTTCCATTCTGAGCTATGCAGATGAACAGCTCTCTTAAGATACTCCACCACAGGAATACGGAAATTATACTCCACACCACCTAACGTCTGCTGCACATCTTCATTATCCACCCCTGTAACAACCTTAAAGATGTAGGCTACGAGATCTTTTTTACCTTCTTGCTCCAAGAAGTGTTCAACTCTTCTTGCTTCTGCGAGCGAAAATTTTGCGGCTAGCTGCTCAACTCCAACCATCCTAACGAGTAGAAGTGCGATGTGGAAGGAGAGGAGTTCTTTATCACTATCTGTAAGTTCGTCATCGAAGTAGCCGCGTTTATAGGCTTTGATCAGCCGCTCTTTTGCTCTTGATAGAGCTTCTGTGTATTCACCCAGCTCCTCCAGACTAACCCCGAGTCTGCTCAGCCGCTCCCTAGCTTCTTCTAGAAAAGGGTATTTGGCGTAATCTTCTGTGCCTAGCTGCAGCATAGAGTGGTTAGTTTAAGCTCGAACCTATTTATTTCCCTTCGCCTTAATCGGAGGTGCCTTGCTTTCAACCCAAAGGAATTTGCGCTGCAGCGACTTTGGGTAGATGAGTTTCCAATCTAACCCGACTTTCTTGGCCCACTTGTAGTAGACCCGTGGATCGATATAGTTCTTAAGCGAGGTGTTTAGATTATATTCTTTAATGGCTTTTGCAAGCTCTACTTGAAGCTTCGCTTTCCTAATCCTCTGCTCAAGCCTTAGTCTACCTTTCTCAGTCTTAGGTGGGGGTGTGGCTAAAAGTTTCGCAAGCCGCTCTTCCTTCTTCCATACACTCTCTTCCCAGTTCTTAGGGGGTGTTCGCTTATGATTACATTTTACAGCCGCTTCTAGATTTGCAAGCTTGGCGTAGTAGAGTTTCACGAAGTCCTCTTCGTCCTTAAGAGTGCCGTTTCTTTGCTCAAGGAAGTCTTTGACCGTCTTTGTGGCTATGTAGGTGCGGAAGACCTTCGCGGTAAGATCTCTATCGAACCTCTTCAGGAAACTGTTAACCTTCTCTGATGTGACGCCATCGAATATCTGATCCTCGGGCTTCTTTCCTCTCATAAACTCCTTAAAGTTTTCAACGAGCTGCGGATCTGGGTCGTCAATAGTCTTCTGCCACCTTACACTATCCTTACCGAGGAAGTCAAATTCTATGCCGCGCTGATTCAGCTTGACGTGCTCAACTCTAAGGGTTGTGGCGCCTACCGTATCCGCCTCATCTTCATCTTTCTCGTCACCCACCCTCATAGCTAAAGCGTCTATCAAATAGCATACTGTTGCTATCTTCCTAATCTCCTTTCTTTTAGATGAGAGCATCTTCTTTATCGCAGCTCTGATTCTATCGATCTTCTTCTCGAGTTTCGCTGCTGCCTCATACTTTAGGTAGTCTTGTTGCTGCCTTAAGAAAGAAGCTTCTGACAACCACACGTACTTGTTCTTACTTGGGTCGATCTTATCAACCCACTTAGCAAGCCACATACTTGTATGATCGTGCACTACGCCACCCCAACGCTCCTCTGGTATCGGTGCATCCTCACCTAGGTTTAGCACGACGTCTTCTGGCTTAACACGCTCCTTCCATTTACCGCGTAAGGGGTGATTGCCTCTGCCCATAAAGATGCCCGGAGGCTCGACCATCCAGTTAAGAACCTCGACGGTTACGCCGTCTACTGTAGCGTAGCCGTACTTCGCTTTGAGCTCCTCACGCTTCTTCTTCCGCTCTTGGGCTAGCCGCTTCTTCTCCTCTTTACTCATCAGCTCCTTGGCTCTTTTCTCCTCCTCTATCACCTTATAGTACTCAGAGAGGTCTATCTCGCCGAATGTTATATCGCGGTAAGAAGGAGGTAGGTGTGGTCTCAGAGATTCGAGGAAGTTCTTTTGAAAGACCTCGTCTTTAACATAGGGTGAGTCCTTCTTCTTCGCCCAAGCATAAAGCATCTCCTCAACCAAAGGGCTGGGTACGATCCAATCACCCCTCAAACCAACCTTTATGCCCTTAGGCTCATACTCAGGTGGGAAGGCTACACCATTGTGCACCAGAGTCGTCCAACGCGTCCTCCTAGGCATCCCAGCTCCCCGCTCTCTTTCTGACCGACCTTCAGAATATCATACTAAAAATTTTTACCCAGAAATAAGAGATCGTGTGAACTCCAGTAACTTTCGCAGATAACTTCTTAAACCCTTCTCAACAACTCCTTAAAGCGATTCGGTTGGAAGAATGGAGCATAACATTCTGCATCGCCTTCCACCTACTGATCGGCATCTTCTTACTTATCGATCTTACAACACGTGGGAGAGATCCAGAAGTCACGTTTAGGAAGGATGTTATGTGGAGCATCATATGGATAGTTGTAGGATTAGCATTGGCACATACGTCTTTTGGCACTACGGCCACGAAGAGGGTCTCAAGTATACTACTGCATACGATGTAGAAAAGTCGCTGAGCGTCGATAACCTATTTGTCTTCTTAGTGATATTCAGCTACTTCGCTGTGCCTTTTGTTCACCAGCATAAGACCCTATTCATAGCCATGTTATGCGCTATAGTCTTCAGAGGTGTTTTCATAGTTGCGGGCATAGCGCTTCTAGAACGCTTCCACTGGATGGTTTACGTATTCGGAGGTATTCTACTTTACTCAGGCTATAAACTTATCAGAAGCGGGTTAGAAGAAGAGGACCCCGAAAAGAATAGAATAGTTAGATTAGCGAAGAGGGTGCTTCCTACATCGCCTAACTACGTAGGTGGTAAATCCTTTGTCAAAGAAAGCAATAAAATAGTCTTCACACTACTGATCTTAGTGCCTCTCGCCGTCGAGACGACAGACATAATGTTCGCTTTAGACTCTGTGCCAGCGGTTCTTGCCGTTACAGAAGAGTTCCTCACAGCCTACGCCTCGAACATTATGGCGATACTCGGTTTGAGAGCACCCTACTTTGTTTTAGCCAAGGCGTTGCGTAGACTTACCTATCTGAGCAAAGGCTTAGCATAAGTTCTAACATTCCTTGGTTTCAAATTCATCTTAAGCGGGTTTGATGTGACCGTACCTACCCCGCTCTCACTCTCAAACGTTTTAGGCATCATTTCTGTTTCCGCTTTACTCTCATTGATCAAAAAATAGAGGATGGGTGTAGGTTAAAGCATTATCGCTGCCGCTACAGCTGTTGTCCACAGTCCGTTCTTGTCGCCTTCAGCAGACTGAACGATATGCCTAGTCTTAACCACCTTACCGGATATCCGCCAGATCTCTCTGCGAGCATCGTAGCTACGCTCTATATCGAAGTCAGCACCCATTGTTGAAGCTAGCATAGCAGCAGCCAGATCCTCTGCATACTCCCCAGCCTTCTCCTGAGTCTGACCGTAAGCAGAGTGTTCGGAAAGGTAGCCGTAGAGCCTCTTATCCTGAGGGATAGCTACGCCTATCGCAGCAGCGATGAGCCTATTGGGCTCGTTGGTGTCTATTCTGCTCATAACGCAGAAGGTTATCTGACCAGGCTTCAGCTTCCTTAGTCCAACTTCTCTCGATACCAGCTTACAAGACGGCGGGAAGATGCTTGATACATGAACCAGGTTGCAGAAGGCGATGCCAGCATCCCTTAAAGCCAGCTCGAAGCTTGCCAGTCTCTCTTTGTGTTTACCTACACCCTTAGTTAGGAAGATCATGCTTGGAACGAACATCTCACTGAATTAGGGGTGGTTAAAGCGGAGTATTTAGAGTTTGTTCAGCATCGTCTTAAAGGCTCTAGTAAGCTCCGGCACTATTTGGTATAAGTCGCCTACGATGCCGTAGTCGCATACCTGGAAGATCGGTGCCTTCTCATCGGTGTTGATAGCTACGATCACCCTAGAATCCTTCATCCCGACAATATGATGGATCTGTCCGGAAACACCAACAGCTATGTATAGGTTAGGCTTTACGGTCTCCCCAGACAGCCCAACTTGCCTCTCTTTAGGTAGCCACTTCAGATCCTCGACTAATGGTCTTGTCCCACCTAAAACCCCACCTAATGTCTTCGCTAGCTCCTCAACTATAGCTAAGTCCTCCTTCTTCTTCACACCCCTACCAGCTGTCACAATTATTGGGCTGCTTCTTAGGTTAACCGCTCCCTTCTCAGCACGGATTATATTCACAATTTTTACCCTTGGTTCGCCTATCTTCGCTTTGGTGGATACAACATTAACGCTTCGAGAATCGTCACGCTGAAGCTTTTCGAAAGTTTTGGGTCTGACGCTGCAGATAAGAGGCTTCACTTTAGCCGCCAAGATTATGTTTGAAGCACCGCCATAAACCATTCGGGTGGGAAGTATTCTACCAGAGTTGTCCACATCGAAGGCTATGCAGTCAGCGGCGCAAGCCGAGCCTAATCTGGCCGCCAACCTTGGGGCGAGTTCTCGTCCGCGTTTAGATCCCCCTATTAATACTGCTTCAGGCTTAGTCTGCTCTATTACAGCCATCAGAGCATCGAGTTGAGCGTCGGTACTCTTTGCTTCTTGAAACGCATCTTCAACCGCATAAATGATGTCTGCACCATAGGCAGCCAATTCCTTCAACCAATCTTGGCTCGGTTTGATCGAAATACAGCCGACTTTAAACCGCGTCTTTGACGCTATACTACGTGCGGCCGCTAGGGTCTCTAGTGCTAGAGCGGGTTCTTCAGAGTATGTTAGTAAAACTCTATCTTCACTCAACTCGCTCACCCATTAAATTACCCCCTCTTTCTTGATCGCCTCAGCCAGCTTCTGCACCGCTTCAGCGGGCTTCTCCTTGAATATAATCCTCTTTCTAGTAATTCTTGGTATCTCCATTCTAACAACTTCAACGGTCGTTGGGGCATCTGCCAAAACATCTTTTACTGACCACTCCACAAGAGGCTTCTTACCAGCAGCCATGACCTGCATTAGGGTAGGAACCTTCGGCTCATTGATCTCTCTAGTTACCGTTACCAAAGCAGGATAAGGCGCTTCACATACTTCTGTTTCCTCGTCTAAAGAGCGCTCACACTTTATCCTTCCACCATTCACTTCGATCTTCTTCACATACGTCAGCTGAGGTAGACCCAAGATTTCGCCAAGCATGGGCCCCACTTGCCCAGCTAAGTTATCCGTAGATGCGGAGCCGCACAATATAAGATCGAATTTCCCAATCTTCTTGATCGCTTCCGCGAGTATCTTAGCTGTTCTATAAGTGTCTTGACCCCTTGCTTCGCTGTCTAAGATAAGGTAGGCTCTGTCACATCCCATAGCCAACGCCTCTCTAACCTGTTTTCTTGACTCGATCGAACCCAAAGTCAAGCCTGTTACAGTTCCACCGTACTTCTGCTTGAGACGCACAGCCTCCTCTATAGCATTCTTATCGTCATCACTGATCTTAGTCGGCACACCCTCAAATATGAGTCTACCGCCTTCCCTGTCGACTCGAATCTCCGTCTCCTCCACAACCTGCTTAAAGCAGACGATTATATCCAACTTCTACCACCAACCCTCCGACAGATGTGCCTTATTTGATTAACGTAAATTAAGCCAAAAGAACTTCAGTCAAAACCATAACTGCGAGTAGCATCTGTAATAGAAAGTTTGAGTTAAGTGCAGCGCAGTTGATTCTTCGAGTTAAGATTAAGGTAGCCCGGGGCAGATTCGAACTGCCGTCACCGGCTCCAAAGGCCGGTATTCAAGAGGCTTCTGCCTTTGCTTGACCGCTACATTCGGCGTCCAATTAGGCTCCACCGGGCTTCCCGGGCTATGTTAATGTTTGCCTTGTCTGCTTATAACAATTACCTTGCTTTGATGAGTTCAGCTTCTATAGTTGATGCTATCTTCTCTACCGGGTCCTCCATTCTCGCGAGTACCCTTTTCGCTTTAGTTTGTAGCTGTGCTCTAAGCTTTGTGTCTCTGAGCATCTGTTTAGCTGCTTTTGCTACCGCTTCTGGACTTCCAGGCTTCATTATAAGCCCCTGCTCAACCAGATACTCTTCCGGGAACAATCTACCTATGCGTTGGGCTGATATCGTCGGCACACCTAGGAGCGCGGCTTCTACTGTCATGGTGCCGCCCATACCTACAAAGACGTCTACATTCTTGAGGAGTGTAGGCCCGAAATAGGGTTCCTCCAGAATAATCAACTTGCCCGCGTACTTCCTCTTGAGCTCTTCTCTCTGCATCTGGTTCCTGCCTAAGATTAGTAGGTTTGCTTCGCTGGCTTCGCTAAGTAGCCTATCTATTACGGTTGTAGTCCAGCTCAAGTTGTCTGGGTTTAGGTAGTAGGCTTGAGACTCCTCCAACCGTATTGCGACGATCTTCTTGGAGCGATCTAACTGTATTAGCTTAGGTTCGTTCTTAGGTTGAATGTTGTGTTTAAGCCAAGCCGCGGGATCCAGAGCGCGATACACTACAACTCTATCTGTTGGTATGCCGTAGCCCGCCCAGATGGATGGCGGGATAACCCAGGGTGTGAAGAGTATGCTTGCCAGTGGTGTTGTAAGCTTGGCTACTTTCTCTGAATGTGGTGAGTCGTTGACGCAGAAGAGTGGTATATTTAAGCCGAATGCTACCCTCGCGCACTCAGGTGAAGCGAAGCAGAGCGCTGCGTCAAAACCTTTATCAGCGACAAATCCAATTAGTTTTAATACCCTCTCAGCGCTGGCTACCAGCTTGCCAGCTAGCGTTTCACCGCCATGCCGCCCAACCACCTCAGCGTCTAAACCGAGCATACGAAGCACCGATTCAGCCTCAGGGTACTGTCTGCTTGTTAACATTACATCGTACCCCCTTTTACTTAGATCGTGTGCTATAGGTGCAAAGAATAGGGCTTGCTTAGGTGTTAGTATATCTATCCAGATCTTCACACCACGGTGACCATACCACTTCTGTAATTAACCTTATGCTGCGTCCCCTCGCAAAAGATATTATTATGAGTGAAGTCGTTAATCCAAGTGGGGGCGCCGAATAGTGGTAGGTGTAGTTGTCTACGGCTTCTCCACAGAAGGTTACCAGATCGCTTCTTTACTGGCATCCCAGGGTTTTCCAGTCTCGATGGTTGATGAGGAGATGCAGATTGCTACAGAGATTATACCATCAGTAGCAAAGTCCATTCGCACTCTGCCGAAACTAATAGGAAATGACCAACTGCTTTCAATAAAGCCAGTCGAAGCGGTTTTAAGCGAGGCGGAATACGTCTTCTTCGCACCGAAAGTCGGTCGCCACCCGGAAGAAGCCGAAAGTGAAATAAACTCCAGGTTGCGTGAAGTGGCCAAGGCTATGATGAAAGGGGCTACAGTGATTTACCACTTACCTTCGGGCTTAGGGGGGTTCGAAGCCATTGTTACGCTTCTCGAGAAGATAAGTGGGCTAACCCGTGGGGAGGGCTTTGACTATGTTTACGCTCCACTGAAACCACGCACAATCGAACCCTACTGCCTAGGTTTTTTAACCAAACCGAAGAAGAACCTATTCAACCTCTTCTCTAAACTTGGCTTTAAACCCCTTGTTTTGAACTGTAGATCCGCTGAGGCTATGCACGCCTCAAAGATCCTCTCCACCTACTCTACACTTGCTTCTCAAATAGTAGCCTATGGTTTACTTCAAGGCTCTGAGCGTGTGAAGCTTGGCAGGATTCTCAGCGGGAGAAACGTGTTTATTGACACCCTCGCATCCCAGATTCTCGATTTAAGGCTGATAGTATCTACGCTACCCTCAAAGGAGCCTCTCACGCACCTAGCCTCTAACGTGTTAAAGATCGTTGATGGTTTTTCCAAGAGGGTCTTGGAGGAGGTAAGAAGTTTGATGAAGAACCTCGAGTTAAAGGCCAGTAAGACGAAGGTAATATTAAACTGGTCGGTTGATAGATATGAGATGAGGGGGGATAGGCTAGGCGTTCATCAGACTCTGCTAGAGATGCTAAGGGACTACGTCAACGACATTTCAACGATTTCATCCGCGCCTTGGAATGAAAGTAATCTCGACTTTAAGATCAAGGAGATATTAGCCGAGCCTAGAATTAAATTGATCATTTCTGGTTCTCAAACCGACCATAAAGCCCTATGGGAGAGGTTAAGTAGAGAGCACTCGCTTGGGCAGTATATCTTTATAAAAGCTAACTTAGTCTGCGAAACATTGAGGGCAAAGACAGCCAAGTTGAGTGGTGAATATGTGTAGTGTTAAGGTGGGTATCGTAGGTGTAGGTGGATGGGGTAAGAATCATCTAAGGGTTCTAAGTGAACTAGGTTGTTTAGCAGCGTTCTGCGATATAGACTTTGACAAGATCAAGCGATATGAAGAGAAATATCGTGTGAGGGGATACTCTTCTGTAGATGAGATGCTGCAGCATGCGGAACTCGACGCTGCTGTTATATGCACACCAACAATCACCCACTACGAAGTAGCTAAGAAGACCATCTCCTCTGGTCTGCATACATTCGTTGAGAAGCCGCTCACCCTATCATCCAAGGAAGGTGAAGAGCTCCTTGAGGATGCGGAGAAGCAGGGTGTGATCCTAACCTCAGGTTACATCGAGCGGTTCAACCCAGCTGTCACAGCCCTAAAAGAAATTATTGATTCACGTAGATTAGGTGAGCCTCTGCTTCTCGAATTTCATAGGGAGAGTAAGTGGTTGGGTAATGTTATGGATGTTGGTATCATCTTGGATACAGCTGTGCACGACATCGATACCGCTAGGTGGATCTTTAACCTTGAGCCTAAATCCGTGTACGCTAGAACGGGGCGCATAATCAGCCCACACGAAGATTTCGCTGCCATAATACTCGGCTTCGACGAAAAGAAGACAGCGTTCATAGCCTCCAATTGGGTGACGCCGAAGAGGGTTAGGCGCCTCACCACCGTCTGCACAGGGGGCATAGTAACAATAGACTTCATAACCCAGGAGGTTCAAATAGATGATGATAAAGGCACAACAATACCTAGAAGAGAGTGGCGTGAACCCCTCCTCTTGGAGATGCAGCACTTTATAGAATGCATAAAAGGGAAGCAGAAGCCAATAGTCACAGCACGCGACGCCATAAACAACACGAAGATAGCCGAAGCAGCCCTAATCTCAAGCAAACACGGCGTACCAATCTACCTTGAACTATAGAAGTCAGATGATGTTACGATAAGCAGACACCTGACAACCAACGAAAGCACCAAACACTAAAACCTCATCGTAACATCATCGAAGTCACTGGAGGATAGTTTAAATGTGACCGCTATTGATAAATTGTTGGGTGATGGGTCTTAAAGAGGAAACTGCTCGATATCTTGGCTTGCCCGATAGATAAGCACTACCCGCTCGATCTGATCGAACTTGTCTCAGAGGGGGACGTCATAAAGGAAGGGGTTCTCTTATGCAGCAAGTGCAAGAGATTCTACCCCATAGCGGATGAGATTCCGGTCATGCTGCCAGATGAGCTCAGAAACAGTGAGGAGGATCTGTCTTTCTTAAAGAAGTGGGCGGAGGTGCTGCCTAAAGAGGTGCTCTATGAAGCCAAGCCTTTTCATCTGGAGAAGGGTTAAGTTTCTTTGACTGGGGTAATTAACTACATCGGGCGGAATGTTAAGTTAGGTAAGAATGTGCGCATATGGCACTTCGTCTATATAGGCGATAATACTGAGATAGGTGATAATGTTAAGATAGGTTCGCTTACGCACATAGACTACAACGTTAAAATTGGTTCTAACACGAAGATCGAGGGTTTGGTCTATATACCCCCTCTTTCAATAATAGGTGAAGGTGTCTTCATAGGGCCTAGGGTTACCCTAACGAACGACCCCTACCCTATGAGCAAGAGGCTAGTGGGTGTTGTGGTCGAAGATAATGCTGTGCTGTGTGCTGGAGCTGTAATAAAGGCTGGTGTGAAGGTAGGTAGGAATAGCGTGGTAGGCATGGGGGCTGTGGTAACTAGAGATGTGCC
>Ga0272449_1000673_pt1 | contig 39138 bp, 45 predicted proteins | sample YNPCB0241_FD_198679 | JGI IMG/M metagenome (GOLD analysis project Ga0272449, IMG submission 198679) | Hot spring sediment microbial communities from Yellowstone National Park, WY, United States - YNP-CB-024-1 | ecosystem: Environmental > Aquatic > Thermal springs > Hot (42-90C) > Sediment...
TAACCAAAATCATATTTATGGCTTTCTTTGGATCTTGGTTTTAAAACTTTCTTTAAAATATTTTTTTTAACAATATAAGGCATAATTTTAACTATTTTTTTCTATTTTATCACATTCTTCTTTAAAATCGCAATATTCACATTCCCACGGAATTTTTCCTTGATCTCTTTGTTCTTTTAAATTTAATGGAATTGGCGGAATTATCTCATTTTCAATTTGATATTTTAATTCCTCAAATTCGCTGATAATTTTTTTACAAAGTTCTGGATTATAAACCTCTTCAAACTCTTTCATCTCTTGAGTGTTTTTATTTTCATAAATGACAATACCTTGTGGCACTTTAAAGTAATGCATATAAAGTTGAATCTGTTTTTTATGAGCTTCTTCCGGCTCTTCTAATTTTCTAAACTTAAAATCGCCAGAGCTTTTTATTTCAACTATATAAAGTTTTCCATCAATTGAAATAATAGCATCTGCCCTACCATGAAAAAGCTCTTTTGAAGGAATATCAATTTCCGAAGCCACTACTCTCACCTCTGGAATAGCAAAAAGAACACTCATAATTCTTTGATGAATAATATCTCCCCTGTCAAAAATGCGAAGGGCCCTCCCTTCTTTGGCTTTTTTGGGGTATCCTTTCATTGAAAAATAAACAGCCCTCAGACACTTTCCGGCATCTGTAATATAAAAATGCTCTTTATCCCGTTCGTTATGTTTGTCTTCGTAATATTTATCTATTAAATCGATAAGTTTGTTTGCCATAAATTATTTAAAAATTATAAAAAACATTTTAGCATTTTTTTCTTGATTTTGCAAAAATAAAAATTTATGATAATAGTATAAATAAAATTTCAATTATGGCACTAAAACAGGTTATTGTGGTTAGAAAAGATTTAAAACTCAAAAAAGGAAAATTAGCAATCCAAGTTGCTCATGCTTCGATTTTGGCTTATAAAAAAAGTAAATTAAAAGAAGACTGGGAAAAAGAAGGACAAAAAAAAGTGGCTCTGTGGTGCAACGATTTAAAAGAACTTCTTGATATCTTTCAGAAAGCAAAAGAAGAAAAACTCTCCGTGTCCATTGTTAAAGATGCGGGCCTTACCCATCTTCCAAAAGGCACAATAACCTGTATCGGAATAGGTCCTGATAAAGAAGAAAAAATAGATAAAATTACAAAAAAATTAAAACTAATCAATTAAAAAGAGTCCCGCAAATTTTGCGGGACTCTTTTTAACGCCCCACTGATGGGATTAAGATTAATCGGAAAACCAATTAATCCTAACCCCCGCCTTTAAAAAACTTAGGAGGTATCGTTTTTTAAAGGCGTTTTATCAGTGGAACAACTTATATTATAAGAAATTTTTAATATCTTGTCAATATTAAAATCGGTTGTATTTTTGTTCTCTTTCTCTAAGTTTTTTAACTAACTCATCATGAAAAGCATCTATTAAATAAGCAAGCTCACTATCTTCTTTTATTTTTCTTCTTTTAGCTTCTTCGTTTAAAATTTTATTTGCCTCTTCAAGCCCATTTTCTATATCAGGATTTTTAAGAACAATTGAAACCAAAGAATTTACTAATTTTTGTTCTTCTCCTAAAAGATTCGAAGATTTCGGAGTGAAAGATGGTAAAGAAACCGAACCCTGAATTTTCTCAATGCTTGGAGCTAATCTTCTTTCTTTATAGAATTCTTCTTCTCTTTTAAAAGACTCTTTTTGCTCAAAAGATTGTGGTTTTTCGGGAGTAGTTGGTTTCTCTTTAAAAATTTCACCTTCCGATGGTTCTTTTTCATTAAAACTTTTTTCCTCTTGCATAAATTTTAATTTTCTTTTTCCTCTGATTCTTCAAAAAAATCTTTTAAAATTTTTATCTCTTCTTCCTCTGCCCTATCTAACTTATAAATATCAACTAAAGTTTTCCATAAAAATACTTTTTCTTCATTTGTAAAATAAGGGAGTTTCTCTTTAAGTTCATTTTTCCTTTCTTGGCTAATATTAAGAATGTCAATAAACTTTATTATTTCTTCATTATCTAAAACTTTTTGAAGATTTATATTTAGTGGTTGATCCATATATTAATTTTTTATCTTTTACCTTTTTCTATTTTCGTGAAAAGATAACCCGCAATTCCAAACTCTATTGCTATAATTCCTATTAGAGCAGCAATAATTAATAAGCAAATAGTTCCTAACGGGCCCTTTCCTTTCTCCCATATTTTCTTTCCCCACCTCTTCCAGAATTTTTCTTTTGATTCTTCTGGTATATTCTCCCCAGAAATTTTTTCGGCAGCCCGGATAACTTGTTCTTTTGCCTCCTCTTCGTTTTTTGGTGGATTATCCTTATCTATATCTAAATTCTCAATATTTAATTCTCCGTTCTCTTTTTTCTTCATTAAATCTTCAATTAAACCATCTTTTATTTTGCTATACCAGTTCTCAATCCCTCCTTGAGCAGATTCGAAATTTCCAATTATTTCTTTAATTTTTTTGCCCAAAATTTCCTCATAAATCTCATCTCTTCTTTTTAAAAACTCTTCTTTTGCTTTTTGCCATCTTTCTTGGGAAAGTTTAAGTTTAAGACCCTCGCCTCTTATTTTCTTCCCCTCCAGTGTTTCTCCTCTTGCTTCCTCCATCAATGTCTCATACAATTCTAACATTCCTTTTCCTTGATATTCTTCTCTTAGCCTTTCATAGGCTTCTTTATAAGTATCAGTTTTGAAAGTTTCATTACCCTCTTTATCTTTATATGTTTCTGATAAAATATCGGCTTGTAAATCTCTTATTTTCGAAATTTCTGCCTTTTTTGATAAAAATTCCGGGGACTCTTTGTCTAATCCCTTCATATCTCTTTCGAGAATATCAATCTTATCCTCTGCCGCTCTTATTAAAAGAAATCTTTCAGCAATAGAAATATCTTTACCTCTTGTTTCTACTAATTTAATTAATGTCTCTACTCTTCTTAATGCTTCTTTTTGTGAATCATCAAGTGCTTCAATATCGCCATTTTCTCTAAAGATTTTTAAATAAAAATCAGGAGCATTAGGCCTTTCTCCTGAAACCAATCCCCTTTTTTCACAAAAATCTTGAGCATATTTTACTAATAATTTATATTGTTCTTCTTTTAAATAACTTTGCCATCTTTCTAATGTTTCTTCTGAAAGTTCTAATTTTTGTTCTTTTGTCAATCCTCTTGAGTAAGAAAGAAAATCAGGTCTTTTGGTTTGCTCAACTTTTTTTTCCTCTCCTTCTGGAGAAATACTTTTTTCTTTTTGGAGTTTCTCTCCTTCAGGAAAAACTGGAGAAGAAGAGCCATATTCTTTATCTTCTTTTCCCTTCTTGTGTTTTTCTTCTTTGGAATTTTGATTTGGCATCTCAAAATTCATTTTTTTTATTATTTAAATTATATAATATAAATTTTACATTTTCAATCTTCGCTGTCGAATTTCCTCTTCAACCAGCGCTCTTAATCTCCCATATCTTTGATAAACATATTCTTTAATCTCAATTGCTAATCGGGAATCTGATGGAGTTGGCGGATAAGAAATCATACTAAATGGCATTGAAACTTTTCCTCGATTCATTATTTTAACACAAAAATTAAAATTGTCAAGATGAACCAAGTCGTGAGCTGAAAACACGGGCTCAAATTCTTTTACTAAAAATTCCGCATCTTGAGGACCAACCCGAAGCGACATTATGGTTCCTACATTTCCAAAAACAGCATCTCTTATTCTTTCTGGCAATTGGCCAATAAACTGATGAGCAATTATCAAACTTAATCTATATTTTCTTGCTTCAGATAGAATTGTGGCTACACTTTCTGTACAAAAGTTTTGAAACTCATCCATATACAAAAAGAAATCCTTTCTTTCTTCTTCCGGCATATCTACCCTTGAAAAAGCAGCCATTGCTATTTTCCCGTTAATAATAAGACCCAAAAGAGCAGCATTCATTTCACCAAGCCTTCCTTTTGTTAAATTAACAAGTAATATTTTTCTTTTATCTAAAATCTCTCTAAAATTTAAAGTTGTCTTTAACTGCCCAACAATTGGCCTCATATAATCATTAGCAATAAAAGTATTAAATTTACTTGTAATATAAGGAACAATATTTTGAAGCGCTGCCTCTCCTCCTGCCTTTTCTGCTTCTTTCTCCCAAAATTCTTTTACGACAATATTTTGACATTTTGATAGTAAATAGTGCCTAAAGTCTCTATCTGCTAAAACTTTAGGAACCTCCATTAAAGTATATTTTTCATTGGGATCATCCATCAAAAGCAAAAGAGCGTTTCTTGTGTATTGCTCAAAAATTGGACCACCGGTCTGACGCAAGTCATAAAGTTTATCAAAAATATTAATAAGTTCATTTACAATAAAGGTTTTTTGTTCAGGAAATCTTGGATCATAATCTAAAAAATTAAGACCAATTACTCTATCGAGTCTTCCGGGATCGAAAACAATAACATCTTCAATTCTTGATCGAGGAATTTTCCCTAAAATCTTTTCGATTAAGTCTCCATGAGGATCAAGCACACCAACGCCTTCGCCATTTTGTATATCCTGAGTAATTAAGTTTTCTAAAAAAGCTGTTTTACCTGTACCTGTCTGACCTATAATATACATATGGCGTCGCCTATCAGGGGTTTGAATTCTCACTTGAGTATCAATTCCCCTATATAAATTGTGCCCCAATAAAACTCCTTCCTCTGGCAAATCTGGAGGGGCTGGCGCAGTTTTTGATTCAACTATTTTCATTGTTGGCGTTTTTATAAAAGGAGTAACAAAATGAAAAAGACTCGTTAGCTCTTCTGTGCTTAAAACTATTTTGTGGGGAGGATAAAAAAGTCGAAAACTATAATTATAAATTAATTTTTTAAAACTTTTCCCCTTTACTCTTACTGGCTTTAATTTGTTTAATTGAGGAGTGGAATATTGTTCAAAAACATTTTCAACTTGAGAAATTACATAATCGCTCTTTGATTTATCTTCGCAAGAAACAACTATTCTAATATTTGTCTCGAAACAATCTTTTGAAGCTTTACTTTGAACCATCTTAAACAATTCTTCATCAAGAGGACGCTGAGATAAAAACTGCTCTTCTTTTTGTTTCTCTTCACTTTTTGGCAAAAGCAATTCTCCGGCCTGATGGAAAAAGCCAGTAGAGGCTACTGCGTACGAAAACTCTTTTCCTTTAAACATTTGTTTTGCTACTTTTTTCATTTTCTTTTTCCATCGCCTTGAGGTATTTTTAATAACAATTTGAATTACTACCTCTTCGTCTTCATTAAGTTTTGTTAAAACATTAGTTAAAGTAGCAAGAGGGTCTACTTCAAAATAAGGATAAGTTTTTATTGGCAAAAAATGAGTCTTTTTTAAACTCAAAAAAGAAGCCTCAGCAATTTCATCAGGGGCAAAAATATTGTAATCCTCTATTCTTTCAACCTTAGCATCAGGATATATCCCATTAATAACTTTTTCAACAAAATCGCTATATCTTTCTGGAACAGATACATAAAAATGAATCTCTTTTTTCACTTTTGCAATTTCAAAACAAGCCCAATCAGGGGGTTCTAAAAATTTTTCTTTTTTAAGGCCCGTCAAGGAAGAGAAAAAATCTTCCATTAAAGCTATCCACTGCTTTTCTTGTTTTTGAGATTCTTGAATTTCTTGGGGGGTTTTTGGAGGAAGGCTTACCAAAAACAAAACAAATTTCAAAGATTTTTTTTGAGTTTTTCTTTTTTTAATTTTTTTGACCAAAAGAAAAAAGATCGCAAAAACCAAAAAAACTCCTCCCAAAGTTCCAAATAAAATTAAATAAAAATTGTTATTCATTTTTTATTTTAATTGAACTGAGTTATTTAAAAAGCTTATAGTATATAATACCAAAATATTCATGAAAAGCCAGATTTGATTTTCGAAGATTTTTTGGTTGTGGAAGGAAATCTAAAAGAGTATAATTTTTTTCTGCTTGATAATCAGTCGGAACAGGTATAAAATTAAGACCATTTTTTCTAAAGGCATAAACTGCTCGGGGCATATGGTAGGCAGAAGTCACCAAAAGAAATTCTTGGTTGCCTATTTTTTTCTTTAATTCAATTGCATGCTCAAATGTGTCTTTTGAAAAAACTTCAAAAGAAACTTTTTCTTTTGGAATACCATAAAGCTCTAAAAAATTTGCTCCAAACAAAGCTTCTTTTGAATATTCTTGGATCGGACTTGTGCCGGAAACAATAATATATGGCTTTTTCTTTCTTAAAGAATAAATTTTTAAAGCTTCATTCAAACGAAAAAGGGTACTATCTCCTAAAACGCTTGGCAAAGACAAGTTTCTTCCCTTCACTCCTCCTGATAAAACTACAAGAAAATTTGGTCTTTCGATTGTTTCTTGGTTTGGATAAGAATATTTTCTTTCAAGGGGTAAAATCAAAAAATCGGCAATAGGAGTTATTGAAAAAAAATAATAAAAAGATAAAGAAATAACTAAAATTATTATTGAAGACTTCTTCTTCTTTAAAAAAATTAAAACAACGCCAATTAAAAATAAAAAGAAAAGAAAAACACTTGGCAAAATCAAAGCCTGGAAAAACTCAACAATTATCATAATATATTATTTTAACCTTTTTTCCTCAGAGCCTTCAAAACCAAAAAAGCAATAATTCCACCAGCAAGAGCTGTTGCTAGCTGAATAGGTCCCATCATTTGAGCTACCTTTGGGGCCAATTCTTCTTTTAATAACAAATTCATAACCAAAAAAGATGTGCCAAACAAAAATAAAAATTTTAGTAAAGATGCCACAATAACTCCAAGCCAATAATTAACCTTCTTAAAATAATAAAAACACAAAATCAAAATACCATTTGAAATCATAATAAATGGCACCATCGGCGCAAGAACTGCTGGTAAAAGCCCAGAAGATAAAGCAACAATGCTCGGTAAAAGCCCCACAAATATTGCCACATCCGGCGATAAAAAATAAGCAGCCAAAAACAATGTGGCATTAATAATGGGACCTGTAATTTCTTGTCTGTGAATTAAGGCTGGCAAAACAATTGCAATCCCAACAAGAATTGAAAAAATAGCAGTTTTTTTACTTATTTGGACCTTGTCTAAAGTAAGCGTTTTTTCTTTTTCCATATTTTATTAAAAATTAATTTTATGAAAAAAACGACCTTTTTATTTTTAAATTAATTTTCTCTTAATTTTTTAAAATATTTTGTATGGAAAATTTTATGAACTTTTTTTTCATCTGTCAAATAAGTACTATATATTTCTTTTAAAACAGGATTTTCATGGGCTAATCTTAATTCCTTGTTCGAATCTATCTTATAAAGCCCCTCAGCTCTTTTTTTTCTTATCTCGGGGGTGGTTGGTAAGGGTTGTCCTCCACCACCAATACAACCACCAGGGCATGCCATTACTTCAATATAATGATACAAATCCGGTTCTTCTTTAATTTCTTCTAAAATTTTTCTTGCGTTTAAAAGTCCGTTTACAACTGCAAGACGAACCTTTTTTTCTTTAATTTGCGCTTCGCCTATTTTGATACCGCTTGCCCCTCTTAACTCTTTAAATTCAATCTTGTATAAATTTATATTTTCTTTTTCAATCTTTCCAAATCCTAAAATAGCTGTTCGCAGGGCTGATTCCATTACTCCACCCGAAGCACCATAAATTACACCAGCCCCAGAAGAAATTCCCAGTGGTGCATCTGGTTTTTGGGGTTTTATTTTTTTTAAATCAATTTTTTTCTTTTTAAAAAGTCGGCCAAGTTCTCTTGTTGTTAAAACAAAATCAACAGGAGGCAAACCATCTATTTTTAATTCTTCTCTTTTAATTTCGTATTTCTTGGCGGTACAGGGCATTATCGAAACAACCACAATATTTTTTGGATTAATTTTTTGTTTTTCAGCAAAATAAGTTTTTATTAAGCCACCCAAAATAATATGGGGAGACCTTACACTTGTTAAATTTGGTATAAATTCTGGAAAATAAAATTCAACAAACTTCACCCAACTAGGACAACAAGAAGTCATCATTGGCAGGGTTCCATTTTGCTCTATCCTTTCTAAAAGTTCCTTCGCTTCTTCAACAGTAGTAAAATCAGCGCCAACAGGAACATCAAAAACCCTATCAAAACCAATTTCTTTAAGTCCAGCAACAATTTCTTCTGTTAAATTGGTTCCTACCGAAATACCAAACTCTTCTCCAATACTTGTTCTTACTGCTGGAGCAATTTGGGCAACTAAAAATTTATTTTTATCTAAAATGCAATCTTCTATTGCCTCGAATTCGCCAGTACTTTCGATTGAACCTGCAGGACAATGCAGTATGCATTGACCACAATAAACACAATCTTTGTTTGAATCTTCTGAAACTTTTACCTGGAAAAAATCATCTTTTTCTTCGATTTCTAAAAAGCCAACTCCTTGTTTTTGACACATTTCAACACAATTTTTACAATCAATACATTTTGTAAAATCAAACTCTATTGGACCTGCAATTTCAACTGGAAATTTTGATTTTCTATCTTTAAATCTTGTAATTTCTACTTTGTACTTTCGGGCTAAGTCTAAAAGCTGACAATTGGTCTGCCAAACACAATCATAACACTCTTCTCTATGTTGGGAAAAAAGCAATTCTAAATTAATCTTTCTTGCTCTTTCTATTTCTGGAGTTGAAGTTAAAATTTCCATCCCTTCCTTTACCGGAGTTGAACAAGAAGTTAAAAGTCCTTTTTGGCCTTTTATTTCAATAAGACACATTCGACAATTTGCTTTTATTTTTAAATCTGGATGATAACATAAGGCCGGGATTTCAATTCCGTTTCTTCTTGCCGCTTCCAAAACCATTTCTCCTTCTTTTGCGATAACCTCTTTTCCGTCAATTTTTATTTTTATTTCTTTTGCCATAATAAAGGTTAAATTTTTAATATTTTTTCACTTAATGTTTTTATTGCCATTGCCGCTCCCTTTCCAAGACCGCAAAAACTTGTTTTCTCTAAAACAAAAATAATATCATTTAAAATTTTCTTATCAATTTTTTTGTCCTCTAAATCCTCATAAAGTCTATAAAGGCCCTCCCTGCAAGGAACGCATTTATCACAATTTTCTCTCATAAAAAAAGAAACCCATTCTTTCAAAAGTAAAATTGGATCTGTTTCTTTTTGGTTATAAATTATAATCGCTCCGGCTCCACAAACTTTTTCTTCAAGTTCATTTTGAGTAATTATCTTTCCTGAAGCACCACCGCCAATTTGTAAGAAAAATTCAAAAGGCGGAACATTTTTTGTCTTCTTTAAAATATCCTTTATTTTCATATCTTCTGGTAATTCAAAAATCCCAATCCTGTAAGGTTCTTTTTCGATTATTCCTCCTGGCAGGTGCGCCCAACAAATTGAATAAAAACGAGTTTTTTTATATTCACCTTTTGCTATTTTTGAAACATAATAAAAAGTTTCAACATTGTTAACCAGTGTTGGATAACCAAAAAGTCCCTTTTGGGTTGGAAAAGGAGGTTTAACCCTTGGCTCTTCTCTTTTCCCTTCAATTGACTCAAGTAAAGTACTTTCTTCTCCACAAAGATAACCACCTGTCTCGCAAAAAAGCTCAATTGGCAATTTTGCTGTAAGCTTCTCTAGTTTGTCTTTAAATTTTTTAAAATAATCTTTTCTTAAATAAATATATCCTGAAGTATTTTCCCCTAATGTTTCTATTGCTATTTTCATTCCCTCAACAACATCTTTTGGATAATTTTCTAAAATATAACCATCTTTAAAAACTCCTGGTTCTCCTTCCGAAGCATTACAAATAACAAACTTCTTCTCTGCCTTTTCTTCCTTTACCATCTTCCATTTGAGGGCAGTTGGAAAATCAGCTCCTCCCCTACCTTTAAGGCCTGAATCTTCCAATTTTTGAATAATGTCTGCCATAATTTTTATAAAAATATTTTATCAATTTTTATTTAAAAATACAAAAATGACCCAAAATTTTTGGGTCATTTTTGCAGTTTTTTTAAAAAAAACAGTTTTTATTTCTTAACAACCAAAGTCCCTACCATTTTATCGTACAAACCCTGTTTTCTTTTATCAAAAGCTATCCATCCAAAGAATATTACTAAAACCAAGAACATAACTATGTTCCAAAGTCCCGTACGCGCTAAATTCGGTAAAAGTATCTCAATAAAACTATATATCAAAATAACAGAGAATTTTGCAAAAAATCTTGCTGTTGCCTTCCCAAAAGAAATTCTTTGGCCATTTAAATCTACCACTTTTATCCCGCAAGCCATTTTCCCTAATGTCCCTTGATTGCCTGAGCTTTCCATAAGGGCAGAGTATAACCATGAGAAAACTATCATCATCAAACCATAAATCAGCAACATTATCGGAGATTTTTCTAAAACCTCTATAGATGAAATAATTCCGAAAATTAACCAAAACAAAAATCCAATTACAAACATTATCAAGGTATCAATAAAATATGCTAAAAATCTTATCCAAAAACCAGCATAAAAACCCCCTGTTCCTTGCTGTGGATAATATCCTTGTTGCTGACCAACCCATGGATAGCTTTGATAAGGAGATTGTTGGGCCGCTGGAAATTGTGATCCTTGAAAACTTTGGCTCCCTTGTTGCATTCCTTGTTGTATCCCTTGTTGAGAAAATTGTGTCCCTTCAAAACCTGCTTTTTGCTGACTACTTAAAATAAAAAATGCTTCATTGATTTTATCTTGTGGCCAACCAGCTTCTAGTAAGGCCTTTTCTATTTCTTCTCTTGAAACTCCATTATCTAGCGCTTCTTTAATATATCTTTGAAGTTCTGGATCAATTCCTTGACCTGAAGATTGCTGAAATCCACCATTCATATTTTTTTATTCATTTTTTTAAAAAAATCGACCTTTTTAAACTCTATTTAAAACCTGATTGTCTACCTTTTTTATTTAGAATATCTTTTTTAAAAACGAAACTTTCCCCGTGTCCTGGATAAATTATTGTACCTTCCTTTATTTTATTTGAAAGCAAATTAAGAGAATTTTGAAGTTCTTTTTCTGACCCTCCCAAAAGATCGGTTCTACCAAATCCTTCTTTAAATAAAGTATCACCGCTAAAAACCAAATTTTTACCAAAAAGACAAATGCTTCCTTTTGTATGGCCTGGGGTATGCAAAACTTTTAAATTTTCTTTCCCAATAATTATTTTTTCGCCATCAGTTAAAAATTTATCGACAGGAAATTTTATATAATCCCTTTCTAGTTCATAAATTGCTATTTTTGCCTTTGTTTTCTCTTTTAAAAAAATATTAGCAAAAGTGTGGTCAGAATGGTAATGGGTATTAATAATATAATCTATTTTAATTTTATTTTTTTCTATAAAATCCAAAATTTCATCTGGAAATCCTCCAGGATCAATAATAATCCCTTTATTCTTTGAATAAACCAAATAACAATTTGTAAATAACGGACCAACAACAAATTTTTTAATTTTCAAATTTGATGCCATTTTTAAATTTTACTCAAATTTTAAAGATGACAAAAACAGATTATAAAAATCTTGAGCTCCTTTTGATTCGGGATTTACCATTTCAATCTGAAAAAGTTTTTCATCTTTTATAAAATAAACAAACCAAGAAGATGAAGAATCAGGAGTTTTTGGAACAATAACTTTTACTGCAGGAATATCTCCGATTTTAAGATTTATATCTTTTGGTATTTTGTATTCTGGTGGCACATTTTCTCTTACCCAATCCAAAACATTAACTCCCTTTGGAGGATTATAAAAAGAGGTGTCATAATGAGTAATCGAAATTTTAGGCCACCCTTCTTTTGAAGTGGTGTCTTCAATTAAAACATAATCTTTTTCTGTCTCTTTTGAAATTTTATCATAAACAAATTTTCCACATGGTCTTTCCTGGCACGGTCCAAAACGGTAATCTGGTGGATATAAAAAGGAATAACCATATTTTTCGTTTGTGTATTTCTTCCAATTTTTAGTTGTATTCTCTTGCTTTTTTACTGAAATATTACTTGGCGAAGGCAAAATACTTTTTTCTTTTGGTAATTGATGGATATTAATTGATTTTTTTTCGGTTCCCTTAAATTTATAAAATAAAAACAAGCCCGCTAAAATTGATACTAAAAAAACAAAAATTATAATTAAAAATTTTTCTTCTTTTTTCATATTTTTTTTGGTTTTTGAAGATAAAAAAGATAATCTCTTTTTGCCGCCAATCCAAAATCTTTTTTAAGTTTCTCTAAAAAATTTTTAAGTTCGAAAAAATTTCCTTGTAAAACAAAATAAATTCTATCTTCAAATTCTTTTACTTTAAAATTAATTTTATCATTTAATCTTTCTTGAAACAAGTCAAAAGGAATTTTTTTGACAAAACCTTCAACTTCTAAAAAACCACCTTCAAAATCTTCTATTTTTATTGCTCTTTCTAGGGAAAAATCATTTATCTTTGTTCGTAAAAGACTTTTTAAGTAAGCGCCGGCTTTTGAAATCTCTCCTAATTTGTGAGCAAAAGACCTTACATAAAAACCGGAACTTACATTTAAAATTATTTTCAAAATTGGTGGTTTGTAATCTAAAATTTTCCAATCAAAAATCTTTACTTTTGTTTTCTTAAAAATAAACTGATTTTTTCTTGCTAAATCTGAAAGTCTCTTACCTTTATATTTTTTGGCGCAAAAAGGAGGAGCCTGTTGATAAAAATATTGGTTTTTGGGGAAAGAAAAAACTATTTTTTTAATCTCGTTTTTTGTTGGGAACTTGTCTGTAATTTTCTTAAATGGCCCTTCTCTGTCGTAAGTTAAACTCTCTTTCCCAAATTCTATTTCGGCAATATATTCTTTTTTGTCTTTTGTAATCTTTGCTAATCTTTTTGTGAATTTTCCAGAAGCACAAACTAAAAGTCCCTTGGCAAATTTATCCAATGTTCCACTATGTCCAAGTTTTTTTTCCTTTATCTTCTCTTTTAACTGATTTAAAAATTGAGATGAGGTTATTCCTTCTGGTTTAAAAGCTAAAATAATAAAATCCATAAAATTATATTTTATATAAAATTACCTCTAAATCTTTAAATTCAAAAGAAACTTCTCTTAAAGCATTCTCAACATCTTTCTCGTCAAGACCAACAACTCCCGTTCCCAAAAGTGGTGTCGCTATTTTTTTATAACCACTTTTTACTGCTTCTTTTAATGCTTTTTTAAATGAAGTTTTAATATCTTCAATTGTAGCTTTTCTTTTATGTCTGTAGCAAATAGTTGGAATATGAAAAACTTCTTTTGCATTTAAATTTCCTGCTCTTGTTACTGCAAAACTGCCAATTTCTACATAGTCAATTTTTTTACTGTCCTCTATTAATTCACTACCTGCTTTATTTTTAATTGCTAACGCCACCCCGCCAATATGCAAAAGCTCGGTGTTTGAAGCGTTTATAATCACATCTGCTTTGGCTTTTGTAATATCTCCTTTTAAAATTTTAAACATATTCTTCAGGCTTAACTTTTTGTCGCATTTTCTTTTTTAAAGAAATTTTCTTTTTTTCCTTTAATCTTTCTTCTTTGGTTTTTTGACAAACAGTTTGGAGTTTTCTTTTTCTTTTTTCTTTTGCTGCTGATTTTATTAATAAATTTAATTTTTCTAAAACTCTCTTTTTGTTTTGAAACTGCGACCTTTCTTCTTCTGACTCTAAAATTAACTCTCCGTGCTTTGTAATCTTTGTTTTGTACTTATTTTCAATTTTCTTTTTTAACTTTTCATCTATAAAATTACTTTTTTTAATATTCCACCTTAATCTTACCCCAGTTGAAACCTTATTTACATTTTGCCCCCCAGGACCACAAGAGCGAAAAAAATCAAAAGAAATTTCATCTTTTGGAATTAAGATTTTTTTTATCTTTTCTTTTGATTCTTCTTTAACTTTTTTTGGCATTGTTTTTTAAAAGAATAAAAATTTCCTTTTAAAATCGACTCTCTAATTTTTCTCATTAAATTCATTATAAAAAATAAATTATGAAAAACTAAAAAGTTTATTGAATTAATCTCTTTTTCTCTTACTAAATGGGAAAGATAAGACCTTTTGTAGTTTTTGCAAACAAAACAATTACAATTTTTATCAATTGGCCTTTTATCAAAAAGAAATTTTGATTTTCTTAAATCTATTTTCCCCTCAAAAGAAAGAGCAACCCCCCTTCTTGCCATTCTGGTGGGCATCACACAATCAAATAAATCAACGCCCCTTTCAACTCCCTCAAAAATATCTTCTATCTCTCCGATCCCCAACAGATGTCTTGGTTTTTCTTTTGGCAAAAGTGGAATTATCCAATCTAAAATATTATGCATATCTTTTTTTGACTTACCAAGTGAACCCCCAATTGCTATTCCAAAAAACGGCAAAGAAGAAATAAACTTTGCACTTTGCTCCCTTAAATCTTTCCATTCTCCTCCCTGAACAATTCCAAACATCTTTTGTTTTTTTGTTTTTCCAAATTTTCTAAGACAAATTTTGGCCCAATTATGAGTTCTCTCAAGGGCCTCTTTAGTATATTGATAAGACGCAAGTGGTGAAGTACATTCATCAAATGCAAAAATAAAATCAGCTCCAAGAATTTTTTGAATTTCAATTGAAGTTTCAGGTGTTAAACGATATTTTTTACCATCAACTGGCGAGAAAAAAGTAATTCCATCTTTATCTATTTTGATTAGATTCTTGTTTTTGTTTTTAGAAAAATTTTTCGTCTTCGCTTCTTCTGGAAAAATATTTGCGATCTTGCCAACTCCTTGTTCCATTCCAAAACCCAAAGAAAAAACCTGAAAACCTCCGCTATCTGTCATTAAGGGAATATCTGTTGCTAAAAAATTATGAAGCCCATTGTGTTTTTCAACTATTTTAAAGGCATTGTTTATAAAAAAATGAAAAGTATTTACAAAAAAAACTTCCCCACCAATTTTTTTAAAATCAAAAAAATTTAATCCTCGTAAAGCTCCCTTGGTAGCTACAGGAACAAAATTTGGAGTATGAATATTCCCATGAGGTGTTTTTAAAATCCCCACCCTCTCTCTTTTAAAATTTCCATTTCTAACGACTTTAAAATCAAACATATTTTTAGTAAAAAAAACTAAATGTTCGATGGGGATAAATTTTTCCTCTTCCTAATTTACCCCATAATAATTGATCTACTTTCCAAGATGGCAAATTTAATTTTTTTGCTATTTCTTCGCAAGCCAAAATAGTTTTAACCCTTATTGAAATTTCTTCAATACTTCCTCTTTGGATATTTTTTTTATTTTTTATTTTATATTTTAATTTATCATTATATTCTAAAATCCCTTCTCTTTGCAAAACAGCCGGCAAAACATTATCGGCAAAAACTGTAAGATCATCAAGATTTTTTGCTTTTTTGCCAAAATGCTCTAAAGCTTTCTGGCAAGCAAAATATAAAAGTTGGTTTGGTTTTAAAATATAAATTCTTTTTCCTTTTAAAACATAATAATCTTTAAAATCATCAAAAATAAAAAGAGAGAAACAAAATTTTTCTGGAGATTGATTTTCTTTAAGAAAGTTTAAAAAGTTACCTTTCTTCTTTAAAAAAAGCCATTTGATTTTTTCTTTTAACAATTTTAATCTTAACCTTGAAATATATGGTGCCTCTTTGAAATTAAAAATTTCTCTGAATTTTTTAAGACTTAAATTTAATAAAAATTTTTCTGGATTTTTTTCTTTTTTATAAATCAAAAATAGATTTTTTCTTAAATCTTCGTAAGAATAATTCTCGTTTTTCCATAAAGAAAAATCCAAAGTCCTTATTAAAAAAAGAAAATTTAAAGTATTTTTAATGTCGCTCAATAAATGTTTTTTAATATCATTTTCAATGCTCTTTTCTAAGTCTTTTATTTTTCTTGAGTGTTTTTTTTGAAAATTTAAAATAGCCTCTTTTTTAATCAATACCGCATCAAAAAAATTTTCTTTTTGATCAAAAGATTGTAAAATTTTTTCTTTTAACATTTTATTTTTTAGATAGTTTTTGAAATTCAAAATAAGAAAATATAATAGGAAAAAGCAAAACAAAAATTAAAAAAGCAATCATTGTTAACCAAAAAATATTTGGGAAAAAGACGCCAAAAAGCATAAAAATCCCTCCTAATTTAAAAAGAAAAGCTCCAAGTTTATGGGTCCTTGCCCAAACCTTATCGTTGCTTAAGGTCCACGGAGTTCTAATACCAATAAACCAATTTCTTTTTGATTTTTCTAAAAGTATCCCGCAATAAAAAAACAACAAAAAGAAAGCGGGTGCCAAAACCTGCCTTATATCAAAACGCCACCCAAGATTCCAGGTTATTGTTAAAAGATAAAGGTAAAAGAGAAAAAGGAGAAAAAATAAAATGAAAATATCAAAATAATATCTAAATTTCTCGATGTTTTTTTTGAGAGGGTCTATTTTAGGAATAAAAATAAAAAGCAAAAACAAAAAAACATTTAAAAATGGCAACAAAAAAATCCCCCAAAATCTTGAAATATAACCATCGGGCTCTCCTCTTTGATTCCAGTGGGAAACCATTTTTAAAGGAACCCTTGGGTAAAAAAAGAAAGCAACTAAAAAAGAAAGAAAAATTATTCCCAAGATTAATAAATATATTTTCCTCATGTTTTTAATTTTATTTTTTTGAAACAAAAGGATTGTCTTTTATATAAAATCTCCATTTTATCTTTGACCAATAAGGGCCCGCATAATCTATTCCTATACGTGAAGTTCTTTTTATTTTTGAATCAGCAATTTTGCTATAAACTATTTTACCATTAATTTTTCTTGCAAGGGGGTCATCAAGATAAATTCTTTTACTTTTTGTTAGGTCTTCGCCATAAAAAGATTCATCTAGCTTAAAATACCGACAAACTTTACCTGGGCCATTACTCAAGTTTTTCATTTCTTTTAAGCTTAAATTATTTTTTTCTATCAATGGTTCTGCTGCCCTTATCAAAACACACTCTGGCTTTTCTTCTTTTGACGTTGAAATATTTAATTGCCAATACATTCCATAGACAAGATAAATATAAATATGTCCTCCAATAAAAAATTCTGCTTTGTTCCTTTCTGTTTTTTTGCCAAGATAAGCATGAGAAGCTTTGTCTTTCGGCCCAATATATGCTTCTGTCTCAACAATCTTTCCTAAAATTTTTTTATTTCTATATTTTCTTACAATCACCTTTCCCAAAAGAGCTTTTGCTACAAAAATGGTATCTTTTGTAAAAAAACATCTTTTTATCCTCATTTTTATTTCTCTGAATATCAAAATTATTCTTCTGCCAATTTTACCTTTTCTAAATAATTACAATATTCACAAGACAAAGATGGTTTTGGGATTTCGTTTTTTAAAAGACATTCTTTTATTTCAAAAAGAGTCTTTTCTACCCAAGAATCATCTCCTCTGTGTTCAATAATTGAAAGTTCAAACTCCAATTTGCCATCAAATTTTTCTCTTTCTTTTGTAGCATTTGCGAAAACAAAATAACCAATATCAGAAACATTAAAACCCTTTTGTCTAAAAATCCACTGATAAACTTCCATTTGTCTTTTAAAGCTTTTTTTGTATTGATCATCTAAAGAAATTTCTTTTGAAGTACTTGTTGACTTGTAATCAACTATAAAAAATTCTCCTTTTTCATTCACCCAAATATCATCAATAATTCCGCAAACTTCAAAATTTGTCTTTTTATGTAAAACAGATGCTCCTATAAAATTTTTCACATCATCGCGCCAGATATAAAGCTCTGGATGTTTTAGAGGAACAGCATCTATACCATATCTTTCCATTATTTCATGAGCATTGCCATTTTCCCTTAATAAATCAAATTCTTTTTTAAGCAAATTATCAACTGCATCATTTAAAGAAAATGCTGGCATGCTCGGTCTTTTAATCCCAAGTTTTCTATCTAAATAAAAGCATCGAGGGCATTCTAAAAACAAATCTATCTTTGTTCTAGTTAATCTGAATGGTTCTTTTGAGCTTGAATCAAAAAGATAATTTTTCATAAATTTAATTTTTCTTTAAGGACTTAAAATTTCCCATTTATTCTTTTTTGCAATTTTTAAAAGTTTTTCATCTGGATTTACTACTACTGGATTTCCTACTAATTTTAACATTTCAATATCTCTTTCGCTATCGGAATAGGCAAAACTATTTTTAAAGTCAACTTCAATCTTTTCTTTGTTTAGAAGTTCTAAAATTTTTCTTGCTTTTTCTTTGCGCCATGGAATTGGCAAAATTGTCTTTCCTGTATATTTACCATTCTTTACTTCCACTTCGGTTCCTACGACAAAGTCAAAATTTAAAATTTCTTTTACAACTAAAAGGAAATCTTTTGGCGCATTTGAAGCAAGAATTGTAATATCGCCTCTTTTTTGGTGCCATTTTAATCTCTTAAAAACTTCTTTCTTTAAAGAGCCAGCCAAATAGTCATCCCATATTTTTTTAAAAAAATATTTTGAGGCTTCTTTTTTTAAATTCTTAAAAAGTCCTGGGATATCCTCTGTCCATGATTTAAGACATTTTTCCATGGAATAAAAATTAAATTTTGATAAATAATAAAAAAACATATGGTAAAAAATATGCCAAATACTCAAAAAAATTCTCTTTTTTGTCTTAAAGTTTTCTTTTAAAAAAGCGCCCCATAAATGACCCTCAACCAAAGTTCCGTCAAAATCAAAAATAGCCACTGTTTTTTTGTTGTTTTTTACCACAAAATTTTAAGAAGTTTTTATTTGAGCAAATTTTCTTTTGCCAACTTGAATTATCATTCCATCTTTTATTTCAATTAACTTTTTCCAATCCTTCAGAACTTTTTTATCTATTTTTACTCCTCCCTGCAAGATTAATCTTTTTGCTTCGCTCTTTGAGCTAACAAGTTTTAAATCAAATAGAAGATCGAGGGGCAAATAATTTTTCTTAACCACAATAAAAGTTGGTATCTTGAGGGGAATTTCCTTTCTTTTAAAAACTTTTTCAAATTCTTCTTCTGCTTCTTTTGCTGCTTCCTTTCCATGATACATTGTAACGATTTCCCTTGCTAACCTTGCTTTTGCATCACGTGGGTTTAGTTTAGAATTATAAACCTCCTTTTCCATTTCTTTTATTTCTTTTATTGAAACATTTGTTAGCAAAGTAAAATAATGCCAGATTAGCGTATCCGGAATAGACATTATTTTGCTAAACATTTGATCGGGGGGTTCCTTTAAACCAATATAATTTTTAAAAGATTTACTCATTTTCCTTGAACCATCTGTTCCTAACAAAAGAGGAACAGTCATTATGTCTTGTTGAGGTTGATTGTATTTTTTTTGAACCTTACGCCCCATAAGAAGATTAAATTTTTGATCTGTTCCCCCTATCTCTAAATCAGCCCTAAGTTCTACAGAATCATAACCTTGAAGTAATGGATAAATCAGCTCCAAAAGAGTAATATCTATATCCTTTTTTATTCTTTTTTGAAAATCATCTCTTTCAATTATTCGTGCAAAAGTAAATTTGGAAGTTAAATCGGCCAAAAAGTTAATTCTTTTCTTACCATACCATTCATTATTATATCTCACTTCGACTTTTTTCATGTCTAAAATTTTTGCAGCTTGTTTCTCGTAATCGGCCATATTCTTTCTAACCTCCTCTTCAGTTAATGGTCTTCTTGCTTCTAACCTCCCAGAAGGATCACCTATTCTTGCGGTAAAATCACCAATAAGAAAAATAACTTTATGACCCAATTCTTGAAACTGTCTTAATTTTCTTAATGCTACTGAGTGACCCAAATGTAAGTCTGGTGAAGTAGGATCAATCCCGAATTTAACTCTTAATTTTTTGCCCTTCCTAAGATTATCTTCAAGATGTTTTTTAACAATAATTTCTTCAGCCCCTCGAGATAGTATTTCATCTATTTTTTCTTTTTTTGTCATAATTTTTAAAATTTAGCAAAAAATAATCTCAAGTGCCTAGGTGCATTTTTGGTGGACCCAGTGGGACTTGAACCCACGACCTCCCGCATGCCATGCGGACGCTCTGGCCAACTGAGCTATGGGCCCATTTCTTAACTTTTTTATAAGATATCAAATTTCTATTTTTATTACAATTTTCTTTAGAAAAATATGCCCCTGGGAGGAATTGAACCTCCATTTGCTCCTTAGGAGGGAGCCGTTCTGTCCGTTGAACTACAGGGGCAAAATTTTATATTAATTTTCTTTTATCAATTTTAAGATGACTTTTTTTGCCTCCTCTGGGTTTACTTTTCCTTTCGTATCTCTCATAACCCCACCGATTAAAAATTGAATAGCGTTTTCTTTACCCTTTTTATAGTCCTCAACTGCTTTTTGGTTTTGTTCTATTATCCTTTTTGCAATCTCTTCAATTTGACGTTGATCACTTATTTGTTCTAGCCCTTTATCCTGCATAATATAAGTCGGGTCAGCCCCAGTTGTCACCATTTCCATTAAAATATCCTTGCCAGCCCTCGAAGAAACTTTTCCTTGCCACAAAATAGTTATAAGCTCTGCGAAATTTTCAGGTGTCACTTTTAAATCTTTTAATTTTATATTTTGCGATTTTAATATTCCTAATAAATCGCTTTGTAAATAATTACTTGTTATTTTAATTATTGATGAAACTTGATCTTCTGGAATTTTTTCATCTTTACACCACCTTTTTAGTTCTGAAACAACCGCTTCAAAATAGTCAGCAAGTTTTCTTTTTCTAATAAAAATTTCAATTTCTTTTTCAGAAAGTCCGTATTCTTTTTTAAATCTTTCTCTTTTTTCCTGGGGAAGCTCGGGAAGTGTAGCTTTTATTTTTTTGATATCTATTTCCATAAATTCTACGAAATTACGAATGTTTACGAATATACAAATAGAAATTATCTCAAATTTTTTATTTATATATTAGACCTACTATCCTTCCTGTTATATTTAAGATTTTTGGAAAATAATTTTTAGCATTTAATTTTAAGTGGTGGTAAATCCGGTTCTGGAAAATAGCGGTAATCATGTGATTCTTCTTTTTCGCGCTGGCTAAAAGTTTCTTGCCTTATATCATGCCAACCGCGAGTTTCTTGAACTATTTTCTCGCCTTTTTCTAACAGCTCTGTCTGTCTTTTAATTTCAAATTCAATTGCTTTCTCAACAGATCTAATAGAGTTTAGATTTTTAATTTCAACTTTAGTTCCTAATGTGTTTCTCGAATTTTCTTCGAATAAAATCGAATTGTTCTCGAATGAATTTTCCCCGAATGAATTGTTCCCGAATACTGGATTTATCACTCTTTTATACTCTAATTTTTTTCTTTTAAAATTTGCAATTATTGCTAAGGGTAAATTCATTGATTTGATATACCGAGAAGCTTGTCTAATATCGTCTTTGGTAATAAATCTTTTTGCTTTTACTTCCAAGAGAATTTTATTATCTATTACAAAATCTGCAAAAAAATCACTTACTTTTAAGTTTTCAAATTTTAATATAATTTTTTTCTCGCGCTCATAAGGAATTTTTTCTCTTTTTAATATCTCTTCTATTGCGTCTTGGTAATTTTTTTCCTTATAAATAGGCCCAAGCTTTTTATGTATTTCAAATAATAATCCCATTAATTTATAACTTTCATCTTTTAATACTATTCGAGATTCATTCGGTATTCGAGATTCATTCGTTCTCATTCGGCGTCTATTCGAGAGACTTATATTAACCTCAATCCTCATTTGTCCCTTTTCCATATCAGCATTTGAAACATTAAGGTATCGTAAAATTAACTGGAGCTCTCTTGCAAAATTACCTGCTTCTTTTGCTGACCTAATATCCGGCTCAGTAACAAGCTCCATTAAAGGAACGCCAGCTCGATTAAAATCAATTAAAGAATAATCTGCGCCCTCAGGATGAATTAATTTTCCTGTATCTTCTTCAAGATGAACTCTGTTAATTCTAACCCTTTTTAATTCGCCCGTCTCTAAATAGGATTCTCCGGGGATATCTAAATAACCATCTTTGCATAATGGCAATTGGTATTGAGAAATCTGATAACCCTTTGGTAGGTCTGGATAAAAGTAATTTTTTCTTTCAAAAAAAGTTTCCTTGTTAATTTTACAGTTTAAAGCTAAACCAGTTTTGATAACCAACTCAACGGCTTTTTTATTAATTACTGGCAGGGTGCCAGGGTGTCCCATACAAATAGGGCAAATGTTTATGTTTGGCCGATTTTCTTTTGGATCATTTTTGCAAGAACAAAACATTTTTGTCGCTGTCTTTAGTTCTGCGTGAATTTCAAGACCAATTATGGGAATATATTTCATAAAATTTAAATTTATGATTTTATAATTTTAACAAAAAAGGCTGGTAATTACCAGCCTGTAATTACCAGCCTAAGGAACCCTGTCATAATAAAGAACCTCAAGTCGAGATTTAAAATTCTCAAAAAGAGGACAAATCTTTTCTTCTATTTCACAACCATCATCCGAAGTAAAAAATAGTCTTTTTAATAAGGTTTCTAAAAGTATTTCTCTTAAAATGTCCAGAGTTTCTTTTTCTGATTCCATTAATTACCTCCCTCTAGGCATTGCCCTCATCCTTGCTAACTCCCAAGCATAATCATAAAGGTGCAATCCTTTTGAAAGTGCTACTGTCTCCCCAGACTCAACTCCTATTTCGTCTGCCATATATTCTTTAAGAAGTTGAATGCCGGCAAGGTTTGTCGGAAAACCGGCCCAAAGATCCCAGGAACGAAAATAAACTATAAAATGAAGTTTGCGTTCTTCGGGATAGATACGAGTGTCTATCTGACGCAAGCAGGGCGGATCTTCTAAATATATAGATTGAGAATCGCACACTGCCATACAAGCCTGGTTGGTACCAAATCCCTCTTCTTTATACATCCGAATAACCTCTTGAATCTGGGGCTCAAGGTACATTCCGTATGTATAATCTTCGTTTTCTGCTTTTGAATGAGCAGAACAAAGTTTTTCAAGGTACTCATTAACATAATTCATATCAGTTGGCGGCGGAAGACTAATCCCCGGTGGCATATCTGGAATAAGAGGCCTTGTCTCGGGATATTTTATTTTTATTACAACAAAATCATATTCCAACCGCCAACTTCCCTTAAAACTTCCTCTTTCAATTTTATATCTCCTTCCTTTTTCAAAAATATTATACACACACTGAAACCACGCATCTGGAAGATCCCTCGCTTCAATAAAAGTAATCTCCATCTTGTCATTCCTCCTTTCTTTTTATTTAATTTTCTTTATGACAATTTCTTTTATTTCTTTATGTACATCTTCTATACTTCTTTGACCATTTATTCTTACTAATGGAAACTTTTTTAAAAGAACCAAATAATTTTTATAAACTTTTTCTAATAATTTTTCCTTTTCAAAAATTGTTTTTTTTGTACCGGTTTTTTGAGATCGGCCCTCTATTCTTGAAATACAAGTTTTTGGTTTCACGTCTAAGAAAATTGAAATATCGGGCATTAAAAATTTATCATTCATTTTAATTAACTTTTCCATATCGACATCTATTCCTCCAAAGGCAAATGTCGAAAAAAAATATCTATCAGAAATAACAATTTTCCCTTCTTTTAGCGCTGGTTCAATAACATTTTTAAGATGCCAGTCTCTATCCTTTATAAAAAGCTTTTGGAGATTGAGAGGAGAAACTTTTTCTTTTCGGTGCAAAATTTTGTCAATTCTTTTGCCAAATTCGTTATTATTTGTCGGTTCTTTTGTTAATAAAACCTTAAAGCCCTTTTTTTCTAAAAATTTTTTTAATAGATTTGCTTGAGTTGTCTGACCAGAACCATCAAGTCCCTCAAAAACAATAAATTTTCCAGGATAATTATTCTTTTTCATCTTTTTATTTTATTTCCTGACCCCCCATATTGATGTTTATCGTCTAAAATATCTCTTTTTTGCCACTCTTCAACCCAATCTTTCACAAAAAAAATCCTAATTCCTCCTTCTTTTGTAGAACAGATAACGCGATTCAAGCCAGCATTGATTATCATTTTTTTGCAAATAAAACAAGGAAAGGCATCTATTGTTTTTCCTTTTTCGTCTTCGCCATAAATAAAAATATCCCCTCCCAATAGAGAAACGCCGGCTCTGGCGGCATTAATTATCGCGTTTTGCTCTGCATGAACTGAACGACAAAGTTCATATCTTTGACCATGAGGTATTTGATATTCGTTCCGAAAACAATTTCCTCTTTCAAAACAATCTTTTGTTTTTCTTGGCGCACCAACATACCCCGTAGCAACAATAACATCATCTCTAACTATAATAGCTCCTATTTTTCTTCTAAAACAAGTTGAACGCAAAGAAACCTCTTTAGCAATATTTAAATAATATTCATCTTTTGGTGGGCGCATAAACCATTAATATAAAAGGAATTTAATTACTCTATTTCAATTCCCAAACTCTTTGCTGTACCTGCTATAATTTTTTTTGCTTTTTCAATGTCATCAGTATTTAAATCTTCCATTTTTTTTCTTGCAATTTCTTCTAGTTGTTCTTTTGTTATTTTGCCCACCTTCTTTTTTTGGGGTTCTCCAGATCCCTTTTCAATTCCAGCGGCTTTTTTAAGAAGATAAGCAGCCGGAGGAGTTTTCAATTTAAAATCAAAAGTTCTATCTTCGTATATTGTAATTTCTACAGGAATCAAATCGCCTCCTTTGTCTTGGGTTGCAGCATTAAATTTTTGGCAAAAATCAGCAATATTAATTCCATGCTGTCCTAATGCAGGGCCAACTGGCGGAGCTGGATTTGCTTTTCCTGCTTCTATTTGAAGTTTTACTGTGGCTATTATTTTTTTTGCCATAAATTTTTTATCAAGTTTAAATTTTTTTAATCTGTAAATAATCTAAATCAACAGGAGTATCTCTGTCAAACATATTTACTAACACTTTCACTCTTCCTTTTTCTTGATCAACTTCTGCTACCTTTCCTTCAAAATCTTTAAATGGCCCATCTATTATTTTAACAAGATCGCCTTTCTGAAGATCAATAATATGTTCTGGCTCTTCCTGGTTCATTCTTCTCATTAATTCCTCAACTTCTTCTTTTTTAATTGGAATTGGAGTCGTGCCGGCGCCAATAAATCCCGTAACTCGAGGAGTGTTTCTTACTACATACCAGGAATCATCAGTTACTATCATATCAACCAAAACATAACCTGGATAAATTTTCTCCTCAACCACATATCTTTTTCCACCTTTTATCTTTATCTTTTTTTCTTTTGGAACAATTACATTAAAAATCTTATCTTTCATATCTAAAGACTCAATGCGCTGAAGCAAATTTTGAGCAACGGCCTCCTCATAGCCAGAATAAGTATGAATAGCATACCAATTTCTTCCTTGTTGTATTTGTTGTTTTGGCATAGGCTTTATTATAATTTAATATTTTAATATTTAATTACAAAAGTCCTCATAATCCAAGTAAATATTGCATCAAGTCCTCCAAGAATTACTGCTGCCACTATAAATATTACAATCACAATTAAAGTCTTATTAAAAGTTTCATTCCTTGTTGGCCAGGTTACTTTTTTCATCTCTGTCTTAACCTCTTTGAAAAATTCAGGAATTTTTTTGAAAATTTTAATTGGATTTTTTGCCATTTTTTTTGAGTTTAAAAATCCCCCGTAGGGGGTTCTATATTTTTATATTATTTTTCAAATAAAAAGTCAACCCTACTTGACAATTATTTTTAAATAAATATTATAATTATTAAATAAATTATTATGATAAAAATCAAAAATACCAGAATACTGCCCTTAATTTCAATTGTCCTTCCTATTGTTAGAACGGGAAGGTTGAACTTTTAATTAAATTAATTTAGAGTTCAACCTTCCCGTTCTAACCGGGAAGGTTTTTTATTTAGGGGGTACCGCCGGGGTAGGGCGCAGAGCGAAAAAGGGTAACCCCCTGAAAGTTAGCGAAAAGGTCACCCCCTTTTCGTTGACTTTCGCGCTTTGCCCTACCCCGACCAAATATTCAAAGCACATTAAAAAAGAAAGGAGGAGGTGAAAATGTTGGTAGAGTGGCTAATTAGGGTAGAGAAGGCTATACTATTAAACAACCAATTAACAGAGGTTTTAAAATCAATGAATGGAGGGTATATCAAAATAATAAAAGAAACAAAAGATGAAATTATTATTGCCCTACCAATAAATCCTGAAAAGTTGAATTTACCAAAAGAAGTCAAAAGAGAAAGAGTAAAAAATGATCCGAGTTGTTGGGAACGATGGGGCTTATAATAAACAAGGAGGGGGAAAATGCCAGAAAATACAATCTATCGAATCGTTTTCCATACACAAAAAGAAAAAGAAAAGTTAAAAGAAGCAGAAAAAATAATCAAATTAATAATTGCGCCAGAAATGGTAAAAATATTTGATCCACCAGATAACGGAAAGAAAGTAATTTTTTTTGCAGCAACATTGACGCAAAAAAGAAAAATAGAAAGAGAGCTAAAGAATGCTAGAATTGAGATCACAATTTCTTCCCATATCGCACCTTGCTGATTGCTAAAAAAGAGGCCAAAAGCCTCTTTTTTTTCTTGCTATTTTTTTAAAAAAAATTATTATTAAAAAATATACAATATCAGTCTTTGGACTACAAATAAAATCATGAACTTAGAGCAAAAAAAGATTTTAAACGCAATAAATCTTGCTTTTTTTTCAAATCAGGAAGCGATTTTAAAATTATTTAAATCCTATTCTGCTCCAGAAGATGTTTACAAATTAAAAAAAGAAGATTTAAAAAATCTTGGTTTTAAAGAGAATACTATTGAAGAATTTTTGAAAAGAAGACAAGAAATCGATATAGAAAACGAATGGAAAAAACTTGAAAGAGAAAATATAAAAGTTATTACAAAAGACGAAAAAGAATATCCCCCATTGCTCAAAGAAATTGCAAATCCGCCAATTTTACTTTATGTAAAAGGAGAAATTTGCCCTCAAGAAAACTATCTTTCTTGTGTTGGAACAAGGTGGCCGTCTGATTATGGAAAAATGGTAACCTCTGATATTGTTGGAGATTTAGCAAATTTTGGTTTTACAATTGTTTCGGGACTAGCTCGCGGCATTGACACACTCTCTCACAAAGTTGCTCTTGAAAAAGGAAAAAGAACAATCGCAATTGTGGGCAACGGTCTTGATATTGTTTTTCCTCCGGAAAACAAAAATTTAGCCCAAAAAATAGAAAAAAATGGAGCCATTATTTCGGAATTTCCTCTTGGCACTCCTCCCCTTCCCTATAATTTTCCTTTAAGAAATAGAACTATCGCTGGGATGAGCAAAGGAATTTTGGTGATCGAAGCAAAAGAAAAAAGTGGCGCTTTAATTACTGCTAATCTTGCCCTTGAAGAAGGGAGAGAAATTTTTGCTATTCCTGGTCCAATTTATTCAAAAACCTCAGCTGGCTGCAACAAACTAATAAAAGAAGGGGCTCATCTTGTAACTTCAGCAAACGATATTCTTTCTTTATTTAATCTTGAGGGGGGAATAAAATTAGAAAAAGAAATAAAAGGCAAAACAAATGAAGAAAATATTATTCTTGATGTTTTAAAACAAGAACCAAAGACAATTGAAAAAATTATCAAAGAAACAAAAATGCCAGCAAGTACTGTAAATTCTTTATTGGTTTTTCTTGAAATAGAGGGAAAGATTAAAAAAACCGGCGAAAAGTATTATATTAATAGGTAAATTAAAAAATTTAAAAATAAAAATAATGCATATTTTAAAAATGTAATTCCTAAGCGAAATATGAAATTAGTAATTGTAGAATCACCAACAAAGGCAAAAACAATTCAGAAATTTTTGGATAGTGGTTTTATTGTTCAATCTTCTTATGGCCATATAAGAGACCTGCCGGAAAACAAATTAGGAGTGGAAATAGAAAACAATTTTAAACCAAATTATATTATCCTGCCAAAAGCAAAAAAAAGGGTTCAGGAATTGAAAAAGTATCTTTCAAAAGCAGAAAAAACAATACTTGCAACCGATGAAGATCGAGAAGGAGAGGCCATTGCTTGGCACCTTGTAAAAGCACTTGACCTTGAAAAAACAAAAAATTATCAAAGAATTGTTTTTCACGAAATCACCCAAGAAGCAATAAAAGAAGCACTAAAAAATCCAAGAGATATTGATATCAACCTAGTTAATGCTCAGCAAGCAAGGAGAATCTTAGATAGACTTGTTGGTTACAAACTTTCTCCTTTTTTGTGGAAAAAAGTAAAAAGAGGGCTCTCTGCAGGAAGGGTTCAGTCAGTTGCTGTAAGGTTAATTTGCGAGAGAGAAAAAGAAATCGAAGAATTTAAACCTCAAGAATATTGGGCTATTGTTGCTTTGTTTAGCAAAATAGATAAAAAGAAAGTTGAGTTTGAAGCCATACTTTACAAAAAGGCCAACAAAGTAATTGATAGGCTTGAAATAAAAACAAAAGAAGAAGCAGAAAAAATTATAGAAGATTTAAAAAGCGCGGATTATCAAGTGGCAAAAATAGAGAAAATAAAAAATATTTACAATCCTCCTCCCCCCTTTACAACCTCTCTTTTGCAACAAGAGGCAGGAAAAAAACTTGGATATTCAACAAAATTTACGATGAGGGTTGCTCAAAATCTTTATGAGAAAGGTTTTATAACTTACCATCGAACTGACTCGTTTAATTTATCTGAAAAAAGTCTATTTTTAGCAAAAAAAGTTATAGAAGAAAAATTTGGGAAAAATTATTGGGCAGGATTTTATAGAAAATACAAAACAAAATCAAAAACAGCCCAAGAAGCCCATGAAGCAATAAGGCCCACAAATCCAGAATTAATTCCAAAAAGTTACGGCGGTAAGGTCATTTTTAAAGAAAAAAGCGAAGAAAAAATATATGATTTAATCTGGAAAAGATTCATCGCTACCCAAATGGCCCAAGCAAAAATTAACTCAACAAAAGTAGAAATTGAAACAACAAAAGAAAAAAATGTAAATTATTCTTTTCTTGCTGAGGGAAAAACAATTGAATTTGAGGGATTTATGAAGGTTTACCCACTTTCAATAAAAGAAAAAATACTCCCTGATTTAAAAGAAAAAGAGCCATTAAAGCTTAAAAAAATTACTCCTTATCAACATTTTACAAAGCCGCCCTCAAGATATTCTGAAGCAACCCTTGTTAAAACCCTTGAAAAATATGGGATTGGACGACCCTCAACTTATGCTCCAATTATCTCCACAATTCAAGAAAGAGGCTATGTTGAAAAAGATGAAAACAAAAAATTAAAACCGACTGAAATTGGAATAATTGTAAATGATCTTTTAACTACTCATTTCCCTGAAATAGTGGATATTCAATTTACAGCAAAAATGGAAAAGGAACTTGACGAAATTGCCATTGGCAAAATAAGTTGGCAAAAACCATTAAAGGAATTCTATTTCCCCTTTGAAAAAGAACTAAAAATAAAAGAAAAAGAAGTTAAAAAGTGGAACCTTAACAAAGAAACTAACGAAATTTGCCCTGAATGTGGCGCGCCTTTACTTTTAAAATGGGGTAAGTTTGGAAGGTTTTATGCTTGTTCAAACTTCCCAAAATGCAACTACACAAAACCGCTCTTTGAATCAACAGGAATTATCTGCCCCAAATGTAAAAAAGGAGAAATCAGAGCATTAAAAACAAAAAATGGCAAAAATTTTTATGGATGCTCGCGGTATCCAGAGTGTAATTTTTTAAGCTGGAAAAAACCAAAATAAATTTTCACCTTAAAAAATTTGTCAATAAAGATTTTTAGTTGTAAAATAAAAAAATATGAGAAAAAAAATCTCTTCTGAAAAAATTACTTGGATAGATATAATGACCCCAACAGAAAATGATTTGTCTTTCTTAAAAGAAAATTTTGATTTCCATCCTTTTATCTTAAAAAGTATTCTCCCGCCTATTCACCATCCAAGATTTGAAAATTATAAAGACTATCTATTTTTAGTTTTGCATTATCCCTTCTTTGATGAAAAAACAAAAGAAACAAAATCAAGAGAAATAGATATTATTGTGACAAAAAATACTTTAATAACCATCCGCTATAACAATATCGCTCCTTTACAATCTTTCTTTACAAAATTAACTCTTTATGAAAAAGAAAGAAAAGAATTTACTGATGAAGGGGTTGGAGAAGTCTTATATCGCCTCTTATACGAACTTTTGCGAAACTCTTTCCCAAAATTAGATCACATCTCAGAAAAAATAGACTCAATCGAAAAAGAAATTTTTAAAGAACAAAAGCAAAAAGAAGTAATCGAAGAAATCTCTGCTTTAAAATATGACCTTATTAATTTTAAAAGAATAATTCAGCCCCAACTTCCGGTTTTTGAAAAGCTCAAAGAGGAATCTAAAAATTTCTTTGGTGAACATTTTGAGCCCTATTTTAATGAGCTTGTGAATTGCTTTTTAACAATAAAAGAAGTTTTGGAAACTCACCACAGAACCCTAAACGAACTTGAAGAAACAAATGCAAACCTCCTTTCAATAAAAACAAATGAAATAATGAAGATTCTTACCATATTTTGGGTAGTCATTTCTCCGCTTACTCTTCTTGCGACTATCTACGGAATGAATACTTCTTATCTTCCTTTTACTGACATTAAATATTATGACTTTTGGATAATAATTGGAATAATGGCTGTGCTTTCAATAATAATTCTTGTTTTTCTAAAAAAGAAAAAATGGATTTAGAACCTTTGCTTGATATTCTCTATCCTAAATTTTGTCTTTCCTGCAAAAAAGAAAAAGTTTATCTTTGCGCAGATTGTTTTTCAAAAATAGAAATTTTTCAAAGTCCTTATTGTCCTTACTGTGGTTTGCGTTCATTTAATGGATTAATTTGCAAAAACCACAAAAAAGCCCTTAAAGGATTTGTCTCGGCCACCCCTTATAACCAAGAAATAGTTAAAAAATTAATTGATAATTTAAAATATAGTTTTGTAAAAGAAATCGCAAAAACATTAGCTCTTTTAATGTTTAAATTTTTAAAAGAAAACCCAGAAATTGAATTTTTTAAAAATCCGGATGGATTTATATTAATCCCTGTCCCCCTTCATAAACGACGTCTTTGTTGGCGAGGCTTTAATCAATCAGAAGAAATTGCAAAAGAACTTTCGCCCCTAATTAAAATTCCAATAAAAAACGACCTTCTTTTTAAAATAAAACCAACAAAGCCCCAAGTTGGACTTCAAAAAGAAGAAAGAATAAAAAACATAGAAAATTCTTTTTTAGTAAACAAAAATAAATTAAAATTGATTTTGAATAAAAAAATTATATTAATTGATGATGTCGCAACAACCCTCTCAACTCTTGAGGAAGCTGCAAAAACATTAAAAAAGGCTGGCGCAAAAGAGGTTTGGGGTATTGCTATTGCTCATGGCTAAAAAAACAACAAAAAAGAAACAAAAAATTGTTTATTTAATTTTGTTTTTGTTAATTTTAATATTAATCTTGCTTTTTATATTATTTTTCTCAAAGAAAACAGAATCTATTTTTAAAAATCCACAAACCCTAAGAAGTTTAATATTGAAATTTAATTTTCTTTCTCCTCTTGTTTTAATATTGCTTGTAATTCTTCAGGTTATAACAGCACCAATCCCAGGACAGATAATAGGAATTGTAAGTGGTTATATCTTTGGGCCATTTTTTGGAACTATTTATTGTATGATAGGAATTCTTTTGGGATCCTTTTTGGCTTTTTTTGTTGCAAGAAAATTTGGCCGTCCTTTTGTTGAAAAAATGGTGAAAAAAGAAACCATAAAAAAATTTGACAAAAAAGTTTTAAAATATGGCCTTTTCCCTTTATTTTTGATGTATCTTTTACCTGCTTTTCCCGACGATGCTCTTTGTTTTTTGGCGGGCCTTTCGAAAATCAAAACTCGAGATTTTCTTTTTATCTCTTTTATTGGTAGGCTCCCTGGTTTTTTAATATTAAACTTAATTGGTAGTGGTTTAATTTCGCCAGAAAATAGAAATATTACCCTCTTTTTATTTGGTTTGATTTGTTTAGTTTCTTTTTTTCTCTATCTTCAAAGAGAAAAAATTGAAAAAATAATATTTAAAAAATTAAATAAGCCTTAAAACTTTCTTAAAATCTGCTCCTTCTCTTAAAATTTTTACTTTTCCTTTTTCAAAAAAAATTAAAGTTGAAGGTTTCCCTTTTAGGGTGCCCTTATCAAAATAAACTACCCTATCTTTAAAATATCTTTTTGCCTCCTGAATATTTTTTGCAGGTTCTTTGCCTTCATAATTAGCACTTGGCGCAACAAGGGGTCCTGAAATATTTAAAATTTTTCTTAAAAGATTGTTTTGGGGCACCCTAAAAGCAAGAGAATCTCCTTTACCCATAAGATATTTAAATTTTTCTTTCTTACTTTTATCTTTTATTTTAAAAACCACACTTACTCTTCCTGGCCAAATTTTATTTAAAAACTCAATTTCTTTTTTTGTCGGTTTTGCTCCAAAAATATTAAAGTCTTCAATTTTTGAAATCAAGATTATCATTGGTTTTTGGGGATTTCTTTTTCTTAATTTATATATTTCTTTTACTGAATTTTCTTTTAAAGCTGAAGTACAAATTCCATAAATGGTATCGGTCGGAATTACTCCAATCACCCCTTCTTTTAAAAGCAAGGCCAGCTTAAGATAACTTAAGCTTTCTTTGCCAAAATATTTTCCAACAAAATTGTTGCTTTTAATTACTCTGTGGCAAGGAATATTTTTATTTTTATTATTTGCTAAAATATTTCCTACTGCCCTTGATGCTCTTTTGCCACCTGCCATTTCTGCTATTTTTTGATAAGAAAAAAATCTCCCTTCGGGAATACAAGAGACAATTTTTAGAACCTTTTCTTTAAAATTCATATTTTTATCAATAATTTTAATTTATTCTACCAAATTTTTATCTTATGATAAAAAAACGAACCATAAATTTGGTTCGTTAAAACAATATTATTTATTTTTATTTTGGGCTGTAAATAACATTGGAAGTTTTTGGGGGGTTCGTTTATTTTTTGGAGGGTTTGTTTATTTTATTATAAAATTTTATTCACGTTATTCACAATGAATCGGCGTCCAATCATGACAACGTGGGGTGCTGTCGTTAAATTGAACAGCGCTAAGTTTATAATCTATGCAAAAAATTTTACCGGAATTCAATATAACCTCTCCACAGTAAACATATTTAAGACCATCCATCGGAGGAGACAATTCTTCCACTGAAATTCCTGGGCCGAATTCTTCTGTTTCGCTATATGGGTTCTTCCCTCCTAACGATGCAATTTTCTTACAAAGCCTTATAACGTCTTTGTCACAATCAAAAAGCTCTTCAAAACAACAAAACTTGTTATAATTTCCATCTCTTTCAAAAATAAAATAAGCTTGAATATTTAACTGGCGCATAGTGTCTATAATCGCCGTATCTTTAGCTTTATTTCGGACAGATCTTAAATTAACCAAAACAACACTAGACAAAATAGCAATAATAGCAATTACTATCAAAAGCTCAAGAATGGTAAAGCTTCTTTTAATTTTTTTAAATTTTTTTGAAAAAACCATAAAAGTTTTAACAATTGACTTATTATTCATAAATTCACAAATTTAGAAAAATCAACTCATAAAGTAACTTTAAAAAACATTTTGTTAACTCTTTCACTATAAAAAACACAAAAAAAGAAAATTAACAGAAATATAATGAAATTTTCTTTTTTTTATTTATTATTCTACCAAAAAATTCCAAAAAAGCGAGGTTTTCTATCCAACAATTTGATAGACATTTATCTTTCTATTAAACACGCTCAAGTTAGTTAATTGAAAAGAATAAGAAAAAAAAACAGAGATTTAATCTAATCTTTCAACTATTAATAGATAAAGCCGGATCTTTTCCATTTGCTTTATTTTTCCATTTGCTTTATAAATTTTAATAAAATAAAATTTGTATAAAGTTAAAATTATATACATAATATACAAAAGGTCGAATACTAAAAAATATCAAAAGAATATGTTTGTAAATAATAAAGCCAAAACAAGCTGGCCGGTACTAATTGCAATATTTGTAATAGTTCTTGCTGTTGGAGGTAGTATATATTATTGGCAATCGCAGCAAAACATGGAAAGGTCCGCTGAAATAACGCCGACTTCCATCGTAACACCAGCAACTACAATAACTCCTAAATCGACTCCTGCGACAACAGAAACTGAAAATCAAACCGCAGATTGGAAAACGTATACAAATGAATCTTTTGGGCTTTCTTTTAAATATCCAGCTACTTACAGCATTAAAGAAACAGAAGAAATTAAAGCGGGTAAAATTGGTGGAACTCTTGTTTTAAAAGATTCTTCAAGAGAAGGCAGCCCGGAAATGACAATGTTATTTAATCCAGATGGTTTCGGCCCAGCTATAAGTGATATTTACTACTGTACAAAGATTCAAAATGGTAAATTAAAGATTGTTTCAACGAAAAAAGCTAATCCCGAAATGAAAGAAGGGCCAGATATAAATAAAAAAATTATCATGTTTGAAGTGGGATATTTTCATTATCGGTCAATAAATGAATTTGATAACGGGGTAATTGCTTTTTTTAGTTATGAAAAAAACGGGCCAGATTACTCAACAGAACTTAAAAAGATAATAGACACAATCGAAATCACGAAAGAGAATATTTACGGAGAGAATAAGTGTGAATAATGTTTTCGGACGGTAACTAAAAAACCCGAGAGATTATTCTCTCGGGTTTTTTAAAGAGCCAAACAAAAAATCGCCCTTTTGGCGATTTTTTGTTTGGCTCCGGGGGGAGGACTCGAACCTCCAACCCACTGGTTAACAGCCAGTCGCTCTACCATTGAGCTACCCCGGAATGTTTCAAAAATAGAATATCCTAAATAATTAAAAAATCAAGACTTTTAATATTCTTTCAACTTCTTTGCTTCTTCGTGTTCTTTTATTTTCTCAATTGCCCTTTGTTGAATTTGCCTTACTCTTTCTCTTGTAATATTAAATTTCTGGCCAACCTCTTCTAAAGTGTGAGGAACTTCGTCTTCAAGGCCAAATCGCATTTTTAAAATTTCTCTTTCTCTGGGAGTTAAGTCTTCCAAAATTTCACTTATTTGTTCTTTTAAAATTGAAAGACTAGCAGAACCTGCAGGGGTAATAGTTTTTTTATCTTCAATAAACTCTTCAAGCTTGCTTTCTTTATCATCCCCTCCAATTGGTTGATCCAAGGATATTGTTCCTTGAGCAACCTGTTCTAGACTTCTCACTTTTTCTACATCTTCTTTCATCTCAACCGCAATCTCTTCTGGTAATGGTTCTCTTCCAAGTTCTTGAAGAAGTCTTCTTTTTATACGGTTATATTTTGAAAGACTCTCTACAATGTGGACCGGCAATCTTACTGTTCTTGCCTGGTCTGCGATTGCTCTTGTAATCGATTGTCTTATCCACCAAGTAGCATAAGTTGAAAATCTAAAACCTTTTCTCCAATCATACTTCTCAACTGCCTTAAAAAGTCCAAAATTTCCCTCCTGGATTAAATCAAGCAAAGTTAAATGAGGAGTTCTTCCAAGATATTTTTTGGCAATAGAAACAACCAACCTTAAATTTGAGTGAATTAATTTCTTTTTAGCTGCCTTATCGCCTTGAGCTGCTCTTTTTGCTAATTCTTTTTCTTCTTTAAAAGTTAATAAAGGATACTTACCAATTTCTTTAAGATAATTTTGAATAGCATCAATTTCTCCTATGTCTCCTGCTACTATCTCTTCTTCGCTTATTTCTGGTTCTTTTAAAAGCTCTGGTGCTTCTTTTATTTTGATTCCTTTATTTTCTAAAAATTGATAAATTTCTTCAAGTCCGGTAATATCTTCTTCGGCATCAGGAAAAAATTTTAAAACTTCCTGAAAAGTTACAAAGCCTCGAGGTTTTCCCCTTTCAAGAAGTTCTTCTTTTGCATTTTCTTTTATTTTTTCTCTTTCTTTTTCAAGCTCAAGAAGAATATCTTTTTTTATTTTCTTTCTTCTCTTTCTTTTGGAGGTCTTTTTGGTTAATTTTCTTTTGGTTTTTTTCTTTAAAGTCTTTTTTGTTTTCTTGGCAATTTTTCTTTTGGTTGTCTTTTTCTTTACTTTTGGCTTCTTTGTCTTCTGTTTTTTGGGCCTTCCTCTTTTTTTTGTCTGAATTTTTGCTTTTTTCTTTGTATCTTTCTTTTTTTCTTTTTTTATTTTCTTTTTTGCCGTCTTTCTTTTCGCTGCTTTCTTTGCTGATTTCTTTTCTGCCAAAGAATTCTTTTTTGTCCCTTTTGGACTTTTCTTTTTTTTGGTTTTTTCTCTTTTGGTATTTCTCTTTTTTTGCTCTTTCTTTTTTTTGTTTTTAACTTTCATATTAACTTGCCTGAATTTTTTTAATTTTTTCTAAAAGTTTTTTTACTTTGTTTTTATCACCTTTTTCTTCGGCCTCTTTAATCTTTTTTACAATCTCTCTTATTTTCTTTTCTTTATCAAACATCACTAAAGAGTTTATACAAAATTCAATTTCTTTTTCAAGATTCACGCTTCCCTTCTCTGACTCTTCTACCTCAAATTGAAATTCAAGTTCATCTACAAAATCTTTTAAACTTGGTGGAATTTTTTTCTTTTTTAAAATAGTCTCAAAAAGTTCTTTGCCTTCTTTAAAAGAAAAAACAAAAGGAAGTTTTTTTTCTTTAACTGCTTCTTTATTCTTTAAAAGGAGCATTAAAAATCTTTCTTCTATTTTTCTTCTTCTTTCTTTTTCTTCTTTTTGAGAAAGTTTCTCTTCTAAAACATCTCCTAAGTTATATTCAAAATTTTCTTTTTTAAGTTGTTTTTTTACTTTGGATAATTCTTCCCATAAAGCTTCTTCTTTTATTTTCAACTCTCTTGCTAAACGAGAAATACACTCTGCTTCTTCAATTTTGTTTTGGATTCTAGCAATAAATGGTAAAAGAATTTTTGTTATCTCTTTTTTGCCATCAAGTGTTTCTTTGTCGTATTTTAAGAAGGCTTTCTCAAAATAAAAATCTATTATAGAAATTGGAGATTTAATAATTTCTTGCCACTTTTTAATGTCTTCTTTTACAATATCTGCGGGATCTTTTCCTTCCGGTAAAGAGACTATTTTAATATCAAATCCAAAAATTTGAGCTAAATCAATTCCCCTTTTTGTAGCACTTTCCCCTGCCACATCCATATCAAAACCCAAAACCAAATTTTTAGTGTAGCGAGAAAGTATCTTTAATTGATAAGGAGTTAAACTTGTCCCAGAAGAAGAAACAATGTTTTTTATTCCTGCCTTGTGGCTTAAAATTACATCTGTGTATCCCTCAACTAAAATTACACTATCTTCCTTTCTTATCTCAACTTTTGCTTTGTTTAATCCGTATAAAATTCTGCTTTTATCATATATCGGAGTATTTGGCGTATTAATATATTTTGCCACTTCTTTTTCTTCTTTTTCTTTTTCAAATATCCTGCCGCCAAAACCAACTGGCATATCTTGTAAATTAAAAATCGGAAAAATAATTCTTCCTCGAAATCTATCATAGGGAGTTTTCTCCTCCTGGGCAATTGCAAGTCCTGCCTCTACAACATCATCCCTTTTAAAACCTTTTCCAACTAAAAAATCAGAAAGCCCTCGCCATGTATTTGGCGCATAGCCTATTCGCCATTCTTTTATTAAATCTTCATCTATTCCTCTATCTTTTAAATACTCTTTTGCTTTTTTACCTTTTTGAGTCTCTTGAAGTTGCTTTTCAAAAAATTTTGTTGCCAATTCACAAATATCATAAAGTTTTTGTTTTTGAGTTTTTTCTTTTATTGGCTCTCTTTTTAATTCAACCCCGGCTTTTCTTGCCAAAATTTGCAAGGCCTCTTTAAAATCAACTCCTTCAATCTGCATTATAAAATTAAAAACATTGCCAGAAACACCACACCCAAAACACTTAAAAATTTGTTTTGATGGTGAAACAAAAAAAGAGGGCTTTTTTTCTGGATGAAAGGGGCATATAGCTCTGTAATTTGCTCCTGTTTTTTGAAGCTGCAAATACTCAGAAACAACTTCAACTATATCAAGCCTATCTTTTATTTCATCAATTTGAGACATAGAATATTTTTATTAAATTATATTAAATTATAAACCTAAAATTGATATACCAGTTATTAATTTAAAAAGTGGCTGAATAATATAAGGAAATCCTATAAACATCAAAAAGAATACAGCAAGAAACATTGAGATAATTTGAATACCAGGATTTTCCATTATTTTTCTTTCAAAATAAGGAAAAAAAGTATTAACAATATGAGAACCATCAAAAGGAGGCAAAGGAAAAAGGTTGAAAATTCCAAGAACAAGATTTATTGCAACAATATATCCAAAAAAAGTGGTTAGGTTCTTAAAAAAAAGAATGTTTTGAGGCAAAAACCTAATTGGAAGACCAAACAAAAATGCTAAAAGAAAATTAACACTAACCCCAGCTACCCCTACCTTTAACCTGCCATATTTTTGATCGTTAAAATTATAAGGATTTATTGGAACTGGCTTTGCCCAGCCAAAAACAAAACCAGCTCTACTTATTATAAGAAAAAGAGGCAAAAGAAAAGACCCAAAAAAATCTAAATGACGAAGTGGATTTAAACTAAGCCTTCCTGCTAATCTGGGCGTGGGATCTCCCATAGCGTCTGCAGCATATCCATGAGCAACTTCATGCAAAATCACTGAAAATAAAAAAATTAAAATAATAAAAATTAAACCTAAATCCATAATAAAAATTTAAAATTTAGCGGTTTTAAAAATTAAAATTAGCGACGAATTTATTGAAACTATTTTATTTTTTCTGTATACATAAAATATACCACAAATTTAAAAAGAGTGAAATTTTTAAAGGAAGGGTGCCGGAGTGGACTAACGGAACGGCCTGGAGAGCCGTGGCGTCTTTGGCGCCTCGTGGGTTCGAATCCCACCCCTTCCGCCAGTTGGAAAAAGGCGTCGGGATTTATTCTTCGTAGCCGTAACGGCAGATAATCCCATTGTGGGTAACCCAGTCAGTTGAATAACTTTTGGCAAAAAGAGTTGGGTTATGGGCAAAATGTTTTCTTCTAAATTCTTC
>Ga0272449_1000677_pt1 | contig 39042 bp, 29 predicted proteins | sample YNPCB0241_FD_198679 | JGI IMG/M metagenome (GOLD analysis project Ga0272449, IMG submission 198679) | Hot spring sediment microbial communities from Yellowstone National Park, WY, United States - YNP-CB-024-1 | ecosystem: Environmental > Aquatic > Thermal springs > Hot (42-90C) > Sediment...
TATTATGAACCAATTGAGCCAAAATTCTCGTCTCCATTCCTTATAGGTAGGCTACGGACATGGAACTTGGAGCAAGGAGGATTCCGAATATCCCAATGTCTCCATTCCTTATAGGTAGGCTACGGACTAAGACCTCTTGATGTTGTTGTCAGGATGGACGGTACAAGGTCTCCATTCCTTATAGGTAGGCTACGGACTGCGTTTATAATTCCAAGATATACCTCAGCCATAGCTAAGTCTCCATTCCTTATAGGTAGGCTACGGACCATAAAAAAATAGAGTGGGAGAAGGTGGGTGCACTGTACAGTCTCCATTCCTTATAGGTAGGCTACGGACTATCTTGGTATTAATGTTGTAGCAAAACTTGTAAAGGGGGGAGAGGTCTCCATTCCTTATAGGTAGGCTACGGACCAGTCAAAAAGATTATTGCAAGATATGATAAGAGAAAAGTTCAAGTCTCCATTCCTTATAGGTAGGCTACGGACAAAGAAGTAATGGATCTGTTGAAAGAATACAAAAAGACGTCTCCATTCCTTATAGGTAGGCTACGGACGCCTTATTTCCGGTGCTATTTCCCTTGCGCCTACTGTGTCTCCATTCCTTATAGGTAGGCTACGGACCAGCCCCGCCGTCATCTGAGTCGTCGAAGGCTGGGAAGAGAGTCTCCATTCCTTATAGGTAGGCTACGGACTTGCAAGGAAAAAAGAAAAAAGGAAAAAGAAAAAAAGAAGGTCTCCATTCCTTATAGGTAGGCTACGGACAGAGCCCAACATCGACGAAGCTTTACAGAGGATATCAGATGAGTGTCTCCATTCCTTATAGGTAGGCTACGGACGCAATAATCAATGTTGCAACCGATATGGAAGAACTTATTAAGTCTCCATTCCTTATAGGTAGGCTACGGACAAAAAATGCTAAAGTTGAGAATGAGAGAGGTAAAAAGAATCGTGTCTCCATTCCTTATAGGTAGGCTACGGACGGGAAAATGACAAAAGTGTCGGTAGGAAGAGCAAAGGAATTAATAGTCTCCATTCCTTATAGGTAGGCTACGGACAAGGAAAAAAAGGAAAAAAAAGGAAAAAAAAGGGTCTCCATTCCTTATAGGTAGGCTACGGACATTATAAGGCTTACTAACGAGGTTGTAACACTCCAGGTCTCCATTCCTTATAGGTAGGCTACGGACTCCTTGATAGTTTAGCACCACATTCTTTGAGAATCGATGGGAGTCTCCATTCCTTATAGGTAGGCTACGGACGAATGCGCTAAAGTTTGCGAAGATGATATCCGAGAAATTCAGGTCTCCATTCCTTATAGGTAGGCTACGGACTTTCCAATCTTTCAGTGGTATACATATTCTTGATTTCAGGTGGGGTCTCCATTCCTTATAGGTAAACTACGGACAAAAAGGAGGTAAAAAATGTTGAAAACAAGCATTGAAGGTCTCCATTCCTTATAGGTAGGCTACGGACTTGTTGTTCCAAAGGCGATGAGATATATTCCGATGTTGTCTCCATTCCTTATAGGTAGGCTACGGACAAGTAAGTTTCCATTGATGTGGCGTATTCACCTTGTGGACCACGGGTGTCTCCATTCCTTATAGGTAGGCTACGGACGGGGTAGAGCTTTTTTATGGCCTCTTTTGTTTCGTTTAGGTGTCTCCATTCCTTATAGGTAGGCTACGGACACTAACCAAAAACAAGATAAAAGCCCTCGGTGGGGTTGACAAGGTCTCCATTCCTTATAGGTAGGCTACGGACCTTCGTAATAAATGCGGCCTTGAGCTTGATTTTCGAAAGGTCTCCATTCCTTATAGGTAGGCTACGGACTCTAAAACTTCTTTCATATATGTCAGGAAGTAGCTTAAGTCGTCTCCATTCCTTATAGGTAGGCTACGGACATATCGTAGTATGCAATCTCACCCTCATTCTTATTATCTCTGTCTCCATTCCTTATAGGTAGGCTACGGACAATATGCCTCTTATTGACATAAGGCTCTCGACGGAAGCTCCGTCTCCATTCCTTATAGGTAGGCTACGGATGGTCTATGCTAATATTTTCATTTTCTTTGATTTCAACTGGGTCTCCATTCCTTATAGGTAGGCTACGGACACCGCAATTCCAAGCGAAATCCTTAACACAATAATAGAAGTCTCCATTCCTTATAGGTAGGCTACGGACGATAGCCTCAAAGAAAGCCGATTTACCAACTCCATTACTTGTCTCCATTCCTTATAGGTAGGCTACGGACTGGGTATTTAGACTACAAAGCGGTCATTAAACCAAAATTCCTTGTCTCCATTCCTTATAGGTAGGCTACGGACTTATGGAAAGACTTCCTTTCAACATGAAGAATGCAGATGAGAAGTCTCCATTCCTTATAGGTAGGCTACGGACCTTTTATTGTAAGATAATGGATCCTCAACAAGAACATATGAAGGGGTCTCCATTCCTTATAGGTAGGCTACGGACTTAACAAACCTATGAATCCATTTACAAGGAATGGGAATGTCTCCATTCCTTATAGGTAGGCTACGGACCGATGACGTCTATGGCGCCCCAGTATGCCATGAGAATGGTAGATGGTGTCTCCATTCCTTATAGGTAGGCTACGGACGATAGTGCACGAAAACTCTCATTCACAGCCACTACCCGTGTCTCCATTCCTTATAGGTAGGCTACGGACAATGGAAAAATTTGAATTAGACCTGAAGCAGGTTATTGGGGCAGGTCTCCATTCCTTATAGGTAGGCTACGGACATAGACTGCCATAAAAGGTATTATGTCTTCAAGGAAATTGGGTCTCCATTCCTTATAGGTAGGCTACGGACCCCCAGAAAAGTGTAAGGAAAATAATGGCTAAATATGATGTCTCCATTCCTTATAGGTAGGCTACGGACAACGAAACGAATATATTGAATATCTCGATAGGTTTCGTAAACGGGTCTCCATTCCTTATAGGTAGGCTACGGACTTTCTACAAAAACGAGCTCAAAATGAGCGGTAAATTGTCTCCATTCCTTATAGGTAGGCTACGGACTATGACACTATGAGTAAAATAAAGGAATTTAGTATTGAGGGTCTCCATTCCTTATAGGTAGGCTACGGACGATGATTGGCAAGGCTCCAGCAAACCCTTTTACAGCAGTCTCCATTCCTTATAGGTAGGCTACGGACCACAATGGTAGAGGAGATTGCAGAAGAATTAGGGCTTCCACGTCTCCATTCCTTATAGGTAGGCTACGGACGATAGTGAGATTATCCTCCTCATTAACTCGCCATAGGTAAAAGGTCTCCATTCCTTATAGGTAGGCTACGGACTGGGTAAAATAATAGAGCTTAACATTAAAGATGCAAGTCTCCATTCCTTATAGGTAGGCTACGGACCTATGGGTAAAATGATAGAGTTCAACATTAGAGACACAAAGAGTCTCCATTCCTTATAGGTAGGCTACGGACAAGGGGGTGCAATATGGATAAAGATACCATAAAAGAAGCAATGTCTCCATTCCTTATAGGTAGGCTACGGACTATATAGATATAGGTAATAATGAGGGCAGGAAGGTATATGTCTCCATTCCTTATAGGTAGGCTACGGACACGTTGATAAATAATGGATATATTGAGTTTCCTATTCGGGGTCTCCATTCCTTATAGGTAGGCTACGGACCCGAGCAATAACTTTTTGTTATCCCTGTTTACCCTTTTCCATCCCCTTGGTCTCCATTCCTTATAGGTAGGCTACGGACGAACCGGGCAAACTTCTTTGTGATTAACGCTGCATTGAGCGTCTCCATTCCTTATAGGTAGGCTACGGACATCAAAAGACTTTACGAATATCTGTTCCCAGCTTTCGACGTCTCCATTCCTTATAGGTAGGCTACGGACAGTTATATTGAGAATGGGACCCCGCATATCAGAGACATAATCCTAGGTCTCCATTCCTTATAGGTAGGCTACGGACGGGTTAAATTCCTGAATGAATATGTTGAGTTCCCTTTGTCTCCATTCCTTATAGGTAGGCTACGGACGTGTGGTACATTATATTATGCACCACTCGGATACAGTCTCCATTCCTTATAGGTAGGCTACGGACCTTCTTCATCCAAATCATATTCCATTTCATTTCTCTTATTTCTGTCTCCATTCCTTATAGGTAGGCTACGGACAGGGGAGTTCAGTGAGTTTGTTAATTGTTTCAACCATAAAGGGTCCAAAGTCTCCATTCCTTATAGGTAGGCTACGGACGGGTATGAAGTTGGAGAAAGTTGCAAACATAAAGAAATATGTAGGTCTCCATTCCTTATAGGTAGGCTACGGACCAAAAAAGGATAGCAATAGCAATACTGCCCGTAATGGTCTCCATTCCTTATAGGTAGGCTACGGACTTACGAACTTGGATGAGGCGACCCCACCCAAGGCTGTAAGCGAGTCTCCATTCCTTATAGGTAGGCTACGGACATGCAAACCTTGCCCTTGACAATGCAGTTTCTTCTGGGTCTCCATTCCTTATAGGTAGGCTACGGACAGCTAACTTGCCCTTTTTAAGCCCAAACCAGAAACAACACTGTTTACAAAGAGACTAAATTTTAAATTACTGCCTTTATGATTTTCCCATTAAAATCAAGCTTTTTTCTACGTCGCCACTTGTCGTCGATCCCCCGGGGGTTTTCTCAAAAACAAGATCGACGACAAAATTTTTAATAAGCAAAAATTTGCACATGTTGAATTTCTTCCCATTCTAACTTTTGACCTATTTTTGTAAAATTCCCCTCTTTAAATTTTCCTTAATGTCACGAATGACACTCTCATCATTCACATACTTAATTCTTATGCCTTCTCCCTCTCTTTTTATACAAATTGAACCATAGCAAAGACCAGCATGAGCGAAAAAGTTCCTTCTATCAATTTTTCCACCAGACGGTTTCTCTTGTTTTTTCGCACTTTGGTACTTTTCCAAGGCGGTGCTATCAACCTTTTCACCAGAGTGTTCTTCATACAAGATCCATGACTTATCCGATGAGGAGCCGCACAACTGGTGATTGCTGGTAGCGATGTCGGAGCCTTCTTTTGCGCTCAGCCTCGATTCGGCGTAACGCTTAATCTTGTCGATTTCTGACAAAGCTAATGTATTTAAAACTGGATTGGTCTTATACATCGTTTCATAGAGATTTTCCAAATAATCTAAAACCACACCAGATTCAGGAACCTCTTTGATATTAAACTCCTTAAATTTTTTCGCAGTATACAAAGGCAAGATCCTCGACAACAAAGCTGCGAGAATATAAACTACAAAACTCTCCGTGAAATAAGCCCTCTTTTTTACCTCAAGAGTCTTACCATTGAAATAGAATTGGTAACCTTCTCGGTACAAATTCACGGAAATATTAAGTTTTTTAAGGAGCTGGTCACTGTCAGCCAAAAAGGTTAAAAGGGGCAAAATAAAACCGTTATAAAAGGCAGAAAGAGAATACAAAGAACTATTGAAAAGTTCTCTTAAGTCTTCGTTTTTTCCGATTTCTATACTTATTCTCTTAGAAAACTCTGCATCTTCTTTGTTTCGCACTTTAATAGGAATAAACTCGTTTTCATCTTTTATCGAAAAACGCGGATTGAAATGCACAACCTTTTCTATTTCGGAAAATATGTACTCCTCATCAACTTTTTCAGGAATACCATTGTAAAGAACTAACTCGCATTCGTAGAAAGCCGATAAAACACTTAGCAAATTTTGCAAAGCCCAATAAACGTAGAGGTTCAAACTATTAAGCCCCGTGGTAACATCGTAAAATACCCTAATTTTTGCTTCACTTTCTAATTCGTCAATCTTCTCAAGGAAAACCTTTGTTAGTTCGTAGAGAGCCATGTATTTAAAGTCCGCAAAATTCCCATTGATTCGTATCGTCCATATTCCGTCATCGCTCCGTTTATTGTGTTGCTGATCCACCCCCGCAGCTCCTGATTTACTCACTGAACTGGTGTTGATCTTGAAGACACCCGAATAAGGCAAAAGAATGGATCTGAAATCCGATTGGGAATAATTTACTATACCTTTTCGCCACTTTTCGAAACCTTCTATAATACTTTTCTCGTAGGTAGAATAAGTAATCTCTGGACCAACGATTCCTAATTCCAAATCCTCGATAAAAGGTGCTGCAAGGGATTCTGGTAAAAGGGAAAGGGTTAAATCGGGCTTGAGAAAATACTCCAAAGCTAAAAGGGTGTGGCGAGTTTTGAAATCAGGTAATCCATCAAATTTATAAATTGCCTCTTTATAACGATAGTAATCCCCTACAATCCCTATAAGGACTTTTAACTCTTTCATATCTTTGTGACCCCCTCCTCTATATTTCCTCCCATTTGCACCAACCTAAAGGTCTGCCGTTACTTGTCACCCTTCGGCTGGAGGGAATTATACCAACGCTCTTGATGTTGTGCCCTTTAGCAAGATTGAGAATCTCACCTTTGAGATAATCATCAAATAGCAATCCTACTGTCATTGCCAGATAACCACCGCCATAACCGATATGGAGATTGGGGGGTTCTTTGAAATAGTAAACTTTCAGCGTAGGTGGAAATACTTTATTTTTTACACTATTCTCATGGTTCAGAAGATCCTTAGTAAATTCTTCAGTTACTCTAATTGGGTTTCTGAAAAGCCCTTTAACGAAATCAATGTAACCATTAAAAGGTTCCCTACTTGAATTAACAAACTTATCTAACAATCCCCAATCGTAGGTTATGGTGAATTCCAATACGGTGTCTTCGGGCATTGCTTCAATAAATATTTTAAATTTCAGCTCTTTTCCCTTGTTGAACACCTTAACTTGCTCTAAATAGAGTTCATCTTTATTTATCGGTTTTGTGTCAGAGACTCTAAAAATCCTGAAAATATCCCTATGGGGCCCCTGGTTTGAGCCTACCTCAAGTTGTCCTAAGTTAAAAATTTGAACCAGTTCATTCTCAAACCATTTGAAATAGGAACTAACTTTTACCCTTTTGCTCTGATAACTCTCTATTTTGTACTCATTTAAGCTATTTCTTATATTCTCGATTATTTCTCTCTTGTAAAATTCCGGGGATCTATTTCTAATCTCCTTTAAGATTTTATAAATAAAAGCGGTTCTTATTGCCCCTTTTATGGAACTACCAGGAATATAGGGGCGATAGTAAGTGTCTCTTATGAAACTTCTGATCTTTTCACCGATTTCCTTTGAACCTCTGAGCTTAAGACTATAGGCCGATGAATACTTTATTAACTGTTTTAACTTTTCAAAGTCTCCTCTAACAATCCTTCTAAAGATAGCAACAATGTCTGCATTGGAATTTTTACTAAATTCACCGATTAAACAATTGGTGGCCTCTTTTACAAGACTCTCATTATTACCACTAATCTTCAAAAGGCCCTCGGAGAGTCTCAATGGATCAAGGACATAAAATTTTCCTTCGCCATCCAACTTCACAAGCAGGTTAAAGGGTATATCTTCCTGCCCTATGTGCAGAGGGGACAAAAGCTTTAATTTATAACGTTTCACTTCTAACTTACTCATGATTCAACCTCACTGGTAAAGTAAAAGCATAAGCAAATTTATAAATTTTACTATCTGACAAGCCATAAAGGGCTTCTGGTGTAACGTCGACCGCACATCCTTTTATATCCTTGTGTAAAATTGACCCCTCCTTAAGCATCCAAACGGACTTTCTCCTTCGAGAATATCCCTCGTCTGTTAGGAACCAGCCTCTTCTTAACATAAGTTCATAATAGGAGTTTTTAAGAATCCCATCCATCTCTCCTTCTCCAGGAACGGAAAGGGAAAGAAGAAGATAAAAATTGGGTGATTCCGGCATTTCAAAGGTAAGCCCATCTTCTTCAAACTCAAAAGTGCCACTACCTGTGCTTCTCCTCCCTCCGATACCCTCTTCCCCCAGGAGTTTTAAGAGACCTCGAAACTCACCCTCTAATTCCTCAGATAAAAATTTAACGACAAAATAAAGTCCACCTTTGTAGAAAAATACCTGTCCTATTCGATAAAAAGTGGAAGCAGATGTGAACCTATCCACAAATACTTTTGGTAATATGTCGACGGCATAAATTTCTTTTAAAAGATCCGAATATTTCGAGAAACCATTCCCAATGTTTTTCTGCAGATCATCTAAGGAGTTCAGCCAGATGCTGGGGATAAAAAATAATTTTTTGAACTTTTTAGCGAGTTCAAAATCCTCTTTGCTTTTTCCCTGAGCTATCTTCACATTGTAAATGGGTCTTGGCAGAAAGTAAACCCGTCGGCGTTCCTCAAAATTAATCTACTCGAAATGGGGTTGTTTCATCAAAAATAAAAACGGCGACCATACTGCATCCTTTTATTGTCAAAAAAGGGAAATGAAGTGCAATCGCAATAAAAGGTTTTTAGTCTGAAAGCAAAAATTTAATTTTTGTTCTAATTCTGCTTATTTAAAGTAAGAGTAAGAAAAAGCAATAAAAACCTCGTTCACTTCAATATAGCCTAACTGTATCATATATTAAGCTGTCAAAGTCGCGAAACAATTTGAAAAAGGGTAAAAAGGTATGAAATAGAACGACCATTAAATACGGTTTTAAAACTTGAGGAGGAAATGGAAAATTTAGTAAAGGTTTAAAATTGGAACTGAGATAGTTTGTAAAAATAGACTACTTAGCGCTAAGCTTGTGAGGAAGAATAGTATAGACACCCTCCCATTATAATAGGATCATCAATAGAAACTTGGAGTTTGCTTTCAGGGACTTTTCCAAGTTCATTTATCAAATTTTCTAATTCCTCCCGCAATTTATTTGCTTCCATTAATTCATTAGAGAAATATAAACCACTGGCTCTTTTTCTACTGATATCAGACAATAGTTTTTCAAGTCTATTCTTTTTTTCTTTAATTGTTTTTTCAAGTTCTTCCCTCTTCCTTTGTGATGCAAGTTCTTCAATTTCTACTTTTATTTTTTCAATTTGGGATTGTATATTTTTTTTAATATTGTCTTTTTCCGACCATAAAGCATTTTTAGCTTTTTCAACAAAACCTACATTCTCTTCGCGTATCTCTTCAACCTTTTCAGCCTGCGTTGCTAATTCATAGACTTTCTCTGCGTCTATTCTCACAGTCTCACTTTTTATTTCATATAAAACAGGAACAAAAATTTCAAAGGATATTTCAAGACCTGCTGCAAGATTAACTATTTTTATAGGGAAAAGAACATACATAGCTACTGCATTTTCTCCAAAAGTGGCTTTTTCCCAAAATTTTCCCAAGTTGCTTTCAATACAAAGGTTGGAAACCTTCTCGACAAAGTCGTGAAATGGACCTATATAAGAAGGGTTTAAATTCTCAAAACCGTATTTTTGCTTCCACATTTTTACCTTTTCCAAATCGACACGGATCAAGGGTTTTTCTTTCAATGTGGACAGCTCTTTTACTAACTTCCCATCTTTGTTGTAACTAAAGACAAAGAAATCATAGTCTTCTTCAACTGGTTGTACCTTGCAGGCCACCTTCTCTTTTCCAATCTCTATTAGTTCAGTTATAATATTCTCAATTCTGTCTACAAGGCTATTTGTGAACCCCACCTGGAGGATTTCGGACTCTTCAGCTGGTAGCATCTCTAAAAGTTTAAATATCTCCTTCCTCTCGATGATGTAATCCCTTATTCTCTTCTCTAAATCTTCTTTTTTTATTTCATTAAACTCTAACCGTGCAATAATTTCTTCTATTTCAGAAGAGTAGGCAACTTCAGAGAGGACAACAGAATAGCTCAACCCGAGATGCGTAGTTATTTCTTCCAATTTTTTTGTTAAAATTTCGTGCTTCCTCTCGTCTATTGTATCTTTACATAATAAAGAATAAGAGGTAACTGGTTTTTTCTGACCGATACGGTGTATCCTTCCTATTCTTTGCTCTACTACCATCGGGTTCCAAGATAGGTCATGATGAATTATCGTATCAGCTATTTGAAGGTTCAATCCTACATAGGCTGCATCAGTTGATATCAAAACATCTACTCTATCATTTCCTTTGCTCCATAATTTCTCAATTAACTTTTCTCTTTGAGCTTCCTCCAGTTCACCGTAGAAAAATCCTGCTTTTATCCCTTTCTGTTCTAAAAGCTTTTTAAGAGACTCACCGGTTTTTAAAAATCCTACAAATACGATTACCTTTCTTTCATCTGATGGTTTTAATTCCTCCACCAATTTTATAACCCTTTTAACCTTGGAAAACTCATCAATTCTTTCTATTTCCTTTATGAGCTCCTCCAAAAAACTTATATCTGAATAAAGGCCTTCTTTAATTGTATTATCAATTGGAATTCGAACAACAAAATTCCCCTCTTCATCCCTCAGCGTTTCTACATTCGACTGTGCCTCTAACTGGTCCTCAAGAAAGGAACGAATTTCATCCAAAACCAAACCTTCTGATTCTTTCCTGAGTACACCAAAGTTGTACTCTATAAAGCCCCTATTTATTCCATCCTTTATTCTGTCTATTAGGTTCTGAATCGCAACAATGGTAGCAAGTTTTGAGCTTGTAAATTCCTCAAGGTATCTCTGCTTTATAAATGGTGCTATGTGTTCAATATTTCTAGAAATAATTTTGTAGTAATTTGATTTTTGTGAGAGAAACTCCTTAAGTTTATTATAAAGATACTTTTCTTCCTCAGTAAGCATGAGAATTTCAGGAGGAAGTACATGTCTCTCAGGCAAGACATCCTTCAATTCCTTTTTCTGCAATCTTCTTTTAATGAACGTCCTGAAAAGCTTATCACTATCAACTTTCAAAATCTCCTTTTTTGTGGCCTTACTCAAAATTTCTTCAGGTACAAAGAGATAAAGTTGGGTTGCTATATCGTCAATGCTGTTCTGCATTGGTGTTGCAGTAAGCAACAGGTGGAATTTAGACTTCAACTGCTTAACAGCTTTAAATCTTTGGGTAGCGCTATTTTTTATAAAATGCGATTCATCGATTACTATAAAATCCCACTCTTTATGGAAGGTGCCCACATGCTCTCGCAAAAGATCATATGAAATAATGTATACAGTGGAATCAGAAGGATGAAATTCCTTTACGATCCTCGAAGTGATTTCTCTTGGTTCCATGCTGAATTTGTTTTTCAAGTCATCAATCCACTGGCGCACTATAGATAAAGGAGCAATAACAAGAGCATTTTTAATATGTTTATGAAACAATAAGTGTTTCAGGATCATCCCCGCGATTATGGTCTTACCAAGCCCGACCTCATGTGCAAACATAAGGCCTCTTTTACCACCTGGTTGGAGAAAGAACCTGTTCACTCCCGAAACGGCATCCACATATTGAAATCTTAGGGGTGTGAAGTTGCCAATATCTCTAAGATCAACCCTTGCTAAATCTTTAATAACCAAACTCAGAAATAAAGCTTTATTTGGATCTTCTTTCAAAGTAAGAAGTTCTGTTTCTTTCTTTTGTTGAGAAGCAAGAGTTATTTCAAATTCCAACTCCTCATCTATTGGGATAGCAGATTCCCAAAGTTGCTCATACCATTGAATTAAGCTTTTTGCTTTATTCGAGTCTAATTCCAACACTTCATATGTATTTAGCTCGATATTTGCCTCCATCCCTCCAAGGGTTACATTACTTGAACCCAGAAGAACTTTTAATTTGCTATTCCCTTTTGCCAAGAATAATTTTGCGTGAAGGAGACGCGGTTTAATGGTTCGAGCTTCAATTTTGGGGTTTTTGATCAATCTTAATAAAAAGTTTGCAGTTTGAGGCGTAAGGTAATCCTTCGAAACATTACCTATCAGAAGCCTAACTTTTCCACCTTTTTCAATTAGTATTTCCACTTGGTCAGAAAATGCTTGCCAACCAGAAATTTGGAAATATCCAGTTGCTATGTCAAGATTTTCTGCATCTTCAAGCATTGAGCTAAGTTTATCTTTCACAAATACATCAAGGTTATCGATTATTTCAAATTGTGGTTCAATTAGAATGCCAAACTTTTCAAAGAGATATTTAATCAATTTTCCAAACATCTTTCAACCCCCGTAAAATCTTAAAAATCACTTTTCGTCCCCTTAGGTATTAGCCTGCTATCAAACCCGTTTATATATATCATCATTCAAGACAACAATTAGGTGAAAACTATATCTACCTTTTGAAATACCAAGTTCGGCACCTGGTAGAATAACAGTACCCTCTTTCTTTGCTTCTTCTTTTATTGGATTAAACCATTCCTCTCCTATTCCATTGTAGTTGGTATTAGCTGCAAATTTTAATTTTGTTTGAGTTTTTCCACATAAGCTCTAATTATTTTTCGCTTATCTTCTTCTGAATTTAAATTTATCCCGGGCAAGAGCGTAAAAAAATCTTCGCCTGGCGAATGTAGATGTAGATCATCTCTAACCCATCCAGCTCCACAATTTCCTTCGTTCATCCTTTAGCACTCCCGCGAGTTTCAGAACTATGTATTTTCAGAATAGATTAAATATTTCAACGCTCGCTCCGGACTTTTTCTTTTCCTCGAATAAGTTTTTAAAGTTGTCATCCATTGTAAAATAGAAAATTTGCCATCCGGATTTAGAAAGTTTCACAAGGGATTCAACAATCAACGGACGTTTCTCCCAATCTACATGTTGAAAAGCATCATCAAGCATAAGAAAAGCCGAGTTATTACCAAGTAATTTTTGTGCAATTCCGATTCTTATAGCAAGAAGTATTTGCTCTTTTGCCCCGGTACTCAAATCTTTGATATTATAATCCCCTGTGTTAGTTGAAAGTATAATATCATCTCCTTCTATTCTAATTTTTTGATATTTTCCCGCTGTTATTTCCGTTAAGATTTCAGTGATTTCTTTTGAATTTATTGAGTCTGCTAAAAGTTCCTCTTCTTGTTTTTTAATTTTTTCTATAGCCTGATGAACTGATATACCTGCTATGATTTTTGCAAGTATTTTTTTCAATTCTTTTTCTGTTTTTTCCTTCTCTACAAAAAGAAGGCTTAAAATTTCATCCCAAGGGGTTGAAGTATCTATATTTAATTGTGCGCAAATCCGAGTTTTAATATTAAAAAGTTCTTTTTCCTTTTTTTCTTTTTCTTCTTCGTTTCGTTTCAGCTCATTTTCTATTTGTTTAAGTTCATTCGGGTTATATTTAATGCCAGGGTCTTCTGCAAGATATTCTGACTCGTAAATTCCTAATCCTTTAAGTTCTCCATCTAACTTATTTTTACGCTCTTTCTCACTTTCTATTCTCTTCTTTAATCCCGAAATTTCGTTCTCCCACTGATTTTCCTCAATATCATTTGGGAACCAAATTGTGAGTTTATTTTTAATTTCATCATTGAGAATACATATTTCATTTTCTAAATTTTGGAGTTCTTCATTTAAATTTGAGATCCTTTCTTCAATTGCTGGAAGAGATGCTATTTCTTTTTCAAGATTTTCAAATTTAGCCTGGTCAAATTCTATCCCAGGATCGGTTAATTCATATTCATTTTCGGGAACATTTAAGGAAAATAATTTTCTCTCTTTTTCTTGTATTTGGCTTTCCAAATCATTTATTTTTTTCTTCAAATCTTTAAGTTTTGCCATCCAGTTTTCAGGTGCTATATCTTCTCCGGTAATTTCTTTCAGTGATTCGCTTATTTCTCTAAGAAGGGCTTTTAGTTTTGTTTCAATCTTCTCAACATCAATATTAAGTGAATTGAGTTTGACTTCAGTTTTTTCAAGTTCTTGTTTTTTTGCATTTATATCTGCGAATGTCTTTAAATCCTTGTTGAATCTATCTTTAAATTCCCTTTTAATATCCTCCAACTCTTTTTTCTTTGGTAAATCTTTAAATGCCTTTAACAATGAATAGATATAAATTCCACCTGTTAAGGTGCCAATTAGGATTAGAGGTATTGATAAAATTTTTATGTTGGTGAGAGAAAGGGGAATACTCATAAGAAGGAGAGTTAAAGAGATGTATATTAATAATTTATTTAAAGGTTCTTTTGGTTTTTCCTCAAGTAATTTTGCGTAATTTTCGGAAGCGGAGCGAATCCATGGAAGGTCTTTTATTTCCTCAATTAATTTTTTGGCTTCGCGTTTTTTCTCTTCATATTCATTTTTAGCGTTATTATACTCTATGATTTTTGCTTCTATATCATTTATCTTATCTTTTGAGTATTTTTCAAGTTGTTTCTTCAGGTTTTCAATTTCTCTTGAAATTACATTTGCAAAATATCTTTTTGCTTTCAATTGTCTTTCATATTCTTCTTTTTTCCCAAGTAGTTCTTCTCGTCTTTCCTTCAATCGTTTTAATTCTTTTTCAATAGTTTCGCATTCTTTTTTCTTTCTCTTACTTTCCCGGATTTTGCCTTCCATTTCCTCTAATTCATTTGTTGTAGGAAGTCTTGAAAGTTCTTCTTCTATTTCCTTTATTTCCTGTGAAATTTTAAATGCCTTATATCTTTTTGCTCTTTCAAGTTTCTCTTTTTCTTCTTTAAGTTCCTTTATGGATAACTCGAAAGTGCTTATTTCGGCTAAGTTTAATTTTTCAGTCAATTCTCTTATTAACTCATCAAATTTTTCCAATCTTTCTTTTATTTCTTGATAATCCTTACCTTCCCCTCTTTTATCTATTATTAACCTGTCGTCTTCAATTTTTGCATTTTTTATAGTTCTGGATATATTCTGGTCTGAATCTATCTCTTCAAAAATCCTTCTTTCTAACAAAAGATTGCGCAATATGGATTTTGAAATAACATCTTTGCCGAGATTAACTTCACCCCCTTTTACCAGCAAAATTTTTGCAAGGGAAGGGCTAAGAGAATAATTTCTACTTTCAAGAAGTTTATCTAAGGTATTTTTCTTTTTAGATCTTTGAAAAGCAAATTCTGTATCTTTTTCTTCAATTCCTGAAATTGTGATTTTTCCTTCACCGTCTATCTCTCTTGTGTAGCCCCAGAAATCGACATCGTAAAAGAGAGTTCTTATAATAAACTCCACGAGAAAGGTTTTGCCCGTTTCATTTTTGCCATAAATTACATATAAATAACCTGGAGAAAACTCTTTTTCAAATCTTTTAATCGGGCCAATGCCCTGCGCACTTATTTTTCTAATAAAAAGATGATTCATAGCAACAATTTCATTTTTTTCCAAAAATTATTTTCAAAATTTCCCCTTCAATCTCATTTTTATGTAATTCAACCCCATCTACTTTTTCGGGGATTGGTTCAGCAAAGATCATACCAAAAAGTTTTTTTCTGTCTTCAAATGATTTATCTTGATCGGGAATTGAAACATCATCCAAGTTTAATCCTTTAACTCCAATATTTCTATTACTGAAAAACTCTTCAACTTTTTGTTTTAACTCAGGTTTATTGTCAAAATAGCCGGTTAGAGAAAGGTATAGTTTAACTTTTTTAGTACCTCCAGCGGAGATGTTCCAGGAAGAAATTAGGGTTTCAAGATCTTTTTCTAATTGTTCTAACCCATTATCAACGGGGTAAACTAAAATTTCAGCTTTAAGGTAAATATAAGGTGTGTTGGTTTTAACACGCTCATACTCAGAATTTTCAGTATCAAAAATTAAAAAGCTTCTTTCACCTGTTTCGGTAGGATCAACTGGGCATGGGGAGCCTGGATATAACACTTTACCGATTTCTATTGGTTTATGGATATGACCTAAAAAAACCTTTTCCAATTTAAATTTTTCAATTGTCAATGGGGAAAGGGGCATATAAATTTTATTTTCTTCATATGGATTTGGACTGTATATAGAAGAAGAGGAGATATAATCACCGTGAGAAAGAAGAATCACCCCTTTTTCTTTTCCATACAACTGTTCTGCAATAATCTCGTCCAATGTTTTACCACTTTTATAAGGAATGAAAAGAAAATTTTTATCATCAAAGGGAATTAATTCAGGTTCAGTAATAACTTTAAGATTGGATGAAGTGAAGTGATCTTGCGAGAGATTATAATCATGGTTTCCTGGGATAAGGTAAACATTAATATCTGGAAATTTATTTAATAAGGCATCAAAATCGGAGTAATTTTGTTGGGCTTTGTCAAATAGATCACCAAGGATAAAGATGGTGTTAATCTTGCGAGAGATTAACTCTTCAAATATTTTTTTCAAGACATCTTTTCTTTCTGGATAATTAGGGTTAAGGTGGCAATCAGCGGTAATGGCGATTTTCATTTTTAAGAACCTCTGCCAGTTTTAGAGCGCTTTCTTTAGAGGGGAGTTTTGAGTACATTTCTTCAAATTTATCCCCCCATACGGATTTTTCAACAACTTGAATTTCCTCTTCTATTAAGCCATATAGATCGTAAACGAGCCGATCAATTGCCCTATCTATTTTTATGATCTCCTCATCAAGTTCTTTTGCCTTTTGCATTGCAGATTTAAATTTTAAAAAGCCCTCTCTCACTAACTCATTAAATTCTGGGACTTTTACTTCTGCTATTTTTTGCCAGATGGATTTTTGCTTTGCTTTTGAAAAATCCTTTTTATTTTCAAGGGTTTTTGAAAGGAATTCAATTGCTTCAATATCCTTTATTTCCCCTTTTCCTGCGGAACTCCAGTCAATTACATATTTCCCCTTAACTTCTACATCCTCTTCTTCGTCAATTTCTTCATATCCTTCAATTTTTCTTTTTATGCCGTATTCAAGGATTGCGAAGTTCTCTTCAATTCTTACTCTTAAAGCGTCAAAGTTATCGGTTTTAACTTTAATGGATGATAAAACTTCAAAGTCCCTGGTTGCCATTTTTAAGAACTCATCAAGATTTATGAGGTTTGCTTTTGAAAAATCAATGTAATCTTCAATATTCTGGCTTATGGAATGGTATTCCTTTTTCTTCTGGATGATGGCATCTACGAGGGATATGATTGGGGCTTGCTGGTCGGAGGTAGCACGGACAATGGGAAGAGATTCAATTTCATAATTCCTTATATTATTCTGCGTTGAAAAAAGCTCAAATCGCCAATTTAAAAGCGCAGAGTTTAGAAGTCCTACAACATATCTTGTGTCTAGATTCAAATCAGTCGGAATAAAATATTTTATTGCATTTGTTAGAACATAACCATTAGGTAAAGCAACGAATCTTAATCTTGGTCTTATTGCTCTATTTTGCGTATTTCTACCAATTGCCGTATAACTATTTATTATTTGAGCAGCAATGGGTTTCTTTCTCAAAAACTCTCTCTTCCTTACCCATCTTGGTTGTGGCCCATTTGGATCGAGGTTCACATAGTACCTATCAAGATGTATCCCTTTGATTACTAAATCCCCGGTAGGCTTCTCACATAAAAATTCCTTATCAAAGGTTTCATCTAAATGACCTACTCCAACTTCACCTACTGGTGGATTTTTGGCATCGCCCTTAAATGGTGGTATTTGAGAAATCTTTCTGAGTATTTTCCATTCTTGCTGTGGGTTCTGAAATATTGGTATTTGATAGGTATCTGAAAATTCTTTAATCTCGCTTTTCTTTAATGAAAGAAGCGTTATTTCGTTCAAATTCGCAAGAGATTCTTTTCCTATATTTGTAGCTACTTTCAAGATATAATCATCTTCTATACTCTCCTTTTTATAGCACAATACCGTTACATCCTGCGTATTCTCCCTGCCAAAAACCTCCGTTGATTCTGGAAACTCAAGAATTTTAGTAATTTTTGCATTTTGAAAGATTTCTTGCCTGAGAGTTCTTGAATCATTCTCTCCAAGAAATGAAGTCGGGAAGATCATAGAGAAAAAGCCAGATTTCCTCAGCGACAAATAAGATTGTTCTAAAAATAGTTTGTAAAGATTTAAGTTTCCTACTTGCAGTGTGTAAACATTTCCCCAATATTCACCAAGTAATGCTTTCTCTACTTTCTCCGGGAATTGCTTTATCCTCCCCCATGGCGGATTCCCCACTACACAATCAAACCCTGGATTTTCCTTTAATGTCCCATCTTCTTTAAAGAAAACCTCTGGGAATTCTAACTCCCAATTAAAGACCTTTGGCGGTTGGAATTTGCTTATCTCTGTTGCCCTATCTTTTATAAATCTTAATTCTTCTTTTACCCTTTTATCATCGGACAAAATTTCCTCGAGTTCTTTGTCTTTTAAGACCCTTTTTTCAGAGTTGAAATATATAATAAGTGGTTTATTTATTTCAAATTCAATCTTTTCTTTTATTTTCTCAATCCTTTCAAAATAGGCCTCTTTCAAAAATATCCTCGCAAGCCCTGTCTGATGAATTAAAACATCAAAGGTTTTTTCTATTGGTTCTTTCTTTGCCTTTTTATACCATTCATCAAGAAGTTTTTGTTGTGGAGTTGGGATGGCATTGGGGTATTTTTCTTTTATGGAAATATAAACATCAACGATATCTTCAAAATTTTCCTCTATAAGTTTTTTTAATTCGACTTCATTAAGAAGGTCTATTCTTTTTTCTATTTCTCTGAGTGTGATAAGGCTGCTGATATCATCTTTAAATCTTTCCAATTCGTCCCTTGATATAAAGCCATTTCTTTTATCTGGGGATATAGCGGAGACCAAGGAGTTTCCAATTTTCAAATTTTCATTTATCATTGTTGGGCATCTTGCTCCGTCTTTTAACTCGTCATAAACCTGAACCATTAAAGTGAAAGCAGCAATATCAATTGCTTTAGGATCGATGTCAACTCCGTAGATATTGTTTCGCAAAGCAAAGACTCCTGAAAATTTTAATTCTTCAATCTCTTTTTCTAGCTCACTATATTTTTTCAACAATTCATTTATTTCTTTATCGTTTGTAAATAACATTTGCCCCTTTGTTTTTTCTCGTTTTAATGCATCGATCTTCTTTTTAAGTTCTTCTGCCTTGTTTTTAGCATCATCGTAGAAATTCTTAAATTCAGCAAGAACTTTTATAAGAAAAGAACCACTCCCACACGCAGGGTCAAGGACATGAAGAGATTTTACTTCCTTAAGGACTTCTTTAAATTTATCAATCTCAAGATTCTTTACTGCTTTATCTATTTCATCTCTTTTTTCTTTCAAAATCTCGCCAAGGGTATTTTCTACTATGTAATCAACAATATATTTAGGTGTGTAATAAATACCACCAGCTTTTCTTCTTCCTCTCGCTTCACCGATATCCTTTAAAACTGCTTCTGGCATTCCTTTTCTTTCTTCAACAACAATTTCCTGTCCTAAAAATCTTTCATACACAAAGCCTATAATCCTTGCATCCTCTATTGTGAAAGCCCAGCTTGTAACGAAATCAAGGAGGTCAAAAAAAGCAGAATCTGGAACGGTTATATAATCAACCCCTTCTTCATACATAAAGATACCGCCATTGTACCTCCTTTCAAATTCGCTCATAAGAGCCCTTATAGCATTGCTCAGTGTTTCTTCCTTCACCTTGGCACCAGGAACGGGTTTTGCAATCTTGTTATCCAGTCTAAAACTTTGTCTTATATCACGAAGTGTGAAATTAAAGGAAATTCCAGAGTCCTCCGCCAGTTTAAGGGCCAGGAATCTTGTGATCCAGCGGGTTGTAATCTCGTTTAGAATTTCATTATTAAAAGTACCATCCGGGTTTTTAATATATTGAAGGTTTGTTTTCTCCTGTAATATTTTATTGGCAATTTTCTCCCTCAGTACGTTTAGCTCTCGCCTCAAAGGTTCGTTATCGTCCTTATACAATAGCTTCCTGGCGACCTCTTTGAATCTACCGGATTCAACTGCCTCTCTGGATAAAAGAGACCTTACGAGTTCATATTCATTCGCCAAACGATCTATAGTAGTAGCGTAAATTTCTTTTCCGTCAAAATAGAAAAACCAGGTATAAAAATTAGTAACAACTGCGATCTCATATTCCTGCTTCCCTGTTTCTGGGTTTGGTATAGTATCTATGGGTGCGCTAAGTTTGTTAGACAAAAATCTCTGGTTCTCTTGGAGTGAAGAAAGGTATATCTTGACTTTCAAACCGTTCTTGAGATGAATTTCCACTACTCCTCTCAAATCATCGTAATCAAACTGATCGGGATTATACCCAAGACCGATGAGAAAATCTTTTATGAGACTTTCGAACAAATCTCTACGGTGCCACTCAGACAAAGGAAATGTTTTACTTTTTTCTGCTTGTTTAAATTTTTCAATTATTTCGTTGATCATAAGGTTCCTTCTGTTTACTCAGCTTTTTAAAACCCACATCAAACTATCCTTTTATAAAGAAGGACAAGCCCCTTTAAAGACTCCTCATCCTGCGTTTCTTGGAATATGATTTGACGGAATAAGACAGCTTTAATATCAATTCTCATCTCAAACTTTAGATTTTCAAACTCCAAACGCCAATTCATTAATAACCTGTTCTTAAAAATATACAGAAAAAATTGTGTAAGTTCAACTTCACGGCACTCCTCAGAAAATAATCCCTCAAAATTCCGTAGTTTAGACAAAATAAGTGGAGTAAAAAACTACCAGAATGTACCACTGGCGATATACCCAAAACTCCCCCCTTCCCCCTCCACCCCTCTTCTCTTATAATCCTCCCACCATGCCAAATGTAAAAAGGATTTTTACCATTGGGCATAGTAATAGAGGGATGGAAGAGTTTATTGAGATTTTGAAAGGGGCAGGGGTAGAGGTTGTTGTTGATGTGAGACGATTCCCAAAGAGTAAATTTGAACATTTTAACAGGGAAAATCTGGAGAATGGTCTAAAACTTGCTGGAATTGACTATTACTACTTAGGTGATAAACTGGGTGGTTTCAGGAAGGGCGGTTATGAAAATTACACTAAGACTAAGGAGTTTAACGAAGGGATTGAGGAGCTGGTTAAGATTGCCGAGGAAAGGTCAACAGCCATTATGTGTGCAGAGAGGCTGGTTTTCCGCTGTCACAGGAGGTTCATTGCAAAGAGACTGGAGGAGATAGGCTATAAGGTGATTCACCTGTAAATTTTAATAAACCACAAATTTTCCCGAATGGCCTCCTAAATGGTAAAAATAAACTCCAGGACCAAGAGTCAAAAACAGCTCACCTTTGAGTTTCCTTATTTCAAAAACTTTCCTGCCCTGAACATCAAAAACCGTTAGATTTGAAGGTTCTAAACCGTCTGCTACCAAAAATCTTACGCCTTTTCTACCACTTATAACCTTTACTTTATCCTCTGCCGTTTCGCTGATGCCTGACCAATTCAATGAAGTAAGCTCTACTTCGGGCCTTGATCCAATGACTTCCTTGGTTTCATCATCCTGAAGGAAAAGAATAAAGGCAACCTTGTCCTCAGAATCCCCGCTACCAACCGAAAATTCAATGTTTAAGCTAACAGCATCATAGGGAGGTACTTTAACAAAAATCCCTTTGGCATCGGGAAACATTTTACGCACAAAGTAGAATAGATGGTCCATATCCTGCCATTGATAACTGGAATCCATGAGGATTTCAGCAGTCCTGAGGTAGCCAGAGATGGTATCGCCAGAAGGGTTTTGAATTGTAACAATTAATTCTCCCCTTCTTGAGTTTGGATCATAGGTTCCCGAGACCTCGAAATCTACGGGTTGGTCCACAACCTTTCTTACATCAAAAGTATCTTTATAAACCGAATACATTGAGGTTCCGGGGTTTGAACCACCCTCAACCCTTTTTGTTCCATCAAAGATTGCAACGGGAACTCCGTAAATGGCATAGTAAAGGGCCCTCTGGTAAGATTCTGGCGCGCGGAAGGGGTCAGTAGCCCCTGGATAATAAACAAGAACCGAAACGGTGTCACTGTGATAATTTTTGAGTTCCTCAACGCCCCTCACGGCGCTGCCACAATATTGACAGGTGGTTGAGGCAAAAACCTCCACCAGTACTGTCCTTTGCTTGGCAAAAAGCAGCCCAATCAAAAAGAGTAAAGCAAAAATTCTCCTCATATTTTCACTCCTTAACCCCCGAAATTACTACAAAGGCGCCTTCACCAAAACCTTCTCTGGGCTCCTCCACCCTTCGACTGTTCTCTATGCTAAAGATGGTCTGATAGATTTCAAAATTGGAGAAATTCTCCCCTTTCATTAATTCAACAATTTCCTCCGGTGCGAAAAAATTTGCATATTTATAAAATTTGTGTCCCATCTTCTTCTTTTCTTCGTAAATCTTTCCAAGAAAAGAGTTTTTATCGATAAAGCCGATGATCAACTTTCCGCCCCTTTTTAAAACCCTCCTGGACTCCGAGAGCACCGTCCTGGGGTCTTTTACAAAACATATGGTTATCACATTGATAACAAAATCAAAAACACCGTTAACAAAGGGAAGTTGCTCGCCTACTCCCGCTACTACTTTTATCCCCCTTTCCTTTGCAAACCGCAACATGTTTATGGCAGGGTCAACACCGAATTCAACCCCCAACTCCTTGGCAAATCTGCCCGTTCCAACACCCACTTCAAGCCCAACTCCATCGGGAATAACCTTTTTCAAGGCCTTCAATTCCGATTGAAAGAGATGGGGATTTTCATCGTACCACCGGTCATAATCCTCAGCAAAAAGTTCAAAGGCTTCTAATTTCATAGAAAAATTATGCCGTAGAATTCGCGGATTTTTTAATTGCAAAAATTCATTTTCCTTCCATTGAACAAACGCCCAAGCCGTTGTAAAATTTAAGCATGGGAAAGTTCACGTATATCAGTGACTTAAAAAAGCATATCGGTGAAGAAGTGGAGATCCGGGGATGGATTTACAACAAACGTTCCTCGGGTAAGGTTAGATTTGTCATAGTGAGAGACGGTAGTGGATTTCTCCAGTGCGTAATGGTTAAAGGGCAGATCGATGATAAATATTTTGATCTCTTTGACGAACTTACCCTTGAGACCTCGGCTATCGTCCGCGGAAAGGTAAGGGAAGATGAAAGGGCACCGGGCGGAGTGGAACTGGACCTCAATTATATTGAAATTGTTGGAAAGTCTGAAAATTTTCCCATTCCAAAGGTTAGAGAGGATAACATACCCGATCCCGGCGTTCTGCTCCCCTTAAGGCACCTCTGGCTCAGGACGAGAAGGCAGTGGGCCATAATGAGGATAAGGCACACGATAGAAAAGGCAATTCACGACTACTTCGATAACCTCGGATTCATAAGGATAGACTCCCCCATCCTTACACCTGCCGCCTGCGAGGGCACCACAACCTTATTTGAAACCGACTATTTCGGCGAAAAGGCTTACCTTTCCCAATCGGGTCAGCTCTACCAGGAAGCGGCCTGCATGGCCCATGGTAAAACCTACTGCTTCGGTCCAACCTTCAGGGCAGAAAAATCCAAAACCAGAAGACACCTTATGGAGTTCTGGATGGTAGAACCCGAGATAGCCTATGCAGAGCTCCCCGATGTTATGGAAAACGCCGAGGGATTAATCGTTTACATCGTTGAAAAGGTATTGGAAACGAGACAAGAAGAATTAAAGATACTGGAAAGGGATATTTCAAAGCTTGAAAGGATTAAAAAGCCTTTCCCGAGAATTACCTACACTGAGGCCATAGAACTCTTGCAGAAGAAGGGATTCAACATAAAGTGGGGAGACGATTTTGGTGGGGACGAGGAAACTGCCATTTCTGAAGAGTTTGATAAACCCGTTATCGTACACAGGTATCCGGCCAAGATAAAGGCCTTTTATATGAAACGGGATCCCGAAAACCCCGAATTGGCTTTGGCAATGGATATCCTCGCACCGGAGGGCTACGGTGAAATTGTTGGTGGCTCTCAGAGGGAAGATGACCTCCAAACCCTGATTCAAAGGATTAAAGAGTTCAACTTGCCACAGGAAGCCTTTGAGTGGTATTTAGACCTGAGAAGGTATGGAAGCGTTCCCCACAGTGGTTATGGATTGGGCCTTGAGAGGACAGTAGCCTGGATCTGCGGTTTGAGGCACGTTCGCGAAACGATCCCCTTCCCCAGGATGCTGGAAAAGATCTATCCATGAGTATCGCTTACTTATCCCTCGGTTCCAACTTAGGGGATCGTTGGAAAAACTTAGAAAGGGCAATAAAAGAGTTATCGAGTCTTGGCAAGGTTCTTAAAGTATCCCAATTTTACGAGACAAAGCCTTATGGCTATTTTGATCAGCCCGACTTTTTAAACGCCGCCCTCCTTTTAGAGACGAATCTGGAACCGGAAACTCTCCTTCAAAGGATCAAAGAGATTGAAAAGAACATGGGCCGTGAGGATAATGGAAGATGGAGAGAGAGGATCATTGACATCGACATAATCTTTTACGACGACCTTGTAATAGACACTCAACACCTTAAAATTCCTCACCCTGAAACGCCATATCGAGAATTTGTCCTGAAACCTTTAAAGGAAATTGCACCGACAATGATCCATCCTGTGTTGAAAAAAACCGTTGAAGAACTTTTTAAAGAGCTTCCTTCAATCCCATATGTGGACTTCGTCACAGCACCACCGGGGAATTTTTACCTTTCGACTCTCGGCGAAAAAATTTACGAAACATCCTTTAAGGAACTGAAGGGCAGAAGGGAGGCTAATCCCCTCCTTTTAAAACTGAAAAAGGCCCTAAACCGTTATTTCAGGGGTGAAAGGGAAGATTTTACAGAGTTCCCGTTAGACCTTGAGAGGCTAACCCCTTTCCAAAGAAAAGTATATACTTTTTTAAGAGAAAAAATCACCTACGGAAAGACCATAACTTATGGGGAACTGGCGGAAAAGTTAGGAGTTAAGGGTGGGGCAAGGGCTATTGGCAATGCCATGGCCAAGAACCCCTTCCCCATAATCATTCCCTGTCACAGGGTACTAAAGAGCGGAAACAAAATAGGAGGTTTTGGCGGTGGAGAGGAATGGAAGAAGTACTTACTACGCCTTGAAGGCACTCTTCTTTAGCCTTTTGGTTTTGGGTTTGGCCTGTGCACCAAAGGCAACGAAGAGGACCTTAATAAAAGTTTCTATAAGGCCCATATCCTGTGAACTGGCCAACATCGAACTTAAAAAGATCGACTTCCTCTATCAGCTTTCCGTTATCAATAAAGGTACCCAGGACATTGAGATAGAGAAAATGACCTATGAATTTTACATTAACGATGAAAAGGTTTCCGAAGGTGACTATATAAGTGGAATAACGAAGGTGCGGGCAAAGAGCACCCGAAATCTACAAAAGTTCATTCCCCTTCCTGAAGAGGTGCAATCTGAAAAGGTCAAAAAGGCCATAAGGGAAAGAAAGGGAATATACACCTTAAAAATCAAGGCGATTATCAAAACTGCATGGGGCGAAGCCCTCGAGATGGATGAAACACTGAAAATGAAGATCAGGTAAAAATCACTGAAAGACAAGCTCTTCATAGGAAACTCGGGGGACAAAATTTTTTAAAAAGCCTCTTCAAATTGTCAGTTTACCTCTTCAATACAAATAAATTTTGCAAACCTCGGCGTTGAAAATCACTATTTAGCTCTTAACATCTTATTTGTAAGAGGGCTACGGTTGTTTTAACTGTAATTTCCATCGGCAATTGGGTGCAACTCTTCGCCTATTTTGTAATCAGGCCCTAAAATAAACTCAATGTCCTGAATTAGACATGCGTTTTGTTAATTAAACTTTTTGAAAGCAAAATCAAAAACACAAAGATTTAAACTTTATCCCTTGACAATATACCGATGCTAATATCCTGTGGATAACATGTCGTTTTTTACCGAATAAATTCGGTAAAACCGTACGACTTTACCGAATTGAATCTGCAAATTCCGACAGGAAATCCCCGACGATAAGCCGGGAATCTATACTATAAGGGGGCCAAGGCAGGTCGGGAAAACCACCTTTCTAAAATTGTACATTAAAAGACTCATTGAAAAGGGCCTAACTTCAACAAGTATCCTTTACCTGACCTGCGATGGGATAAAGGACAGGTTCGAACTGGGCGAAATCCTTAAACTCTATTTTGAGACCTTTGGGAGAAAAATTCCCCACAAAAAATATATTTTTGTAGACGAAATAACCATCCTAAAGGAATGGCCGTTAACGATAAAATACCTAGCTGACGCGGGGCTTTTCGATGATACGGTAGTTATTCTGACTGGCTCTTCTGCTTATGATTTAAAACAATCCAGCGAAAAAATGCCCGGGAGAAAAGGATTGGGTAAGGACCTCCTTTACATGCCCATAACCTTCGGCGAGTATTTGAAGAATATGGGCGAGGAAGTTGAACGCATGCCTTTAGAGGAGATTCTTTCTTTATCGGAGAATGACCTTAAGGTCCTCGAATTCAAAAAGGGAGGAATTAAGGAACATTTCCTTAGGTATCTAAACACGGGGGGATTCCCTCAAACCATAAACGAGTTTCTGAAAGAAAGCTCCCTGAGGGAGAGCATTGGTATTTATAAAGACTTCGTGTTAAGTGACGCTGAGAAATACTTAGGATCAAGGACTAAGGTTCTGGAAATTTTGAGAAAACTCCCAGATATAGTCGGACAGCGGTTTTCCTGGAACTCCTTAGTGGAAGTTTTCTCCGGTAAGGTTAGAAGCATGGAAACCATAGAAAAATATATGGAATACCTGGCATATAGCTTCATCATCTTCAACCTGTTCTTTTACGATGTATCAAAGAGAACCATTAAAACCAAGAAAAATAAGAAAGTTTACCCCGTCGATAAAATTATTGCCGATGTTGTTGCTGAAATCAGCGGAAAAACCATAGGCACACCCCAGGTCATCGAAATGTTAACCCTTAGGCATATTGTAAGAGACGCCGATATAACCCTATATGGACTTAACCTCTACCAGGGCCCATATTTTTGGTACTCTGAAAGGGGAAATGAAATCGATTTCCTATGTGAACGGGATGGCAACCTTATACCCATTGAAGTGAAGTATCAATCGAAGATAGGCAAAGCTGATTATTTAGGTATGAGAAAAGTCTTTGGAAGGGGAATTGTAGTCACTAAGGAAACAGTATTTAAAGACGGGAATATCTTAGGGCTTCCTGCATGGTTGTTCTTGGGAATTGTTGAAGGATGATCTTAGAAAGTTTTGAACCCTTAAAAGGGTGGCGAGGCCACCTTTGGCTGTTATAAAAAATACTTTTTGCTTAGAATTTTTGGAAGGGGTCTTCCCTATCTAAACTGTCGTTTTTTATCAAATATTTCGGTAAAACCGTACGATTTTACCGAATTGAATCTGCAAATTCCGACAGGTTTATAGGCCTTTTCCTGATAATCTTTTCCATGCTTCGCATGCCCTTCTCCTATACAGTTTTCCACAAGCAAATTTTACCTCTTGCCATTTTTAGAAATCAAACCGTAGCCACTCATCCCCCCATCCTTCTCATCTCATTGGGGGCGCCTTTATATAAGTTATGGCCTAAGGGCTTATTATAAATGGCCTTTCTTATTGTCTCCTTAAGTGTCTCTTCATCCCCATTTCTCAAAATCGCTTTTAAATCGTAACTCAGACTGGAGGCCATACAGGGCAAGAGCTTGCCATCGGCGGTAATCCTTATCCGGTTGCAAAAGTCGCAGAATTTATGAGACATTGCCGCAATAAGGCCAACGATAAGTTCTTTACCACCAAGGTTCAATTTTACATACCTTGCAGGGCCATCTCCAAGCCTCTTTTCCACCTGTTCCAATGGTCCCAATTTCTTTAATCTCTCCATAAGTTCGAGCTCAGGTACATAGTACTTTTCCCAGTCGCTTCCAAAGGGCATAAGCTCAATAAACCTCAAGGGTATATCCATATCCAAGGCAAAATTTACAAGTTCCTCTACTTCATCGATATTCAAACGGGTGTAAACGGTGTTCATCTTTACCTGAATTCCCGCATCTTTTAATGCCTTTATCCCTTCGACAACCATCGGAAGCTTAGGAAGCCCCGTTATTTTAGCAAAGGCATCTTCCCTTAAGCTATCGAGGCTTACATTCACACTATCAACCTTTGCCTCTCTTAGATCTTCGATGTACCTTGTTAAAAGGGTCCCGTTGGTAGTTAGATTGAGCCTTTCAACACCCGGGATCTTTTTAATTTCTCTAAGAAACTCCCCCACTCCCCTTCTGACCAGAGGTTCTCCACCGGTGATGCGCACCTTTTTTACGCCAAATTCGGTAAGGAGGGAAATAAGTTTTAAAATTTCCTCGTAGGTGAGAATATCAGAATGCTTAAGGGGAACGAAGTTTTTGAAATTCGTGCAGTAAAAACATTTGAGGTTGCATCTATCGGTGATGGAAATTCTCACGTATTCGATCTCTCGACCGTATCTATCCTTCAAGTTTTGGCACCTCCGAGTAAACAAGGGTATAACCACCAAGCTCCTCTATTTTTTTGGAAAACTCTTCACTTCGAATCGCCTCACTAAGGAGTTTGAAACGCCAGTCCTCCAGGAAATCCTTAGTAAAAAGAAGGTCATATTCCTCTTCGGCAACGGGGATGAAGGAAAGGTTTAAAAGTTTCGCTATGGGCTTTATAGCTACTCCTACATCGGCAATCCCCATCTTGACATAGTAGCCAACTTCTAAGTGGTTCAGAACGTCGTTTCCATAACCCTTTATTTCAGAGGGGGTTATACCTTCTGTATGGAGCAGATAGTCGGTCAAGATTCTCGTTCCCGAACCCCTTTGCCGGGTTACAAAGGTCAGGCCCAATTTCTTAATATCCTTAAAACTCTTGATTTTCCTCTCCAATTCCCCTCTTACCAAGAATCCCTGCTCCCTTTTTAAGAAGGGTAACAAAACGAAGTTTTTAAGACCGAGTTCCTTAGCAAAACTGATATTGTAGGTTCCATCCCTTTCATTCAAAAGATGAACTCCGGAAAAGTGGGCTGAAGCCTTTTTAATTACATTCATTCCACCGAGACTCCCCACATTTACGACATTTAAAGGTATCCTCCACTCTCTCCAGAGAATTTCTTTTAAGATGTCAATGGAAAGGTCATGGCTTCCCACAAAAAGGATACTTCTATCCACCAATTCCTTCCTTAGAGCTAAATGGACCTCCTTCTCAGTACCTTCCTCAAGGCCCTCAAGCCCTTTTTCCACCACGACATAACCGCTTCGGCGAAGGAAAGGGGAAAGGGGACCAGAACCCTGCTTAATCGGATAAAAATAATAATTACTCCCCACTTTCGAGAGAATCACATTAAAAAGGTGGTCCTCACCCTCACTGGCGGAGATCTTTCTCCCCGCCTTGGCGGAAAGGGTACCAGAACCTTCGATGTGCCCAAGGAAATCTTTTAAAACGGGCAAAACCACATATTCATAGGAGAAAAGGGCTGCACCGGGGTATCCGGGAACTCCAAAGATAGGCGTATTATTTAGAACACCGAAAACAAAGGGTTTACCGGGTCTTAAATTGAGACCGTGGATGAGGAGCTCACCTTTTTCCTTCAGGATTTGAGCGGTAAAGTCGTACTCTCCCGCCGAGGTTCCACCGCACACAAAAACCATATGGTATCTTTGGGAAGCCTCTTCGAAAACTTCTCTCAATTTTTCAGGCTCGTCGGGCACGATGGAATGGACTTGCACATCAAGACCAATCTTTCTTAAAATCTCAGCAAAAACAAAGGAGTTGGTTTCATAGACTTTTCCCCTTTGAAATTCCGAACCCGCAGGCAAAAGTTCATTCCCCGTAGGGATAAAAACCGCTTTAATAGGTTTTAAGACCTCCACCTTTTCAATCCCCGACTGGACACATAGAGCAATAGCTTTACCATCAACAATGCGCCAGTTCTCAAGGATGAGGTCAAAGGGCAATAGATCCTCCCCCGGAATTCTCACATTCTGATACTTCTGGTGAGGTGTTCTGATGACAACGGAAGACCCCTCTTCCCAGTAATCCTCTCTCCGCACAACACAATCAAACCCTTCCGGGACCACATTACCCGTATTTATGGGAACATAATCGCCTTTTTTCAAAACAACAGGATTTGAAGGTGAGGCACCGGCGGTTAATTCTGCCCTTGTTGCAATCCCGTCCATGGCGGAAAGGTATTCCCTGGGAACAGGAAGATTCGCCCTCACGCTTTTAGTTAGAACTCGTCCATAAGCATCAACTATGAAAGCCACCTCAACGCCAATTCTATCCGGTGTCAGCAATCTTTTTAAAGTCTCAAAGATGATGCGCTTTGCCTCATCAGGCTCGGTTCTTTCGAGAAAATACTTTTTCATAATGGATAAAACTCCACCTGAGATCCCTTATGAACACCCTCTAAGTTTTCTGGAATCCTCACAAGGCCATCTGACTTTACCAAACTGGAGAGTATGCCAGACTCGGAAAAAAGGGGATAGACAAAATCGCCATCCCTTTTCACCCTTATCCACTCCTCTCGCCCCGCCTTTGAAGGTATATCCTGCCCCGCAATGAGATAGCCAGAGGGCCTGGGAAAGAAATCTTTGCTTCCCTGGAGGTACTTTAAAAAAGGTATCACAAAGAGGTAAGTGGAAACGAAGGAAGAAACGGGATGCCCCGGAAGGCCCATGATGGGTTTCTCTTTAACCCTTGCAAAGATCGTGGGCTTACCCGGGCTTATGTAAACACCGTGGTAAAGAATTTCAGAACCCTCAAATTCCTCAATTGCACCCACTGCAAAGTCCCCACTACCTTTGGAACTTCCACCAGAAATTAAAATCAAATCAAACTCCGCCATATTCTTTCTCAAGACCTCGTAGAGTTCCTTCCTGTTGTCCCTTACGATAGGGTGCCTTTTTACAACTTCACAATATTCCCTGATCAGGGAAGAGACCGTTATGGAATTGGTCTCCCTGATTTTACCGTCCCTCGGCTCCTGCCAGGGTTCGACCAGTTCGTTACCCGTTGGTATCAAAAGGACCCTCGGTTTCCGAATCACCTGAACCTCAAGAATTCCAAGGGTCTGCAAAAGGCCAATCTCCTGAGCCCTGAGTTTTTTACCTCTTTCAACTATAACCTCCCCTGCCCTAACATCATCCCCCACCTGAAGGACATTTTCCCCCCGTGCCACAGGCCTATAAATCTCCACAAATTCTCCAGTTAGGGAAGCATTCTCTAACATCACCACTGCATCGGCACCTTCTGGAAGCCACCCACCAGTCCAGATTTTGACAGCAGTTCCCGGCTCAAGGGAAATCCCGGGCCTACTGGCCATTGGCACTTCACCTTTAATTTTAAGTAAAACTGGATTTTCCGAAGAAGCACCAACCGTATCCTGCGCCCTCACCGCGTAGCCGTCAACGGTACTCCTTGGAAAGTACGGAACGTCTTCAGGGGCGATAATATCTTCAGCCGCAAAATATCCAGGGGCATCAAAAAGGGGAACCTGCTCAGACCTCAAGGGCTTAAATAGGGGGAAATACTCTTTGTAAATTTCTTCTCTTTTCGCGAGCCTCAGAAATTCCATGGGAAAATTTTAAAGTTTTTGAAAAGTTCTAAAAAATACCGTGAATCTTCGCTCCGCAATACTCGCAGACTCCACCCTTAGCGTGGTTCTCCAGTACCCAGAAGCCTTCCCTCCTTATTACTACCCTCTTGCAATTGGGACAATAGGTATCACTCCCTTCATCGCCGGGTATGTTGCCGGTATAAACGTACAAAAGGCCCTCCTCAAGACCGATTTCTCTCGCCCTCAAAACCTTTTTAACGGGCGTGGGAGGAATGTGGGACATCTTATAGTGGGGATAAAAACGGGAAACATGCCAGGGAACATACTCCGCCAATTCGTTCTTTATAAATCTTGCAATATCACGAAGTTCCTCTTCACTATCATTAAACCCCGGAATGATAAGGGTTGTAAGCTCGATCCATATTCCGAGTTTAAAGTAAAGCCTTATGCTCTCCAGCACCTGGTCCAGTCGAGCACCTACCACCTTCGCATAAAAATCCTTTCTAAAACTCTTGAGGTCGATATTTGCGGCATCAAGGTAAGGGGCTATTTCCTTTAGAGGGGCTTCCTCGATGTAGCCATTGGTAACAAAATTGTTTCTTATGCCCTTACTCTTAGCAAGGACTGCGATTTCGTAAGCATACTCATAAAAGATAGTCGGTTCGGTATAGGTATAGGAAATGGACTCACACCTGTATTTCTCAGCCAATGCAACCACCGTTTCACGTGAAACATGTTCGCCAAAGATTTCGCCTTCCTTTGGGGCCTGGGAAATGTCGTAATTCTGGCAGAACTTACAGCTAAAATTACAACCCACCGTGGCGATGGAGAGCGCCCGGGAACCGGGTAAAAAGTGATAGAGAGGCTTCTTTTCTATAGGATCAACATGAATGGCCACGGGATATTCATAAACCAGGGTATAGAGAGTGCCCCTTTCGTTTTTTCTGACACCACAGATCCCAAATTTTCCCTCATTTATAATGCAGTTGTGTCTGCAAAGATGGCACTGAACCCTGTTGTTTTCCAACTTATCATAAAATCGAGCCTCTTTCATCATGGAATTATTATATTCCAATCAGTCAAAAATGTGAAGGGCGGTGGCTTTAAAGATCACATAAACTTCCTTACCCGGTGCAAGCTGAAGCTCATCCTTGGAGGCATCCGTCACATAGGCAGAAATCTTAAGGTTTCCTGTCTCAAGCTTTACTTCATTTACCTTGCTCCCTGCAACAACATCCAATACCTTCGCTTTGAAGTGATTTCTGGCACTGGAGCGGGGTGGCTCAGTCTCACTCAAAATTACATCTTGAGGCCTCAGCATCACTACGAAACTCTCTTTATCAACCCTTTGAGGTAGAAAGATTTCAACACCGTTAGAGAAATATCTTTCGCCCCTCTTTTCCACAGGGATGAAATTCGCCTTTCCCAGAAAACTCGCCACGAAATCGTCAGGAGGGCTCTTTATAAGGTCGTACGGTTTCGAAAGGCTTTTAAGTTTTCCCCTTTCAAGAATTCCTATGCGATCGGAATAATAAATGGCCTCCTCAAGGTCATGGGTGACAAGGATAATGGGAAGGAGGAAAATTTCCCTTATTTCTCTGATCAATTCCCTCAAGTCTTCTTTGTTTTGGGGATCTAAAAAGTTGAAGGGTTCATCCATCAAAAGGAGAAGGGGCCTCGTGGCAATGGCCCTTATTATAGAAATCCTCTGTTTCTGGCCCGCTGAAAGCTGGTGAGGGTATCGATCAAGGAGGTCCGAAATTTTAAGTCTTTCAGTTAGGTTTTTGACGAACATTTCACAGGCCCTTGAGCCAAAGAGTAGATTTTTCTTCACTGTAAGATGGGGGAAAAGGTAAGGGGATTGATAGACAATGGCGATGTTCCTTTCCCAGGGAGGAAGGTGCGTAATGTCGTTTCCGTAAAGATAAATCCTCCCTGACTGAACCTTTAAAAATCCCATAATGGCTTCGAGAAAGGTGGTCTTCCCACTGCCCGAAGGACCAAGAATACTTATCATCTCATGGGTTTCCATCTCAAATTCGGGAATTTCCAAAAGAAAATCTCCCTTTCTAACCTTCAAATCCTCTATTTTCAGCATATCTTCCCCAGGATACCCTCAAAATCAAAAACACCATACCCGTTATCAAAAAGAGAAAAACCGCATAGGGCAGAGTTGCCTTAATACCCATGCTCTCAAGCCTTTCATAGACAAAAACGGTGGAAGACATCGGAAAATAAGCCACTACCATTACCGCACCAAATTCGGATACCGCCCGTCCCCAGGAAAGGAGAAGCCCCTTAAGGAGATGCCCCTTCGTCATAGGAAGAAGGACCTTGAAAAAGGTATAAAATTTACCCCTTCCGAGGGAATAGGAAATCTTTTCATACTCCTGAGGCAACTGTCTAAGCCCCTCCTTTAAGTTTCCTATGAAATAGGGGGCGCTAACGAAGGCCATGGCAATTACAATACCCGTTAAGGTCCCGTAAACCTCAAGGCCAAGTAGATTCAAAAATTTACCCATTAAGGATGTCCTTCCGAAGAAACTCAATATGGCAATTCCTGCGACGGAGTGGGGGATCGCGACGGGAAGTTCAAGGAGGTTCTCAACGACCCCCTTGAGGGGTGTGCTTTTTCTCGATAGGACATAGGCAAGGGGCGTGCCCAAGAGGAGAATCAAAAGGGTCGCAAGGGTAGCGGCAAGGAAAGAAACCCACACCGCTTTCAAAAACTCCTGGTCTTTTAGAGCATTAAAAAGGCCAACGGGACTTGTGGAGAAAAGAAGGAAAAGCCCAGGAAGCACAAAAAGGATTATGCCAATTAAAGAGAGAAAACCGATAACAATGTCAAAACCTTTTCTCACATTAAAATTTTAAGCCAAAAGGGGCGTTTAATTGGGGAATACGAAGGCCACCTGGAAAAGTGGAGGTTTCCCTTTTTCAGCCCTTAAAATTTTATAGTTCACGAAAGGGGGGTAAGGTTATGAAGATGATCAACGTTTCAGAAAAACAGGAAACCCACAGGAGGGCAAGGGCAATCGCCAGACTTTTGGTAGAAAAAGAGACAATTAAACTCATCAAAGAAGGAAGAATCGAAAAGGGAGATCCCGTCGAGGCTTCTAAACTTGTTGGACTTTCTGGAACGAAGTTTACAGCCCAGGTCCTTCCCTTTTGCCACCCCATAAGGGTCACATCGGCAAAGGTGGAAACAAAGCTTTACGATGAGGGGATTATCGAAATCTACTCAGAAGTCGAGTGTATAGATAGAACGGGGGCAGAGATGGAGGCTCTAATGGCTTGCGGGATGGCAGCCCTCAACTTTTACGATATGCTGAAAAGGTACGATCGCTGGATAAAAATTACCGATTTGAGGCTTTTAGAAAAGGAAGGGGGTAAATCGGGGCACGTAAAGCTGGATTATGAGTTCAAAGGAAAGGTGATCTTCCTTGGTAAGTCGGAAAAGAGAGGACTTAAGGATAAGGTCCAAAGCCTGAAGCTTGTTGAGAACTTTGGAGTTGAGGGCGACGTACATGCAGGTACGGAAAGGCAAGTATCCCTCTTTCCACTGGAAGCCTTAGCGAAAGTGCCTAAGGATAAGTTCACTTTCCCGCTGGACCAACTCACCGAGAATATATCTACCCTCGGCATCCCCGAGTACCTTTTACTCCCTGGTAAACGCCTTCGCGTCGGAGAAGCAGAATTGGAAATCCTCGAAATAGGAAAAGAAGAGTTCGTTGAGGAAGGAAAACCCTACGCCGTTTCCCGATGGGGTAGGTTCTGCAGGGTAATAAAGGGCGGGGTTGTGAATCTATACGACGATGTCGAGATCTTGATATAAAAATTTATGTAGTCTGACTACATAAATTTTTGAAAATTTTTGTACTTAAGCTACAAAATTTTTGCAAATTTTATTTTCTCCTCCTATAATAATTACATGATCAAACGCTTCTACGATAATTTAGGTGATTACCTTGTAAAGGCACCAGTGGTTGTTATATATGGGGCGAGGCAGGTTGGGAAAACTACCCTCGTGAAAAGTTTTTTAGAAAAGACAGCCCTAAAATGGAAATACCTTGCAGGAGAAGATATCAGGGTTCAGGAAACTCTAAGCTCCAAGGACCTTAAAAAATTAAAGGAGATGGTTGAGGGGTACGACCTTCTTGCTGTCGATGAAGCACAATACATTCATGATATTGGCCTCTCCGCAAAAATGATAGTGGATTATATCCCGAAGGTTAAATTAATTCTTACAGGCTCATCCTCCTTTGAACTCTGCGGACAGGTAGGAGAACCCCTAACCGGGAGAAAATTTACCATTGAACTTTTCCCCATCTCTTTGTTAGAATTGAGGAGCATATACAATCCTTATGAAATCAAGGAAAAGCTAAACGAATTTCTCATTTACGGAATGTACCCGAAAGTCCTCGACCTGCCCAAGGATGAAAAAATTTATTACCTTAATGAAATCGTCGGCTCCTACCTCCTCAAGGATATCCTTGCTTTCGAGAAAATCAAAAACAGCATGACCTTGCTAAACCTACTGAAACTTCTCGCATACCAACTGGGAAAAGAGGTTTCCCTGAGTGAACTGGCCCAAAAACTCCACATAAACGTTAAAACCGTTGCGAGATATTTGAACCTTCTGGAAAAGAGTTACATCATTTTCCAGCTCAAGCCCTTTAAAGGAAACCTGCGAAAGGCAATATCCGAAAAGTCCAAATATTATTTCTATGATGTGGGGATAAGAAATGCCATCATAGAGGATTTCCGGGAGATTGAAAAGAGAGACCCAAAGGAAGTGGGCGACCTCTTTGAAAACTTTTTCATATCTGAATACCTAAAGAAATGCAAATATACAAAGCCCATTGCCTCACTCTATTTTTACAGGGACTATGAGCAGAAGGAAGTCGATCTCATTGAAAGGGATAGCGAAGGTAACCTGAGTGGGGTTGAAATAAAATTAAAGGCAAAAGAGAAAGGGAAGCCACCAAAAGAGCTATTAGAAGCCTATCCTGAACTTCATCTCGAGGTTGTAGACATCAACAATTTTATCGAAATTGTTGCCGCTTAATGCTTTAAAATATTATCACTAACAGGATGAAACAAATGGGAAAGTTTTTAATTCAGATTGGTCTCCTTTTCCTTTTCCTTGGTTTATTGCTGGTTCTCTTTGAAAATCTTAAATTCAGAATACCAGGAGATATCATTATTAAGAAACCGAACCTCACCATCTTCATACCCATTGGAACCAGTATACTCCTTTCCCTACTCCTCACGCTACTTTTAAACCTCTTCATCGGGCTCAGAAAGTGAAAAAGATAGATCTCTACTTCGTCAAAAACCTACTTCTCTCCTTCCTTGGGGCACTTTTCGCCCTGACCCTCATTTTACTGGTAAATACCGTTTTTCAACTCATGGACCTTTTAGTTAGAAAAGGTGTACCCTTTCTAACCGTAATGCAACTTATTGCCTATACCCTGCCCTTCATAATGAACATGACTGTCCCTATGTCCTTTCTCGTCGCCGGGCTTCTCACCTTTGGAAGGAGCGCAGGTAATAACGAAATGCTGTGCCTTAGAAGCTCAGGAATAGACTTAAAAGTGATTTTAAGAAAATTGGCCATTGTGTTAGCTATAATTGCCCTTTTAAACCTCATCTTTAACCTGTTTATTCTTCCCGAAACCAACTATCGCCTGAAAAAGACCCTTTACGAAATCAGGTTGAAAAAGCCCGCCATAGAAATTGAACCGGGAATTTTCAACAAAATTGAAAACTACTTAATCTACGCTGCTACAAAGGATGAAAAAACAGGGACGTTGAACGACGTAAAAATACAAGAAATAAAGAAAGATGGAGTGAAGTTCATTTCTGCCCGCAAGGGAAAAATACAATCCACTAAAGGCGGAAGCTTAGTTTTAGAGCTCTATGACGGAGAATTTCTCGAAGTTAAAGGAGAAAAGAAGGAACAGTTAAGAAGGGCAAACTTCAAAAAGGATGTACTCATTCTCAGAGTCAACGAAGAAAACTTTTACAGGGATGTGGTTTTCAGGGCCGACCGAGAGAAGAGTTACCTTTCTCTTCTTAAAGAAATTAAGGAAGCCCAAAAGGAGTTAAACAGTTATCCGAAAGAAGATAAGATCTCTCGGAATTTTGTTAAAAGGCGTATAAATGCCATTTTAGCAGAAATTAATACGAGGTTTGCCCTTCCCTTCGCTGCAATAATCTTCGTATTCTTCGCCTTTCCCATTGCCCTTAGGTACAAATTTACTGGCTACGGCTCTGCCCTCGGTGTCTCCTTTTTCTTCTTCATCATCTACTACATCTTGCTTCTTACCGGTCAGGAAATTGCAAGAAGAAGCCTTTTTAACCCGTACATAGCCATCTGGATTCCAAATCTGCTCTTTGCTTTAATGTCCTTCTTTTTTACGAAAAAGGAGCTGGCAAAATGAACCTCTTTTTCCTTCAATTGTTCTTGATGGAAATACCCTTTGAAATTCCAGAAACCCTTATCTACAGGCCTCCCGAATCGGTTTTCACTGAAAGAAAGGAAACTACCGACTTAGAAACATCCAAATATTTTAGCCTCTTTCTATCAAACAGCGCCGTCGAAATTAAATCCCTCTGGGCTAATATGAAGCGAACTCAACTACCAGCACAGGGACCTTATGGCAAACTGGCAGAAACATGCTTTAACCTTGATATAGATAGAAAACCCATAAAGCTTCTTGCGGGAGCAAGGGAAAGGGAATACGGCACATGGTTAAGTGTAGAGGACTCAACTTCGGCTCTCTTTTGGTGGAAAGCTTTATTAATTTCTTACAAAATGAAAAACTGGCTGGATTATTTCCCAACGGCCGGGAAAATAAAGTGTTACTCCGCTTCCTTTGCCACAATTGGATTTAAAATAAAGGACGTTGTAGCGCCTTACTTTGCAATAGAACGCATTAATAAAAAGCAAAAGGTATATGGCGGAATTACCTGGTTTGCGCCCCTTGGCTCAGTCGGTGTGCAAATCAAGGACAATAGTTTAAACGCCTTATTTTTGAATTTCACCTTTAACAATGTCAAAGGAAAACTGGAGTTTGATGGAAGCGACTACAATTACGGTCTATTTTCAAATTCAGAATACGTTCCTTTCGACACGTCTCTCCTATCGAGAAAGCTTTATAAATCCTCCACCATAGAAGCAGCCTTCGAACTATACCCTTTCCACTTTGGATATGAAAGGCGATATTTTAAAAAGGTTACCATTCAAAACCCATCAAACCTCCTCCCCACCGAGGCCCGGAACTTTGCTGAAAACATTTATAGTTTCGGGATAAATACTGAAAACTTTGCCCTCTTTTACTCTCACTTTCAAAGTCCTTATTCTGTGGTTAAAGATACGCTTTTTATTGCCCTTTACTTCAGGGAAAAGTACTACGACCTTGCCTTATACTATAACTTAAGAAGCCATCAGGAAGAGTTTAACATGGTTAATGTAGAACTTAAATTCAAAACCTTCAAAAACGTCAGTCCTTATTTAAGGGTTGTGAATCTCTTTGATGTCCCCGGGAACTATTTACCGGGTATAAAAGCTAAAAGGAGGTATGTAGAAATTGGATGCCAGTTCCAGAGAGAAATTTAAGGCAGGTTACGTTGCCGTTGTAGGCAAACCCAACGTGGGCAAATCCACTTTTCTCAACACAATGATTAAGTTCAAACTCTCCGCCATAAGTCCTAAGCCGCAGACTACGCGTCACAAAATCCTTGGAATTCTAAACG
>Ga0272449_1000678_pt1 | contig 39017 bp, 40 predicted proteins | sample YNPCB0241_FD_198679 | JGI IMG/M metagenome (GOLD analysis project Ga0272449, IMG submission 198679) | Hot spring sediment microbial communities from Yellowstone National Park, WY, United States - YNP-CB-024-1 | ecosystem: Environmental > Aquatic > Thermal springs > Hot (42-90C) > Sediment...
AAAAAACACAATCTGGGAATGGCGCGCTAGGGAACTCTTGGGCGGGACAGTATATCGATCCAAGGATTTCCCTGAACAAAACTTGGTAGCGAGGTTTCAACTGTGTATGTTTCCTGGCTCCATGCGCTAGAATTGCCACTGGATTGTCTAGGAACGTCTAATTTATCTATCTTCTGGTTGAGTTTCTCAATGTTTGCATTTAGTTTTTCAAGGGTCTCTGACAGTCTTAGGAAAACATATTCTAGCTGGCTTTCCTGCAAAGCCATGTTCTTTGGTTCATCTTTTCTCAGTGACTGGGACGCTTTTTGTTCCGAGAGAATCTCTTCGAGAACGCCCCTAAGCGATTTTTGAATGCTCTCCTCAATTATCCTGGCGATCTCTGCTAGTAATTGTTCTTTCATCTCTTCTATGACGTCTGGCGATATTGACTGTTTTTGCGGGGCACTTGAGACAACGGTTTTCCTCAAATAGAAGTTTGATGGATCAATTCCCATCTCGAGGGCGGCTTTCCTGTACTTGTAGAGGGCCTTATATACTGTTCTCTCTGAAACATTAAGCATGCTAGCGATCTCTTTTGCTGTTCCGCCCTTCTGGATGTATGTCTCAATTATCCTTTTCTCCGTATCTGTTAGGTTGGAAATTATCTCCTTAAGGTCATAACCAGCCATACGTATTAAAGTTGTCATACGGTGTTAAATTATCTACGCAGTGGCCCGAAAGTAAAATCAACATCTATTGTTGGATAAATTATCTTGTCGCCCGGAAAAATTAGCTTCCACTACTGGCTATTGGCTCGTAGTTCTTCAATGCCTGGATGGCTTCTCTGATCTTTCTTATCCTCTTCGAATTATCGTATGGCTCTAGGACTTCTCCACAGTTGGGACACGTGTAGCCATAGTCCTCGGCCTCCACTACAGAGTAGCGCGCCCCACAGCTCGGGCAAACATAGATTTCTGCCTGTTCCTCGAGGCTGAGAAGCTTTTCTAGAATAGTGAGAGTAAGCCTTTTCCTATCATTGAGTAATACTTCGAGGGGTTCATCTGTTATTCGCCAGTAGTACTTGTACCATCCAATGTTTTCGTCCCTTGCACGCCTGTATTTTACGAGCCTTGCCTCGAATAGGTCGTTTAAAATTTTCCTGAGCTCTGCCTGGTCCATGTCGAGTTCTTTGGCTATTTCGTCGTCGGATATTTCGACGTGGTTTGAGAGAAGTATCATTATCTTTTTTGCTTTTTCTCCAAATATTTTTTCTGCGAGTTCGGCTAAGACCTCGTTTTGGCTCATTCTTTTTTCACCACTTTTTTGCCTCTCTTCTGGGGGATAACAACTAGTTTTGCGTTGTGGAATTCTCTTGTAAGCTCTTTTCCCTTGAAAAGCCTGTCCAGAAAGATCGCTAGGGCTGCAACTTCGCTGTGAGGCTGGTTGCCTATTGCAATGTTATAGTCGGATTCGTAGTAGAGCCATGACGGCACTTTCTCGCCCCCCACAACCACTAATATATCTTTGTTTTGGGACAATATAAGGTTTAGCAATTCATCAGAAATGTTTTCACCATACATTGTTAGGTGTACAACAATTCCGCCGTTTCTTTTCCACTCTGTCACTGTATGTCTAGGATTCGCTGTTTTCACTATCTCGAAGGATCCGCCCCAAGTCTCTACAACTTTTTCGAGGGACTTTATTATGCTCTCCTCGACGTGTCTCTCTAAAAATATGCCGTCTGCCCCGAAAGCTCTTGCAACTAGCCCAACGTGGGTTGTTACTCTGTGGTCTCTTACAGGTCTATGACCTATCCTAAGCACGTAGACTTTTCTGTTTAAAGACGGGCACCACATCGTCTTATCTATATCTAATTCGTTTTACACATTATTATTTTTATAAGGCGCGAGCACTTAAGGCGTCCTGAGGGTTGTTGCTCCTCGCCTTTATCTTTGAGATTATGGGGCGCCTTCCTTCTATCTCTAGTAAAAGTCTTCTATCTGCTAGTCCCGTGAAACTAATTACCTTACATTTTTCAAGTATTTCTTCAAGTAGATCTCGTGATTGATCTTCACTGATTATGATTTTTTCGCGGAGCTTGTCTGGAAGCATCTCCACAACTTTTTCCACAAGACTGGGTATCCCTATCCTTTTTGTCGCAGATACAAGCACGTATTCAAGCCCTGTATTTTGTAACAGTTTTTCCTTTTCCCGGAGTTCTTCTCCTGTAGCCTTGTCTATCTTGTTTCCCACGACTAAAACCTTAGAAATGTTGATGCCGAGGCTAAGCAATGTATCTATACTTGTAGAAAGCTTTCGCCTGATTTCCGGAATAGGATCCGTTAGGTCGACGACAAGTAATATTACGTCGGAAATAATTGTCTCTCTGAGAGTCGTATAGAAGGCGTCGAGGAGGCTTTCAGGCAGACTGTCAATAAAGCCTATTGTGTCCGTGATTATGACTGGATAGCCTTGTAGCTTCACCTTTCTAGAAAGAGTCGATAGTGTAGCGAATGGTTTTCCATCTATGTAGCCTTTCTCGTTTGTGAGAGTATTGAAGAGAGTTGTTTTGCCTGCCCCCGTATATCCCGCTAGAGATACAGTGTAAAGACCCACTTCGACCCTCTTGTTGTATCTCATGTTCTTTATTTTCCTAATCTTGTCTAGCTCTTCCTCTATCTTTGTAATCCTCGAAGAAATATAGGTGTAGTACGAGTCGACTGCGTATTTTCCGCCTCCTAGGAAGCCGTGTAGTTCTCCTCTTTTAGACAAATTGATATATTCCTTTGCGAAGCTAAGTTCCCTCTTTAGTTTTGCTAGCTCGATCTGGAGTAATGATTCCTTGCTGCCTGCTCTTTTAGCGAAGATTTCAAGAATAAGTTCATATCTGTCTATTACCTCTATGCCGAGCTCTTTGGCTAAATTGTATGCCTGGCTGGGCTTTAGATTGTTCAGAAAAATTATCTTGAGGGGTTTTTTGTCTTCCACGAGCTTCTTTAGTTCAGATATTTTTCCCCTGCCAATGTTGTATTTTGGGTCCTCACGTTTTCTCTTCTGGATAATTTCACCGACAATAGTGTAGCCGGCCGCATTTGCTAGTTCCCTTAGTTCTCTAAAAAGTGCTAAATCGCCTGGCGAATTTATTCTTCCAGCGATAACTACTGCATTTTTGTCAGAAGCTTTTCTATCAGACATTTCTAGTCCTTAAACTCCGCTATGTCCCCGAGAGTAATATCGTAGTTTTTCAGGTCTCCACTCTCCATTTCGTAGTCGATTATTTCCTCTACAAGCTTGATTTTCAGCACCTTCTCGAGTTTCCTTGCAAGTTCAATTGTTGGCTCAAGTTGCCCCGCCTCTATCCTTCTTATAATTGACTCTTTTTCACCAACCATGGTCGCTAGCATGTCACGTGTGAGACCCATTTTTTCACGAGCATTCCTAATGATGTCCCCATAGTTTTCTACTATTGTTTGTTCAACCTCTACAGGTTTCTTGGGCTTAGGTGTAGTTTTAATTTGTCTTGGCGGCTGCGTCCTTGAAAAATTAATAGTACCTACAATTGTTTTTCCTCTCGCACATGCAGGACATACGATTAGCTCTGCCCCTTCGAGACGGATCCTATATGCTAAACCTTGCAACTCCCTTCCGCATAGCTCACACTTAGCCATCCTGCCTTAACAATGCTACCTTGTTTAAAAGCATTTCTATTTTATGAGAGACAAAGTTAAAAAGCCTATGTCACGCTAGGAAATAATATGAAGTCTGAGACAAGGGAAAAACCAAACGGGTGGGATATAAAGGTAATAAAGACACTTCTAAGCTATCTCTATGGTTACACATTTGAAGAAGACTCTTTGCGTTCCAGGGTTATGGTTGCTAGATCACGGAAGACTGGGAGGCTGAAAGAAATCTACCTTGATAATGTTCTTTTCGCCACTATTAGGCTGTCCGATGGTTTTCTTGTGCCTACGTTACATGGATGGGAACTCTTAGTGAGTCAAGGAAAAAAGTACTTTGTAGAGGTCCCGGAAGAGGTGGCAACGTTTATTGCTGAGGGAAAAACGGTTTTTTCTAAGCATGTAACAGGCGTATACGAGGAGACTCTTCCAGGCGACGAAGTCGTCATAACATCCAAGTCAAATACTGGGACCAAAGTTTACGGGAGCGGTAAAGCAGTTCTGCCGGCTTCTTCTATGGGAAAAATAAAGAGAGGGAAAGCTGTAAAGACAAGACATGGGAAAAAACAATAAATTACCTAACAGGAGTTGACAGCTTTTCACGCGCTTTATCTCCTAGAAACTTGTTGCTTATTGAACACTACGTACCTAAATTGTCGTCTATTCTCTATCTTTGCGTTGAACCTGTTTCTCAATAACATCTCGATTTCCCGATAGTAGTATTGATTTGTCAGCCAAGCGGGAGGCCTAACACGTGGGACAAGCCCCCGTATCACGTTGATGTCGGAGGTCTTTTTAACATATGAGACATATGCGTATCTGAGAAGTGTCCGCAACTTTATGGATATCTGGGCTGATTTAGTGTTTTTCAAGAGTTCTTCGACAACAGACACAAGATGATCTAAAAGTTTTTGTTTTTCCTCATGTATATGGGACATATGGGTCATCTCACCTTTATCGTGGTTTAAATACTTAATGATAAGTACGTGGAAAAGTTTTTATGTTTTTCTATGATAAAGATTTTTTACTCGACAACTGTCTAACAGGCATTACAAAAAGGTAGAAACCCCAAAAGGATGAGCCTCTTGCTAAGCTAACTCTCTAGCAAGAGTTTCAAGCTGTTTATATTCTATTCCCAGTTTACTCGACAAGTTTTTAATGATGGATTCCATCTTCTCGGACTTTGAAAAGTGGTCGCTATACAGCAGGCTAAACCTCCCATTGGAAACTTCGAGGGCAATAAACCTTAGGATTATTTTCCCATTTTTCTTGTCTATGATTCTGTAGACTTTAAGCGCTTTCTTACATTCGGGTGGAATGTTGAAAGATAATTTCTTCGCGTAACCTGTACCATGAAGAATCTCGTTATACGTTAAACCAACAATTGTGCCCATCTCGTTGTCGAAACTTGTAATGTCTTCAAAGCTTTCAGGAGACACCTCTTTTTCTTCGACAGGCATTAGTTTGGAAAGTTTTCCCTGTGACAAGCAAAAGAGATACGAATCTACCTTGACACTTACAGGCTTAGGGTCACTAGCTTCTAGCTCAAGCGCAAAGGTCTCCATGAAGAGACCCCCTGCTATTCCTCTATAACGGGGATACCGAAGCGCTGGCTTGCCAGGACGTGTTGCTCGTATGGAATAGAGTCTATGTCTATCAGTTTGGAATAGTGTCTCTTATAGGGCTCGCCTGATATAAGTTTCTTTATATTTCTCTTGTAGTGATCTGCAATTAGCTTCTTTCCTGTGATCTTCTCCCACTCTTCAAATGAATATGAGAATACTTTCTGGGCTCTGTCCCTATAGAGGTCCGGGATAACGTTGAATGAGCAGAAGGGTACCTGTCTCCCGTCCGGCATAATATAGTGTATATCGCACCTCATTACTCTAGCTACGTCGTGGTTGTACAGGTCCTGGAAATGCATCATTCCAAGGAACAATGCATTGTAGTGGAACTCTCCTAGACTGCTATAGTCGTGTCTTGCGAATATCTTGTAGAACATCTTGACTAGCTTGTTCCCTTCGCGTAGGCGCCGAGGAGCCTTAGACATGTCGACAAACTTTCTAAGGTTTACAAGCAAGTCGAGCATGACAATGTATTTGTTCTTTCCTTTCTCAAGCTCTTCAGCCTTCTTGTCTAAGTAGTCGAAGAATTCATCAACATGCACGAACCGGGTTATGGGTATTATTTCGCCGTCGTCTTGGAAAACATATGTAGCAGCTCCGCATGCAAAGTGAGTTGTGAGAGTTAGCTGTGGTTTACCAGTTAGAGCTTCTACAAATCTTGAGACTGGAGCAACGCTTGGAACTGGGTACCAGTCCTCCTCCCTTATCTGCCCGTTTGTCTGCTCCTCTATCTTTTTAATAACGTCGGGGATGGTTACTCTTTCTTTGTCTCTTTCCTTGCGGGGCATCCTGCCGACGATAGATACTGGCTGGAAATTCACGCCGCGGACAATGTCGTTGTTTTGTAGCCCGAACTCTATAATTTTACCTACCTCCGACAAGTTGTAGTGCTTGATAACTGTTGGGACAAGTACAACGCCCAGCTTCGCCTTGCGAAGATTGTCCAGTGCATAGGGAACCTCCCAGTGGTTCTTCGGGTTTGTAAAGGGGGATACTCCGTCAAAACTCATATAAACAGTGTTTACTCCAGCCTGTCTGACTTTAACAGCTAGATCTGGGTCAAAGGCAAGCCTAATCCCGTTCGTGTTTAGCTGTATATGTGTAAATCCCTCTTCCTTGGCTATCCTAATTATGTCTAGGAGATCCTCTCTCAGGGTAGGTTCTCCTCCCGTTAGCTGGATAGCTGGGGGCTTGACTGGTTCGGTTAGCCTGGCCTGCCTGAACATGTAGCGTAAGTGTTCAAGGGACGGCTCATAAACGTAGCCCGACTTTTTGGCATAGAAGAAACAGTAGAAACAGCTAAGGTCGCACCTATTAGTTAGTACAACGTTGATTAGCGCTGCGTGTGAACGGTGACGCGTACAAACTCCACAGTTATAGGGGCATGGCGCTGTAACAGGTAAATGGGCAATAATGTTTCCCCTGCCGTCTACCTGATACTTCCTGTAACGTTCATACATCTCAACGCTTCCAAAATAGAGCTCCTCGAATTCTCCATGCTCTTGGCAAACCTTTCTGATCCAGACCTTTCCATCCCTCTTGAAAACAGCCGCTGTAAGCAACGAGTTGCATTCTGGACAGGCTGACTGAGTATAGGTGATTAGTTCTTCGCCTTCCCTTAGTGGTGGCCTCTTAGACAAGTAAATCTTGTAGTCTACTCCTGGCTTCGGGAACAGTTTGGCTCGGGCCTCCTCTGCGATTTTGGATATTTCTTCTATACCGAGGCTAGCTATTCGAGAATAATTAATATGGAATTCCTCTTCAACAGAGACATTTTTCTGGGCCATAACGCATCACTAATGATTTTACGATAATTCTGAAAACATGAAAAAACTTATATTTCTTACGATATTCCACCGTCATAAAGTAAGGAAACAGAAAACAAAAGCCTATTCTTCTATGCGGGCACGCCCAAAGTGTTGCCAACCCCAAGCACTATAATTGTTGAATTCTCGGGGTACTGTCTAATAAGATCGGTAACTATGTCAACTGCCTGCAAGGTTCCCCTGTAAACCTTCTCTGTCATTGTTGAAAGAGCTTCTGCTTCAGACATCTTTATCAGGACAGCATAGGTGGGTATACCATGCTTCGCCGCCAACTCTTCAATCTCAAACCTCTCCACACCAATGCCGCCCATAGCTATACCAAAGCCGTGGGCAACCAAGCCGGACTCCTCGCCCTCATACTTCAACGCGGCGTCAATAGAGATCATTAAGGAGGCTTTTTCCCGCGACAGAACCCAGGCAACTGCTTCTTCAAGTCTGCCAGTGGTGCCTCCTGGACCCTTAGCCCTAACCACATAGACATTCCTGTTCTCTACATTAATCTTTGACACATATGTGTCCTTAACGGGCTCGATGTATGTCCCCTTGTACCGCCTAACAAGAAGCGACGCCACAAAGGGGCCAGCAGAGTCGCCTATAGGCAAACCCTTCGAAAAGGACTCCAAGGCGCCCTCTACAGCTTTCACCTCCTCGAGCACAAAGGGCATCTGTGCATTCAGCTGGAGAATAAGCCATAGACTCTTAAACTTCCTAGCTATAAGGTAATAGTGATTAACAAGCTTGTAAATTATGTTCAGCTCCCTAGCAACCTCCACGAGATTAGCCAGGTTCTGAACATCCGCCGGAGACGCATTCCTGGCTAAAGCAGCAACCTCCTTCTCGATCCTCTCCTCGCCAGTCCTCAATACGTGCTTTATCTTCTTCACTATACCAAACGGATCCAGGTCTACCGGAAAAATAATGTAGGTCTCTATAAGCGAGGACAGCCTCCTCTCAAGTTGCGCCTCAAACTCCTTCGAGCCATCACCACTATACCTCTTAAACTGCGAAACAAGGACGTTCACAGCCTTATCCCGGGTACTCTTAAAAAACGCTATGTAGGTCTCAATCTCACTAATGGCTCTAAGAATCTGCATCTCCTGCGACAAGTAAGAAAACAAAGTCAATATTATCAGCCAGAGCACCAAGTCAAACGAGCTACCATCCATCACCCATCAACCCAAATCACCTAAAACCACACCTTATATAATTTTAGCACACATCCACCACACAGCCCACCCGAAAAACACAGGACGCCATAAAACTCGGAGTACTAAAAATTATGGAAATGAACAAAGACCAAACTAAGCATCTTTCTCTCGCCACAAGGTAAACCCACCCCTACACCCAAAAAATTTAAACCTTAGCAGAGATTTTACCTTCTAGGGGCCGTAGTCTAGCATGGTAGGATGCCAGCCTGGGGGTGTACCCCGTAAACGGCACTGGAGCGCTGGTTCACGGGCTTGTGCCCGTGCGGCAAGGTCCCGGGTTCAAATCCCGGCGGCCCCACCATTTTCTGTTTTGTCTAGCTGTTGCATACTTTTCCAAGGTTCGCGGCTTCCCCAACATTCCTGGAGCGGTATTGTTGCTGTATTAATGATCCAGCTAAGCCATCTGCAGACATTCATGTTTAGAAACATTTTGAGATATAATAGCGCGCTCTTTCCATGAAATGAACGAGTTATTTATTTTTGACCTAGCGAAACTAAAAGTTATTATGACTTCAAGGAAAATCGACCATAACAGCCCTAGCGAAACTAGAGAGCCGATTATACATGTAGAGACATTAATAAAGTATTTATACATAACCCGAATATACACACGAGAGGGGCCCGTAGCTCAGCCAGGAGGAGTGGCGGCCTGCGGAGCCGTTGGTCCCGGGTTCAAGTCCCGGCGGGCCCGCCATGCTAGGTTTCTATTTGTGTGGCTTGTGTTTTGTTTGTGAATATTTTTTCTAGTTCTTTTAGGTGTATTGTGGGGAATGTTAGTGTTAATGCGTCGATGATTTCGTAGATTTTTGTTTCTTCTTCTTTGTCTAGGAAGTTGTCTTGTTCGATGAGGTGGTTTAGTGTTTCGAGGAGTGTTGTTGCTTCTATCCGTAGCTGGAGTCTTTTTCTTTCTATGTTGCTCCGCTTTGACTGGTATTCTTCTGGCGTGATTTCGCTGGAGATGTATTTTTCGTCGAGGAGGAGGAGTGTGTCTCGCAGGTTCCTGAGTTCGGCTACTATTTCTGATAGCCTGTCTATTATGGCGCGTGCCGCTTCGTGTGTCTGGTCTAGGAGATATATTTTTCCCTTTTCGATCCTGATCCTCTCGGGGGACGTTGTTATTTTTTGGTTTCCATGCGTCTTTATGACAACTTTAAGTGGATGCTTGTCTTTTTTGGAGATGTAGATTTTCCATATTATGCCTATGTTTTCCCCTTTCCTGTTGTAGAGTTGTTTTCCTACTATTTTTTCGAGGATTTTCTTGTCGTTTATTTCGCTTAGAAGTAGTCCTCTCATATACTTCGTTTATTTTTGCTTTGTGGGTTTTTATCAAGGGTATGTTTGTTTATGTTGGGGTTTGTCGAATGAAAAGTCTTTGTATTATTTTTGTCATACGGAAAATTCTGTATCGAGGAGGGAAAAATAAGCGTTTAAAAGTAGGAATAGAGTGTAAATATGGGGATGATTGTTCAGAGTTGCTCTGAGGGGTGAGGAGAAGGCATTTGTATGACCCATAAAAACTGGGAAACTTTATTCTTGTAGCCTGGTTACGTTTAGGACGTCTAGTTGGCTTACCCCTGGCACTGACTGTATTATTGTTTCGAGTTCCTCTGTGCCTCCCTCGGTTTCTTCTGGCATGAAGATTACCATGCGTAGTGCCTCGAGGCCGAATGCTATGGGTTCGGCCTGGTATTGGGCTATTTGGTATTTTTGCGGAAGCTTTTCGGCTATTCTGTTTTTTAGCTCTTCGGGTTTCAGTTCTGCGTCTTCTGGTAGCACTCTTATTAATACTGCTACTCGGGCCATATTGACCGTGATGTGGTGAGATTGGTGGGTAATAATATTTTCGCTTGGAGAGTTTTTTCTCTAAACATCTAACGTAGAAAGAATATTCGTGGAGAACGCTTTATGGTCCTTCAAAGCCACATTTTGGACAAACGTATCTGTTGCCCTGTTTTCTGCATTTTTCGCATCTCCATATTACGGCCTCTCCACAGTTAGGGCAACGGAAGCTTGTAGCCCTCATGGATGGTGCTATTGGCCTCCCGCAAGATGTACATTTGGGTAGAGCTATCGTGGTAGCCATATTGACGCCTTTTGCTTTTCGTTTATCTTTTTTAATAAACTTTTCGCGCGCGGTGAGCATAGAAAAACTAATTAGGTGAGACCCTGCAAGTGGAGTGGGGATACACACGTCTAGTGTTGATGAGACAATAGTTAATCTGAAAAAGAAATGGCTACCAATATACGTGGTTGCCCTTGTCGCTTCTATAGTTATTCTCGTAGCCCTACTATACCTCTATTTCTCGACAAACTACGACCAGTATATGTCTGGCGCCTTGCTAGTAGCAATGCTCATAGCGTATATTTCTTGGTCTCTCGGAAGATTGTTAAAGATCAGGCCCGCCTCGACACAGCTCATCACTCTCCTAAAATGCGACACTTGTGGCTATGAGGAAGAGAGAAACTATGCTGAGGGCGATGCCTTATTCCAGGAAAAGGGAGTCTGCCCAAAATGTAACAGTGGGAAAATGGTTGTCATGGGGATCTTCGTTCGAAAGATTGAGGGGCAAAAGTCTAAAGGATACTCCCTTTTCAAAATGTAGCTAGTCACATAGCAGGTTTTGTTTGATATTATTGAAGAAGAACCTTAGAAGAATACGTTCCCTTATGGCTTTTTCACTAGTGGCTTCCCGCACACTGCACATTTTCCCTGGAGCTTTCTAGTGCAGTCCGGGCAGTAGCTTATTCCGCAGTTCTGGCAGTAGTAATACTCGTCTCCTTTGTAGATCTTCTTGCCGCACCTGACACATCTCCCTAGCACCATTGTTTTGGGTATGTATGCCAAATGGATTCACCTCAAGGCCTTTTGTCTTTGTGAAATACGATGTTTATAAACATTTTCCCACGCACAAAACACCTCCCATGAGAAATAATGACGGAGTTAAGGCTTCAGCTATCCTCTAGCTTTGTCCGCGCGTCTTCAACGTATATTCAGCGATCGGGCACTTGAGATTACAAAGAGAACACTGTTTACATGCATCACTATTAATCTTTACCCCGCCATTCTTTTCATCGATAATGATGGCTCCAACTGGGCAGTTCGATGCACATTCTAGGCAGCCAGCACAGTAATAGGCCCTCATGAAGACTCTTTCTAGTGTCTCCATGTCCCTAGGTGTAAGCGCATGCTCTGGCTCAATGACTAGCTTGTTGTCTTCGACTTGGACTTTCTTTAGCTTTATTGTGGGGCTCGAGATTAACAAGTTGAGAAGTTTTTCTGGGACGAGCTTCGTTGTGGGTCTAGCGAGGAGTATAAATTCTAACTTGTCTTCTTTCTTGCTTACTTGGTACTGTGCACCGCGCTGATCCTTGTAGCTGGCTGGACATTCTTTCAATATGTCTTTTGGCGGCTGTAGCCACCTCCAGAGACCACAATCGACCCATTCGCTTGGTAGACCATGTTTTTCTGCATAGGACTTGAGATATTTTTCCCATTTCCTGTAAAGCTCTGGCTTGGCCTTTTTTGCTATTTCTATTTCTCCAAGCTCTGTTGCGGGGCACAGCCAACAGCCTAGCCTGTCAAAGCCCACGTAGTAAAGCTTGTTTACGGGAAGCTTTTCAAGAAAAATGTAAAGCCAGATGTCTAGAGCAGTCCAGTCCTGTATCGGGCTTGCGGCAATTATGCTGGGGAGCCATTCATTTCTCCATATCCGCGGCGACATGGCCCTGGCACTTGACTCATATTTTCTCTGCCCAACCAAGCTTATTGCTCCCCCTGGAAAGGCTGACTTGAGCGTCCTGGCTAGAACCGAGAACTTTGTTACTTTACAGCACCACCGGTAGTCGCGGGCCGGTGGACCCATTATTTCTAGCCCTCTCCAGAAATTGTCGCCCGCATCGGCCTCGATGAAATCGACGCCATAGTGCTCGGCAACTTTTCTTGCAAATTTGACTGTCTCATCGAATTCTAGACCCGTGTTGTTGAAGATAGCTGTCACGTTCTCTTGGCCGAGGGCTTTAATTGTAAGGTGCAACGTGACTAGGCTGTCTTTCCCGCCTGAAAGGGATACAAAGACTGGAAGGTTGTACTTCTCCTTTAGGCTCCTGATAAACCTTATTGCTTCTTCTTCTTTCTCTCTAAGAGCGGCTTCATTGAATTTGACTACTTCAAGCATAGATGGGTCTTTGTCGAGCCAAGAAGACGGCTTTGCAAGCCAGCTTTTCAGGGTGTAGATCCTGTTGGATCTCACCCTCACGCCTATGCCATAGTATCTCCCGTTCGCGGTACCAAGCATTATGTACTCGTCCCTGTCTGATGCCGGAAGATTAGATGAAAGAATAGAATCTTCCTTGATGGTGAAGCCTCGCGAGAGCCTTGGGAGGTCGACAACCGCATAGTAGCCGTGTCTGTTCGTGACCGATTCTTCAACGAGAAAATAGAGAGGTTTAAACCTGAACCTCCTTTGCTTGAGGTCATAGAAAATGTGGCCCACGACTTGTCCGTCAAGTATCACTTCTTCAGCGTAGTCTGGGTAGGGAACCTTGTTAAGAAGTATAGTTTTCCTTTTGGGTAGCGGAGGCTTTGACGGGTAAAAGTACCCCTCTATTATTTCCCATACAAACTTGTAGTAGTAGCCTACAAGAGGCCTAGCGTCTCCAGGCGGGGTTAGTCTTACCTCAGTAAACATGCCGCTTGATGGCTTGGAGATAAAGGGGGAATTGTTCTCAAGGCTCCACCAAAGCCTGGCGCTATGAGTCTTTAGGACTTCAAACTTGCTTCTGCCAGTCAATTCGGCTTCTAGCCAGTAATTGCCCCTTGTATTTTAAAGGTTTGTTTTAAATGGAAATATGATGAAAGTATTACGCTTGTAATATGATCGTGGAGGGGATTGTTGCCCTATCGGCAACAGCATCTATATACATGTTTAACAAGAGGCGACAAAGCAAAAAGAAAGTCAAGTACCGTGTATATCCTGCTAGAATAATTCTGTAGTATATTGGAGCGGCTTTGAACACAAAAAATAGATATTATTTAAAGAATCCTGGTAGATGTTTGTAAAATGATTTACTTTTTGTTTTAAACCTAAAAAAATTAGAACTTAGATTTATTTGTTTATTTTATTTTGTTGAATGGTTAAATATGGCAATGCAGGCTACAAGTATCCTCATATACGTCCCCGCATCTAAAGGAGGGGTGGCTACACATGAGCGAAAAATATAGAGGACTCTCCCCGGCAGAATTTTTCCACAGAAACAAGGAGATAGCCGGCTTTTCTAATCCCTCTAGGGCTCTCTACCAAACCGTCCGAGAGCTAGTCGAGAACTCGCTAGATGCAACCGAGACCCACGGCATCTTGCCATATATCGATGTTGAGGTTCAGCTTCACGAAGACAGACCAGAATGGGTAACACTTAGGGTCGCCGACAACGGTATTGGGATTCCGGTCCACGAGATACCGAATGTCTTTGGCAGGGTCTTTTATGGATCCAAGTACGTAGTGAGACAGACGCGTGGCGTATTTGGGCTAGGCGTGAAAATGGCTGTTCTCTATGCACAGATGACTACGGGTAAACCAATATATGTCAAAAGCTCGACGAGGGACTCGGACGTTGTTGGAGAATACTTGCTATACATAGATATCAGCCGGAATATTCCACATGTCCAGAAGATGAGAATAAAGAAGAAAAACAAGAACTGGCACGGGACCATAGTTAGGCTGACCCTCGAGGGGGCATGGCTACAGTCAAAGAAAAGAATAGAGGACTATATTAGGCGTACAGCCCTCATCTCTCCATACGCCACTATACGGTACCGCTCTCCAGACGGTGAACTTCTCTTCGAGAGAGTCTCTAAAGAGCTGCCCGAGCCACCACAAATAGGCAAATACCACCCGAAAGGAGTCGACATCGAGATACTAAAAGACCTGATTAGACGGTCAAACAACAATGACATGACGCTGGCGGGATTCCTGGAAAAATACTTTGAGGGAGTTGGCGAAAAAATAGCCCAAGAATTCCTCACATGGGCTGGATTCCAGCCTGACACAAAGGTCAAGGAGCTAAAACTTGCAGATCTCGAGAAACTGGCAACAGCCATGAAAAACTTCCCCAAGTGGCGCAGGCCGAGACCACTCACCCTCTCGCCCTTGGGACCCGAACTCCTCAAAAAGGGAGTAAAAAGCATACTGAAGCCCGAATTCGCAACAGCAGTGATTAGGCCTCCATCTTCATATGGTGGACACGCGTTTATCGTTGAGGCAGCGATAGCGTATGGCGGCGAGATACCGCCCCAAGACAATGTGCTCCTGCTTAGATTCGCCAACAAGATGCCCCTCCTATACGACGAAGGCGTAGACGTATCGCGAAAAATCGTCGACTCAATAGACTGGAGCATCTACAAGATAAAATTCCCAGCCCCAGTGGCAGTCGTCACACATGTCTGCTCCACGAAGATACCATTTAAGGGGGTCGGCAAGGAGGCCATCGCAGACGTGCCCGAGCTTGAACACGAACTAGAAATAGCTATTAGAGACGTTGCGAGGAGGCTACGCATATACTTATCAAAGCTGGAAAAAATGTACGAGGTCAAGAGGAAAGAGGTAACGATCAGGAAATACATGGGGGAGGTTTCGTCATCCCTTGCCTATGTCCTAAACATGGACCCAAGCAGTATTTCCTCGCTTCTAGAGGAACTGCTTAAGAAAGAGCTCGAGAAAAAAGAGGTGACGGTGAATGCCTAAGAATACTCAACAAGCCGGCAAACCCATCTCTCCCAGTTCAGAGGAAGTCCTAGCAAGGCTGGAACAGCTCGCCAAGTCCATCTACGATCAGATACAGTCCGGCAAGCCGCCCTACCTTGACATACCCGTCAGAACCCTCGCTAATACAATTTGGGACAAGAAGAGGAAACTCCTCGTCCTTGGACCAAAGACTGCAAAAAGAGAGTTCTTCGACATTGGAGAGTCCAAACGCTTCATGCAGACGATCCTCATGCTCTCCCTCATTGTCAGGGCCCGCCGAGAAAACGACTACCCAACAATCAGAGACCTCTATTACACTGGCAAGCACACAATCTACTATGTAAACGAATACGGAAAGAAGGTCAGCGAGGAAACATGGGACGACCAGCGGGAATCCAACGCCGTGATACAGGACATAGAGGTCGCAACGGGACTCCTAAGGGAACATATGGGAATCATGCATGACGCAAAGGGACGTATAGTCGGAAACATGATCATAAGGAGCAAGGGGACAGAGATCGACCTCTCAAGAATGGGTAGCGGTGCCTGGGGAATACCCAGCAACGTTGACCAGCTAGAAATTACAAAGGTAGAAGCCGACTATGTCCTAGTTGTGGAAAAGGGCGCTATATTCGAGAGATTGAACGAGGAAGAATTCTGGAAGAAGAACAAATGTATACTGGTGACGGGTAAGGGCCAGCCTGACCGCAGCACTAGGAGAATGGTTCGGCGCCTTTGGGAGGAGTTTGACTTGCCGGTGTACATATTGACGGACGCAGACAGCTATGGGTACTATATTTACAGCGTTTATAGGAGCGGGTCTATCTCTTTGAGCTACGAGAGTGAGAGGCTTGCTACGCCTGAGGCTAGGTTTCTAGGTGTCTCTACGTCTGACATTGAGCGCTACAAGATACCGAAGAACTATATTATCAAGGCGACTGAGCGCGACATAAAGCGTGCAAAGGAGCTAATGAACTACCCGTGGTTCAAGGAGTCAAAACGTTGGATGGAGGAGCTTCAGCTCTTCATAGAGCGCGGCGAAAAGATAGAGATAGAGGCTCTTTCGGGCCACGGCTTCAAGTTCCTCAGCAACGTTTATATACCCGAGAAAATAGCGAACAAGGAGTGGATAATCTAGTTGAGCTACTCGTGTGAGACAAGGGTAACTGTCTGCTCTACTTCTTTTAGACTCCTTATCATAGATATGACTTTGTCTAGCTCGGAGAGTGTAGGTGGCTGGACACGCACAACTATGTCCCATAGGCCATATGTGACGTCAACGTCGCTTACGAATGGAAACTTCTTGACTTGCTCAGCAACATCGTATTCTTTTCCGGGCTTGGTTGTGACCAGGATGTAGCCCTTTACCATTCTTCCCGCAGTGTAGAAAAAATCGTGGATATATATTTCTTTCTCGGTTTATTTTGTAAAAGATATACCCATTTTATAGCTAGCTATCCTTTAACGATTACGAGGTGGCAGGTAGAATTGATGTAGATGGTTGGTGCTTCACGGGTGACAGTTGTCTCAATGAATAGTAATAGTAGGACAAGTAGAGCTAGGATAACTATGAGGCCGTATAGTGTTTTATCCACTGGTTACCACCCGAGAAGCTTTTTGCCGGAGATGAGGCCTGCTAGTGTCGTGAGGATGCTTAGCGGTAGCCAGAGGGGATAGAAGGATGGGGAGCCTAGGGATAGTAGGGCTAGGCCAAGTGTATATACGATAGAGGCATATATGAGGTAGAGCTCTATCCAGGTGTATAGTTGGGCAGGGTCTATTATTATTCCTAGTGATGCCAGCATGTCTCTTGAGGCAAGAGTTGAGAGTAACTGTGTTATTAGGCTTGAGCTGAAGCCGAGGAGGAAAAGAGAGACCAGGTTGCTTAGTGCGCTAACTGTTCCACGGGCACGAATTTCTTTTAGTGTTTTGAGTATTTCTTCGTAGATGTTTTTGAGTTCTGCTAGACCTGCTTTAGACCCCCAGAGTCCAAGAAGGTATACAGCTATTCTGACAGTTTTTGATAGCTCAGTCTTTGTGTCCTTTTTCAGTAACTTGGGGTCTAAGTGGGAGAAGACATGGAAGGGGCTTGATGAGACTTTTACGAGGATTTCTAGGTTTTCTTGGAGTTCCTTTGTTATTTGTCTTGTTTCCCGATATATTAGTATGCTTGCGGGGATAGAAATTGTCAGAAAGATTAGCAAGAGTTTTTCGAGCGGTATCTCTGGAAAAAGAGTTTTTGCTATTGGCGTTACAAGTGCTGGGTAGAGTACAATTGGTAACATTTTTCTCGGCAGCTTCATGACGCGGAGTTCTCTTGGGTATAGATTACTATAAAGCATGAGGATCAGCATGTTAAGAGCCATGAGTACAATTGTAATTTGTGGGAGGAGCCACGGCTGAAATATCCCCAGAGAGTAGAGCATTATGGGTGCCGTTAAAAGTGTAAGCGTGAAAATCTCCATCAGCGTCTCAGACTTCTTGCTGAAAATTTCTAGGTTTAGCCGGAGTTGCTGGATTTTCTCGTAGAGAAGTGTTTTGAGGGCTTCTCTCGAGCCATTCATTTCGTCCTGCTTTGCCAACTCTATCAGTCTGTTCGTAGCTTTGTAGGTGTAGCCATTGCTTGATAGCCACGAGAATATAAAGGAGGGCTGTGCCTCAGAAAAAACAAGGAGTAGTAAAAGTTCTAGGTCGCCGAGCAAAAAAATCTACCCTTTTTTGTTCTTAGGCCCTTAGGAGGGTGATCTTTAATGCGCCATACTTTGTCTCTATGATGGCTGTTTTTGCCGTGGTTATAGAGGACGTAGTGCTGAGTGACGCTGTGCACTTCGTTATTTCGCCGCTTTTCAGTGTTGGTGGGTTACAGGTCAGTGACGCGCTGGCTCCAATGTCTGGAACATTTAGATTTATTCCAGTCAAGTCAACAGTGGAGGTTCCGATGTTCTGGAGGTATATTGTTACAGTGTAGGTGGGTGGATTTCCAGATATAAGTGCGTCTCCGGCCTGGACAAGTATAGGCCTGTTTGTGGCTGAAGAAGCCACACTGTACATGAAGAAACCAATTAGTGCTACAACGCTCAGTGTGATTATCAGCATTAAACTCTTGCCAACAGATTCTTCTGACATTTTTTGCTCACCGTTCACATTTCACATTATGCTTATAAGGCGGCTATGGGAAGATTTTCCCTCTTGAGCGTTTTATTTAGACTGTCTAGAAAGGGATGATATGTCTCGAATATTTTTGGCTATAGGACTACTGATAATGCTGGTAGCCTCTCCAACCATTTTGGATGCATATACAGCCTCCTCTAGAACCGTCTGCAGTTGTATCGTAACGGTGCAAGGCTTCTCTGGGGTTAAGGTGGAAGTGTCCCAGGTTGGAAAAACTTGCCCACCAATTGTATCAGTAAGAGCCATAGGTACGAATGGTACTGTGAAAGAGATGCTCTATATTTGTCGAGACAACCTGCAGGTCAACGTCTCTTCTATTCTTAAAGGTGGATTAGATGGCTAGCAGACTTGCCATTCTCATAGTTCTCTTGTTGCCGGCTTTTTTATCGACTCTTGCATACGCCGAACAAAACGTGACCTTGGCGTTGTCCGTGGACCTCTCTGTGCCAGGAAATCAAAACTATCCGCTATGGTGGAGTGGGCCACCTCCAAATGTATATTTCCTGGTTCCAGCTAGGTCCACATATGATAGTGTCGTTTTTAATGGTAGCGTAGTATTCGACGGAGCAATAAAAGTCGGTGGAAAAATTTTTGCTACCGTTAACTTCTCTGTAGTGCTTGGAAACTCTTCAAACACTATACAGCTCAGACTTAGAGGCTCTTCACCTGCTTCGGCTATTCTGTCGGTTAGAGAAGGCTCAATGCTGAGACTAATTGCACCGAACACTGTCTATACAAGGTACTACTTCAATTATAGCGACATAAATCTTATTGGAACGGTTCTGGAGGGCAAGAAATTCATGCTTTTCAGCGTTAGACCTCTCTCAGGCATATACAATTTTTCGGCTTTGGACGAAACAAGCTCTAAAGGCGAGCCAGGAAAAGTCTACGTGTATGCGTGTTCAAGCCCGTATGATCTATCGACGTGTAGAACCATTTACCAGAACTTGTCCCTTGTCCCGGCCGGCCCCTACTGGCTTTATTCTCTTCGGCTACAGAATATAGTGCTGAACAATGAACATCTCGTGTATATCGCTGAATTTTCAAACGCTATTGGAACACACAAGGTAACCCTTTCAAGCTACATAGATTTTCCGCTGTACTTTTCTTATTGGAGACTTTCCAACGGAACAATAACAAGGTCAAACATCCTAGAGCTAAAGAGCAACGATAACCTGCAGGCTACGGCCGTGTACCAGTTTCTCTATAGCTATCTAGCAGTGTCCACTAATCTAGACTGCCCGGTACCGATAAATGGAATTCTCTTTGGAGACTATTCTCTGTTGCCTGGTGGCGTATCTTCTGTACCAAGCAAAGAACAGCTTGGTCCAAGCATCTATAACAGTCCCAAAATGTCTCAGAGCTCTATACTTTACCCTGCGACCAGCCCCTATATTCACCAGTTTGGTAACACGCTTATACGTTTCGGCGGAGGGATCGAGTACGTTAATTATCGTGAAGGGGCCTTCTTTACTCTTTCACCCTTCAGCTATGACCTCAAAGTGGCAGAAATGGTGAGAAAATACTCTAATTGGACAGCATTGAGCTACCAAGCCTACTTTGATTGGTACTATAATTTTAGGAACTACTACAGCACTAATCAGCCCATAATTCTCGGAAGCATAGTAAATGTGCCCCAACTCTTCAACCTCTCGCTTTCCGGCTTAGTTCTCGACATACCTAGGAATGCTTGGGGTCTAAGGATCCTCCCAGAGTCCTCGATAAATTTTTATCTAGCAAAAGAATCAAACAGCTTCAAAAGCCTGATATACAATGGGAGCACAAACAGCTTCTACAAAATTCTTGGGACGCTTAACTCGAGCGATATACTTGAAGTCTATACTCAGAAAAATCTGTCTTCACCCATTGTTATTGCAAACCCTGGCCTGGCCTACTATGTTCTCCGCACGCAGAACCCAAATAGCATAATTGTCTACAGGCTGAACTTTTCCAATGCTAGACTTATCTCCTCTACACGTATTATTGACATCGTAAGCCCAAGCCGGCTCCCAGCTAGACAAAACAAACCACTAACCCTACTCAACGCGTCCAGCTTTTCAGGAGAAAAACTCTACACGATCCTATACTTGAAGCTACAACCAAACGACCAAGTATATGCTCTCAGAGTTTCATATACTATACAACTAGAAAACTTTACTGACTATTTCTTTGAGGGCTGGGACGTCTACGAGGCAACTTTTACGAGAGACTCTTGGACCATCCCACGTAATGTTTACTTCGAGCCAGTGAGCTTAATTACATCTGTTCCATCCAGCTCTGTTAGGGGTTTTGTTTCTTCTGGCAAAGCCATTCTTCTCGTTGCCAAGTACTCGAAACTATCCAGAGACAACAAGGGGACATACATTCTTAAAGGGCCCCCAGGAATCTCGCTCCTACCTTTCAACACAACACATTTCTTAGCGTTGCCGCCTGGCGTATATTACCTGTGGACAAACGCTACCCTGTGGCTACTGGACAAGTATGGAAAAATCGTGATGCTTAACAATGTTTCTGGTAAACTCTACGTTAACGCTACTTTTGGCAGGACGATAAAGATTGGGTCATACTGGACATTATTTCAGAAAGAAACTTTTGAAGCAACCCTCTCAAGATCTTTACCGAGTAATGCCACAAGCATGCCTATAGTTACGCTTGGAGACGGCGCCAGGTATATGCTATTAGCTATTCAAGCCCCAAAAAACGTTGGAACAACTGTTCTAAAGCTCAACGAGAGCACCTTTATCTATGAATCCGTACCGGTCAACCTAACCCTGACGAAAATATCCTACAACGAGACACACATAACAATACACTACTTGGTTCAACCCCTCTGGGAGGCACTGAGCGTTGTTGCCGTCTTCCAGGGTCAAACGCTCGGGTGGGCCCCGGCAAATAGCTCCTCGATAGAGATACCCTACTCGAGCTTCCCAGACGAGCTGGACGTAGGCAACTTGTCTATCTATGCGACATGGGGCGGAACTCTTCTAGCTAGCCAAGGCAGTGTTTCTATCCCGGTTGTCTACGCAGTACCGGTAGTTGCATTTAACATGGCAAATGGAAGCTGGAGAGTCTCCTGGAATAGAACAATATTGATCCCCAATGCATTAACTAGTAACATATCTGGGAAACTGCTTCTAGAAATTAGAAATAAAACTTACATCTATTGGAGGGGCTTCGTTGAGCCAGGAAAAGACACCTCTATACCTTTTTACGATCTAAACAGATACTCCCTTCATTTAACATTTGTACCCGAGGAGACAAAAGACATTGTGGTAGTACCCTGGGTCGAGAAACTATAGGCAGAGGTGAAGAGTCATTAGCATCGCTTCTTTTTCTATCTTTTTGATTCTATCAATTGCATCCATCCTACTAGTATTCCAGGTTTTCCACGTGCCCATTAGCCAAGGACAAGCGAAAATATCGACTGAAAGCTTGTATGTCCTCCTTTCAGGTATCTACGAGGGAAGTAGCTACATCGAGCTCCCGGTCGATGTTGCTATACATGTAAATAGTTCATCCATAAGAATCAATGGAAAAGAAGTAGTAAGATACAACCAGACAATGATCGAGGTTTCAAAGTGTTATGGAGCTGAGGTAGCGACAGACACTTTCACTATAAAAAGATTGGGAGATACATGCAGAATTATGTTTACACCGTTGCTAAATCTGTCCTCTGGCGAACTCGTAGTTGTAAGCGCTGTAAACAATGGGTCGTTTAGAAGACTCTACATTTCAACGAAAAACATGACTTTTAAGAGCTACATTGATACTCTCAATGCCGGAGCTTATACGTTCTACCTGCATTCCCCTTTAATACTTAAAGTAAAAATAGTTGAGGTGGCAGGAGGATGACGGTTGACGAGGCTTTGTTCACGTTTCTAGAGTTTCTCCTGCTTGCAGGGGTAGTGTCATATATCTATGCGTCTCAGCATATAGAAAAAGACTCCCTATCAGCGACAATCTCTCAGCTACCTAACGGCTCATGCATCGTAGTATTGTCTGACAAAACAATCACAGTCACGCAGGCAAACGTATCTGGCAAGCTTCTCTACATATGTAAAAACAACAACAATATCCTCGCCTGGGAGAAAACATGAGGGGAGTGATAGCAACCCTTGTAGCCTTCATAGTTCTCTACACTCTCGCCTGCACCTATCCGTCCCTGAAGACAAACACCTTTGCCACCCTCAAAGAGGAAAGAAACCTTGAAACAATCGCGGCCTGGATAATGTTCAGGGCCTCGTGCAACGATGTTGACTCCTACCTAGCGCGCGCGCCTCGCCTCAAGCACCTCACGCCTGAGCCCCTCCCCACGCATCGAGATCCCCTAGAACACTCCTTATCCACTTGGCAATCTTTCTTGCCGCCTCCCTCAGGCTCGTAGCATCCCCTATAATCCTATCGACTTCGTCCCCTAGCTTATAGTTTTCGGCGCTAGGCGCAACTGTGCGTGCCTCCCCAATAATCTTGTCAGCCTTAGAAGCGACACCTTCAAAGACCGTGAGAAGGTCTTCTAGCCCCTCCCTGAGCCTACTCGCCTCGCCGACGCCAAGCCTCCCCATATAGAAACCGTGCACCAGTGACCTGAGCTCCACAAGTTTTTCCAGACCGTTCCCATAATCCTTCTTGACGCCTCCCAGCTCGCTGTTCATCCAGCCAAGCCTCTCGGTGACAGCCTCGTATCCCAGCAACAATTCCCTCAATTCATGGAATACTTCAGCCTCTTTAGTGCGCGCGCTAGGATACAGCCCCACAACCCACTGGTTTGCCTCTTGCTCGCCGTACTCAACGAGCATAGCCGCGTAGCCAAGCCCGGCCCAGTAGTCCCTGTCTTCGGGCTTCTCTACAGCCTTCAATTCAGCCTCCATTGGATCCACGCTCCTCCCATTAAGCACGGCGTCAATGTAGTTCTCTACGCCCGCGAGGAATCTGTCAATGTTTACGTCTCCTAAGTCAATGCCTGCACCTGCAAGGGCCCGGGGTATCTCGTTTATCCTTAGGTAGAGGTAGCCGGTCTTTCCCGCCTTAGTGACGGCCTCGTCGAGGTTGCTTGCTAGTGCCCCCTCGAGGAACTCCCTAGCCACACCCGTAAAGCCCTCAAGCTTCTCCCTAAGCTCGCCCGGCGTCAGGAGGCCAAGCCTGAGCTGGTCAACTAGCGCAACAGCTCTGAGGTACTCTGCCTCGCGCCTAGCCTCCTCCGCCTCTTGCGGAGCAGCCCCGGCCTCTGTGGCTTGCGCCAGCCTCTCAAGTGACGAGAAGTAGTCGGCCAGAACGTCGCCAAAAGCGTCTCCCCTCTTGTCAAGCTCCGCTAAGTCCAGCTTATATAGCTCAGCCCTGAGGCCCAGAGCCAGCAAAGTCGCCCTGTAGCTGTCCAATAGTTCCTGCTTGGCCAGCTCCAGCTCCTTCCGGTCCGCACCGATAGCCCTAAGGTAGATGTATTCCTCCACCTTCTCGACAAAGCTCTTGACCGGCTCCTTGACGCCCGGATCAAGCGAGTCTACAAGCCTGTCGAAAGCCTCGTTGAACGCGAGGGGTTCTCCCCCAGACCTCCACAGCTCTCTGAACCTCGGGTCCACCTCGCCGAGCATCTTGGCTATTTCGCCGCGCGCGCTAGCACTGGACCTGATCCAAGCGTCAGCCATCTCCTCGAAGACCCTCCTCGCCTCCTCGCTGTAGATATCCCTGATTATTGCCACGTCCTGCCTGAGCGCGTCGGCGTACGCCTTTAGCAGTGGGCTACCGGTCTTCTCAAGCTTTTCCGCTAGGGCGAGCGCGGCAGAGCTGTAGACCTCGAACCTCATTCTCTCTGCCGGGGTGCCGAGGGCATTGACGTATTCGTCCCGCTTGAACGAGAGGTTGTAAATGTCTTTGGCTATTTCCTCTGTAAGCCCAGCCTTTAAGAGCTCCTCTCTCAGCGCCTCGCGGATAAATCTCCGAGCCTCTTCAAACAAGCCCTTATTGTTCTCGAGGACTTCGAGCACCCTGGGGCCGGCCCTTATGCTCTCGCTCCACACGCCTGCATACTTCTCTACAAGCTCGCTGGCCCTAGAAGAGCGCGCGCGCGCGCTAAGCTCTCTAATCGCTGTTAGCAACGCGTACTCCGTGAAGAACATGTGCCATGCAGTGTTTAGCTCTCTAAGGTACCTCTCTGTCCCCGGCGAGAACATGCTCTTTTCTCGTAGCGCAATAGAGATGCCGACCATCAGCAGGGTTCTGTGGTATATGGCGTATGGGTTCTGGACAACGCGTACAAGCTCCAGCCAGTCGCTGGCCTTCAGGAGCTTGCTCGCTGTGGGGTGCAAGTAAGCGGGGATGCCGCTCCTCTCGGCAGTCCTCATCGCCTCCCTACGCAGCACCCCGGCAACCGCGCCAAGAAAAGCGTCCACAGTGTGCCTGTTCCTGCTTAGCAAAGCGTCCCAAACTATCTCTAGGCTAAGCCTAAAGACAGCGAGCAGCCTATGCTCGTAGGCGCGCGCGCGCGCTAAGTTCTCCAGCCTGACTGTTAGTAGCTCGCGCTCCTTCTCTGGGATAATCGGCTGTTTCGTAGCCGCGTCGAGAAGGACGGGTACATACTCTTTTCCAAGGAGCTTATCTATCCTTGCACGTATAAAGTCTTCTAGCTTCGCGAGGTTCCTCCACGTGATGGTTGCCTTTACAGCCTCCAACGCCCTGTCTCTGACAATGGAGAGCGGCATCTCTTTGCGCCACCTCCTCAGATTCTCGTTTATCTGCTTGACTACCGGCGAGAGGCGTTCACCTAGCCACGGGACACTTGGGACATTGGCCCCGGCAAGTGACAGAACTACGTCTCCAATCCTTGAAACCACGATGTTCCAGTATGCCTGCTTGAACCTGCCTGGGAGGAAGTGTATTGTGATGCCTGCGCCCCCGAAAAACCCACTTATCGCGTCCATCGAAAACAGGCTCAGCGCGAAGGCTACACTAAACATGAAGATGAAGGGGTACACGCCGAAGATGAAGTTCCTTGCCTCCTCCCTGAAGCTGACAGTTAGGGGCGTGTTGTCCACGAAGGGCTGGACAAGTGGGTCGTAGCTTAGCATCGTAATTGTCTCTGCCTTGACGGGGTAGCTGCTGAACTGTGCATAGTTGACTATTAGCTTGAACGTTGCGGGCCTGACGACTCTGCCACAGTAAGTAGCAATGGCAAAGCCCTGGGGGACACGGGGCGGGGAGACCCAATAAAAGTAGGGGTTGTAAAAGTAGGCGACGGGCCTTGTATGTTGCCCCTCCACCTTGATAAATGTAACCTTCCTGATCGTGTTGTTAACCTTGTCGAGAGAAACGTATAAAAGGTTCCTATCGATGAACGTGTTGTTTATAACTCGTGCCGTCTGGTTGAACCACTTGTTAAACGTGTCGCTGGCTAGCTTTCGCCACGAATCTACGTTCCATACGTAGTAAGACCTCGATGATGTTTCGACCTCGGGGCTCATCAATGTCCCGTTTATCTCCACGAGTCCCGGGTCGACGACCTCAACTTTTTCAACGGAGCCGTATGCTTTGCCAAGGACACGGGTACAGTTTACGGTTACTGTGTAATTCTTGCCGTCCCTTACTATGGTCACGTTTTTAGTGAACGTAGTGGCTTCGCCCACCCCCCACAGCCTGGCAACCATCACGTTCTGGGGGAACAGCGGGAAATAGGTGAAGTTGTACCACTTCGCCGTCTCTCCGCTTGCATGCTCAACTAGTATGCCGCTACGTCTATACCACGGCGTCGAGATGTTCATGGGGACGATGCTGAATGCATCCGTAGCCACGTAGGCGTAGTAGCCTAGGTACGGATCCCAGAAAGCCACGAACCACTTTTCCCCGCTGGGCAGGGGCCCCTGTATAACCGTAAATGTAAAGTTGTTGCCGGCTAGGTCGGCCAGTCTCGCTAGGTCTGGGTAGCGTATCTTCTGTAGGAACATGTCGTCATACGTGTTAAAAGGTGAAGTTGCATTGGGCGGGAGCGGCTTGACGGTGAAGCTCCCGTTGTAACTTATGGGCTCTGCCCCAATAAATATCCTTGCGACATTGTAGCGCCCCGTCAGCTCAGGATAACAGCCAACAGGGCGGACCACAGTCCGGTTGGGCCTGTCGAGGTCTTTGTACTCGACCACGGCAGGAAAGCCCGCATACACGTATGTGCCGTTGGGGAGAGGCGCCCCCGTAACGACATGTATGCACGTTACGCTTGGAACGCCCGTTCGGGGCGGCTCTACTGTTACGCCTTTGACCTCATATGCGATGCTGTTCAATGCAAACGGCAATATGTAGCCAAAGCCCAGGCCTATGGCAAGTATTGCGCCTCCGAGAGGCCTCGTCCTTTTAGAGGCAAGGAGCGCGAGGCCGAGAGGCACAAGTCCCCTAGCATATAGCCCTAGTTTGCCCAAGAACTCGTAGAACTTTCCGACCACGTAGAGTGCTTCAGCTATACGTAGCGTAGCATCTGCAACGCCCTTAATTAGTCCGATTCCGGCGCTAGCGCCGTATCCTATTAGGAGCGAGGCCCCACCCGTGAAGATTGCGGCCGCCCACGCTATGCCCTGTGCAATTATCTGTCCAAGGGCGGCGTAGCTACTTATCTGTAGCGCTATAGGCATCGTCCGGTTCGCGGCCTGCTGTGCCTTAATGCCGAAGTCAAGTGTAAGCGCGGGGCTGAATAGCGTGTATTGGACGTTGAAGTTCTTCGCCGCGTAGTCTGCAATGTCTATAAGCATGAGTGGTAAAGCCACCATGAGGACGCCCAGCGAGGTATAGAACCTTTCCTGGGCCTCCTTCGTCTTTTTTCTCAGGTACAGGTAGTAAGAATAGAGCGCCTCAAGGAAGAAAAGCACGTAAGCTATTATTATGGCCTCCTCGAGCATTATAGACCCCGAACCCTCGACACAAAAGTGTCTGCAAAGCCTCCAGCCGCCCGGCTCGCCGCCGCGGCGAGAGCAATAACTATGGCGGACGCCACGGCTACGACGGTCGCAACTTCTGCCAATAGCTTCCCATCGTTTACGAGGTCGATGAGCCTGTTTGTAAACGCCTGTTTAAACGCCTCGCTGAAGACATCGATAATCCCGCTTGTATAGTTGAACTTCAGCTGGTACACAGAATCCAACACATAGTGCACGGTTCCGCCACTTATCGCGGCAATAGCTAGGACGCTGAAGACCAGGTAGGGGCCGATACTCCTGAGCTGCTTTACACTAGTCATTGCGATGCCTATGCTTACGAGGAGGGATCCATAGTTCTTGACGAACTTCGTCAAAAAGAGCATTGCAACGCTGAAATACAGTAGAAACTGCGCCATGAACTGTGCGAGCATAGCCGCACTAGACACGGTGCCAGCAAGAGGGCTAAATATGACCGTCAATGTGAGGTCACGCTCAAGCAAAGCAATACTAAGCGTGTAATTTACGATCCTATTTACTGTAAGGCTCCAGTAGACCTCTGCAGTCCCAGGCGGAAGAATATTGATGTTCACAAGTGCCGCGGCTTCAATCCCGGCTATAGCTCCAAGCAACAAGATCCCGTAGCCTAAACTCTCAATGCTTTCAAATAGAAGAGAATAGCCCTGACTACGCTTCTCGGGGCTAGGCAGGCTCATGAGATATAACGCATATATAACCTCTATGGCTATTGCGGCGAACGCTATGCCGTACCACTGCCAGTTTACCGTGAACCACTCGATCATATGGAAAATAATTATTTTCATGCATAAATAATTTTTCCAGCTAGCAACCAGCCATAAAAACTAAATTTTTGTTAGCAATGCGCGCTGGCTACGCAGGTATCTACAGAAAAAATTGTTTTACAGCCTAGGGCTTAAGGCCTGAGAATATCTTGTTTATCGTGTCGCTGAGAACGTTATAAATTGGCTCTGAAACCAGCCCCCAGCCGAAGAGCAGGCTTGGGATCCACACCAATAGGAGAAGAATAAGTGCAACAATAAATAGCCCCTTGAGCCCTTCAAGTATCTCGCCCCAGCCTCTGGACGAGCCATAGGGACCAATGCCCAGCACCAACATTACTCCTCCGTAGCCCACTTTTGCAATAGCAATCACAATTACTATAACTAGGAAAACCAGGGTAGCGATCTGGGCAAACGAAATAATGTCACTCTTTATCTTCTCCACGTTTGGCGTTGGGAGCTGGGCATACACAGTGGCACCGTGCAGTAGCGCTACCATGACAAGTATTAATAATAATAGCCGCTTCATCAGTAAAAATAATTATTTTGCATCCTTATATTCTTTTCGGCACACTTCCTCCTCCAAGACTCTGACATATATGTGTAGCCTGCCCCTCGAAACCTCCTTCCCAGCGACAATACACAGCAGAGCACTGTCAAGCCTCGAGACAACGAGATAGTAGTCAAGGAACTCTGCCTCAACCCGCCTAACCCTCTGCAACAACACGTCCTCAACTGGCCTAAAGCCACCAAAAAGAACAGCCCCAACAACACTGGTCAGCTCGCATTCCCGCGGTGTCCCAGCGAGGCACCGGAGCGGCACGCCGTCAAGGCTAGAAACAACTATTACACGCGCCTGCCTAGCTACTGCCTCCTCCACGTCTGCCACCATACAGCTCGGCTAATGCGTGTATCATGCGTGCCTCGAGTCCCCTCGATCGTACGAGTTTCACGTCCTCGGCCTTTGCACTTTTTTCTGCGAACCGCACGATACTGTCGGCGATATCCATGTTTACGACGTACTGGCGCGCGAGCTCCAGCTCGCTTAAATTGTATTTCCTCGCAACCTCGTATAGCGTTGGGCCGAGATCCCTAACATAATAGCCCTTCCTCCCCGAAAGATACACAGAAACAACCTGCGGCTGCCTGCCCCTCTCGAAGAAGACGGCCTGGCCAAAGCTGAGGTAGGGTATCTTCTCCACGATTTCCTCAGGGAGAAGCCTGCCAGCGTAAGCCAAGTTGTCCGGGTCCTTGGTTGCAAAGATAAACGTCCACCTCGCGTCCCTAAGCCTAGGAGGAATCCTTGCTACACTGTGCCCCACAGCCCACAGCGATACATTGTACTTCCTCAGCTCGTCTGCGATGCGGTCCATCACGTTGCTGGAAAACCTGTCAGCCTCGTCAACTACGATTATCCCGCTCCACTCGCCCCTCGTGGCCAGCCCATATACACTGTAGAGAAAAGTGAGCACAAACGCGCGCTTAGCCTCCTCGGTGTCTATCCATCCCAGGTCTATCACCAAGCGCCCCTCTGGGACAGGCGACGAGCCCAGCAAAGCCGGGTGTATTATCGGCCTAAGCCTCCTCAGTAGCGCTGAACTGGCAGTGAGTTCGTCCTCCCTGCTACTACTCTTCAATATCTTCTCCACGTTAGACACGACATCCAGCAACGTAGAGGCCTCCTCCAGGGCGCGCTGTAGTATACTGCTCTGTATCGGCGTGAGCGCCTCCTCTCGCCAGAGCTCGCTAAGTGTCCCACTTATAACGTCGTAGCCACTTACACGTGGTAAAGCCACAGGGTTGAACATTATGTCCTTGCCTGCCACCAGAACCCTCCATCCTTCTAATGAAAGCCGGTACGCGTGCTCCCCAGTAGGGTCAAGAACAACAACATTAACGCCTCTCCCCGAAAGCCTCTCTAAAACCCAGTCAACAAAGAGACTTTTCCCGGTCCCAGGCGCCCCCACGACGAGCATGTTTGCGTCCTGCCCAAGCCCGCCTCTTACCTCGAGGCTGAGGTCGTCAGCTACACGAACGCTGAACCCCAGGGCATCCTCTACAAGCTCTGCGAACCGGGGCTTAGCCTGAAACATCCCGCCCTCGGCAAGCCTACTCGTCAAGTTCACCAAGTCTTTTGGTGTCAACGCTACACTGCTAAGGCTCCACGCCAAGCCCACGAGGAGGGGTGGCTTCAGCTTGAGAATCTCCCCGCTGAGCTTCTTGCTCCCACGCTCACTAAACCCGAAAACAAAAGCCTTAAAGACAGCGTTGTAACGCGCCGCGCTGAAAACATATTCCTCAAGCTCCCGTGGAGGCCTATTATTCCAATACCTATACACATCCGCAAGGAACCTCCCAGCTCCAACCCTCTTCGCGAGCACTCCCCCACTCCTCAACGCATAGCTCACGGGATACACGTGCAACCTAAGAGGAACAGCAGGCGGCAAATCCACGGCCCCGAGCGCCCGAGCCCTCCCCCCACGCTCAACAACACGCTCACCAAACTCGTCCGCGCTAGAACCATCCACGCCGACCAACAGCCCCCTCCCAAAATTCACAACAGCAAACCTCTTCACACGCGCATGTATCAACGCATCAACAAGCATGTCGCTACTACTAATACTAACACCAAACCAGACAACCATAATAATTACCACGCACCACAAAAATAAAAAGCTAGCGGGCCCGAGGCGAGAAGAGCCCAGCCCCTCCCCAACCCCTTCCCCGCTCCCCCTAGCCGCGGCCCCCAGGGCACAGCCCCAGGCACACCGCGACCCTCACCGGCCCATCACGCAGGCAAGGCACAGCCATGCCCGCGGGGCCTCGCACCACCCCCTCTTCAGGGGGCGCCACCCTGCTAGGGTGGGAGTGGGATAAGGGAAGAGCGGGAAAAGAAAAAATGGAGGTTGGGGAGAAAAAGGTCATTTTGCCTGCTGGCTTGACTGTTCACGTCGTTGTCTAAGTATTTTATCGAGCTCTTGCAGGTCGTTGACCTCGATGAGCTCGAAGTTGCTCTGAAGTTGCGTCAATTTGAGGAAGCGCCTATCGGCCAAGATTATGAAAGGATTGTCTGAAGGTCCTCTAATGGATCTGCCTATGTTTTGCACTGTAGTTATTGCTGCAAGTGTCTCAAGAGACAAACCTATTCGCGTGCACGCCGCGAAAGGTGGAGGAAAGGGTGCACCCAAGGATACCACTGCCTCAGCGCGAAGATTCACTCCCTCTGCTCTCTTACCTCTCGCTTTGATCAGCAGTACACCAACCCAATCTTCTAAGGTGTCCAGGTTGTCTTCGTCGAGATCGTAGTGGATTAAAGCAGCGACGCGTTCCGTGGCGAAAGCTAAGATCTTACGGAAGTACTTCCTCAGCAAAAACAAGAGGTCGTTGTACCTTTGCGCTGTGCGCACGTCATATTCCTGGAACTGCGTTGTGAGCCATGTGGTAACGTATGCTTTTCGTCTGTTTGCAGGAACCTTTATGATTGGAACATGAAGAATGTCCGCGAGAGGGCTCAGAGTCGCCGAAACATAGATTGCCTTTATCCTCGGAATATATCGCTCAACAAAATATAGTTTGCCTTCATCGATCCATGCAACCTCTGCACGAGATAATAATGATAACAATTTCGGAGCTACCAAAAGTTTTTTGCCCTCATCGATGTACTCGAGAACTATGGGTGTTATTTCTTCAGCAAATGCCTTGGGATGCGCAATTCCACTTAGAGTGTTTTTGGGCATCTGTATTTCTTTAAGAGCATCATAGACAATGTTGAGGGGTAACGATTTTACTTCGATTAAGTGATGTGCTTCATCGAAGACCTCAATTTCTCGGGGAATTGGAAGACCTAATTTATGAACTCCGATGTAGACCTGTGCTCTGACAGAGAGTTGGGCATAGTAAGGGCACCCATTTTGCATCCGCTCTCTAAGCTCTATATAATCAAAGACATCGCCTGGGATCTGTGAAATTGCATCGAAGTATGGACATTTATGTCTTAGGTACCTGCAAAGAAGACGCATTGTATCCTCCTCACGCGCGCGACACATCTTCTCTCGTCCAGCCGCAATGAAAAATCGAAGATTAAGCAACGCACATTGTTGAGAAATATGTTTTGCCAAGGCATAGGTTCTGACGCGCCAAAGCACGGGGAATTCATCACGGCTAGCGAGTGCGGCAAGAACCACTAAGGTTTTCCCGAAGCCCGTGGGTGCCTCAAGCCCCACGGAGCCGCTATCCAGCATTCTGGCAAGCTCCTCGCTGACCTCTAGCTGTTGCGGGCGCGGCTTCAAGCCAGCTTTCTCGAAGAACTCCTCAATTTTTTTCTTCTCTGTCACTCCCGCCCCCGTGTGGAGGTTTCGGGGTCACCCTCATAGCAAGCGTGCTAATGGGCGTGGAGTGGCTGAAGGATAAGTGTGTGGTCGCATAGCCAGATCCTGGCTAGTTCGATGTCGTGGAGTAATAGTTCTCGTATTCCTATTTCTCTGCATTCTAGGCTTTCTAGGTTTCTATTATGAAATTGCACAATTACATAATAGGTATCTAGATCAAGCGCGTGCTCGAGGTTCTCCGTGTAAATCTTGAAGAAGACTGGAACTTTCATGTAACGTGGCACGATACGCTTCAAGCCATCAAACTCAAACACATAAGTAATCCGCAACTCACTAATACTCTCATTAGAATTAGTTAAGCCCATAGCCCTCGTTGTGATCTTGTCATTCGATAATACCAGCCAAAGCTGGAATGTTGCAAAGTCAGGGTCAAGAATATGGGAAGATGGAACAAAGTAATTTTTGCCGGGAACAAAAAAACGAAGACCATTCTTCACTATAGGCACAACTAAGACGGTGAAACTTGTGCGCTTCAAGAAAATCACCACAGGTGCTTAAGGCGATGGATTCCAAGAGATCCAATCCACCAGAGCCCTTTGTCTGTACTAGGATTGACGGGTAGGGGGAGGGGGAAAGTTCTCATGTCAGTGATGTATGGCGTAAACAATATTACCTCGAAATTCGTAATTTGTGATTGTGATGGTAAGCTCTGAGAAATGAAGATTATTCTTTTTCCTCTCCGTCTCGCCAGTATAAGAATGTCCGAAAGCCATGTTCCACTAACGCCTTCCTCAACGACGATCCACTTTGAATCGCTGTTTAGCATGGATACTGAAACTAATATCTGCTGAGCCGCTTGTCGCTCCCTTACATCAAGTATCGTGGAGAGATCGTAACGTATGTTACGCGGATGTTCGTCATGCCCTTCATCGAAATATTTCTTTAACACTTTCAGCCTCCATAATGCGGCGAACTTAATATTAGGAGGTATCAATGGGTCATGCCTTATCTGGCTGATGGCATCGTCTATAAAGCGCGCGCCCGCGCTATTTCTGATATCCTCTAAAGAAAGTGCAACACCTGAAATCCCGTAACCCCCTTCCTCAGGTCGGGAAATCTGGCTTAGAATCCAGGGGGTAATTTCTGGTATTTTGAATGGTGGAGTAATTGTTGAAAGTGGCAAGTCCCCGTACTCTGAATCAAAGTCGAAAACGACCACATTTTCGTTACGTTCGAGTAAGAACTGCACTATCTTCTTCGCGAGTGTTGTTTTTCCGGCACCCGTTCTACCTACAATACATAAATGCGGAGCTACATTTTGGTCGCGTTGAATCCATCTATCAATTAAACCTTTTTTGTTAAATAACACTCCCGCCCCCTGGCCTCTCTAAGCGGAGACGGGGAGCCCCGGTTAGACGTGGATGGAACCTGGCTTGGCCAGGGGGTTTCGGGGTCGCCTCGTAGAGCATTCTTATTGTGCGAACTCCGGGTACTGGTTGAAGTGTTGCTCAAGCAGTTTCTCGAACTCTTGCAACAGGTCATTGTCGACTCCTGACACACTGACCACCCTTACCGCGGTGTCCCCAACCTCGCCGCTAGCGCCCATGGGAGCGGGCACTGAGGGGAGTGCCGGGCTCGCACCCCCCTGGCATCGGCTAGCAGTATAAGCGGCAGAGTGCTCCCCTCTCTCCGCCGCCCGGGCCCGGTTTATTTCTCCCGACATGCCGGACCCCCTCGCGCGCACCCTCCTGAGAGGAATGGTCACGGGGTCCGGCATGGCAGGGCGACCCAGGGGCGGAGGGAAGGGGACCTGGCTCCACGTGCAAGGATCTGCGCAGTCGAGCGTTAGGTTTATATTTTTGGGCGCCGGCCGTGATGAAGAGACGACGTTTCAAGACCGCCCCACGCGGCTAATGCAATCTGCAGCCCAAGCTGAGCACGGCGCCCACTGCATTGTTCTGCGGGCGTCGGCGCTCTGTTCATTCTCATCCGGGGCGCGCCCCACGCAGTGCCGGCTACTTTGAGTTGTGTGTTAGCAGGCAGTGTCTGAGGGTGAGTGGCGGCTAAGTATGGGCTGGGCTCTTCCCGTGTCCTCCCCCATCCCCCACGGACCTACTGCCCGGGTTCATAGCCATCTTGGTCCGGGGGTTCATCTGGTAATTATTTTTTGACTGGCTAAAAAAGGTTTCTTTTTACATTTTTCTTTGTGTTTGGGAGGAATGTGTTGAAATTTTTTAGCCTGGGCGTGTCGCCCTAAGGATTCTACTCTTTATATAGGAGACTATGCCCTTGTGGGTGTCCAGTATGCTTATCTCCTTCACGTATCTTTCTAGGAACTCCTGCCTGAACGTCTTTTTTAGCGCTAAGTAGAATGCATACTCTTCGCCGTCTACCTCTCCGAGCGCCTTCATATACTCTGTCCAAAAACCGACCATTGCTTTCAGGAGGAGTGGTCTGAGCTCGCTTGGAACATAGACAACCCTGTTAATGTCCCGCAGGTAAATCTGTGTTAGGCGCATTATGCTGTATGTTTCGTAGAACGCCTCCTCTCTTTCATTGTCCTGCGTCATCGATAAAACGTTTCATTTTCTATTTAAGCCGGAAAAAGGGAGAACGGCCAGGTTACGCTAGCCGCCCCTCTGCAAGACTATACTGCCCGTGGAAGCGTTTACTACGAGTCTCTGCCTCCCATATATTGCCGTGTCGTTAAGGGTCGGCACGTTTACATTGACGAGGCACTCCTGGCAGTAGACGCCGCTAGCGTTGACAATAACCCTGTAGGGGAAATAGTAGGTGCCCCTTATCGCGGCCCGCGTTATGAATGCTACTTGGACGTCCCTGGCAAACGCCCTGACGTCACTGCAGGTCTCCCTGGCCAGGCTGTATGGCTTCGTTGAAAAGAACAATGATAGAACCATGGAGACCGTGGCCACGATTGCCATGTAGATTAGCACCCTCTCCACTACGCCTTCACCATTACCTTGACTGGGATGCCGAATTCGTCTCGGAGAGTATAGTTTCCAGGAACTGCTACGGCCCACGTGCAGGGGCCTATCTGCTTAATTTCCGCTACGCCGCTAGGGTCCTGTATTCTGGGACAGTAGACCAGCCCAGCTATTGGTTGTGAGAGGGGGCATGGAGGGGGGCGCGCTGTGGTGGGGAAGAATGGGCTCGCATAGACGTGGCAGTACGTGAGCGTTGTGTTCTTCAGCACGTAGGTGAGTCCGCGGTAGCTCTTGGCGAAGACGTTGAGGACGCTACCCGACTGCGCGGAGACGCCCAGGGCGACGGTCTCGTAGCCTTTGAGGGTCTGGATAGTGAAGAAAGTGTAGTTCTCGACCCTATTCGTAGACGTGAAAGACCTATAGTATGCCTGAATCACGGGGAACAAGAGGAGGGGCTCCGTGGAATTGTAGGCGTGCAGGCTTGAGACGAGACTCGCCAGCGTTGCGTTACTACAGCCAACAGCCAGGCAGTACCTTGCAAGGTGGATCAGCTGCGCGGACTGCATCGGCCCCCTCTCGTACGCGAACGCCGGCTCTGCGGGCCTCTGCGCCACGAGGGCGAGTATGGTTACGGCGAGCACTAAGACACCCAGCAGCGCAAACTGCCCACTACGGCTTCGCACAGACCCTCACCCTGGTGACTGTCCTGTTGAAAGTGTCATAGACTATAGCAAAGTAGCATACCCACGCGTCGCCCGAAGTGATGGGGGTCCCGTTCACGTAGAGTGCGCTGATGCCCGCCGTCTTGTTCAAGGTGTCTAGGAGACACGGGGTGGTCTGGCACTTAAGCAGGGCGTATGCCATGGCTCTCTCGGTGCTGACCTGGTGCACGGGCGTGACCTGCCTGACTACCGTGGCATAGAGCAAGGAAATAGTCACGGCGTATACGAGGGCTATCGCCAGGGCTTCGAGGTGCCTCATCACCCTCCCCTCGCAACCTTTGTTGCTGTAGTGTTGTACACGAGTAGCCACTGGTAGGCCTTTCCCTCGACACGTGTAAGCGTGGCTATGCCAGCCCTCTCGCCCCTGAAGCTGACATAGCTGGCCTCGACGTGGACAGGCTGCGGTAGGATGATGAGCGTCTCGGCGTGGGGCGCAGTGGCGTTGATGGCCTTAGCCACTATGGCCTGGTAGGTCTCGCCTTTGCTAAGCCAGAGCCTGCCCGCTAGCACAGCGAATCCTGCAAGCATGACTATCTCCGCCAAAACGATTAAGGCCTCGTCTACTGTCGGCACGGCTCCACCCTCACCTCCTCCACGATTATTTCCCGGGGACCCGTGAAGCTGTACCACTCGACCATGCCGCTTGTCTTCGCGTAGAACTGGAGAGACTTGTTGCCAGAGGCGTAGGTACATAGGCTTGCCCCGCTGTAGCTGGAAGCGTTAAAGTAGTAGACCCTTACCGTATAGCCGTTGTCCTCCAGCTTAAGGTAACTCACAGCTCCCGCATGACTACCGTTACTCCAGACACGCCATTGTTCAAGGGTAGGCTCTTCGTAGACCGGGCCTGTAGCCCTGAAGACAACATAGACCCTTGTGGCTCTCAACTGATACTTGACGCCGTCAATAGTGATGTTGATCACCATGAGTCTAGGCATGACGCTGGCTAAGACCCCGCTGAGCCTGCCAGCCAAGAGTCCTCTCTTAATTGTATAGGCTTCCTCAAATCGCTGTGTCTGCTGTGCAGAGAGCAAGCGGGTCACGGCGTAGAACGCTATGCCTACGGCTACAACTATTGCCAGTATCAAAATTATTTCGCGAATCATCAATAAGCATAGAAAAAACAATTATTTATTTTTTAGGCTACGGCGCTAGGCCCTAGGTGGATAAACTGCCGGAATCGGGACTACAAGCTTGTCTTTCTGTTGAATGGGTAGGGCGTAGATTGCTAAGACGTACTGCTTCGTGTTTGGCATGCCTAGGGTTATCGTCGCCTGCCCCGGCACATAGTAGGGGCCGTATGTTGCAACAACAGCGTAGGTGCGGTTATCCCTCAGCTCTATGTAGATGTTTGCGCTGTACGGCCGGTTTGTCCTGACGTCCAGTATGCTTATTGTTACCGTCAGGGATTGGCCTTCACTGATGCTGTCTATGTGGGGCATGAGGTATACGAGGCCCAGGCTTGCCTGGTCTTGTAGCGCCACTGGTCCCTCGGGCGTCCCCATGCTCGAGAGCCAGTAGGCCATAGCTGTGACGCTTGTCACGCCTTGGGTGTACATGCTCCACGTGTCGTTTGTTATGGCTACGAGGAATGTCTTAGAAGTGGCGTTGGCGTTGATGAGCGTGCCGTTGTAGACCGTGTTGCCTATTACTGCTACTCCGATGATGCTGGATGGCGGGTTTGGCTGTATCCCTGTCTTGGCTGGCGGGAGGTACTTCCACTTAACTGTGATCTGCAACGATAAGGATTGTTTTAGATTTCCGTAGCCGTAGCGCGGGCTAACAGCGACCTTGAGCGTCGACACGACTACCAGCTCCTTGAAGACTACGCGTGTCCCGTTCTTGAAGGTGTATGTGTAGGTGAGGTTGTAGACCGCTAGGGTGGTGCCATTTGCGAGCCAGCACGAGGCGTCGTATCCGCTGGGCTGCTTGTAGGGGTTCCACGCCGCAAGCGCGACGAGGAACCATGTCTGGCCACTGACGTTGACGGCTGGAAACGTGCCTGCAAGGGTGTCCTTGTCTGGGGGTATCTGCGTCACCTTTGCCTGGCCCATCGACTTGACGTACTTGTTGCCTTTCCAGCCGGCTGGCAGGTAGACCTTTATGCTGGACCCGTTTGGCAGGTCTACCACCCTCACGTTGCTACCGTCAGTGAGTATCATTGTTATGTGCTCATTGACTGGGTAGAGCTCTGTGACGTTGAGCAACCAGGTGCCGTTCCAGGCCCAGCCCGTCATGTTTTCTAGCCAAGGCGTGGCTATGCCCTCTCCTGGGAGGTACATTGTGCCGAGGCCGAGGTTTATGACTGGCTGTTGTGTCGAGACCGGCCTGGCCGCGAAATATGCTTCTGCCTTGACGCCGTTCTTTGCGTCTATGCCGAGCTTGTCTGGCTGTATCTGGAAGCTTGGGCTGGGGATGTATACTGTCTGCCAGCCGCTACTAGTTAGGTATGTGAGCTTCCAGTACTGGAACTCGAATATGACGGGCTGGTAGCCGTAGATGCTCCAGGAGACCGAGCCCATCGAAACGGTGTACGAGTATATTGATGGGTTCTGGTTGTTCAGGGCCTGGAAGCTCCTGATTATGTGTCCGCCCTGGTAGAAGTCCTGTCTGCCGAAGGGCTCGCTTATCGTCTGTCCGCTGGGCGTGACGGTGTAGTAGGAGATGGTGTCGCTGGAACTATATGTCCAGAACTCTGCCCTGACGAGGTACGTGCCAGTCAGGTATTCGCCGTAGTTGTTGTAGCACCTGGACCATACACAGGACGTGGACGTTGTCTTGGTCTTGAGGAGCTGGCCAGCCATTAGGCCGGGTATCCTGGTCGTGCTCATATTGATCTGGAAGATTTCGCCGTTGAGCTGCATGGAGGGGCTGTAGAGGCTGTGGAGCTGGCTGTCTATTTTGTGCCAGTAGTTGTCGTTTACGGCTGTCCACGAGCCCGTGACGCGGGCCGTGAAGTTGGTGGCCTCTGTCTGGTTTATCAGTGCGATGCTTATGGTGAACGGGACGTTGTAACTGCTACTGCCACCGCCACCTCCAGGGGGCTGTAGCTCGAGCCAAGAATACCACCAAAACACATATTCACCACTGTAGACTGTGATGGATCCGCCG